>Ga0335394_10010207_pt1 | contig 10573 bp, 10 predicted proteins | sample MAT03_FD_205741 | JGI IMG/M metagenome (GOLD analysis project Ga0335394, IMG submission 205741) | Freshwater microbial communities from Lake Fryxell liftoff mats and glacier meltwater in Antarctica - MAT-03 (spades assembly) (version 2) ...
AGGCGTTGGCACCACAGGAGGCGTTGGCACCACAGGAGGCGTTGGCACCACAGGAGGCGTTGGCACCACAGGAGGCGTTGGCACCACAGGAGGCGTTGGCACCACAGGAGGCGTTGGCACGGCGACACCGGGCCTCACTGGCAACATCGACGCAGACAACCTGCCCAATCACGGCAGCGTGGCGTTCGTGCTAGTTGGAAACGACTACGCACTGTTCAAGAAAGAGGGCGCAGAAGACACCTCTATTTCGTACATTTCTCCCGACAGCAAGCGGGCCTACGGCTGGTACCGCGATAAACCGTACAACGACCCGACCAACGTCGACACCGCGTTCTCGCTGGATCTCGCTACGGGCGAATTTACCGATATTCCCTTCGTAGACAGTCGCGCATCCATCGTGCGTGGCGGGCACGGGCAAAAGCTGGTTGGCAAGATGATCTTGATGAACCACACGCCCGAAACCAGAGCCGACGACAAGCGGATGGGCTTCGTCTACGATCTTGTGACGAAGCAGTTGGATCTCGTGGAGCGAATGGGGCATTACGACACCGGCTTCACGGCCATCAACGCCGCTGGTTTGATCACCGGGTTCAATGATTTCGGGGAGCGAGGCTTCGTCTACGACAAGGGTGAGTTCCGCGACCTGACGCACCGCGACGCCTTCCGACTCTTCCCCTTCGCCATCACCACCGACAACATCATCGTTGGCGCTTGGGGCAATACAGCGGATGACTATTTCGAGGAGCTCAAGGGCTCCGGCTTCGTGGCAAAGCCCGCTGCGCCGAGCGGCTTTGAAGCCACGAATTATAAGATCCCCGGCTATGTGGCTATGTTTTTGACCGGCATCAACGACGCGGGCGCGTTCTGCGCTACTGGCTACAAGACCGAGAACTCCTATCGCGTGCTCTTGCGTGGCACGAGCTTGGATGGCGACGCGACCGTCGCACCTTTCGCCCACGACTACGAACCCTTCCCGACAGGTATCAGCGGACGCGGCTGGATCTTCGGTCAGGCGACAGCCGTTGAAGTCAAGAAAGATTGCGCAGGCCATGGCACCGTGGTGGGTCAAGCTTGCGTCTGTGACGCGCCCTACGAAAGCGATCCTTATGACGCTAAGAACTGCATCCCCATTGGTGCCGCCTGCAACGGTCATGGCCACGAACACCTGCCTGGTGACTGCCACTGCGAGTCGGGATTCAAGAACCTTGTCGGCGATAAATCGAAGTGCGTGCCGAGCTGAGCTGAGGCAAGCCTCGGGGGGGGCGCAAGCTTCGACATTTTCCGCTTGGCGGAGCACGAAGGACGCAGCTGATACTGATGGTGGCGGATTACGCGGGTTGAATGAAAAGCGGCAGCGCCATTCTTAGCTTGCTCAAGAAACGATCCACATCGGCCGCCTGCAGCTGATTATGCGGCACGTCGACCGCGACGAATCGACCTTTCAGAAGGGCGAAGAGCCCGTGCGCGACACGTGTCGATTCGGCCACGCCCACACCAAAGGCACGTTTGAATGCGAGAGCGGACGGAGCCGAAGCGGCTGACAGCGAGTAGCCAAGAGCGCGCACATCCGCGTGGTAGGCATCAAGCTCCCGCCAATGTTCCAAGTCGTCCGACGACACGTGATGAACTACGGCTTCAGGAAACTCGGTGTGGCAGTGCTCGTGCAAATGCACGATTTGCGCGATGCAGGCGTGCTTCTCGATGTTAGGCAACGTGGAAACGAAGGTGAGTGGGCCTGAGAGTGACGCCCGGCAGAGTGCCCCGCCGTCACCACGAGCCAGAGGTATCTGAAATGCAGCCAGCAGCTCACTGCCAATTGCCGGCAGTTGACCGAGCAGGTGAAGCGTCTTAGAACCGAGCTCGACTTTGCGCACCTCCTCCCCTGCTTCAACGCCCACGCCTTGAATGCGGTGTGCGACGAGCGGGGAGGCCACGCTCGCTTCCATCGTGGTTCCCATATGAGCTAACATCTACATCATATGCAATGAGGTTGCAAGCGATCCTTAAATGCAACTGAGTTGCAATTCCATGTCGGAATTGATAGAAGAGATTTCCGCCAATTAAGGAGCTAGCGAACGTGCCAAAGCTTCTGGCTGATGAGAAAACCCCCGACCATGTTGTTCCACAAAGATTCCGAACTCGCTCGAGCGGAGGTGTCGCGGCGGCTCAAAGTGCTCGCGTGGACGCTCTTTGGCGCTGAGGAGAGCGACGCGGTCGTGGTCGGCGAGCTTCGATTCACGGAGCCCGGTTGTCCCCCCGTGGAGACAGTGCTCGCGTTGCTTCGCCCGGGCGGCCACCTCCAAGTGAAAATTGACGAGCCGCTGCTCGACGTCGTCGAAAGCGACGTGCGCGAGGCTTTCTTGGCCGACGAACATGCCCGCCACGACAGCTAGCGAGTGCCATCCGTGCGACGTGTCGAGCGTTCGCCACGCCGCGACGGTCGCGGATCTGGCGGCGGTCTTCGACAGCTCCGCCAACGTGGTCTTGCTCCCACGGCGCTTGGCTTCGGGAGTTAAAGCGGACGCTGAACGCACCGCCGCCCAAAAAGGTTTCCGCCTCGTGGAGTCGGTCGAAGTGTCGGCTCAAGGGGCTATCGCGCCGCCGGGGATGCTCGCCGCGCTGCCAGCGCTCGCCGCGGACGTCGTGTATTGGGTCGAAGCCTTCGCCGAGCTCACCGGCGCCAATCTGGTTGGTGTCAGGCTCGCGCGGCTCGATACGGCGATGTGCCCACGTTTCCATACCGACCGAGTCACGCTCCGCTGCGTTACCACCTACCTAGGACCGGGCACGGAAGTGCTCGCTGAGCAAGATATCGATCACAGTTGGCTGGGCCACGCTGCAAAGGGTCGCGCCGATGAGTGCTCGGGACTGATGCGCCAGGGCGCGCAGGTCGTGCGCGCCGCCACGGGAGATGTCGTCCTGCTCAAGGGTGAGGCGTGGCCTGGGAACGCGGGACGGGGAGCGGTCCACCGCTCGCCCGCGCAGTCGGCAAACGAAGCGCGCCTGGTCTTGACGCTTGAGCCGCTCCGTTAGCGTCCATCTTTCGAAGTTTGGAGTCCGTCTTGGCTGTCATGCCAGCACCTGGCTCCGACGAGGTGCGGCCCTCATGATGCGGTCTCTTCGAACGTGACCGCTTGTCCCACGGGCCCGTTCAAGAGCTCGCCGTTTTGCATAACGACGTTTCCGCGCACCACGGTAGCGACGGGCCAGCCGACGGTTTCCATGTCAACGAACGGGGTCCAACCGCATTTGGAAACCATCATGCTGTCGGTGAGCCGGACTCGTCTCTTTAGATCGACCAGCGTCAAGTCGGCGTCCATACCGAGCGCCACACGCCCTTTACGGGCGAGGCCGTAAACGCGCGCCGGACCCGCGCACACGAGATCAACGAGCCGAGCGAGTGTCAGCCGGTCTTGATTGACGTGCGTGAGCATGACGGGAAGCAGCGTTTGCACCCCAGGCATCCCCGAAGGAGAGGCGGGGTAGGGCTGAGCCTTCTCCTCGCGAGTGTGAGGGGCGTGGTCCGACGCGACCACGTCGACCAAACCGTCGCGAACGGCGCGCCACAGCGCCTCTTGGTGACGCGCGTCCCGAATAGGTGGGTTCATCTGCACCAGGCTTCCGAGGCGCGTGTAGCACTCGGGAGCTGCAAAGGTGAGATGCTGCGGAGTTACCTCCACCGTGGCGAGGTCACGGTGCTGCTCCAGCAGCTCGAGCTCTTCGGCCGTCGTGATGTGCAGCACGTGAACCCGGCGACTTGCCGCTCGCGCGATGCGCAGGCAACGCGACGTGGCCAGCAGCGCCGATAGCTCGTCGCGCCAGGCGGGGTGCAGCGCGGCGGTTGCCCCCGACGCTTCCGTGATCGAACGACGTTCACGCAACCGCGCCTCGTCTTCCGCGTGGATCGCGACACGCCGCCGCCCGCCGCGTAGCACGCCATCGAGCAGCTCCTCGGTGGAGATGAGCAAGTTGCCCGTTGAGCTGCCCATGAAGACTTTGACACCGGCGCAGCCGGGCAAACGTTCCAGCTCGGCGAGCTTAGCGATGTTCTCTGGGCTGGCGCCGATGAAGAACCCAACGTCGACCCAAGCCCTGCCCTTCAACCGTTCCAGCTTGTCGGCGAGAGCGGCCGCCGTCGTGGTCGAAGGTGAGGTGTTTGGCATTTCGAGCACAGTCGTCACGCCGCCGATGGCCGCAGCTCCCGTTCCTGTGGCCAGATCTTCTTTGTGCTCGAGGCCCGGCTCACGGAAATGGACTTGTGAGTCAATAACGCCAGGCAGCACGTGCAGGTGACGCGCGTCGAGTTCCCGAGCGGCGGACGAGACGTCGAGGTGCCCTAAGGCGGCAATACGCCCGTTGAGGATACCTAAATCACACTCGAAGGTACCCCCGGGCGTGACACAGTGCCCTCCCTTGACCACCAGATCGAAAAGCCGCGCCATGCCCGGCCAACATGATCCATATGCAATCTAGTTGCAACCAAGAACGGATTTGTGCGAAGACTCGGCCCCAGAACACCATGGAAAACAAGCTGCCTGTCACGGTCATCTCAGGCTTTCTGGGCGCCGGAAAGACCACGCTCCTCAATCATATTCTGCGCAATCGCGAGGGCCGGAGAGTCGCCGTGATCGTGAACGACATGAGCGAGGTTAACATCGACGCGCAGCTCGTGAAGGGTGGGGACGCCGCGCTGTCGCGAGTGGACGAAAAGCTGGTCGAAATGCAAAACGGCTGCATCTGCTGCACCCTGCGCGAAGACTTGCTGGTTGAGGTCGGCAAGCTTGCGAAAGAAGGGCGCTTTGACTACCTGCTGGTCGAGTCGACGGGCATTTCGGAGCCGCTGCCGGTAGCCGAGACTTTTACGTTTGTCGACGAGACGGGTAAGGCACTTTCGGAGTTTGCAACGCTCGACACGCTTGTCACGGTGGTCGACGCCAAAAACTTTCTCCACGACTGGCGCAGCGAAGATACTCTGTTGTCGCGTGACGTAGCGCTGAGCGAGGAAGATAGCCGCAGCATTTCCGATCTTTTGGTCGAGCAGATCGAGTTTGCTAATGTCATCGTGCTGTCTAAGCTCGATCTCGTATCGCTCGCAGACGGAGTGAAGCTGCAAGAAATCCTGAAGCGGCTGAACCCGGGTGCCCGCGTCGTTGCGGCCGAGCGCGGACGCCTCCCGTTGAGCGACGTTTTGGGCACGGGCCTGTTCGACTTCGAGACGGCGGCGGCCTCGCCGGGCTGGATGCGCGAACTGCGTGGCGAGCACTTGCCGGAATCGGAGGAGTACGGCATCTCGAGTTTCGTGTACCGCGCGCGTGTCCCCTTCCACCCGGAGCGCCTTCGAGAAGCACTCGACCGACCCATTTTGTGGGAAGGGGTGCTGCGTTCCAAGGGTTTTCTGTGGCTGTGCACGCGCATGGACGTCGCTGGCATCTGGTCCCAGGCGGGGGGCACTGCGAGTCTAGAAGGTGCTGGCATGTGGTACGCCGCGTTGCCTGTTAGCGAATGGCCAACCGAGCCCGAATCACTCGCGCAGATCGCCCTGGACTCGCTGGAGCCCTGGGGAGATCGCCGCCAAGAGCTCGTGATAATTGGCTCCGATATGAGCGAGCGCGTGATCCGCGCCCAGCTCGACGCGGCCCTCCTCACTGAGAGCGAGCTCGCAGCCGGTCAGCAAGCGTGGGCCAGCTATGAAGATGCGTTTCCGCCCTGGACCGAGGAGCCCACGGGGGACGAGGTGTCGGCCGACACGCAAACCACGCAGCCCCGGTCGGCGAACGCCACCTGATCGATTTGAACTCGGGCGTCACCGCGCGCATCCGCGACCCTGGACTGAACGTCGTGGTGTGGCGTTGCCGTTTGGGCTTGGCAGTGCGCTTGGGCAATGGATCGCTCAAGAAAGGCCCCGCTTTGAGGCGCGCATGAGCACAACTGACGAGTGGCTCGAGGCCGCTCTGGACGGCTTCAAACCAGGGTCGGAGCGGGCGACTACAGCGTCGTCACGTACACGCCTCGGCGTACGGGCGCCTGGGCAATTCTACTCGGCCATGATCTGCCGCTGCAGGTCGTCACCGGGCAGGCTGAGGCGCTGACCTCGATCTTGGATCAGTCCGGCAATACCGGCTGCGCGGCGTTGCCCGTACTGCATGTCTTCGAGCTCACCGCGTCCACGAAGTATCGCTGGGTCATTGGTCCTACCATCGCGCGTACGGTCGTCGCCGTGATCGAGTACATCGACGATTTTCTTACCGAAAACGGACGCGACACCGATGGCGACGGCCGCTACGCCCAAGCTGGAGGCAGCGCCGAGAAGTGAGCCTTGCGAGAGCACGACGCTAGCGCTCATTCCCACCAGCGCACCAGCACCCGACATTCCCAAAAGGGCGAGGATCACTCCCCGGTAGGCATCGGACTCGGGATTCGCTAACGGTGCATCGGCGACACGGTCTTTGGAAAGCGAGGTGTATCTTTACTGTGACTCGCGCCCATCATGGGCGTGCACAGTTCCCGTGGCGAGCGCGGACCTCAGGTCGTCTTCAGTGATCTCGGTCGCAGGCTTGTGGATCTTCACCTGTCGCGGTTCTTTCCCGGCGCGGAGCAGCGCGACTACCGTCTCAATCGGTGGGCAACCGGGCTCCACGCAGCGGAGCTCGTTCACGACAACAGCGTCGTCCTCATCCGCTGCGAAAAGGGTCCGAGCGAACACCTTGATAGCGCGGATCGCAGCCGTCCGTGCCTCATCGTTTCGAGGTCCGAACATCGCGTCAACTCACTTCCCAGAACCGCAGGTTCCCGCTCGCATCACCGCCGAGAAGTCCTTGATGCTCGGGATGCCAAGCGAGCGCCGTTACCTCATCCTCGAGGAAGGCGTAACGAACCGGTTGGGCTGTCCTGCGAGGCTCCCAAAGCAGCACTGAGCTGTCCTGACTTCCGCTCGCGAGCACGCACTTTCGGCGGCTGAAGGCCAGGCGCGTGCACACGCTCTTGTGCGATTCGAGTTGAATGGGGCGCTTTCCCTCGGGACCCTTGCCTCGAAAGTCCCAGACCGTGACCGTCGCGTCCCCGGATGTCGCCAGGAGCTTCGATTCGCTGTCCCACGCGAGGGCCTTCGGTTTGAAGGGGAAGCCGCTCATCTCCGAGTCTTGCCCCGTCGCGAGGCGCCAGAAATGCACGGAACTATCCTGACTTCCGCACGCGATAACTTTGGCATCGGGACTCCAAGCGAGCGAGATAAGCGAGCCCTTCCATTCGAAGCGTCGGACTTTGGCGTCTGCGACGAACGGCCAAATGTAGACTCCGCCGTAGCAGGTGGCCGCGAGGGCAGTTCCGTCGGCTCGCCACGCGATGTTGCTCACTGTGCTCGGCAGCGGCTCTGTCTCGAGGAGAGGTTCCCCATCAGCGTTCCAGACGCGGACCGTACGTCCTGCGGCGGTTGCGATGCGCCCTCCCGACGGTGCCCACGCGACGTGGTCGACCCACTGCGATCCGCCGCCCGGCAGCTCGCGGAGGAGTTCTCCCGTGGCCTTCCAGATCTTTGCGTTCGGCTGTTGCCCGCTAGTCGCGAACTGGGTTCCTTCCGGCGCCATGCTCACAGCAAGCACACCGCCAGGGTGGGCGACATGACGGAACACCTCTCGTCCAGTGTCGACATCGATTCCAAGGACCGCACCATCACCGGCGCCCACGATGCACAGCCGGCCGTCTCGGGAGAGCTCCGCTGCCGCGATGTAGTCGCCCGCATCCAGCGTCCAGCGGGACACGAGCTCTGTCTTTCCTTGAGGGGCGTCCATCTTCAGGCTCGGCATAGCTCGAACCCTCGCGTGAGCTCCTCGCGATCCAGCTTTCGTCCGATGAAGACGAGATCGCTCGCGCGAGGTGCCGCGCCCCATGGCCTGTCCTCACGACCGTCAAACAGCATGTGAACGCCCTGGAATACGAAACGATTGGCGACACCTTTGATGTTGAGGATGCCCTTCATCCGAAAGATGTCGGTGCCCTTTTCTCGAAGCAACTGCGAGACCCACTGGTTCAGCCGCTCGCCATCAATCTCACCTTCGAGGTGGATCCCCACCGAAGTGACCTGGTCGTCGTGAGTGTGCCCTGCGGCAAACTCCTGCTCCGCCACCGGCGTCATCGGGGACTCACCGCGTAGAAGGCGCAGCCGGAACTCAACCGGAAGGTGCTGTGTGTAAAGGCCGAGGCGCCCCGCTTTTCCCGCGCGCAGGCTGAAGCGCTTGGTGCCCGGTGCTTTAAGCTGAAGTGAGGCGGCTTGCGTCCCGCCGATCTCGACGGTGGACGAGGGTAAAGTTTCCTGCGCGGCCTCAGACCAGATGCGGAGCGCGCGCTCCGCGGCGAGCTTATCGTGCGCCTGCTCGTTGGCATCAAGGTACATCGCGACCAGGACGAGCGTTGGGTCCGGACCGTCTTCGAGCAACAACTCGTAGACGCCCTCCTCGACCTCGAAGGTGCCGGCCCACTCGAAGGGGTACTCGGGGGACAGAAACGTGGGCTTCGCGGCCACTGCGCGCGCAAGATCGAATCCGCCGACGTCAAGCACGTCCGCGATCGGCACGTCTGCGTTCTGCGCGCGGAGAACCTTGGCCATCGAGTTCATGCTCGTCACTCGGAGCTCAAGCGCATTGAGCTCCGACTCGCTCACGAGGTCGGTCTTGTTCAGGACGAGCACGTCCGCGAATGCAATCTGCTCCTTGCACTCGCTGGAGTCTTCGATGTGTAGCTGCACGTGCTTGGCGTCCACGAGTGTGACAATCCCATCAAGCTGGAAGAGGTCCCGCAGGTCCTCGTCGACGAAGAATGTCTGCGCGACGGGACCAGGGTCTGCCAGCCCCGTCGTCTCGACGAGGATGTGATCGAACTTGTCGCGGCGCTTCATGAGGTTACCGAGAATGCGAATCAGGTCGCCTCGGACGGTGCAGCAGATGCAACCGTTATTCATCTCGAAGACTTCTTCATCCGCGTTAATGACGAGCGCGTGGTCGATCCCGATCTCACCGAACTCGTTCTCGATCACTGCGATGCGTTTGCCGTGGTTTTCACTTAGGATTCGGTTGAGCAGCGTCGTCTTCCCTGAACCAAGGAAGCCGGTAAGGATGGTGACGGGGATCTTCTTCATGGGGGGCGCCTCGCTTTTGATGAGGCCGCTGCATACCTCATGTGCAACCTAGTTGCAAGTCTCGACATTTTGGTGCACTAGGGACCCACGCATGCACGAAGACGCGTTGCAATCGGATCACTGCCCCGCACGAAAGCCTGCGCCGGCGCAACGCCGCGAGCGGGGCGTCCTGGCCGTGGTCGTTTTGACAGCCATCATGATGGTCATTGAAATTGCGGTCGGATACGCGACGAAGTCGATGGCGCTTCTGGCCGATGGCTGGCACATGGCGACGCACGTCGGGGCGCTCGGCCTTGCGAGCGTGGCCTACGCAATGGCGCGACGCTACGCATCGCACCGGGCCTTCGCATTCGGAACGGGCAAGGTCCATGCGCTGGCTGGCTATACGAGTGCAGTGGCGCTCGGGCTGGTTGGCGCGATCATGGTTGTCGAGTCGTCGGCAAAACTGCTCAACCCGCGCACGATCGATTTCGCGAACGCCCTGCCCGTCGCTATCGTGGGCTTGGTGGTGAACATTGTCAGCGTTCTGTTGCTGCACGGGCACGAAGACGATGACCAAACCGACGATCACGAGGGCGATCATGACCACAATCACCAAGCCGCGCTGATGCACGTCGTCGCCGACACCCTAACTAGCGCTCTCGCGATTGGTGCATTGCTCGCGGGGCGATTTTTAGGCTGGGAGTGGCTCGACTCGGTGACCGGAATCGTTGGTGGCGTCGTCATCTTGAAGTGGGGCAGCGGGCTTTGCCGCAGCGCCGCCTTCGAACTTCTAGATGTGGACCTTTCCTCCGCGCTCGAGGAGAAGATCCGCACCGCACTAGAGAACATCGATGACGTCCGTGTGAGCGACCTCCACATTTGGTCCCTGGGGCACGGAGCAAAGAGCTGCGTCGTGACAGTGGTCTCGGCGGCTCCCCGCGAAGCGCAAGAGTACCGCGAGCATCTCTCCACATTTGGCTTGTCTCACCTGACCATCGAAGTGCAGCGCTGCAGCGAAGGACAGGGGTCACTACCCGTCAGAGATGGGTCCTCGCGAGTGATCGCGTAGCGCTGCGGAAGACCGGATGCGATCCCAGTGTGGGAGGGATCAGCCGCCTACGCGCGCATGAGTGAGACGGTTGCATGAGGCTCCTGCTCGCGAACACGATGTGCGCTACCTGTAGCGCTTCTCGGCCGAACATGCTGCTGACTGCTACGCAGTCAGTGCGTCGTGTACACCCGAGCGTAACGCGCTCGCCCGTAGACTCATACGAACGTCCGCCTCGTCGATCCGTTCGGAGGCTTTCTCGATGACAAGGACCCGTGTCTCTAGTCCTATGCCGACGGTCAGGAAGACCGAGTGCGGCACCGAGCACGAGTCGGTAGACACCCACTCCGAGACGTCGATTCGTTCGGCAACGCTGAGATTGAGGAGCGTGGCGACCCATGAGCGCAGCGCAC
>Ga0335394_10010210_pt1 | contig 10572 bp, 4 predicted proteins | sample MAT03_FD_205741 | JGI IMG/M metagenome (GOLD analysis project Ga0335394, IMG submission 205741) | Freshwater microbial communities from Lake Fryxell liftoff mats and glacier meltwater in Antarctica - MAT-03 (spades assembly) (version 2) ...
CGGGCAGGCCGGCCTGCTCGACGGTGAGCTCAAGCTCATAGACTTCCTCGTCCTTTGGCTTGGCCCCGCCGGCGAGCACCTCCAGTAGCAACGGGATATTTGGCTGAATTCCGCCGCCACCCCAGGCCACCGGATCTTGCTGAAGGCCCTGCCGTGCCAGCGCGACCAGCTCATGATCAGGCACATTCGGTTTGTGTGGGCGCCATCCCCACTCGAGCAGTTGCTCGCGGAGTGACTTCGCATAGCGCCGCTCGGCAAGGAGCGCCTGCGCCCAAAGCCAGCCAAGACGATCCGGCTCTGCTGGGATGCGCAACACAAAGGGTTCGTGTGAGTCGATGCGCATCTGGATAGCTTGACGGGCTTGGAGGTCGCCGACCTCATTCGCGATGCGGCCCGCGACATTGACCAGCACGAAGCCCCCCATCCGCTCGTCCGCCGCCACCCGCTCAAGGAGTGGCTGCCATTCGCCCCGTGGATCGCACCAGACCATCCACGCGCCGGGGTAGCTGTCGAGTGTCTGCCGAACAAGGGCGTAGATGCGCTTTTGGAGTGTTGGCGGCCCACTCTGTCCTGGGCGGCCGCCGCTCTCGCCGCTCCGTGGCTGCACGACGGTCACCCCTGCAGCCGGTTCAAGGTCAGAGGTTTGCCTTGACGGTGGCGTAACCGAGACCGCGCGCGCAGCATCGGCTAGGTCGATATCGACCGCTTTCGCCGGCGCTAGCTGGCTTGTGAGGTCTGTGACGTCGGCTTCATCAGCCGCTCGAGGAGGGAGAATATTGCTGAACGTCTTGAGCGCAGTCCGCAGCTCCGCCGCTGTTGCGGGCCGGTCTGCGGCACGGAGGGACATCGTGCGCTGGATCAGCGCTGAAAGCTGCGGAGGTACGCGTGAATTAATCTCGTGGAGCGGCCGCAGCGGGTCGGCATCGCCGTTAATAAACGCCGTCTGCCTCGCATCAGCAGCTTCAGGGCGCCGGCCGCTCAGCAAAAAGTAGAGCGTAGCACCTAACGAGTAGAGGTCGCTCCGCGCATCGGTGCCACCAGGGCGCGACTGCTCTGGGGGCGCGTAGTGTGGTGTTTTCGCGGCGATACTCTGATCCGTGGCCGGACGTTCACCGATACTGCCTTTCGAAATGCCAAAGTCCAGCAGAATAACTCGGCCACGCGGGGTGCATTTAATGTTTTGCGGCTTGATATCGCGGTGGATGACCGGATCTGGCCGGCGTGTGTGCAAATAGATGAGGACATCGAGCAGCTGGTCAGCCCAGTCGAGCACCTGATCGACAGGCAGCGCGCCTTCTCGCTGTACATACACGCCCAAATCATCGCCGTCAACATGGTCCATGACGATGAAGTCGGAGCCCCCCTCGGAGAAATGATCTGAGACATCCGGCAGCGAGTCGTGGTGGAGGCTCGCCAGAAGCATGGCTTCACGTTGAAACGCCTGACGGAATTGTGGCGTCGCTCCGATAATTTGCTTGAGGGCAAGCCGTTTGCCGAGCCGCTGATCGACGACGAGGTAGACGAAGCCCATCCCGCCGTTGCCGATCGCATGGCCGACTTCATAGCGCTGCTGCAGCACATTGCCGGGTTGGAGCAGACTCGTGAGGGTCATAAGAATAGTGCCTGAGACAACGCTAGCCGGTTGATGAGTCGCGTCCGGTTGCGCTGGCCTGGAACTCGGGCGGCAAGTCAGCGCTGAAGTGCAGCTCACACACCTTCTCGTCAGGCTCTGCCCCGCCAAGCGTTACCCGCTGCCCAGGCCGCAGCTTTGCCTTCGATGAAACCTTATGCCCATTCACGTAGGTACCGTGTGAACTGCCAGTATCAGCCACCCAGACGTCGCTCGCCTCGCGCCAGACACGCGCATGTGCCCGGCTGCAGCGTGTAAATATCTGCGGGATGTGCAACGTGGATTGCTGCGTATCTCGGCCAAGGATAACCTCGGTGGAGCGCAGCGGGAATAGCTGCGGCTCCTGGTTGGGCTGTCGCAGCGTAAGGTAGGCATAAGGTGTGCCGCTCGGCATCAAGTTGCGGATCTCGGTCCACTCAGAGCACTTGAAGTACGCCTGCGCCAGGGCGTCTATCTGCTTCGGGCTCAGCCGTTGTGGGGCATACTGGGCTGATTTGTCCTTCTCCACCTCAAAGCGCAGCGCGCTCACCCAGGCGGCGAAGCTGGCCGGTGTAAGGAGCTGGAAGGTTGACCAACGCCGACCCGTCTGGCGAGCATCACGCTCGATCGCATCTTTCACGTCAGGCGGAATATTGAGATCGGCGTTGGTGAAACAGACCGCCGTTTGCGCCTTGAGCTTGGCAGTGAGATCATCCTCTTGCACCGACCACCAGCCGGCGATATGGGGGATAAGATCGCGGCGAATGCGCGTAGCATAGGCCTGCACCTGTTCGCGCGGGTTCGGATATCCCACACCTGCCTTTACCAGCTGACGGCCGGCATACCAATCCCCAGCCTGCAGCGATAAGTCACCGCTGTAATGCTTAAGCTCGACAACACCAAGGCCGAGCTCGGTCAGCACGACGAGGTCAGCGCTCGGCACCTGAAGGTTCGCCATCACCGTATACAACTGCCGCTCGTGATTAAGGGCCTCGTGGAGGCGCTGGATCAGACCGATCGCCGCGCTGGCCTCGTGCTCATGGACAGGCGGCCAGGGGTTGCCAGAAGGGTCGCGGGCGATATAGGCTGCAACAGGCATGCAGGCTGCTCCTTTGCTTGTATTGCCCAATTGTACCAGCCTGAACAAGACATGGCCAGAGCAGCACCAATAGGCTGGTACTGCTCTGGCCACGCATTGAAGGCGGGTGTCTCTTCTGAGCTGTCCCGGCCTCCTTTAGCCAAGGCCTAAAAACCTGATAGGCTCACCCCTTCCCCAGCGCCGCCTGCCGCTTCGCCGCCAGCTTCGCCCGCTCGGCCGCGCGCTGCGGGGCCAGCTTCGTCCACTCCGGGCTCTCGGGCACCGCATCGTCCATCCAGCCACAGCGGGGCAGCTTGCCCGCCCGCACCCAGCGCCGCTCGTCGCTGCGCCAGCGCGCCCGGTCGGCGATGGCCTTCTTCGCGTCCGCCACCTTCAGCACGTCGCCCGCCAGGAGCCCGGCGAGCTGCACCGGGGCGATGTTGACCCGCACGCCGTCGTTGAGGTCGACGCGCCAGGCCCGCTCCTGGCGCAGCAGGTCTTCCTGGTACATCGGGGGGATATAGCCGCCGCCGTCCCAGCGGTCCAGCGGTTCGTCGGCGAGCAGCTTTGCCAGCTCGGGGCTCTCGAAGCCGCCCTCGGCGACCTGGGTAAGGCGCGCGTTGAAATCCTCAAGCTCCTGAATGCGGGTCTGGGCCTGGGCGCTCTCGGTCTCCTGGTTCGCGCGGCGCGCGGACTCCATGCGCTGGCGCTCGGCGCGCAGCAGCGGCTCGACGTACTGGGTGCGGATGCGGGCCACCACGTCGCCCGCGCAGGCGTGGTAGTACAGCAGGCACTCGAAGGCGGGGAACTGCCGACCGGCGGCCGCCGACCGACGGCCGGGGGCGCGCGCGGTCGCGATGGGCTTAGACGCGAGGTGCCAGGCGATCGGGCGGTACTTGAACTGGCGCATATGGCGCCTGAAGAACTCGCGGCGCAGCCACTCCTCCAGGCCCAGGCCGGTCAGCTCGACGAGCAGGGCCTCGGCCCGCTGCGCGCCGGTGGCGTCGTCCTCGGCGCGCAGGCGCTGGCGTAGCCGCTCTGCCAGGGTGGCCTGGCCCGCGCCAGGCGTGAGCGGTACGATCCCGTCGGCGTCGGCCCAGTCGGGCACCGGCTCGCCGGCCTCGATCTGCTTGGGCCAGCGATGGCCGAGCAGGCGCAGGGTGAGCACCGAGAGCCGGTCCTCTAGCAGGCGGCGCTCCTCGGGCTTGCAGCGCGCCCCCTCGCGGCGCAGCTCCTCGAGCAGCCAGTAGACGCTGATCGGGTGGAGCTGCATCTTCACCGACAGCTCCTCCTGGAAGGTCTCGGTGGGGATGGGGATGTGCGCGCCTGAGGCCGCGCCCTCGCCCTCGTCGTCGCCGTCGGCCTCGCTCTCGGTGGGCTCATCGGCCTCTTTGACGCCGGGGCCGGCCTCGTAGAGTCCGCGTAGCCGCTCCTTGATTCGCCGTAGCTCTGTCGCCGATGGTGCGATGCGCTCGTGGGCGGCCAGGTAGTCGAGCACTTCCTTGGGCAGCAGCGGTAGGTCGAGATCGGAAGGGAGATCGGGCAGCGCGTCGTAGCCTATGATCAGAGGGTGGAAGCCGGCAGGGGTGCCGGTTTCTAGTAGTACATCTTGTTCGTCCTGCTCACCAAGTTCGTAGAGCTTAAATACCTGCTTTTCAAGCCACGCCTCAAGCGACACAAGATGACTGGTGATTGTAAAAGTTATGCTTCGTCTGAGGGAGGATAGTATCATAGAGTAGTCGAACGTTCGTTCCTCATATTGACACGACGATAATGCCATCTTCAACTGACAGGCAACAAGCGTGGCGTTTCGCACTGATAGATTTGATATCTGGGCAGGTATTGGCAACTGAGGAGCATACGCCTGATCTAGCAAAATTCCAGGTGAAAGACACCTGAAGAAATAAGTACTAATCCGGCAGTTTAGCACCGCGAGCAACTCAATATATTCTAGATGGCTTGGGACAATACCAGGGCTTCTGGCGTCGAAATACTCATCAGCCGACAATAGCCTTACCCCAAGCGATTTATTTGCCACTTCGGTGTAGGTAAAACCTGGGACATGATAGTAAAGCTCGTTCTGGACGCGAGAACGAATGCCGCCTTTATCGTCCTCAATATGCTTGATACGAGCACCGTTGTGGCTCCAGTTTAAGACAAGCCATTGAAGTCCCTGCCACTTTCGATAGCCGCCGCCTTTTGCGTAGGGTTTCCAATATGTTCGGAATGGTGCTTCCCAATGAAAGCGAATGAAGCGATCATTTTCACCAGTAGAAAGACCTTTTGGAACGTTGGCAATCTTACCTAGGATATTGCTGGATGCCAGCATTTGAATAAGGCGTGTTCTAACCCAGTATACAAGCTGCTTTTCTCTCAGTTGGGCGAATGAAGAAGTGAGCCTTTGGTAAACTCTCGGGCTCTTTGCGCCAAGGCGAATTGTGTTCAATAACTCGGACTCTTTGTCCTCACTGTCCACCAATCGCACAAAAATACCAGCCTTGTCGTCTCGCCCTAATTGGAGAACATACATGCAAAATCCCTGAGCATTGGGGTTGCTTAGAGATTTCATTGTTCCTGTACCCAAATGCACGAGGGCCTCAATCGTTGAGGAGTCTAAAATACTTTCGCGGAGGCCAGCGAAGGCCCGAGAAGTCATAAATACATGTAACGTAATCATTGAAATACGCCCTTGAGGGCGACACATCTCTTGGCAGCGCAGGATAAAAGCGGCATAGAGATCACGCTTGCCAGCCTTGAAGTGCTTCTCGACATAGCTTTTCAGCGGCACGTCCATATTCGCACTGCCCATATACGGCGGGTTCGTCACCACCACCGCATATTTGCGGTCGAGGAGCTGGAGTAGGCGTACGCCGCCGGCGGCCTCGCGGCCGAAGAGGCGCGCGGCCACGTCGCTGTCGCCGGCCTCGGCGGCGAAGCTCGTCGCCACGCGGTCGAGCAGCATACGCTTCAGCTCGGCGGGGTCGCTCTTGGCCAGCGCGGTGATCGTGCGGCGCAGGGTCGCGTCGTCGGCGTCGAAATCCATGGCGACCTGGTGGGTGCCCTGGAGCGCCTTAATCGCCGCGTCGATATGCTCGGCGGGGCGCAGCAGGCTGCCCAGGATGTCGGCCCGCTCCAGGGCGGCGAAGACGCCCTCAAGCAGCGGCTTCATCACCCGGTCTTCGGGGTGGCGGCGCAGGTGGCGCTGGAGCGCGCCGGCGCTCAGGCCGCTGGGCGTGGTGGCGATGTTGATAGCCGATAGCCGATAGCCGATAGCCGATAGCGGTCGGCGCTGCCGGCGGGCTTCTTCTTTGATCAGCTCACAGGCCCGCAGGTAGAGCGTGAGCGCGGCGAGCTGGGCGGCGCGCGGGTCGAGGTCGATGCCGTGCAGGTGGCGCTCGAAGATGCGGTCAGCGACCTGTGTCGCGCTCAGCTCGGGGTGTTGCTCGCGGTACATCGCGGCGAACATATCGAAGGCCTCGCGCAGAAAGTGACCCGAGCCACAGCAGGGGTCGATCAGATCCAAAGCCTCCAGGGGGAGCGGATGCTCGGGCGCGGCCTGGCCCTCGGGGCGGTTGCGGATATAGTAGGCCCAGGACTCGGGGAGCTTGCTGTCGGGGTAGGCCTCGTGGTAGGAGCGGCCAAGGCTGTTCTGGAGCAACCACTGGACCATGTATGGTTCAGTGAAGAGCTGAGTGGCGGCGGCGATCTCGGCGCGGGTTGCGGCCTTGCCGCCGGCACCAAGCTTGGCATAGACGCGGGCCTTGGCCGCCTCCTGGTAGAACTGGTAGGCCCAGCCGATCGCGTCCGGGTCGGCGAAGGCGGCGTCAGCCTCGGCCAAGGCAAAGCCGGCTGGCGCCGCCCCGACCAGGGCTACGCAGCGCAGAAGCGCTGGCGTCGAGGGCCGCAAGGCCGCAGAAGGGTCGCGCGGGTCGAAGAGGCCGGGCAGAGCGGTGGACTGGGCGGCGCAGGCGTCGGTGATTACGGCCCGCCAGCCGCCGTCGGCGCCACCGGCGCGCTGGGGCTGCTCCTGGCGCAGGGCATAGAGCGCCTCGGAGAGACCGTCGTAGTCGGGGTTGGCACGCAGGGTCTCATCGATCAGGCCGCGGGCCTCGAGCGTGCGCAGGGCGAGCAGGCGGTTGATCCAGGTGTAGGCCGAGCGCTCGACAAACTCCTCGCGGGCGGCGCGGCGCTTCTGCTCGGCCTCGGCGCCCTTCGAGCCGTTCACAGCGGCCTCTATATAGGCAACGGCGGCCTCGCGGGCCGGCAGCTCGGCCGGGTCGCGCACGACGTCGCGCGGCAGGGCCACGCCATCCTGCGGCATACCCAGGCGCTCCAGCTCGCGGTCGAGGTCGCCACGCTGCCAGCTACCATCGGAGGCGGCGGCGCCGGCGAGGGTGGCGCGCAGGGCGGCAACGAGCGGGCGGAGCAAGTCTTTGTGGCGCTTGAGCATGGCGGAGTTAGCCCTTGTTCAGAACAGCAGTTGAGGAAATATTACGGCCATTCGATCGTCTGACCATCCATCACCCGAGCAAAAGAGGCCCGATCGAGGGGAAAGAGGAAGTTCTGTACGATATGCAGATTCTCAAGACGGTGCTGCTCGTCTGGCCCAACTCGCTGAAGAAGCTCGTCCCGCAACAGTGGGGTCTGGAGCGGTAAGTAGGTATATGTTAGCTTCCTCTTCTCGTTCTTTTCCACAACAATGCCAATACCCGGAACCTGCTGTGGGTGTTCCTTATAGTTGCTAGTGCAGTAAAACAGGATCAGGTCGCCGGGCTCTGGGTAGTCTCGGTAGCCATGATTGGCTGGCTTGTACCATCCTTGCTCAACCTGATTCTTACCTTCAGGTGTAGGGTCACCGAGAACGATACAAAAGTAGTTCGGCATTGTGTTTGTACCTCCTTGTCAAGGTTCTATGACGTGCTAGGATCGGCTTCTTCGTCGCCTTCGTCGCCGACATCAATTGTCAATATCGGCGCAGGTGCTTGGCCCGACTCCCAGATCCAGCTCTGGGTGCGTAGCAGCGCGTCGATGGCGGGGAGCTCCTCGTGTAAGAAGCTCTCCCAGTGCTGGCGGATTTCCTGCTCCAGCTCGGCGTCGCTGCTCTCGCCGACCTGTTCGGTGGTCAGGATCTGCCGCCAGTAGAGCCAGTTATACCTCGGCTGCAAGCCCTGATGAGCGATCCGGAACGGCGGCTGATTGGCCTCGGCGAGCTTATACAGCGGCTGGCGTCGCTCGGTCGGGCCAGGGCCGAGGCAGAGGGCGATCTGCAGGCTCTCAGCGCTGTTGACGAACTCGAAGAGCAGCATGCGCCGCGACGGTGTCCAGCCCTTGTCGCCACGCAGCGCATTGGTATCCCAGGCAGTTGGAATGAAGCGAAGATACCTCCCACGACCGCCGGGATCCATCGTGAGTGTAGAACTCTGACGAATCAAGCCCTCGATCAAGCGCCGCCGCCGCTGAGTGCGTGCCTCAATCTGCTGGTTGATCAGGTCGAGGGCGCGCTTATGGCGAATATACAGGCGCTGGCAGAGCAACGCGATCTCAGAGTCGCCCACGATATGCCTCCGTAGCATCTGCGTGTAATGCGTAATGAGGGTACGTACATCCGCACCCAGGGTCGAGGCCCGACGCTGCCCCAGTTCCGCCAACACCGTGCAGACCGTCGTATACCCCAACGGGAAAAAGTGCGGGTTGGAAGGAACATCGCCGGATGGGGTCAGGTAGAGCCCAATCACTCGCCAGGTAGGATAGCGCTCTTGAACCGTCTCCCAGTACCGCGAAAGCTGGCTGGAGTGCTCGCCGCTATCGACCTTATTCTCGATGATAATAGCCAGATTGTGCCGGCTGTCGAGAAGCAGTATGTCGATATTCTGCCATTCCCGGCGCACCTGGAGGTGCGCGAAGTCCCAGACATCCAAGTCGAATAGGCTGATTGGTAGGGCACGTTTGCGCCCGGCGATCAGCACATGCTGGAGGATGTGCTTGATGACGTTGTCGCCGAGACCATGGGGCGCCGCCGGGTTGCAGAGGAAGGCCAGGAAATCGGAGTGCCGCAACTCCTGACGAACCACACCAAGGGCCTCGAAGATATTGAACTGCTCGAGCAGCGCTTCTAGGCGCTCAAGGTCAGCGTTATCTACCACCAGGGCTTCGAGGGCCTGGAGATCCGCATCGTAGGTATGTGCCATAGAGCATCCCCGGCAGGCCGCGCTATTCCAGGATAAGGGCGACATCGTCGTCGATCTGGGCCTGCAGGTGCCGGCGCAGCCCCTCAAGCACCTGCTCAAGGTCGGCGGCCGACTCGATCCGCGCAGCGCTCACTAGGTCGGCCCAGCGTAGCCGCACCTCGCGGCGCTGAACAACCACCACCGGGCGATACTTCTCGCGCAGCTCGGCGACCTTACGGCGCAGCTCGGCGTCGGCGCCCGCAAGGGCGGTGAGCGTGCCGCGCGCGTCAGTGTAGCTTAGCTCCGCAGCCGATAGGCGGTCGCGGATGGGGGTGTAGATCGGGCTAATCCCCGCGATCTCTTCATCGAGTGCTTCGTCGGGCACACCAACGGTGCGCAGCCGCTCGCGTAGGCCGCTCTCGGCCGACATGAGGGTATCCTGGGCCTGCTGCCGCCAGCTCGCCGCCTGGGACGTGAGGGCCTGCTGGGCAGCCTGGTAGGAGCGCACCACCTCATTCCAGCGCTGCGGGTCGGTGACGCTACGCTCAGTAGTGACCACGCGCCAGTCACCGATGAAGCGACCCACCTCAGGGATACCCGTCTCGGCATTGACCATGCCCGTGTAAAACTCGCGGATGTTACCGAACTCCGCCCCGTGCTCGCGCTGGAAATCGACGAGACCGCGCAGCAACTCGTGGTAGCCGACGAGCGTGTCGGCTTGCTCCTGGAAGCGCGGCAGGCGGGCCTGTGGGGAGCCATTGTTCAGCAGCTCTGCGACCAGGCTGCTGCCCGACTCAAACGCCGTCGGCAAGGGACAGCGCGCGGTAGCCGCCCATGCCTGAACGGACTGGGCCTGGCGGGCGCTCTCGCTCAGCTTTTCGCCGAGCACATTATTCAGGCTGGCCTGCTGCAGCGCCGGGCGGTTAGCTACGGTGAAGAGCGCCTCGATATAGCCACGGATCGTGCGCAGTTCGTCCATGGTCAGATCCGAGCGAACCCCCTGGACGCGCAGGTTGCGGAAACGGGCCTCCTTGGTTAGGGCCAGGATCACGTCAGTATCTGCGGGGTCCATCAGGGTGCGGCTATTGTCGATCAGGCGACAGGAAGAGGCCCGCAGCAGTAACGCCAGCCCGACCTTCACCGTGTTGGGATCCCAGCCGAAGGGCGGCTGCTCAATATCGCTGCGCAAGGTGTCGGCCTGGACAAACTGCTGATACTGGTCATCGATTGGCAGGCGCGAGCGCAGGGCGCTCAACAGGGGATGCGCGTCATTCAGTGTGCCGTCGGCGCGGTACACCCCGAGCCCGCGCAGGTCATTGTTGGTCGTATTTCCAGCGAGGGCGGCCTTCACCGCTGTCTCCTCGTTCGTAATCTTATAAGGCACATCGCTGAAGCGAGCGTAGAGCTGGGGCACAATCTCGGCAAGCGTAGCCCGGATAGCTGCGCCAGGGCTCTCGCTCGGCGTCGGGTCGTATGTTGTACCGCGGAAGAAGAGCCTGGCACCGCGCACAGCCTGGCCGAGCATGCGCTGCACCTCCGCCTTATGGCTTTGCAGGTCGTCTTTGCGCGCCTGTCGCGCCACATCCTTCTCTGCCTCACTAACGATTGCTGAGGAGGTGACCTTCTGCGCGATCGCCTCAGTCGCCATTGCTAGGGCGAGGGTGGCTCGCAGGCCGGGAACATCATCGAGCCTGATCAAGATCGCGTCTGGGCTCTCA
>Ga0335394_10010213_pt1 | contig 10570 bp, 13 predicted proteins | sample MAT03_FD_205741 | JGI IMG/M metagenome (GOLD analysis project Ga0335394, IMG submission 205741) | Freshwater microbial communities from Lake Fryxell liftoff mats and glacier meltwater in Antarctica - MAT-03 (spades assembly) (version 2) ...
AGAAGGAACAGCGCATCGCGGCGCTCACCGCAACCCCTGAATTGCGTACGGACTATTTCAAGCTTTTGGATACCTACCGCAATGAGAGCCTTGCGGACATCGTGACGAACAAGAACGACGTGAACGTTATCGTAGCGCACAATGCTGAGCTCGTGCAGAAGAACGATCCGGTATACCTGGATCCGGTGTACAGCGGTTTCTTGGGCGCGCACTTCTATGCGCCCGCGAAGTGGCTCTTCGGCATGCGTATGTCCACGCTCTGGGCCAACGCGTTCGTCCTTTGGACCATGTCCCTCCTCTTGGGCCTGGCACTCTACGTGGAGGCGTTCCCAAGGCTCATGAAGCTGATCCCGAGCCGCAGCGCGCGCTGACGGCAAAGCGAGGCCCCGGCCTCCTTAGGGACGACCGGGGCTGCATGGTGCGATCGATCTAGTTGCCGTCCACTTCCTCGATCTGGATCATCTTGAACGGCACGTTGATGATGCCGGCATAGTCCTCACCGGCCTCCAGCATGTCCTCATCATCGGCCTCATAGTGCCACAGCACGGTCACTTCGTTCCCGCCCGCGCGGATGTTCTCGAGCTTCTTGAACACATCCAGTATGCACTTCGAAGACGATGTGTTGAAGTACTCCAACTGCACATGCAGGGCGGTCTTGGCCTTGGCCGTCCGGCCATAGCGGTCGATCCAATCGATCAGCGGCTTGTAGAAATCGATCGAGTTCTCCGGGATCGAACGGCCCTTGAGTTCGAGCAACCCCGTTTCGGGGTCGAAATTGACATGCGGCGTTTTTGGGGATCCTTCGAGTTGGAGAGGTGCCATGGTGGTCTGGTCTATGTGGTCACGTTGACGTTGAGGCTGAAGAACGCATTGTCCTGATCATAGGGAACGAAGCCGTACTCCAGCTTGCCCCCGCTTTTGCGGGCGATATCGATCATGCCCAATCCACCCCCACCGCTGGAGGAGAAGCGCCCATCGGCCAGGGTCTCTTTGTACAGGTCGCGCAGTTCGGTGGGCTCCAACGCATTGATACGATCCAGGTGTGACTTGAGCCGGTCCACGTCGCTGCCAGCCATGAAGTTGCCGGTGAGCACCGAGTAGCCCTTGTCCTGGTGAACGATCATCACCACACCATGCGGATCCGTTGTCGGTACCGCCTCGCCCGCGCTCAAGCGCAGGTGCGCGTTGTGGTGGAAGAGGTTCTGCAAGCATTCCATCACCACATTGAACACACGCTTTCGGGCACGCGGGTCGGTTTCGATCAGATCCATTTTCCGCTCCACCACGCCGAGGAGCACGGTCACCAACTCGGCGGTCAAGTTGCCTTTGAAGGAGAGCATTACGCGCTGGCGCTCCAATTCATCGTAGAGATCATGGACGCGTTCGAGCATGCTGGACATGTGTGGATCGTAGGGTACGAACGCAAAGCAAGGTGCCTGGCTACCGGGACCACACCGACGGCTGAGGGAGTTTTCCACGGAATTGTGAACCCCGCCCGGACCGATGGGTTACTTTCGGCCTCCCTTTTCCAGCGGCTTTCATGGGATGGTTCGATCACTGGTTCGGCACGCGTTACTACAGCTTGCTGTATGGCCATCGTGATGAACACGATGCGAGGGCGTGGGTGGACCTGATCCTCGATCGGTGGAACCTGCCCGAGGGAGCGTTGATCATGGACATGGCCTGTGGTCGCGGCCGGCACGCGAAACACTTCGCCAGTGCGGGGATGCGGGTAACCGGTGTGGATATCTCAGAAACCAGTATCGCCGAAGCCCGATGCGCCGCAGGGGAAGCCGAATTCCATGTGCATGATATGCGCGAGCCCTTCGCGGACGGGCACTTCGATGGGATCTGCTGCCTCTTCACCAGCCTTGGCTATTTCGAGGAGCTTGAGGATGACCGCAGGGTCTTCGCTTCGGTGGTACGCGCGCTGAAACCCGGCGGGCGTTTCGTTCTCGATTTCATGAACACCCGACTTGTGCTTCGCGAATTGGTGCCCGCCGAGGAGCTGGAATTGGAAGGCATCGTTTTTCGGATCGAACGGGTGGTGGAGGATGACGTGATCGTGAAGCGTGTCACCGTTATCGACAGCGGCGAAGAGCATCGGTTCGAGGAACGTGTTCAGGCGTTGATGCCCGAGCAATTGGAGCGCATGGCCGTCGAAGCGGGCCTGATCGTGGAAGACCGGACGGACGGACCAGAACCTTTTCCCTTCGATCCGCAACGGTCGCAACGCTTCGTACTATGGACCCGGAAACCAGCCGCCTGATGATCGCCGTCCCGATAGCGTTCTTTCTGTTGCCACTGCTCGCGGGTGCGTTGGTCCGTGTGTTGCGCCCCGATGCGCGGTGGCTTCGGCTGCTGCTCTCCTTCAGCGGTGCGTTTCTTTTGGGCGTGGTCTTCCTGCACATGCTGCCGGAGTTGTACGCCGAGGAAGGCACGGTGATCGGCCTGTGGGTACTGGGTGGATTCCTGTTGCAAGTGGTTTTGGAGTTCTTCAGCCACGGCATTGAGCACGGGCACATGCACGTGCATACCACGCCGGGCAAGGCGCTGCCATTGGTCACGCTGCTCAGCTTGTGCCTGCACTCCTTCGCAGAGGGCATGCCCTTCGCCGATCCCGATGTGGCCTCCGACACGCCTTTCCTGTTGGGCGTGCTGCTCCACAAGATGCCGATGGCCGTCGCCTTGGCCGCGGTGCTGCAGCGTTCCGGCGCTCACGCCACCCGGACGTGGACCATGCTGGTCATCTTCGCATTGGCCGCGCCGTTGGGCATTGCGACGGGTCATTGGGCCGGGGAGGGCATGGGCCATCATTTCCTGCACCACATGTTGGGGCTGGCCATCGGCATGTTGCTGCACATCAGTACCACGATCATTTTCGAGAGTTCACCGGAGCACCGATTCAATGCGGGCCGCTCCATCGCGGTGCTCGTTGGATCCGCCCTGGCGGTACTCTCCGTCCACTGACCTCCTTCTTTTTCCAACCGGTCACAATACGGTGTCGCACATGTCGTTACTTTGAACGGCAAAGTACTTTGAACATGATGGAACAGGACCACTTGAAAGAGCTCGCCCGGATCCGGGGGCTGATGGATAGAAGCACGCGTTTCCTTAGCCTCAGCGGGTTGAGCGGGGTGATCGCCGGTGTACTGGCATTGGTGGGTGCGTTCGTCGCACAAGGATACATGGCAGCGAAGATGGCGGTGCGCTACGACCCGTTGACCTATGCCTCGTTACCCGGGGACATGGAGGCTTATTGGTCGCATGTCGGCGCACTCGTCGGCATCGCCCTAACGGTGCTTGTGTTCGCTTTGGCCGGTGCGTTCTGGTTCACCCGGCGCAGAAGCCGCAAGGTTGGACAGAGCCTTTTTGACGCAGCCGCGCAACGCTTGTTGGTGAACATGATGATCCCGCTGGCAGGTGGTGGCATTTTCTGCCTCGCGTTGCTGTACTATGGATTACCGGGCCTGGTGCCGCCCGCAACGCTGGTCTTCTATGGGCTCGGTTTGCTCAACGCGTCCAAATACACGCTGGATGAGGTCCGATGGCTTGGCATCAGCGAACTCGTTCTCGGCCTGATCGCCTCCTTCTGGGTGGGCGCGGGGTTGCTGTTCTGGGCGTTGGGTTTCGGCGTGCTGCACATCTTCTATGGAGCGTTGATGTACCTGCGGTACGAACGCGAAGGATCGGATAGGGAGCGGGCATGATCCAGCAACTCAATAAAGGGTTCGAGAGCCGCGTTCGCCTCGGCATCATGGCGGTGCTGGCGGTGAACGATCGGGTGGACCACGCACAGTTGAAGGAACTGCTCGGCGTGACGGACGGCAACCTGGCAAGTCACCTGAGCGCTCTGGAACAATTGCGCTATGTGCAAGTGCGAAAACGCTTTATCGGCAAACGACCGAACACCTCATACAAGGCCAGCGCTTCCGGCGCGCGGGCCTTTCGCGAACACCTCGACGCCATCGAACGCCTGATCCCCAAACCCTGACCCATGCCCACCGCCACACCACCCACTTACCATACCTGGCGTCGCTGGGTGCCCTTCCTCACGATCGCACTTAGTGCGATCCTTTTCGATGGTCTTTTCTGGGATCACGACCTTGGGCTGAACCTGCTCCTCTTCGGGGTCATGATCGTTGCGGTGCTGGTCCATCGTTACGGTTGGCGCGGTTTGTCGGTACCCGCGAGGGCAACGCTCATCGGTTCGCTGATCACCGGTGCCATGGTCGTTGTGTACAACAGTACCGTGGCTTGTTCGGGCGCAATGGTATCGCTCGTGGTCTTCAGCGCACTGGCGCATGAACGGCAATTGCGCAGTTTGCTCTATGCGGCGCCGCAGGCCTTCGCGAACCTTGTCCTTGTCCCGATGGCCGCATGGGAGGGCGCAGGGGAACTCACGGAGGGTCATCGTGCGCCACGGGCTGGATGGCGCTGGGCAAGACTGATCCTGCTCCCACTGATCGTCGGTGTTGTCTTCCTCCAGCTCTACCGCGCGGGCAACCCGCGCTTCGATCAATTGACAGCGGGCTTCATGAACGGAACGTGGGCAGTACTGGGCGACTTCTTCGCCGAGATCCTCACTGCGCACACCTTCTTCTTCCTGTTCGCGCTGGTGGTCTGCGCGAGCTTGCTTTTCCGGTACGCACCGAAACTGATGCTGCAACTGGAGCAGCAATGGACCGACCTGCTCTTGCGCAGAAAGGTGAAGCGTCCGCATTGGCTTGCCCCGCGATCACTGAACCCGCTCGAACGTGAACGTCGCATGGGCATGATGCTGCTGATCCTCGTGAACGCGCTGCTACTCGTGGTGAACGTGATCGACATTTCCTGGGTGTGGTTCGGGTTCGAGGTGCCGGAGGGATTCAGCCTGAAACAGTTCGTGCATGAAGGCACGTGGATGCTCATCACCAGCATACTGCTCAGCATCCTCATCCTGCTTTACGTATTCCGCGGCAATCTCAACTTCTACGCCCGCACAGGCACCTTGAAACTGCTCGGTCTTTTGTGGATCGCGCAGAATTTCATCCTCGGCCTCTCCGTCTTCCTGCGGAACTACCACTACATCGACTTCCACGGGCTGGCGTACAAACGCATTGGTGTCATCGTGTTCCTCGCGTTGGTCCTGGTTGGTCTGGCGACGCTTTACATAAAGGTGCGCGAGCGCAAAAGTTTGTTCTACCTGGCCCGCGTAAATGCGTGGGCCGCGTTCACCGTCCTGGTCGGCCTCACGCTGGTGGACTGGGACAGCTTCATCGTCCGCACCAATTTGCAGCACCCGAACAAGGGCGAGGTGGACATTGACAATTACCTCATGATGAGCGACAAGGTCCTGCCGCTGTTGTACGCGAACATCGATCAGGTCGAGGCGCAAATGGCCCAGCACCGCATGAACCGCGTGCGTTGGGTGGAACACCTGGACCCAACGCATTTCCGTGATCAACTCGACGCAAAGCGGGATCGGTTCGTGGAGCGCTTCGGACAGCAGCAGTGGCCCGAATGGAACCTGGCGGATCAGCGCTCGATGGGCGCGCTCGATCGGCTCAGCCCCGTGAAGTCCACCGCACCATGAAGGCGAACAAGGATCTGTTGTACATCCGACGCTGGATCATCTTCTTCATGACGGCGCTGATCCTAAGTGGCCTCACAGCGGTTCCGCTGGAATGGGGCACGGCCTTGTTGGCGCGGGTCACCGTGTCCTGGGGAGAGCCGTGGGCAAGTTGGGCATCGCATGCCGCTGAGGCGATCGCGCATGTTGGGGGCTCGTACCCGATCCTGTTCTACGGTACCGACTGGCTGGCCTTCGCGCACATCGTGATCGCCCTGGCGTTCATCGGGCCTTACCGCGACCCGGAGCGCAACCGCTGGGTCATCGTGTGGGGAATGTGGTGCTGCTTGTTGGTGCTGCCGCTCGCGTTCCTGTGGGCACCGGTGCGCGGCATTCCGTTCTTCTGGTGTTGTGTTGACGCCTCCTTTGGGATCCTCGGTGCGATCCCGCTGTGGCTCGTTCTACGCCGGATCGATCGCCTCGCTGAACGAACCGACTCCCTCGCATGATACTGGAACGGTCCCGCTTCCGCGAACTCTGCTTCGCCACATTGATACTGGCCATGGCCACCGCACTGGCCTTGTCGCCGGACGCCTACCTGCCCATGCTCGCCCGCGCGTTCATGCTGCAATGGGCCGCAGGGTTCGCCTTCGTTGCCGCGATCACAGCGCTGCGGGGGCGTTGGTGGATGACGTTCGCCGCACTGTTCGGGGCCATCATCGTTCTGCTGCAGGTACGTGTCCCGGTTCTGCTCGCCTCCGATGGGGGCACGGGTCCAGCATTGCGCATCGCGCACATGAACGTCTTGCAACCGAACGCGCGTCATGCTGAGGTGGTCCGCTCTGCCTTGGCCAGTGACGCCGATGTGATCTGCGTGCAGGAGGTGAGCCCCGAATGGGCGCGGGCATTGATCACCGGCCTGGGTGGATCCTATCCGTACCAGCACATCGAGCCGCGCACGAACTGCTATGGGATCGCTTTGTTCAGTCGTGTGCCGTTCACCAGTGTCCGCACCTTGGTTGTGCAGGGATCACCCTTCGTTGAGGCGATCGTTCGGGTGGGTGCGCGGTCCATCCGGGTGTTGGCCGTGCATGCCTCATCACCGATCAGCTACGCCCATTTCCAAAGGCGAAATGCGCAACTGGCCGCGCTCGCCAGCAACGTGGCCGCCAACGATACACCCACCGTGGTAGTGGGCGACCTGAACACCGTGCATTGGGATCAAGCGTACGCGCGCTTCTGCACCCGTTCAGGATTGAGACCGCTCGCAGGTGCCGAGTTGCGTAGCTGGCCCTCGGTAGGTCCCGTTGCCCTTATCCCGATCGACCACGTGCTGGTCTCTCGTGATCTGGCATTCATCGCATTGAAGACGTTCAAACTCCCCGGCAGCGACCATCGCGGCCTGCTCGCGGAACTTCAACTAAAGGCTCATGCGGGCTGATATCCGTCGCCTCTTTGTTTGGATGACCGTGTTCTTCGTTGCCATGGCCTTTCTGGAAAGTGCCGTGGTGGTCTACCTGCGGGCGCTCTACTATCCCGAGGGGTTCGACTTTCCGCTGGTTCCGATGGCGGGTACGTTGGTGATCACGGAAATATGGCGGGAGGCGGCCACGTTGATCATGCTGTTGGTACCTGCCGCGTTAGTGACCCGTTCCGCTGTGGAGCGTTTCGCCTGGTTCTGCTTCGGTTTCGGCATTTGGGACATCTTCTACTACGTCTGGTTGAAGGTGCTGCTGGACTGGCCGGCCAGCCTGGGCAGCCGAGACCTCCTCTTCCTGATCCCCGTACCCTGGGTGGGGCCTGTTTGGGCTCCTTGTCTGGTCTCCCTCGGCCTTATCGCCCTCGCTTTGACGATCCTTCGGGGCCGATCCAAATGGCCGGGTTTCCGCGTAGATGGGCTGTCATGGTCGCTGCTCATCGCCGGTGCATTGCTCATGATCCTGTCTTTCACGCTGGATCCACTGCGCCAGTCCTTTGGCCTGGAAGCCTTGAAGGACGCGGGGCTGATGGCCGATCTCCGCAGCGCCGCGCTTTCCAACGGTCGGTCCTACATCCCAGAGACGTTCCCATGGCCCTGGTTCTTGGGGGGCTGTGTTCTCGTGTCGGCCGCCATGGCGCGCTGTCTCAGAAGGCCAAGTACGGCCGGGAAAGCCGCAGTGTGAACCGGCAGGTTGTGGATAATCTGAAACCCTGCATCAGACAACCACGTTGAAACGTTGCGTCTTTTGATATGGAAAGCAAACCGAAAATGGTAGCTGAGGCACGACTCTTCGTCCGACTAGGCCTGTTGTCCTTTATCGGATTCCTTTTTTACTACGCGCATTTGTTCTTCGGTGTGATGGACAATGTGGTTCTGTTCAAGACCCTTGCCATCACCTTTCTCCTGGCCACCGTGCCTCTGCCGATCATATTGGTGAACAACAAGAAATTGTTCCCTGAGTTGACGAGAAGTGGTAAAACGGTGCTCACGCTCGCAACAACATTGTTGCTCTTCCACCACTTTCTCATGACCTTCATCTTCGTCATGTTCTTGAAGGGTGAAGCGGTTTTTTAGCCGCGCGACCAAGGCCAGCTAACTTCGGGTCCCTCGGCGACAACGCGCCGTACCATGTGCTTGATCGTATTGGCCTATCGGGTCCATCCGCGTTATCCGCTCATCGTTGCGGCCAACCGTGATGAGTTTCTGGATCGCCCTGCGCTGCCAGCCCATTTCTGGACGGATGCCCCCCACATACTCGCCGGTCGCGACCTGAAAGCCGGTGGTACCTGGCTGGGCATCACCAGCGCAGGCCGTTTCGCGGCACTTACGAATTACCGTGATCTGCGGGTGACGGCTGTGAGCGGACGCTCTCGTGGCGCTCTTGTCCGTAGCGCGCTCGATGGTGATCTCTCGGAAGTCGATGGCCACGCATTCGATGGTTTCAACCTGCTGCATGGAGAAGTGGACGCACTGCGTTATTCGAACAACATTGACGGAACGGATGTCGCACTGACTCCGGGCATCCACGGGCTGAGCAATCATTTGTTGGATACACCGTGGCCCAAAGTGGTCCGCGCGCGGGAGTGTTTCAGCGAAGCGATCAAGGCGGAGGAACCTCCCATGGAGGATCTCTTCGCGCTCCTGAGCGATCCAACAAGAGCCCCGGATCATACACTCCCGGATACCGGACTGGATCTCGAACGGGAGCGGGCCCTGAGTTCCGTCCTGATCGCCACGGAGGGGTATGGTACGCGTTGTTCCACCGTCGTGATGATCGGCAGTGATGGAGCGGTGCGCTTCGCGGAACGGACCCATGCTTCGCGGAACGATGTGCGGTACGAATTCAGCTTAGACCTGCCGTCGAGTTGACATCCGCCTCGTCGATCCCTGTTTTTTACCGAATGCAACTTTTCGAACGCCCCCGGCGTTGAACGATCAGCGGCTTGCGCAAGCAGGCCAAAGGCACACCGGATCACAGGGGGCATCAGCCTAGCGGCGTTAAAAGCCCCTGTCCAGGCCCGTAAGCCGGGAGATCCGGATACTGAGAAGCCCGCCCCGTAAGGCGGGCTTCGCCTTTGATAGAACTCAATAGGCCAGCACCATCGCCTTTGTCACCATGCCCGCTGCATGAATGATCACGATTCCGCTGGTGACGTTCCGCAGGGGGATCACAGCTATGTTCGAAAAGGATGAGGCCTGATACAGCAGACGGCCCTGCACGTCGAACATGTCGATCGGGCCGAGTTCCGAACCATACAGGCAACGGAGCGTGATCCCGCCGTTCTCCTGCACCACGTTGAGGCCCTGCGCGGGGACCAGGTCGGCTACACCGTTCGTTCCTTCCCCGCATGGGGCATAGAAGTCGAACTCCAACAGCACGGGCAAGGACCAGACTAGCGGTGTTGAAGGGCCGTTGATCCAACCGTCCACCTGCACACCAAAATAGGGCTGGCCCCCGGTGGGTGGGTCATTGGGGTCGCATGCCATGAAGTAGTGGCCTGGAGGTACGCACAACGTGTCGGAATCGAATTGGATGGTATCGACCATCGTGAACATCCCGCTTCCCATCAGGGTGAAGTCCTCGTCGTAGATCGACCAGTCATAGGTGCCGATGGTGAGAGCCCCACCGAAGTTCTGGACGGTGGGGATCAAGATGGCACAAGGTCCCGGTGGGCAGAGATCGATGAACCGCCACCACGAACAGGCGAGTGAAGTCGTGAACCCGGTCCACAGTTCCAAGGTCCCATAGAAAGGCTCGGTCGGCACCACGGCCCCGTCCATGATGCGCAGAACGTGCCAGCTATCTCCGCCGATGCCGAAGAAGTTCACGGTCTCCTTGGCCAGGGTGTCTCCGTTCGTGTCCAACAGGATGAAGTTGGGGTAATCGAACAGATCAACGCTGTTGTTGATGGCGTGGACCACGATGGCCGTATCGGAGAAGGCGTGCCAGTGGACGGAGGCGATCTGCAGATCGTCACAGGGTGTTCCGGCGCTCGATACTTCGAACTGGTGCTGTGGGGGCGGGGCCATGTCGAGAACCGCGTTCCCGTCGATCACGATGGTGTAGATGCCCACCGGTAGCGTTCCGCTCTGGATCGCTTCATCATGCGGTACCAAGACCGCCAGCCCGCCGGGGTCCGCAGCGACCACGGTGATGTGGACGGTATTGTCCATGACCATGTGGCTGGCGGAGACGATGTAAGCCCCGCTGCTGCTCAGGTTGCCGCTGAGCGTGATGGTGATGTTGTCAAAGGTTGTGGGTGACGGCGGCGAGACACTGATCCCATCGACGTAGTAGTAGGTCTGGCCGAACGCGGTGTCGGCAGAAAGTGTGATCAGACTTGAAAGGACGAGGGAGGGAAAGAGTAGAGTGTTCCTCATGGCAAAGGGTTTACCTGCAACGATGACGCTCCGCAAGGGGGGAACGCCGCCCGGCCTTAACTCTTCATGTTCTCGAACGTGAGCGGAAGCTCGAAATCCTTCTCGCGGCACAGGGCCATCACCGCCTGTAGGTCATCGAACTTCTTGCCGTTCACCCG
>Ga0335394_10010214_pt1 | contig 10570 bp, 10 predicted proteins | sample MAT03_FD_205741 | JGI IMG/M metagenome (GOLD analysis project Ga0335394, IMG submission 205741) | Freshwater microbial communities from Lake Fryxell liftoff mats and glacier meltwater in Antarctica - MAT-03 (spades assembly) (version 2) ...
GTAGGCAGTGCGGTCGGCCCACGCCTCGATCACGGTGCGGGCGCGCGACGGGGTCTGCGATCCGAAAGATCCCTCGTGCTCGGGGCTGAAGCAGACGACCTCGCAGCGGCCGAACGAGGGGCTGGTGCGGCCCAACGAGAGCCCGGAGAGATCGGAAAGTCCCAGTTCGGGGCCGAACGATGGCGACCGATTCTCGAACACGGCAACGTCGTAGTTGCTCGGAACCTCTGACGGGTTGGTCGCGGTGGCGGGAGCGAGCGGATCCTGGTCGGCGGGGGGCAGGAAGACCCGGTTCTGGCGGGATGCGGCGATCGAGATCCACTCGCCAGTGAGCGGGTCCTGGCGCATGGTCGCCGTGGCCGGCCGATCATCAAGCACACGGGCATCCGCCGACCGTTCGGGGCCGAGCGTCGTGTCGGCGTCGTCGTAATAAATGAGGTCGCGACCGTCGGCGAGGGTCGTCTCGTGTTTGGTGATTCCCGCGGTGAGCATGGGTATTACGATATCGAAAGTAGAGGTTTCGTACTCGAAAGAAAGCGAAAGCGTGAGCGAAGCACGACGGCAGCAGCTGGCACGATTCGTCGAGCAGCGCGGCTTTGTGCGCGTCACCGACGCGGCCGACGAACTTGGCGTAAGCGATGTCACCATTCGCGGTGACCTTAGCTCCCTCGAGAGCCGCGGCATCATCGTGCGCGTGCACGGCGGCGCGATGCCCGCGGCGGCGCTGCGCGAGACAACCCTCGAGGCCGCGCGCGATCGGGATGCCGAAGCCAAGAACGCGATCGGTCGCGCGGCCGCCGCCTTGGTTTCCAGCGGCGACAGCGTGTACATCGACGCGGGCAGCACATCGATGGAACTCGCCCTTGCCCTGGTGGAACGCCGCGAACTGCACGACGTGGTCGTCGTCACGAGCGGCCTCACGATCGCGCTCGCGCTCGAGGCGGCGATGCCCCGGCTCACCGTAATCGTCACGGGCGGCACGCTGCGATCGCTGCAGCACTCACTCGTGAGTCCTTTCGCGATGCTCGACGTGCTCAATGTCGACCTCGCCTTTATCGGCTGCAACGGTATTGACCCGGTCGCCGGGGTCACCAACCTCAACCTTCCCGACGCGGAGGTCAAGACCAGGGTGTTGGCGGTATCCGCCCGGCACATTGTGATCGCGGATGCCACCAAGCTCGGCAAGACGCACCTGGCCGCCATCGCCCCTCTTGCCGCATTTCACATGCTCATCACGGCGGGCCCCGCAGACCCCGCGCTGCTGCAGCAGATCGCCGCCCTCGGCCTCGACGTTAGGCTTGTCGAGTGACCTCCACCACCCCTTCGCCCACGGGCGACCAGTACACCATCACGCGCGGCGGCGCTCGCGCGATCATCACCCAGGTGGCGGCGGCGCTGCGCGAATTCACCGTCGACGGTGTGCACGTTACCGAGCCGTACTCCGAGCATGTGACGCCGCCGTTCGGCAACGGTATCGTGCTCGCGCCCTGGCCGAACCGCGTCGAAGACGGACTGTGGACCCTCGACGGCGCGCCCCAGCAGCTCGACATCACCGAGCCCAAACTTGGCAACGCGCTGCACGGCCTGCTGCGCTACACCGGCTACCGGTTGGCCGCGCAGGGCGAGGAGTTTGTCGAACTGGAGGCGACGGTCTACCCGCAGCACGGGTATCCGTTCCGCCTCGAGACGAGTGTGCGCTACGAACTCGTCGACGGCGGGCTTGCAGTCACTCACCGGGTGCGCAACGACTCGGCCGCGGCGGCCCCCGTCGCATTCGGAACCCATCCGTTTTTGCGTGTCGGTGACGTTCCCGTTGAGCAGCTCACCCTCACGCTGCACGCCTCCACGCGGTTCGACGTGGATGCCCGGCTCAATCCCCTCGCCGAGGTGGCCGTCGACGGCACCGAGTTCGACCTCCGGGCCGGGCGACTGGTGGGCGACCTGCACCTCGACACGGCGTTCGGAGGTGTCGTCACCCACGATGGCGTGAGTGCCTCGCTGCGCGCGCCCGACGGACGCGAGGTGCGCCTCGTGCAGGATGACGCGCACCCCTACGTTCAGGTCTTCACCACTCGCATCTTCCCCAGGAACGGCGGCTCCGAGCTCGCGGTGGCGATCGAGCCGATGACCGCTCCGCCGAACGCATTCAACTCGGGGCTCGGCGTGCGCTGGGTCGAACCCGACGAATCGTGGAGCGTCGGCTGGGGCATCCAGTACTCCCTATGACCGCGACACCGGCACAGATTCGGCGCTGGCGACGCTACCTCGCCGCCGAACGCGCCGAGGCCGCGGTGTACCACGAACTCGCGTCCCGACGCACGGGGGAGGATCGCGGTATCCTGCTCGCGCTCGCCGAGGCCGAGGGGCGGCACGAGCAGCACTGGATCGCCCTGCTCGGCGACGACATTGGGCGCCCGGCCGGCGTCGACGGGCGCACCCGGCTTCTCGGGTGGATGGCCCGCCGCTTCGGCTCCGTGTTCGTGCTTGCCCTCGCGCAGCGAGCCGAATCCCGGTCACCGTACGAGGAAGACGACGACGCCACGGAGGCGATGGCCGCCGACGAGCGGATTCACGAAGAGGTCGTGCGCGGCCTCGCCGCACGCGGACGGCTGCGCATCTCAGGCACGTTCCGCGCCGCAATCTTCGGCGCCAACGACGGGCTGGTGTCCAACCTGGCACTCGTGCTCGGTGTCGGGGCCGCTGGCGTCGACACCCGGATCGTGCTGCTCACGGGCATCGCGGGGCTGCTGGCGGGCGCGCTATCCATGGGCGCCGGCGAGTTCGTGTCTGTGCGCTCGCAGCGCGAGCTGCTCACGGCATCCATTCCCAATCCGGCGGCGCAGGCATCCGTGCCCCACCTCGACGTGGATGCGAACGAACTCTCCCTCGTCTACCGCGCTCGCGGCATGACCGTCAACGAAGCTGACTTGCACGCCGCCGAAGTGCTCGCGGGCACGGATGCCCCGACCAATGTCACCGAGCAGCTCGACACCATCGGCTCGGCCTGGGGTGCAGCGCTGGCAAGTTTTTGCTTCTTCGCGTCGGGCGCGATCATCCCGGTGTTGCCGTACCTGGGTGGAGCGCAGGGCCTAACCGCCGTCGTGATCGCGTCCGTTCTGGTCGGGACAGCGCTGCTGGCAACCGGGTCGATCGTGGGTGTGCTGTCGGGGGCATCCCCGCTCAAGCGCGCACTGCGCCAGCTGGCCATCGGATTCGGTGCGGCGGGGGCCACCTATCTGCTCGGCCTGCTCTTCGGTGTCAGTGCGGCGTAGTCTTCGGCATAGTCTTCAGAGATGATCGCCACTGAGCTCGCGAGGGCGCTGCGCGACTCCGGCCTCGCGTGGCACCCGAAGGCGGGAGACGCGTTTCGCATCGACCGGGTCGAAGCCGACGACGAGGTGTACATCCTCAGTGACATGACCGTCGAGGCGCACGAGTTCTCCACCGGAACGGTGCTCGGCTTCAACGGCACCACCGAGTGGGCGCTGGACTCGGTCGCGATCGATGACGCCCTGTGGATGCCGCACGAACACCAACTGCGTGAGCTGCTGGGCGGCACCTTTCGTGCCCTTCGGGCCGCGTACTCGGTTGAGGTTGTCATCGACGGCCAGAGCCTGGTATTCGACGCTCACACCGCGGCCGACGCCTACGGCCGCGCGCTGCTGCACCTGCTCGATTCGCTGCAACCGTAGGCCGCTTTACCCGAGCAGCTTCGCCTTCTGCGCCGCGAACTCTGACTCGGTAAGCACCCCGCGGTCGCGGAGGGCGCCGAGCCGCTCGAGCTGGCTCACCGTGTCGCCCCCGGTGGAGGTGGCTGCTGCCATGAAGGCGGGCCCGGCGGCCGCGCTTGCCCCGGCCGTGGCCAGCGCATCGAGATCGATTCCAAACATCCGAAGCTTCTCTTTCTGTGACTCGGTCAGCGCAGTGAGATCGCCGATCACCTGCACGTTGCCGCCACCGAGCAGCCCGCTCGTGACGAGCTGCCCCAGCGAGTCCGGTTCATTGCGCAGCGCTGCCGCGATGCCTTCGGCATGACCACGTGCGACCTCTCGCGTGTTGGGAACGTCGGCCCAGAGGATCGCATATTTGCGGGGATCCTTCGGGCTTACCGAGATGGGCAACGTCGACCCGATCGCGGGCCAGTGGAGGTTGTGCACCAGCCCCTCGAACTCGACGGCAAGGGGCGTCACGTTGGGGGCGCCGACCACCAGGTTCATGTGGCACGTCTGGTAGACGCCCTTGCCGGCGTAGGGCGAGACGGAGACAACCTGCGCGGTTCCTGCAACACCGTCAGCGATCGGTTTGTCGAGCGGGCGGAACATGTCGAAAAATCCCATGGTGCATTGTGGCAGCGTCAGCCCCAGATGGCGAGCTTCAGTCCCAGCCCGATCATCACCACCGCGATCACCGAGTCGAGCACCTGCCAGGCTGAGGGACGCGCGAAGATCGGCCGCAGCATCCGCGCACCAAAGCCGAGGGCGAAGAACCAGATGATGCTCGCGGCCATCGCGCCGGCCGCCCACACCCAGCGCAGGTCGCCCTGCTGGTTGGCGATCGATCCCAGCAACAGCACAGTGTCGAGGTAGACGTGCGGGTTAAGCCATGTGAACGCGAGAGCCGTGATCGCGACGGTGCGCAGACTCGTAGTGGTCTTGATCGCGACCGATCCGACGCCGGATGCCGCGGCGCCATCCGCCCCGATCGTCTCGGTATCGATCGTGAGGGCTTGCGGTCGCCACGCGCGTCGCGCGGCCATCAGCCCGTAAACGATCAGAAACCCTGCGCCGATCACCCGCAGAACAACGAGTACGACAGGCAACTGCGCGAGCACCCCGATGCCAAGCACACCGGCCGCGATCAGGATTACGTCGGACAGCGCGCAGATGGCGACGGCCAGTGCGATCGCTCTGCCCGGCCCGGTGATGCCGAGCCGCAGCACGAACGCATTCTGGGCTCCGATCGCGATGATGAGGCCGAATCCGGTGGCAAGGCCGGAGATCACGACGAGTAGGGAGGATTCCACTTCTCGAAACTAGACTCCCGCGTGCGATTAGTCGAGTTGGGTTGACCCGGCTCCGCGCTGCGGTTGCGACATGGAGCTCGTCGAAGAGATCGTGCTGATCGGGCCTCCCGAGACGATTCGTGACGAACTGCAGGCGTTCGCGTTCGCGACTCGCGGGTAGGGTTTCTGGCCCAGTGTCCAAGCGCGTCGGCCTGCGCCAGCGCGTAAGCCTCACTGGGCAACCGCAACGTCATCACGGAAGGGGGCATTCGGTGGCGATGGTAGGTGATCCACTAACGACCAACAATCCAATGCGAACTCCGAAGATCCCCGCCGTCGTTTCGTCGTCGGGTACGCCGATGGACTCGGCGCCGCGGGGCACAACAACGTTGAGCGAAGCAATCTCGCGGTCCTGAAGCACAACATGCAGTCCGTGACCGTGATCATCAACACAGACACCCGATACAAGAATCCCCGGTCCGGAAGTCTGGCGCCCTACAAGGCCGCGAGCATTTCCTTCATGAGTGCGATCTCAGCTGCCTGGTCGGAGATGATCTTCTCCGCTAGCGCGGTGGCGTCGGTATTCTCGCCATCCTGAATTTCGGTCCGAGCCATCTCGATAGCACCCTGATGGTGCACCATCATTTGTTCAAGGAACAGTCGGCCGGCCTCCGCGCCAGTTGCCGATTCGAGCGCTGCCATATCGCCTTCAGACATGGTCTCGCCCATCCCGTGATCCATCCCGGCCATGCCGCCGGCGCCCCAGGCATCAAGCCAGGACTTCATAATGTCGATTTCCGGGCCTTGGGCAGTCTTGATGTTCTGGGCAAGCTCCACGACAGTGGCGTCGACATCTTCTTTACTCAACAGCACATCCGCCATCTCGATTGCCTGGGTGTGGTGCACGACCATGTTCATTGCGAAGTCGACATCAGCATCGTTGAAGGGGGCGGTGACAGAGCCGGATGAGGACTCCCCCATGGGCATGTCACCCATTGAGTTGGCGTTCGAACATCCGGCGAGCAGCAGGCTCGAAAGCAAAGCACTCGAAACGAGTGCGATCGTGCGTAATTTCATTAGCTTCTCTCTTGATTAGTAGGTAGTTGGTTCCGTCGCGGAGGCGCCTTGCTGCACGCGCGTAGACCGCAGCCCCCGGGCGTTCTCGATCGAACTGGGGCGGAAGCGGCGCAGGCGAAGGCTGTTCGTGACTACAAACACCGAAGACAGTGCCATCGCGGCGCCCGCCAGCAACGGGTTGAGAAGGCCCAACATCGCGATGGGGATCGCTGCGATGTTGTAGGCGAATGCCCAAAACAGGTTGCCCTTGATCGTTCCGAGGGTGCTGCGTGCCAAGCGGATGGCGTCCGCAACCACGAGAAGGTCGCCGCTGACGATCGTGATGTCACTGGCAGCGATCGCCGCGTCGGTGCCGCCGCCCATCGCGATGCCCAGGTCGGCCGCTGCGAGGGCTGCGGAGTCGTTGACCCCGTCACCGACCATAGCGACGACGTGCCCCTCCGCTTGCAGCTGGTGAATCGCGGCGAGTTTGCCAGCCGGGGTCACCTCAGCGCGGATGTCGGCGATGCCTACTCGGCTGGCCACGGTTTGTGCGGCGCCGTAGTTGTCGCCGGTCAGCAAGATTGGGTGCAGTCCCAACGCCTGGAGCCGGCTGATCGCTTCGGCGCTGCTGGACTTGATGGCATCCGCGACACAGATCACACCGCGCACTTCCGCGTCCCAAGCGACCACGATCGCGGTCTCTCCGCGTCGTGCGGATGCTGCGATCAGGTCGCGGATGCGGGGTGGGATCGTGATGGACCAGTGATCTTCCAACCAGCCGGCCCGACCGGCGACTACGAGGCGGCCCTCCACGAGAGCTTGGATACCCGCTCCCGGGTGCGCGGCGAACTCCTCGGCCAAGCCGACGGGCGCAGCCGCGGCCGCGACGATGGCTCGGGCGACCGGATGCTCCGACCCGTCTTCGGCGGCGGCGGCAACTCTGAGCAGCTCAGACTCGGTAGTACCGCCCGCAGGCTCGATGAGGGCCACTGTCATGACCCCGGTGGTGATGGTGCCGGTCTTGTCGAGAACGACCGTGTCGATGCGGCGGGTCTGCTCGAGCACCTGGGGTCCGCGAATGAGTATGCCTAGTTGGGAGCCGCGACCGGTGCCGACCAGCAGCGCCGTGGGGGTGGCAAGCCCCAGCGCGCACGGGCAGGCGATGATCAGGGTCGCCACGGCGGCGGTAAAAGCCAGCTCGAGCGAGGCGCCAGCCAACAGCCATACAGTGAACGCAACAATCGAGAGGCCGATCACGATCGGGACGAAGATCGCCGACACGCGGTCGGCCAGGCGCTGTACTCGGGCTTTACCGGTCTGAGCTTCCTCAACGAGGCGTGCCATCCGCGCCAGTTCTGTGTCGGCACCGACTCGAGTGATCTGAACGCGCAGGCGGCCGCCGACGTTGACGGTGGCACCAACGACCCGCGAACCTGCGGATACTTCGACGGGCACAGATTCGCCAGTGAGCATGCTGGCGTCCACCGCAGAGGAGCCCTCAACGACAAGCCCGTCGGAGGGAATCTTCTCACCCGGTCTCACAACCACCTGATCGCCAGGGACAAGCGAGGCAACAGACACTTGCGTCTCGGCGCCTTCCTGCCAGAGGCTGGCATTTTTGGCACCGACTTGCAGCAGTGCCTGCAATGCTGCCCCCGACTCCCTTTTTGCGCGCGCCTCGATATAGCGTCCAGCGAGGATGAACACCGTGACGGCAGCTGCCACTTCCAGATAAATCTCGCTCGCTCCCGCCTCCCGAGAACCGATGAGAGTGAAGCTCATGTGCATGCCAGGCATCCCGGCGGTGCCGAAGAATAAGGCATAAAGGGACCAGCCGAAAGCCGACAGCACCCCGACGCTGATGAGAGTATCCATGGTTGCCGCCCCATGGCGGGCATTGATCGCCGCCGCGCGGTGGAACGGCCACGCTCCCCAGACCACAACCGGTGCGGCGAGGGTCAGGGCGAGCCACTGCCAGTTCGTGAACTGTAGCGCGGAGACCATCGACAGGACAACGACGGGCAGCGCCAACGATGCGGAGACTATCAATCGGAAGAGCAGAGCCTGAGTCTCCCGATCGGCGCTGGTGGCGACCTTGCCTTCGACGGCGGGAGCGACCGGGGCAGGGAGCCTTGCGGTGTATCCGGCGGCCTCCACCGCAGCAATGAGGGCTTCGGTGTTCACTCCGCTTGACTGCACGCGAGCTTTCTCGGTCGCGTAGTTGACGGTAGCGGTCACCCCCTCGAGACGGTTGAGTTTGCGCTCAATGCGAGTTGCGCATGAGGCGCAAGTCATGCCCCCAATCTCGAGGTCAGTATCCGTCAGTGCCATCGCTATCCGGCGACCAGGGTGTAGCCGGCCTCGGCCACAGCCGCCCGGATTTCGTCAGTCGCAACGGGGGTCGAGCTGACAACAATGACGCGGGAGCTTCCGCCAGCATTCAGGTCGACGCTGACGCTCTCGACTCCATCCAGCGCCGAGATCTCTTCCGTGACGCTAGACACGCAGTGGCTGCAGGTCATGCCATCCACAAGGTAGTGCTCGCGGACGGTGCCCTCGGAGCTGGGCACCGTCATGTCTGCGTGGGGGCCCGTGCCGCAGGTGCATGCGTGGTTCTTGTCCGTAAGGCCAAGGTCATTACCTGCGATCGTCGTATTGCACATTGACGTATTTCCGTTTCTTTGGGTTAGGAGCGAACGAGACGAGCAATGGCCTCTGACGCCTCGCGAAGTTTGTCGTCAGCGACGGCGCCGCCCTGAGCAGTCGCCTCAGCTACGCAGTGCATAAGGTGATCATTGAGCAGCTCAAGCGCCACAGTCTCGAGAGCCTTGGTGGCGGCCGAAACCTGGGTGAGCACGTCGATGCAATAGGTGTCTTCTTCGACCATTCGATGGATGCCGCGCACCTGGCCTTCGGCGCGACGAAGCCGCTTCAGGATCTGATCCTTGTTGTCTATGTAGCCGACCATCGTTGCCTCTCTATATACCCGCTGGGGGTATCTACTCTAGCATCCCGAACGGGCGTCTTCGGGATACTCAACCCCTTGACTGATACCCCATGGGGGTATAGGTTGGCGGCCATGACAGACCCGCGCAGTATTCGCCCCGCATCCGCCGTGCCAACTGACCACGAATCGCACGCTGGACGCGACTCGGTAGACCCCGAGGCAACGAAGCACGATGGGATGGCGGGCCATGGCGGCCATGCGGGCCATGGTGGCCATGTCGGGCAGTTTCGACGCCTGTTCTGGATAATGCTGATAATTTCTGTGCCCGTTGTCGGATTTAGTCACATGTTCGCCATGATCCTCGGCTATCCCCTCCCTGACATTGGGTTCATAGCCTGGATCTCGCCCGTGCTGGGAACACTGATGTATGTGTGGGGCGGCAGGCCGTTCCTCACCGGTGCGCTCTCGGAAGTGAAGGCACGAAAGCCTGGAATGATGCTGCTGATCGCCCTGGCGATCACCGTCGCGTTCCTCGCTTCATGGGGTTCGAGCCTCGGCATTTTGGATGCGCAACTCGATTTCTGGTGGGAGCTGGCGCTGCTCATCGTCATCATGCTCCTCGGCCACTGGATTGAGATGCGATCCCTCGCACAGACCTCGACCGCGCTGGAATCCCTGGCAGCCCTGTTGCCCGATGAGGCGGAGCGCGTCACGGGTGACACTGTCGAAGTGGTGTCACCTAGTGACCTCACAGTTGGCGACGTCGTGGTGGTCCGCCCCGGAGGTCGCGTGCCTGCCGATGGAACCGTGACTGAAGGCACCGCCGACGTCGATGAGTCAATGATCACCGGTGAGTCCCGGCCGGTTAGCCGCGGTCCCGGTGCGGACGTGGTGGCTGGAACCGTCGCTACCGATAACGCCATCCGGGTTGAGATAACAGCTGTCGGTGACGATACCGCTCTTGCCGGGATCCAGCGCTTGGTGACGCAGGCGCAGAACTCTTCCTCCCCTGCCCAGCGGATCGCCGACACCGCTGCAGGCTGGTTGTTCTGGTTCGCCCTCGGGTCCGCGATCATTACGGCGATCGTGTGGACCATCGTGGGGAACCCTAATGACGCGATCATCCGCACCATCACGGTTCTCGTGATTGCCTGCCCGCACGCTCTCGGGCTCGCGATTCCCTTGGTGGTATCGATCTCTACCGAGCGCGCTGCGAAGGCGGGTGTTCTCATCAAGGATCGTCTCGCGCTGGAGACCATGCGCAAGGTGAACTCGGTGCTGTTCGACAAGACCGGCACTCTCACCAAGGGTGAGCCTGTTGTCTCCAACGTCGCCCTCGTTGGCTCGGAGACCGAAGATACTCTCTTGTCTCTTGCAGCGGCCGCCGAAGGTGACAGCGAACATCCCCTTGCTAAAGCCATCATCCGCGCAGCGAAGGAACGAAAGTTGCAGGTAAGCCGTGCGACGGAGTTTCAGGCCTCGACAGCCGTCGGTGTCACCGCAACCGTGGGCGGCAAGAAGATCAGCGTCGGCGGGCCGGGAATGCTCGCCAGCCACAACGA
>Ga0335394_10010215_pt1 | contig 10568 bp, 9 predicted proteins | sample MAT03_FD_205741 | JGI IMG/M metagenome (GOLD analysis project Ga0335394, IMG submission 205741) | Freshwater microbial communities from Lake Fryxell liftoff mats and glacier meltwater in Antarctica - MAT-03 (spades assembly) (version 2) ...
GTGAGCGCCGAGGTGCGACGCGGCGGCGGTATCAAAGCAGGGGGATAATTGTCCACGCCGGTGGCGGGCAAGTCGTTGATTAAGTGGGCGGCAACAGAATCATCCGCGCGGCGCGGTCGCGCGCCACAAGGCAGAGTACGGCGCTAGAACGGACGAAAAAAGGAGCGCCTTAGTGGTCAACTCTTGGTAAACAGGGGTGGGTCATTCTTGGCGAGTGCCGAAGGCGATGGATCACCTTTTTGACGACTTCCAGGAAATCTACCGTAATTTGAACCTAAATCCGGCAGTTGAAGCGTTCGGATCTGGTCAAAGTTTCTGAAAGCGCGGCGGTTAGGGGTCGCCGCGTTCTCCCCCGCCAGTTTCTGCGGAGCAGTTGGGTTTAGGGAATGGAATCGATAGTTTGCGACGGCCAGGCCCACTGAACTGCCGGATTTAGGTTGAAAGCAGGGCTATCGCTTTTCGAGCATGGCGAAGTCGAATCAGCCGCTTGGTTCTGGCTTTTCTGGTTCCCTTCGCACTGGAGCCGCCACGCCGCCAGCGCGATCTTCGCCCTGGAAGCCCACGAATCCTAAGCCCTAAAACGCCCGCACATGGAGCGAATACGGCGAGACCGAAACACCTTCCACCGTCACTACCATCGGCTGGGTCCCCTGGGGAACCACCGTCTGAATCGTGAACTGCAATTGCAGGAATCCACCGGCGCTAGGGCTAATCGTCAGCAATCGGTGTTCAATTCCGCCAATCGTCAGCGATACTTTTGGTTGCTGCGGCAAGCTCTCCGGCAATCCGGCCACAAGCAGATTCATCAATTCTCCGTATCGGGCCGGACGGTCGGACGTAATCGGGGTACCGAAGCCCGCCGTAACCGACACAATCATTGCCTGTGGCTGCGTCACGGTAACTGCAAGCGGCAGCGCCGCATCCCCTCCGGATTGAAATCGCAGCACCGCGACTCCGTTCGCCAGTGAACGCGGAACCGCGAACGTGACGTTAGAACCATTCACGCCCACCACCTGTACCGGCTGGTCGTTCACCGTCAGTTGCAGTGGCGTCAATCCCGATATCGTTAAGCCGTTCACATTTACCGTCGCCGTTGTCCCCGCAATCAATGCTGCCCCCGAAACGTTGAGCCATCCCGTTCTTGCGGAACTAATCTGCAACGCCCCCGGCTGTGTCGACAGCCGCAACCCGTTTAGAATCGTGAAGCTATAGCTGTTACCAGCCACTCCCGAAGCCACCCACACATTCGCCAACGCCCGGTTCGGGCTCGGAAACCACACTCGCCGTACTTCAATATCCGGTGAACCGAATCCAATCGACGTCGATCCCTCGGCGAAGTTCGATCCCGTGATTTCAATCATCGATTCCGTCCCCGCTGGTAATGTCGAAGCCGATAAAGTCACTCCGTTCGCTGATGCCAACTCCGCTCCGCCGGTCGCTAAATTTGCCGCCGGCTGCATAAACAAGCTGCTCTGGCCGTCGGATCCGAAGGCCACCACATGCAGTGTCGCCCCCGGCGTTGCCACCGGCGCTGTAACCATCAACCGGCCGGATTCTTCATCGAAGGACCGCACTGTACCCAAAACTCCGTCAAACGCCACCCGCGTCGATGGCGTGAAGCCGTTTCCCGTCACCACCACATCTGTCGCGTCCACCCGCGCAACATTGGTAATCTGCGGCGCCTGCCGTTCCACCACTCGCAGCCCGTAGGGCAACACATACAGGTCGTTGTTTCGCGAAAAAATCAAGTGGATCGGACCTTCGCCCGCAAACTGTCCGAACTGAAAGTCGGTTTGAATAAAGGAGTCCGGCGCCGATGCATACGGCCTGATTCCGTTCGGCGGCACCGAAACAGCACCGCTGATCGCGGAGATCTGCAGTCCGCTCTGCATTACTCCGCTCCCGCCCATCACCACGAGATTGCGCGCGCCACTTGTGTACAGATGGGCCGGCTTCACCGCCACCTGTCCGGGGTAACTGTACGTCTGCACGGAATGGATAGCTGTCGGCGCGTTTCGCCTCGTAACCGAAAAGTTAATCGACCCAACCGTCTGGTTGGCGTCGACCCGGATTGCCGCGAACGGCACCCGGCTTGCCGGATAAAATACCGTGTCAAACTGCTGTCCGCCCGGCATCACCCGGCCTGCCCCGTCAACCGGTAGAATCACATTGCCCGGCGTCACCTCACCTTGCAGCGTCGGCGGTAACGGATGCGCGTACAAGAAATACTGTCCCGGAAGCAACCCTTCAATACGGTAGGTGCCATCCGGATGCGTCAAGGTCCCAATCACGGCTCCGCCCGGCGACACCGCCACCACGCTCGCCAGTCCCATGCCTTCATCCCGGCCCGCAGTCACCCGGCCCGACACCGAACCCAGTCCCTCCCGGAAACTGCGCGTCGGGTACAACAGCGACAGACCCACCACATCATCCGGAAAAATCGGCCGGATTTTCGTCGTCGCTCGCGTAATCTCGGTCGCCATCGCCCCGGACACAAACGAATGTTGCAGCCCCAACGCATGCCCAAATTCGTGTACCGCGGTCAGGAAGTACCGTTCCGTCCACGACGGCCGACTGGCAATATCGGTCGCCAAAACAACTACCGAACGCTGTATCGGAACGAACGCACCTGACGAACCGCTAACAATGTCATTCCGTACAGTCCGCCCGCTATATCCGTTCAAGCCGGGCGGCAACTCTTCGAAGACGACATCGATGGACGGCGTCTGCGCATTCTGGTTCGCCCCCTTCGGCGTCACACCCCCGAACTGCAGGCGCAGTTCCGACGTCTCAATTTCGCTCCAAACCTTCGCCGCTCCGCGAATCTGGCTCACCACCGCCGCGAACCCATCCGTTGCCGCGTAGTTCGATGGTCCGCTTTCAGCTATTTGGTATGTGACGGTGTTGTTCGGCAGCGCCGACAAGTCGAATTTTTCGGGAATCGAACTGTATGCCGATGAACCCAGCGCGTAACGGACGAAGTGGTAGTAGCCGAAGGAGGCTGAACTCACCAACATGGCGATTCCCGCCATTCGCGCTAACAACCGCGTCACTTCGTTACTCCCTGTCTCACCCGCGACGAAAACTCCGTAGCGGTCAGTCTCATTCCGCCGTCGGTCGCCGTCCGGCCAGTCCGCCCGTCGATCAGACCTTCGTGAATCGCTTCCCGGCTGAAAACGGTCTGCCCGGAAGCGTCCTTCGATACCTGAAACACGCCCTGCGAGAGTCCGATAATGTGCGTCAGCCCGGACTTCGACGTCCAAAGGAATAGCACCAGTTCGGAGCCCGCCGGAAATGTCGGTACTCCGGAAATGGTCTGTTGGTTCCGGCCAATCGTCCCGCCCGGTAATACGACGTCGATGATTCGCGCCGTTGGCCCCTTGTACTGCTCGGAAACCTGCACCGTGTAATGCGAATAGAAGATTGCCCCGTGCTGCCGGACGTTCGAGAGGGCTATCCGGCCCCGCACGATCTGTGTCGACTTCGCCACCATCTCGTCGAAACTCAGCTTCTCTAGCGTCGTTCCCGTCAGGGTCGTCGCCAGGGCCGCCAGTATTGTCAAAACGTACTTCATGACGTTTTTATCGGATGCACGCGGGCTGCCAAGCGGTGCCGTATTGTTTTCTTCACCTTAGATGCCGTCGGCCGGAATGTGCCGTGTTGCTCTGACACACACCGTGAGACACCTTTGGACCGCAACAAATTTGAACCGGCATGTTTCCGTTCATTGCACCACGAATAGCGGGATCTTCACCCCGTGGCGAACATGTTCAATGGTCTCGCCGTAAACGAAATCGCCAATTCGACCGTGCCCGTGCGCCGCCATCACGATCAGGTCTGGCTGTTCGGCCCGCGCAAATCGAATAATCTCCCCTGCAGGGGATGTCGAGTGACGAATAAAGAACTCACATGCAACGTTCTGTTTCAAAACATGTTGTAAGATGCCATTTAGATATTCTGAACCGCCCGCCACCTCTGCCGTTGAGCTGTCCGGTCCATAGACTTGGCTCGTTGCGCCTTCCTCCACATGCAGCAAAACCACTCGCGCCCCGCTTTGCTTTGCGAGGGCAACGGCATGCCGCATCGCCAAACTGTCCGAACGGGAATGATCAAGCGGCACAAGGATTTTCCGATAGATTGGCAACTCCCCATCCGCTGCCGCCAACTCCGGCGCTGCAATGATTGGCTCTGCCGCTACTTGCCGGCCAAGGAATGGCTCAACCAGCAAGTAGATTAACAAGGCCCCCAGTCCAATTCCAGGAATCACCAGCAAGTAAACGTTCGTCCCAACTGACAACATCTTTTCAAACGTGTTCTTTACAAGCCAACCGTTCAACAATAAGATCACGGCGGCAACCAGACTCGCCAGCATCACTACCCACGGCCGGTTCGCAAATACTCCCATCCGCTTCCGATCACTCGTTAAGCGGATCAACGGAATAATCGCGAACGGCAACTGCAAGCTCAATACCACTTGGCTGAGGATCAGCAGTTGGTAGACTTCCTTATCTCCCGCCGTGTAGATCACAGCCACAGCCGGAATCAATGCTAATCCGCGCGTCACTAAACGCCGTAGCCACGGGTTCAAGCGCAGGTTTAGAAATCCTTCCATAACTATCTGTCCGGAAAGGGTTCCCGTCAATGTCGACGCCTGTCCAGACAACAGTAGGGAGACGGCAAACAGGGTGCTCGCCACTGCCGTTCCCAACAACGGGCTCAACATCTGGTGCGCCTGTTGAATCTCCGTTACCGCTACGCCCCGCTGGAAGAAAACAGCCGCCGCCAAAATCAAAATGGCGGCATTCACAAACAGTGCAGCGTTTAATGCAATAGTCGAGTCTATAAGGTTGAAATGGCAGGCTTTCTTCTTCTCTGAATCGCTCGCGCCAAACTGCCGCGTCTGGACCAGCGACGAGTGCAAATAGAGGTTGTGCGGCATCACCGTGGCGCCCAAAATCCCGATCGCCACATACAGACTTTCATTTGAGATCGATGGAATCAATCCCTTCGCCACGGCCCCCCAAACCGGCTTCGCCAAATACATTTCAATCGCGAAACAGACCCCAATCGTCGCCACCAGCAGCCTTACAATCCACTCGAATTTTTGTACGCCAAGCTTTAGTAAATAAAGAATAAAAAATGAATCCAGAGCTGTCAGCAGTACGGCCCACATCAGCGGAATCCCAAATAGCAAATTCAGCGCAATCGCCGCCCCCAGAACCTCCGCCAGATCCATCGCCGCAATGGCAATCTCACACAACACCCACAGAACAAAACTCACCGCCCGGGGATACGCCTCGCGGCAAGCCTGCGCCAAATCCCGCCGCGTCACAATCCCCAATCGAGCGCTCAACGTCTGCAACAGGATGGCCATCGCATTAGAGACGACCAGCACCCACAGCAACTGGTATCCAAACCGGGATCCGCCCTCCAGGTCTGTCGCCCAATTCCCCGGGTCCATGTAGCCGATGGACACCAGATACGCCGGTCCGGCAAATGCCGCCAGCCGTTTCCACGCTCCAGGAACGGCCGTCGATACACTCGAATTCAGTTCAGATAAGGAGCGTGGATCAGAGTGAAGCACAGTTCATCGCATGCCTTAACTGTAGTTTATCACGCTCCGATAATCTACGCCAACATCTCCGCAATCCGCTCCGGATCATTCGGAACCACCACCGGCCGATTCGCAAACCGCGACGTCAAACGCATCCCCTTCGGGTCGTCCAACTCCCCCAAGTGGTATTTGTAAATGTAGTCGGGGTCCTTCAACATATTCCCCGTCAAAACAGCCACCACATCCGCATCCGCCCGCACCGTCCCCGCCGCCACCAATTTCTTAAGCCCAGCTAGCGTCGCCGCCGACGCCGGCTCGCTCCCAATCCCGCAAGCCCCGATCACCGCCTTCGCGTCCGCTATCTCCTGCTCGGACACCCGTTCGACAACGCCCCGTGTCGTAAATACCTCAAAAAGCGCCTTCGGATAAGAGACCGGATTCCCAATTTTTATCGCTGTCGCCAACGTTTCCGGCTTCTTTACTGTCGGAAATGTCGCAAGATCCGCCTGCTGCACATAATCGTAAAACGGCGAGGAGCCCTCTGCCTGCACCACCGCCAATCGCGGCAGTTTATCAATCAAACCCAAATCCAGCAGCTCCCGCAAGCCCTTCCCAAATGCGCTCGTGTTCCCCAGATTTCCTCCCGGTAAAACGATCCAGTCCGGCACCTTCCAGTCCCGCTGGTCCAACATTTCGATAACAATCGATTTCTGCCCTTCAATGCGGAATGGATTGATCGAGTTCAACAAATAGATCCCCAATTTCTCCGCCAGCACCCGCACCAATGCCAGAATCTCATCGAAATTGGCGTCTACCTGCAGGGTTTTCGCCCCATAATCCAACGCCTGCGACAGTTTTCCGAAGCTGATATTTCCATTCGGAATGAAGATGATCGGGTCTAACCCGGCCGCTGAGGAGTACGCCGCCATCGATGCCGACGTATTCCCCGTCGAAACGCAGGCCACTCGCTTCATCCCCAATTTCACGGCTTGCGCCACCCCGCAGGTCATCCCGTTATCCTTAAAAGACCCCGTCGGATTGAATCCCTGGTGCTTAAACACCAAGGCATCCAAACCGGCATAAGCCGCCGCACGAGGTCCCGGCAAAAGCGGGGTACAGCCCTCCCGCAACGTCACGACATTCTCAAAACCGCCGCCAAACAGATCCAACATCTCCCGGTACCGCCAAACCCCGCTCATGTCCAGCGGATCATTGGTCAACCGGCGCTGCCGCCACCGGTTCTTCCACCGTTTGGCGTCTTCTTTGTCGTAGGCAATCTCGGCCTCGAGCAACCCCCCGCATTTCGTACAGTTATAAAGGACTTCCGCCGTCGAATAACGGGTCCGGCAGGTTGGCTCAAAGCAAAGTAGCGCGGCTGGCATGAATCTTAAATTATACTCGCCCTATGCCTGAAACCAGGAAATTGGGCGACCTCAGCGGTATCGGCAAGGCGATGCTCGAAGACTTTGCTCTTCTCAACATCGCATCCGTCCCCCAACTCGCCAAAGCCGACCCGGACCGCCTCTTCGACAAACTCTGCCGCCTCACCGACTCCCGCCAGGACCCCTGCGTCCTCGATACCTTCCGCTGCGCCATCGCGCAGGCCCGCGACCCCAAACTCCCGACAGACCAACGCAATTGGTGGTACTGGAGCCGGCTCAGAAAAGCGGGAAGGCTATGATCGCGGCGCACATAGAGAACGGCGAAGTCTCCGTCCGCGATTTCCCCAAGCCGAAAGGCCCGTTGCTCATCCGGATGACCACCGCCGGCATCTGCAACACAGATCTCGAACTCAAGGCCGGCTACTACGGCTTCAAGGGCATCCCCGGACACGAATTCGTAGGAATCGTCGAAAAAGGACCGGCCGAATGGCAAGGCAAACGCGTCGTCGGCGAAATCAACCTTGCCTGCGGGAAGTGTGACTGGTGCCACCTCGGGCTCGGGCGGCACTGTCCCCAAAGAACCGTCCTCGGCATCGTCAAACACCCCGGCGCCTTCGCCGAATTGCTTACGCTTCCCGCCGAAAACCTCCTCGAAGTTCCCAAAAATCTGACGGACGACGAAGCCGTGTTCACCGAACCTGTCGCCGCCGCCTGCGAGATCCTCGAACAACTCAAAATCCCCAAAGGCGTCGATGTCGCCGTTCTCGGGGACGGCAAGCTCGGCCTCCTGATCGGCCAGGTCATGTTAGCTCACGGCATCAACGTGCACCAATTTGGCCGCCACCCCGAAAAGTTGAAGATCGTCAAAAACCGCGGAGCCATCATTGGCAAGAAACTCCCGAAAGCCCATTTCCAGTTTGTCGTCGATGCTACCGGCAGCACCGAGGGACTCGCCAGCGCCGTAAGCATGTGCCGCCCCCGAGGCGCCGTCGTCATGAAGTCTACCGTTCATGACAAGGTTGCCATCGACATGGCCAGCGTGATCGTCCCGGAGATTACGCTCTTAGGCTCCCGCTGCGGCCGCTTCGCCCCCGCGCTAAAACTCTTGCAGCTTCGCAAAATCGACGTCCAATCGATGATCCACGGGCAACACAATCTGAGCGATGCCGTAGTCGCCTTCGCCCACGCCGCCACCAGAGGCACGCTAAAGATTCTGCTCAAGAACCCGTAACCCATCCCGCGCTACCGGGTGCTATTTGCCCAATATCCCGGCCGCGCCCGGATCTTCGCATTCGGTTCGGAAACAGTCACAACCAGCGAATGATAACCCGGCAATAGATCTTTCAGAGTAAAGCTCAACACGTATTGCGAGTGCAGTTCCTCGCCGAGTTTCTCAATCGCGGACTCCAGACCCGCTAACTTGGTGAACGGAAATTCGGCCCAAACCAGCTCCGGCCGCCGGAAATTCATCCACTACGGCCACATCTACGACGAACATGCGCCGCGTCAAAGTCACGACGCGACAAATGCCGCAATCCGCGCCACAACTTCCGCCGGATCGGAAGTAATGCACACCCGGTCCGCGAACCCCTTCTCCTGCGCCAGCTTCCGTAACAAAGGCCAAACCGGTTTCGACTTACCGGGATAGTTCCCCTCCGCGTCCGCCAGCGGGTTCCAATACTCCGCCCCAAATAGTATCATCGGGCTCCGCAACCCATAAGTGGCGTAGTAATTCTGGCACCCGTCCTGGAAAATCTCCTGCACCGTCCCCGCATTGCCCTCCGCGAAGATAACGCCGTGCGAAGCGATTGCCAGCAGACCCTCCTCCCGGAAACTGTTTTCAAAATACTTCGCGATCGCCGATGCAAACACATTTGGCGGCTCGTGCCCATAGAACCATGTCGGAACGCCTAGACCCGGTCCGCCCGCGCCGAACAGTGACCGGACTGCCCACGCGGCGTGCAGCCAGCGTGGTTCGGTATACCGGTCCCCGCCAACCGCGCCCAATGATTCCAGCGCCTCATCCATTGCAGTATCGCTCAACGGTGCCAAATAGGCCCCTAGATTCGCGGCTTCCATCAACCCCGGCCCGCCTCCCGTCGCAATCAGGAACCCCAATCGCGCCAAATCCCGCGCCATCACGGCAACCTCCCGGTAGACCGCCGAACTCCGCAACGAATCGTGCCCGCCCATGAAAGCCACCACGCGCGGGAACGCCCTCAGATACTCCCGTAGTTCCTCCCCGATGAAATGGTCGTGCAACCGCCTTGCGACCAACTCGTCGGTCCCCTCGGTTCTCTTGAATCCCTCATAAACCCGCCAATCCAAACACTGGCGGTACGAACCCTCTACCGCCGGGTCGAAACCGTCGAACAGTTCCTCCGCCGTGTACAACGCGTCGCGGTAGGCGTGATACGCCCTCCCCGGCAACTCGGGATAAACCGTGCCAAAACACAATCCAGTCAACTCCCGCATCCGCGGCCCCAGTTTGCAGTCGATAAACACGCACCCCTCCGCCGGATGTTCCGCCTGACCAAACTCCGCCAGCCGCCAATCGTCCGGGCGCAGATCCAGGCCCTTAAAAATCAGGTTCCGGCAGTACCGTGCAGACTCCACCCAAACGCCATAGTTCTTCGGCCCTACTTCTTCCTTAACCATAAACATTGAGACTACCGCACACCAAAGTTCTTGACTTTCGGCGGCTATTTTGAAATTTCAAATGATGGGCCGGCCAGTTCCCCTCAGCACCAAAAAGGACTTCGCCAGTGCCGCCGCGGAATTCTATCTAGGCGAAACTCCCCTGGGCCATCCGTGGCCAGTTAACTATGCGTTTTATCCTATGCATCTCATCTAATCAATCGTTATGGACGATGTATTGTGGATGGTATGGAATGGCTTAACTATCATCACCTCCTCTACTTCTGGGTCGTCGCCAAAGAAGGCAGCATCACGCGGGCGTGTGAACGGCTTAGCCTCGCCCAACCCACAATTAGCGGCCAATTGAGGGCCCTGGAGAAGTCCCTCGGCGAAAAACTCTTCTCTAAGTACGGCCGCGGTCTCGCTCTCATAGAGGTCGGCCGCGTCGTTTTTCAATATGCGGACGACCTTTTCGGACTCGGCCGAGAACTCCAGGAAGTGCTAAAGGGCCGTCCCCGCGGCCGTCCCCTCCGTCTCATCGCGGGCATCTCGGATTTGGTCCCGAAGTGGATCGCCTATCGCATCCTCCTTCCAGCCATCTCCCTCCCAAAACCCGTCCAACTCGTCTGTCACGAAGACGCTCCCGATCGACTCATCGCCGATCTCGTCGAACACCGCCTCGATGTCGTCCTCTCTGACGATCCCATAACCGCCGCCACTCGAATCAAAGCATTCAATCATCTCCTCGGCGCCTGCGGCGTGACCATTTTCGGCTCACCCGCTCTAGCCGCCAAATACCGCCGGGGTTTTCCCGCCTCCCTGAACGGCGCCCCCTTCCCTTCGGCACTCGCGAGAAATTACCCGGGTATGCTCACGGAGAGTGACCCACCGGCCAAACGGGGCCGGGGATGATAATGCCTTGCCCATCTGCGGCTTACGGGCCAAGGTGCGGTGCCGGGGGTGGGCAACTCTATCGGAGCACAAGTGGTCAAGTT
>Ga0335394_10010217_pt1 | contig 10567 bp, 9 predicted proteins | sample MAT03_FD_205741 | JGI IMG/M metagenome (GOLD analysis project Ga0335394, IMG submission 205741) | Freshwater microbial communities from Lake Fryxell liftoff mats and glacier meltwater in Antarctica - MAT-03 (spades assembly) (version 2) ...
TCAACCCGGGCCCGAGCTTTGGAAGGCAGGGTCGAGGATTCGCCCGGCTGAACTTCGCCTGCTCGCCCGAGGTTCTCACCGAGGCGATCCTGCGGCTGGCAGCCGCCCGCTGACGAACTAGCGGCGGTAGTTGGGCGCCTCGACGACCATCTGAATATCGTGCGGGTGCGACTCTTTGAGCCCGGCCGCGGTGATGCGAACGAAACGGCCCTTGACGCGCAGCTCGTCGATCGTGCGCGCACCGGTGTAAAACATGGACTGGCGCAGGCCACCGAGCAGTTGATACACCACGGATGACACCGGCCCCCGGTAGGGAACCTGGCCCTCAATGCCCTCGGCGATGAGCTGCTCGTCCGAAGGCACATCGGCCTGGAAGTAGCGGTCACGCGAGTACGAGGTCTTCTTGCCGCGGGTCTGGAGCGCGCCGAGCGAACCCATTCCGCGGTAGCTCTTGAACTGCTTGCCATTGACAAAGATCAGGTCGCCAGGGCTCTCATCGGTGCCCGCAAGAAGCGACCCGAGCATGACGGTCTCGGCGCCAGCCACGAGGGCCTTGGCGATATCGCCCGAGTACTGCAGACCGCCGTCGGCGATCACCGGGATGCCCGACTCGCGCGCGGCGAGCGACGCCTCGTACACGGCCGTGACCTGCGGAACACCCACACCGGCGACGACTCGCGTGGTGCAGATCGAGCCGGGACCCACGCCAACCTTCACGGCGTCCGCGCCTGCGTCGATGAGTGCCTGAGCGCCGGACCTCGTCGCGACGTTGCCACCGATCACGTCAATCGCGGCGAACGCGCCGTCGCTCTTGATGCGCTTGATGATGTCGAGCACGCCAGCCGAATCCCCGTTGGCGGTGTCGACGACGATCACGTCGACACCGGCGTCGCGCAGGGCACCAGCGCGGTCCCAGGCGTCGCCGAAGAAACCGATAGCGGCGCCCACGCGCAAGCGACCCGCGTCATCCTTGGTCGCGTTGGGGTACTGCTCGGTCTTGTCGAAGTCTTTCACGGTGATGAGACCACGCAGTCGGCCCGCGGCATCCACCAGGGGAAGCTTCTCGATCTTGTGCTGCGCGAAGATCGCGATCGCGCTGTCGGGGTCAATGCCCTCCGGCGCGGTGATCAGCGGAGCCTTGGTCATCACGTCGCGCACCAGGGTCGTCGACTTCTCGAACGGCGAGACGAAGCGCATGTCGCGGTTGGTGATGATTCCGACGAGCGTGCCGTCACCCTCAATCACGGGAAGGCCCGACACACGGAACTGCCCGCACAGTGCGTCGACCTCGGCGACCGTGGCATCCGGTGTCGTCGTCACCGGGTTGGTGATCATGCCCGACTCGCTGCGCTTGACCTTGTCGACGTGCGACGCCTGGTCTTCGATCGACAGATTGCGGTGAAGCACTCCCAGGCCGCCATTGCGTGCCATGGCGATCGCCATCCGGCCCTCGGTGACCGTATCCATGGCCGATGACAGCAACGGCGATGCGACGCGGATGCGACGCGTGAGTCGCGAACTCGTGTCGGCTTCGCTAGGAATTACGTCGGTGTGACCGGGCAACAGCATCACGTCGTCGTAGGTGAGTCCGATGAAACCGAACGGGTCTGGCTGGTCCATGAGTTTCCTATGTCTGGAGAAGGAAAGGAGGCCGGATGCTGCGCTGAATACCGGTATGCAATATTAACCGGTTCGCACCGGGGGTATTCCACGCGCATAATGGCCTGACCAGATTGTGTTCTTTCCGAAACACACGGGAGCACAATCTGCAAGTATCGTCAACGTCGACGGTGCGCCAGAGCCCGCGGGATGCATGATTCCGGCTGGTCCGTCTTGGAGGTTCCGTGGAAGTCACTGGTTTTGATCGCAAGCGATGGTCGCGCGTGCTCGTCGCGTTTTTCGCCACACTGATGGTCGCGCTCACCCTGTCGGGAGGTCTGTCGGCCAGCGCCGACAGCATCAACGACGACTCCGAATGGCAGATCAAGGGCAACGTCCAGAACGACGGGGACCCGCTCGACACTGTGCTTATCACTGTGTCGGGCAACGGATTCTCCGGCGAGGTGAAGACCGACGCCGAGGGCAAGTGGGCTGTTGGTGTGCCCGAGGGCGGCAAGTACACCATCACCCTCGACGAGGCGACCCTCCCCGACGGCGTTCTCGTCACCGACAAGGAGGGAAACGTCATTCCCCCGACTCGCGAAGTCGAGTTCGGGGCTACTAAGACCGCACTCTCCAACTTCTACCTCGGAGTAGGCGTGCGCGAGACGACGAGCTTCTCTGACCAGTTCATCCAGCGGTTGTTTACGGGCGTGAGCTTCGGACTACTGCTGGCGCTGGCGGCCATCGGGCTCTCGCTGATCTTCGGCACCACCGGTCTCAACAACTTCGCACACGCGGAAATGGTCACATTCGGCGCCCTCGCGACACTCTCCCTGGCGGTCAACCTGCAGTGGCCTCTCTGGATCGCCCTGATCGGTGCGCTGGTGTTGAGTGCGGCCTTCGGATGGACACTCGACGCGGCACTGTGGAAACCGCTGCGCAAGAAGGGCATCGGGCTCATCCCGATGATGATCGTGAGCATCGGTCTCTCCCTGGCGCTGCGCTACATCTACCAGTACATCTACGGCGGATCGACTGCACAGCTTCCCGGGGCCGACGGTGCCGACCTCAAGTTCGGCCCCATCTCGCTCTCGCCACTGGACATTCTCAGCATGGGAATCAGCGTCGTCGTGTTGCTGGGTGTCGCCTACTTCCTGCTGCGCACCCGTCTCGGCAAAGCAACTCGCGCCGTGAGTGACAACACCAGCCTCGCGGCCGCAAGTGGCATCGACGTCGACCGCGTCATCCGTATCGTCTGGGTTATCGGTGGCGGCCTTGCCGGTCTGAGCGGCATCCTGTACGCGTTCTACCGCCCGGGCGTCTCGTGGGACATGGGCTTCCAGATTCTGTTGCTGATCTTCGCGGCCGTCACACTCGGTGGCCTCGGTACCGCGTTCGGTGCCCTCGTCGGTTCGCTGGTGGTTGGTGTCTTCGTCGAGATCTCGACGCTCTGGATTCCGTCAGATATGAAGTACGTCGGCGCGCTGACGATCCTCATCCTTGTGCTGCTGTTCAGGCCCCAGGGCATCCTGGGCCGCAAAGAGAGAATTGGCTAGGGGCTGATCATGGTTGATTTTTGGCAGATTTTCCAGAACGGGCTCGTGGAGATCATCTCCCCGACCACCGCCGCCTACGCGCTCGCGGCCCTCGGGCTCGCAATTCACTTCGGCTACACCGGACTGATCAACTTTGGTCAGGCCGGCTTCATGGCGATCGGCGCTTACGGCTACGCGATCTCGACCCTGAGCTTCGGATTTCCGGTGTGGGGCGCCGTGCTCACCGGCATCGGTGCGTCCATAGTCTTCGCACTCATACTCGGGATACCAACCCTTCGACTACGAGCCGACTATTTGGCGATCGTGACGATTGCGGCATCCGAAATTCTGAGACTCGTGTTCACGACAAACCAATTCGACGCCGTTACGGGCTCGGCCGATGGCCTCAGCGGATACAAGGGCGGCTTCGCGGCCCTGAACCCGATCCCGCCGGGCACCTACGGCTTCGGTCCGTTTGAGAACAACGCCTACGACTGGTGGATTCGCATCGTCGGCTGGAGCATCGTGGTCATCGCCGCGCTCTTCGCGTGGCAGCTCATGCGCAGCCCGTGGGGTCGCGTCATTAAGGGCATCCGTGAAGATGAGGATGCCGTGCGCGCCCTCGGCAAGAACGTCTACTTCTACAAGATGCAGTCGCTCATTCTCGGTGGTGTGTTCGGAACGCTCGGCGGCATGATCTTTATCATGCCGAGAGCGGTCGTTCCGGCGAACTACGCGACCACCCTGACCTTCTTCATCTACACGATCCTGCTGCTGGGTGGTGCGGCAACCATCCTCGGCCCGATCGTCGGATCCATGGTGTTCTGGGTGCTGCTCTCTGTCGTCTCCGGATTCGTCGCCCGTGCACAGGCCGCCGGATGGTTCCCCGGAATGTCAAGCGTGCAGGCCGGCCAGGTGCGCTTCATCGTGGTCGGAGTGGTTCTGATGTTGTTGGTCATTTACAGGCCACAGGGCATCTTCGGAAACAAGAAGGAGTTGGCTTTTGTCAAGTAACAGCAAACCCAACACGACTCCGGTCAAAAGCGTCAACCTTCACGTTGGCGAGATCGAGCCGGGCGTTGCCAAAGTCGACCCGATCATCGTTGCCGACAACGTGACGCGCACGTTCGGCGGTCTCACGGCCGTCGACGTCGCACACGTCGAAATTCCGCGGAATGCCATCACGGCGCTCATCGGTCCGAACGGTGCCGGCAAGACGACGTTCTTCAACCTGCTGACGGGGTTCGACAAGCCCGACACGGGTAAGTGGACGTTCCTCGGGAAGTCGCTGGCGGGCATCCCGTCATTCAAGGTCGCCCGTCTGGGGCAGGTGCGCACCTTCCAGCTGACGAAATCGCTCAACCTGTTGAGCGTGCTCGACAACATGAAGCTCGGCGCCAAGGGACAGAGGGGCGAAAACATGTTTCTCGCCCTGCTGCCCTGGCTGTGGAAGAAGCAGGAGGAGGAGATCGAGGCCAAGGCCATCGACCTGCTCAGCCGCTTCAAGCTCGAGACCAAGCAGGAGGACTACGCGGCCAGCCTGTCGGGCGGTCAGCGCAAGCTACTCGAAATGGCGCGCGCCCTGATGAGCGACCCCACCCTGGTGATGCTCGACGAACCCATGGCAGGCGTCAACCCGGCGCTCACGCAGTCGCTGCTCGACCACATCCTCGACCTGAAGACCCAGGGCATGACCGTGTTGTTCGTCGAGCACGACATGCAAATGGTTCGCCACATCGCGGACTGGGTGATCGTGATGGCCGAAGGCAAGATCGTCGCTGAAGGTCCGCCAGACGCCGTGATGTCCAATCCCGCGGTGATCGATGCCTACCTCGGCAGCCACCACGACCAAGACCTCGGCGTTCCCGAGGACGATGAGACCGTTGAAGCGATGAAGGAGCTGCTCAATGCCGACGACGAGTCCTGAGACAAAGCCCGCCGACGCCCCGGCCTCGGTGCCGGTCGTCGAGGTAAAGAACGTCACGGCGGGCTACCTGCCGGGAGTCAACATCCTCAACGCCTGCTCGCTGACGGCACACCAGGGCGAACTCATCGGCATCATCGGCCCGAACGGCGCCGGCAAGTCGACGCTACTCAAGGCGATCTTCGGACTCGTGAAGGTGCGCGAGGGCGAAGTCCTGCTCAACGGTGCGGACATCACGGCACTGAAGCCCAACAAGCTGGTCTCGCGGGGGGTCGGATTCGTTCCGCAGACCAACAACGTATTCCCGACTCTCACAATCCGCGAGAACCTCGAGATGGGACTCTTCCAGAAGCCGAAGGGCCTCACAGAGCGGTTGGCCTTTGTGATCGACATCTTCCCGGAACTCGAGAAGCGCCTCGCCCAGCGGGCTGGCTCGCTGTCCGGCGGCGAGCGCCAGATGGTCGCGATGAGCCGTGCGCTCATGATGGGGCCGCACGTGCTGCTGCTGGACGAGCCTTCCGCTGGGCTCTCCCCGGTGCGTCAAGACGAGGCCTTCCTTCGCGTCAAAGAGATCAACAAGGCCGGCGTCACCACGATCATGGTCGAGCAGAACGCCCGCCGCTGCCTGCAGATCTGTGACCGCGGATACGTGCTCGACCAGGGCAAAGACGCGTACACCGGCACCGGTCGGGAACTGCTCAACGATCCCAAGGTGATCTCGCTCTACCTCGGCACACTTGGCGAGGACTAGAAGAGACGCCACAAGCCACCAGAAGCGCTCAGCAGGCCCGGGATGCCGCATCCCGGGCCTGCTTTTCGTTAACGCCGCCGAGGCCGCTACACGGGCCGTGGGCGCCGTGGCGCGTCGCGGGCCGTGGGCGCGCTCCGAATCGGGCACGGGCGGCGCGAGTCGTTTTCGGCGCCACGAGGGCGCCGCGGCGGGCTCGTGGCGCCGAAACCGCCTCGTAGTAGCCCGCGGGCCGCACAAAAGGGCCCCGGCGCAATGCCGGGGCCCTTTTGCTAATTCAGCTAGAAACTAGTTGATGCGCTCGTACGTGTTGTCGTCTTTGTACTCGTAGATACCGATGGTCGCTTCGGTCGGGTCGCCGTTCTCATCGAACGTGATCGGACCGGAGTTACCGTCGTAGTCAACAACGCCACCGTCGAGGATGATCTGAGCGGCCGACGCGAAGTCGGTCGCCTTCTTGCCATCGCCGGAGCCGCCCGAGACTTCCTGCAGCTTCGCTGCGATGTCGACACCCTTGGTCGAGTTCGCAGCGAGAGCGGCGAGCGCGATAAGGATGACGGCGTCGTACGACTCGGCCGCGTAGGAGTAGTCGGTCAGGCTGGGGTCGATCTCGAGGAGGCGGTCGGTGAAGTCACCGAGCGTGCCAGTGTCGAGACCAGGCAGCGTGCCCTTGGAACCCGTGAGGGCTCCAGCGGCGAAGTCAGCGCTGTAGTCGGCGAGGTTTCCGTCGACGAGGTAGAGCGGACCAGCGTAGCCAGCGCCACGCAGCGCGGGAACGATGACCTTGGCCTCGTCGAAGGTGACGAGAGCAATGGCATCCGGGTTCGTCGCCATGATCTCGGAGATCTGGGTCGTGAACGTCGTGTCACCCGTGTTGAACGTGGGAGCAGCGGTTACCTCGCCACCAGCAGCCTCGAAGACCTCGGTGATCTTGGACGTGAGCCCAGTTCCGTAGGAGTCGTTGAGCTGGAAGATGCCGAGCGTCTGAACGCCGTCTTCGGCGATCTGGTTACCCAGAACTTCGCCCTGCAAGACGTCCGACGGAGCGGTGCGCCAGTAGAGGCCGTCGTCCGCGTAGTCGGTGAAGTCGATCGAGGTGTTGGCCGGCGAGAACTGAACGACGCCAGCGGCGACGATCTGGTCGATGACGGTCTTCGAGACACCCGAGGATGCCGCGCCAATGATGGCGGAGACATCGAGCGACAGAAGGTCGGTGACGGAAACCGTCGCCGTGTCTGTCGTGGTGTCTCCGGAGTCACGGTACTCAACCTCAACAGTGATGCCGAGGTCAGCGTCGTTGACGTCTTTAACGCCGAGTGCGACACCGGCTTCTTCGGGCGGGCCGAGGAACGCGAGCGTGCCACTCTGGGGAAGGATGGTGCCGATCTTGAGGGTCAGGGGCTCGCGGGGTCCAGTGGTGCTGCCGCCTTCTTCTGCAGCCGGCGCGCAGCCGCTGAGAACCAGTGCGCTCACACCGACGATGGCGACGCCACCGAGGATGGACTTGAGAGACCGCGAGCGCGAGGCCGTTGCCTTCACGAATACGCTCATGTTGCTCCTTGCATTTGAATGTGATTAAACGAGCACGGCAAAGCAATGCTGTCCTGACAAGGTATTCGGCCACGGCGTCCTGCACAATACGTCAGTGTCACAGCCCTGTAACACGGGCACATTGTTACTATCCGTGACCTAACAAATCGTGCCCCTCGCTTGGGGGGTCAGCCCGAGAGGCGACCGGACTCGGAAAGGGCGCTCTCGGCCTGCGTTTTACTCACGGTGGGGGTCGCGGGGCGTATCGCTACGGCGCGCCTTGGGGTGTTACCGCGGCGGCTGCGGCACGCTGGCGCGTTCCGTTGACGAACATGTCGACCGTGAGCACGATGAGCGCGACCCAGACGATTCCGAAGCCGATCCAGCGCTCGAACGGCATGTCTTCGCGCAGCAGGAACACACCCACCACGAACTGCAGTATCGGAGCGAGGTACTGCGTGAGCCCCAGATACACGAGCGGCAGGCGACGCGCTGCGGCGGCGAACATGATGAGCGGCACGGCCGTCGCCACCCCCACGACGAGAAAGGCAACCGTGTTGACGGGGCCCGCGGTGCCCGGCGTCAGGCCACCGGTCAGCGCGATGACCAGCAGTGCGATCGAGGCGAAGGGACTCAGCAGCGCGGTCTCCATTGTGAGACCGCCGAGGGCATCCACTCGACCACCCACGCGCTTCTTAGCGAGGCCGTAGGCACCGAAGCTGAAGGCCAGGGCCAGGGCTATCCACGGGAATGAGCCGTAGCCAATCGCGAGCACCAGCACGGCTATGGCGCTGATGCCGATAGCCACCCACTGCAGCGGACGCAGGCGCTCTCGAAGCAGGATCACCCCCAGCAACACCGTGACGATCGGGTTGGTGAAATACCCGAGCGACGCCTCAACGACATGGTCGCTGAGTGCCGCGAAGATGAAAACAAGCCAGTTGATCAGGATGAACACGGCCGCGATCGCGAGCGTCACGACGGCGTTTCGGTCGCGGGCAATCGCGGCGAATCGACCCCAGCCGCGAGTCACCGCCAGCAGGATCACACAGAACACCAGCGACAGCACGATGCGCCAGGCAACGATCTCGACGGCACCGGCCGGCTTCAACAGCAGGAACAGGAGGGGAAGCACACCCCACAGAAGATATGCCGCAATGGCGAACGCGAGGCCTGCCCCGAATCCGCGGGGAGCTTCGGTAGTTGGCACGAATTCGAGCCTAGACGCGTTGAGGAACGCATAAGGCCCCGTGGCAGAGCCGACGGGGCCATATGGCAGAAACTGGTGGGTGCGAAAGTTAGCGCACGACCACCGCGAGCACGTCGCGCGCCGACAGCACGAGCAGGTCTTCGCCGCCGTACTTCACCTCGGTGCCGCCGTACTTCGAGTAGATGACCTTGTCGCCAACGGCGATGTCGAGCGGGACGCGGTTACCGTTGTCGTCGATGCGGCCGGGGCCCACTGCCACGACCTCGCCCTCCTGGGGCTTCTCCTTGGCGGTGTCAGGAATGACAAGACCAGACGCGGTGGTCTGCTCTGCCTCGACCTGCTTGATAACGATGCGATCCTCGAGCGGCTTGATGGACACCGACACGGTTGACCTCTTTCTCAAAACTATGGGTTGGCACACTCCCTGTGAGAGTGCCAGATCTACTATAGAGCCTGATTGGCACTCGATCAATGTGAGTGCCAGCGGAGCTCGATCTCGACGAAGCTCGATCACCGGTGGAGCTGGATCTCGACAAGCTCGATCACCGACGAAGCTCGATCACCGATACTGGGTTTATGGATCAGGCCGAACTGCGCGAGTTGCTTTCTGTCGAGGGCCTGCGATTGCTCGACTCCCTTCCGCGGTATGAGTCGACGGCGGATGTGGTGCGCACGGTTAGCGAGCTGCGTAAGGCGGGGCATCCGGCCGGTCTGGTTGCCGCGGTGCTCAGTCAGTCGAAGCTGCGGTCGAAGGCGGTCGCGAAATTCGGGCCCTTCGCCGAGCGCATGCTCTTCACCGAGGCCGGCCTCGAGCAGGCAACACGACTGTCGGTGGCCGCGCACCATGCGGCGCGATTCCAGCGCGCCGGGGTGCAGTGGGTCGCCGACCTCGGCTGCGGCATCGGGGCGGATGCCCTGGCCTTCGCCGCGCTAGAACTCGAGGTCACCGCGGTCGAACGTGACGAAGTCACCGCCGCCATCGCGGCATACAATCTCGCCCCGTGGTCGAACGCGCGCGTCGAGCACACCGATGCCGAGTCGGCCGACCTCGCCGGTGTGGATGGGATCTATCTCGATCCCGCCCGCCGCACCGACTCTAAGCGACTGCGCAATCCCGCGGACTGGTCGCCGACTCTCGACTTCGCGTTTGCCCTCGCCGCGCGTTACCCGACAGGGATCAAGCTGGGGCCGGGTGTTGATCGCGAAATAATTCCGAGCGAAGCCGAGGCGCAGTGGGTGAGCGTCGACCGCGACGTGGTGGAGCTTGGCCTCTGGTTCGGCTCCCTGGCCAGGCCGGGCGTGCGGCGCGCAGCGTTGGTGATCGGCGAGCACGGCTCCGCCGAACTCACCGGCGCGAGCGACAGTGTCGACGAGGCGGTCGGCAGCCTTGGCGACTACCTGTACGAGCCCGACGGTGCTGTCATCCGGGCTCGGCTCATCGGCGACCTCGCTCGCCAACTCAACGCGCGGATGCTTGACGACTCAATCGCCTACCTCACGGCCGATACCGCGATGGATACGCCATTCGCCGCCCGCTTTCGCATCACCGATGAATTCGCCCTCGACAAGCGCACCCTCAAACGGGAGCTCGCCGCCCGCGACATTGGCACCCTCGAGATCAAGAAGCGCGGTGTTGACATTGATCCCGCGGAATTCCGCACGGCGATGAACCCACACGGCACCAAGTCCGCGACTCTCATTCTCACGAGGGTCGCGGGCGCACGGCGCGCTCTGCTTGCCGAGCGCGCCTAGAAGTTTGAGCCGGCGAATCCGGCGACGAGGGCGAGCACGACGATCAAGCCGTAGATCAGCGAAATTCCGACGCCGATGTAGCCGGTAATCAGTCCGGTGAGCCACATGCCGCGAGCCCAGGGCTGGCGTTTCTGCGCCACGTGGCCGGTGATCACCGCGGCAATGCCCGGGAACAGTCCGAGCGAGAAAAGGGCCAGCACAATGCTGGCAATTCCGGTGATCATCGACGTGAGAGACAGCCCCTGCGGTGCTGCCGCGACGGGCGC
>Ga0335394_10010218_pt1 | contig 10566 bp, 9 predicted proteins | sample MAT03_FD_205741 | JGI IMG/M metagenome (GOLD analysis project Ga0335394, IMG submission 205741) | Freshwater microbial communities from Lake Fryxell liftoff mats and glacier meltwater in Antarctica - MAT-03 (spades assembly) (version 2) ...
TCATTCCCCGCGGCATCCTCGGTCGGCAAGCAATGGGAGTCGGGTTCCGCGTCGTCGCCGCGAGTGCCGCAATGGTGCCGGTGGTGCTCGCGCTCGGTTCGACTCCTCTCTACACCCAGATCGGGGCCGGCGCAATCGTGTACACCATGGCGTCCTTCGGGCTCAAAACCATCTCGACCGACGAGATCCGCCAGCTCCGTCGAGGACTCGCCAACCGGGGGGCACTGCCAAGCGCCGATGAGGCCACGATCGACTCGTAGGCTCGCAGCGCCGATGAGACAGCGAGCTCGTAGGAGTACCGGTCCGGCAACTACAACGGAGACGCATGACTGCTGAACGCCAAGTGAGAGTCGCCCGACTGATCAACGGAGCTGCTTGCATTGCTGGGGCCGCCGCAGCCGTGCCATCAGCCTACGTTGCCCTGCTCACCTCCGTGGCCGCCGGAAAACCCCGAACGCGCGCGCATCACTCTTCGGGATCGACTCGCTTCGTCGTGTGTATGCCTGCCCACAACGAGGCGACGGTGATCGAACGCTCCGTTGGTGCCCTCTATGCCCAGCGCTATCCGTCTTCGATGTTCAGCGTGCACGTCGTTGCAGACAACTGCACCGACGGCACGGTCCACGTCGCAGCGCGAGCTGGAGCCACCGTCCACGAGCGCATCGATCCCCAGAACCCTGGGAAGGGACCAGCACTCAACTGGCTTGCAACCGAGCTGGCAGAGATCGACTTCGACGTGCTCGTCGTGATCGACGCCGACACGGTTGCCGATCCCGGATTTCTCGCTGCCATCGACGGCGCGATAGCGTCGGGGGCGTCCGCCGCGCAAGGCTTCTATGGAGTCGAGGATCCGCACGGCTCCACCGCCGTCGGACTGAGATTCGCCGCCATTGCGTGCCGCCATCACCTGCGTCCGTTGGCGCGCAATGCGCTGGGTGCATCAAGTGGCCTCTACGGAAACGGCATGGCGTTCCGTACCGATGTCCTCCACGGACGACGCTGGTCTAACCACCTGATCGAGGATGCCGAGTTCCAGATCGAACTACTTCTCGATGGGCACCTCGTCGCCTACGTTCCGGATGCCATGTTACGAGCCGAAATGCCCGAGACACTGGACGGCTCGAGGAGTCAGAACGAGCGCTGGGAGCTGGGCCGCATCCAGATTGCGCGTCAGTTCCTGCCGATCCTCATCCTTCGGGCGGTGACGGGCCGACGACAGCCGAGACGCGTGTACGTCGACGCCATCGCCGACATCGTTTCTCCACCACTCAGCGTTCAAGCGCTACTCGACCTCACCGCCGTGGCCCTGGCGACAGGTGCCGTGATGGTGAGACCGAACCGGCAAAACCGGGTGCTGCTCTGTTCGGGGCTTGTGTCAAGCGCTGCACTCGTGGCCCATGTACTTGTTGCCTTGCGACTGGTCGGAGCACCGCCGGAGGTCTACCGATCTCTTCGATCCGCCCCCCGAGCGGTTATCTGGAAGGTGATGCTGCTGACGCGGATCGCTCGACGACCTGATTCGGTGACATGGACTCGAACCCCACGAAACGCTGATGAGGGGAACACTCAGTGAGCGGCTCGCCGGCCATCCTCTTCGGCGTTCCAGTCGACAACTACACGATGATCGAAACCATCGAACGGCTGGACCAGCTCGTTCGGCTCGGCCGTTCACAGAAACGGGCCACTCAGGTCGCCACTGTCAACGTCGACTTCTTGGTGAACGCGCTGAACGACCCGGAGATCATGGCACTGCTGCAGCGCGCCGAGCTCAACCTCGCTGACGGCTTGCCGCTCGTGTGGGCCTCACGACTGTTCGGCACACGATTGGTCGAACGGGTAGCGGGTGCCGACTTGGTACCTGCGCTCGCTGCAGCGGCCGTGAAACGTGAGTGGAGCGTACATTTGTTCGGTGCAGCGCCGGGCGTCGCCGATCGGGCCCGCGCGCTGCTGCTCGATCGCCACCCGGCTGCGAGGATCACCTCCGATTCAGGTCCCGCGGTCGACGACCCACACGTGCTCGACGAAGCGATCGTTGCGAGCATTCGGACCATCGACCCTGACATCCTCTGCGTGGCGCTCGGCAACCCGAAGCAGGAGCGATTCATCGACACCTACAGAGAGGCGCTGCGCTGTCCAGTGATGATCGGCATCGGTGGATCGCTCGACATGCTCACCGGTGACAAGAAGCGGGCTCCGCGAGTGTTGCAACGGGTCGGCGCCGAGTGGCTCTACCGGGCAGCGCAGGAGCCTCGGCGACTGGGCCGTCGATATGCGCATGATCTGCGCGTCATCGGTCCCGAAGCCGTTGCCTACTGGGCCAAGCTGCGGAGGTATCGCCGCGAGACAGCACGACTCGGAGTGCGGGTCGACGACACTCGGATGCTCGTGCGCGACGGTTTGGCCACAACGCGCGTGCCCTCGTTGCAAGAACGTGGGATCTCCTCCGTGGAGATCGACCTCAGCGGGATCCATGAGCTGGATCCGACGTCACACTCACTGATCATCAACGTGCTGCGGGAGGCGTCGCTCAACAACGCCGCCGTCCACGTGACGGAAATCCCACCAGCGCTTCGCGGGTGTTTCGAGGACTACGGCACCTGGTCACTCGTGGCCCCTTTGGTGGAGTGATGACGATCTCTTCGCCCCATGGAGAACCAGCACCGATCTGATTCAAGAACCATACTTGCTGCGCCGAAGAACCGTTGTGCTTCGACAACGCTATTGTCTCTGTCCATGAGTACCGCTTCCGGGCGCGGAACCGCCTCGCTGAACACCACGCCCACCAGCGACTTCACGGAACGTCTGGTCGATGGATTCTTTCGTCGCTGGTTCCTCTACTTGATTCCCGTGGTGCTGTTGGCCGGACTCGGAATCGATACGGCTCGAACGATCACCGGCGAGTACGAGAGTTACGCTCGACTGAGCGCAACGACCAATCCGTATCTCGAGCAGCCCGACATTCGGGGCACCGAGATCGGGTTCTACGAGACCCCTGCCGATGGCACAGCGAGGCTCATCAACGAGCAGCTCCAAACAGACGCATTCATCGATGAAGTGGCCACACAATCGGGCCTGGCGGAAGCGATCGACGACGGGCTGATCACTCGTGGCGACATCAGGGGCCGCCTCGGGGCAAGCGCCTCTGGCCAGAACAACCTCCGCGTGAACGCGACGTGGAGCGACCCGACCACTGCCCTTGTACTGGTCGAATCGGCGACAAACGGGTACGGCGAGTACCTCACCTTGTTGGCTGTCGCCGACAGCCAAGAGGCTGTCCGCTTCTGGACCGATCGGCGCCAGGTGGCCAGCAATGAGGCCGACATCGCGCAAGACGCCCTCGATTCCTTTGTGCAACGTCTCCCGACACTGGCGAGCGGCGAGGAACGGGCAACCGAGCAGACCCTCGAGATCCAGCGATTGAGTTCGGCATTCGACCGGGCGCTCGACACGGTGCGCGAGGCCCAGAGCGCCATCGACGAGGCCCAGTTCACCGCCAATCAGGCTGCGAGCAGTTCGGCTCGCCAGCTTGTCGTGATCGACGCTCCGATCATGGCTAACGATCCGGCTCCCGTCCGACGTGACCAGGCCACAGTCGTGGCGATGTTCATCCTGCTCGGATTGGCAATCGCATTCGCAGCCGTGCTCCTGACAACGCTCCTCGATCGCGCCATCCGCACTCGCTCTCAACTCGCACTCGCCAGTGGCATCGACGTCGTTGTGGTCGTACCGAGGGTTAGTAAATTGCGCCGCAAGCGGCGAGCACAACCTGTTGACCTAAACGAAGCGGCGTGAGGAGATAGACGTGGCCTACCTACCAGACGGTTTCGAATCTGGCGACAGCGGTGCGCACGATCGAGTTGCGGCTCTGATCACATTGGAGTCGCTGCCGAAACGTTCGCCGGCCGATTCAACCGTGATGAGCGCGGTTCGGTACCTTCTATACCGCCACGAGATGGAAACGGGCACAACAGACTTGCCGCAGAACATCGCCGTCGTGTCCGACGCCTCTGGTACCGGGGTCACCACGGTGTCCCAGGCGCTTTCGGAGGTGCTGGCTTCCGAGCGAAGCAGCACCGTCCTGTGGATCGACGCGACCGAGACACACGCGCCACTGCCGAGCGGCACCACGACCCTGCGGACGTCACCATGGGGTGCGACAGATGCTCCGGGTGCACGCCACTGGGCGGGGCAGCCACCGGCTATCGGCGCGGCGCCGTACAGTACCTTCGCGAGGGGGAGGCTTTCCATGAGCAACCTAGGAGCGGTGTCGAGTCAGCCCGCACTGGATGACCTCTTCAAGGATCTGTCCACCGAGTTCCGCCACATCGTGCTCGACACCCCTCCGATCCTCTCGAAAGGCAATTCGATCGGCTTCCTCCGGCACGCGGACGCCTACATACTCGTCGCTCGACATGGATCGACAGCGATCAAGCAGATCGAGGCTGCCTCCAACGACCTCCGGACGATCCCGTCAATGGGCGCGATACTGAACGACTATCGGACGCGCAGCCCCAAGTTCGTTCGACGCTTCTTCTCGGAGTGACTAACGGACGAGGGCAAGGACCATGAACCTGCTGCTCGCGTTCCTGCTCGTGACCTTCGTGGTCGGCGGTGCCACCACCCGAACGCCGGCGCCGATCCGCAAGCCCGTGCTCCTGGTCGGCGCCAGCGCAGTGGTCGCAGTTGGTTTCTACAGCTTGCGAGTCCTCTGACCATGGCGAGGACGATCCAGGGGTGGGCCCGCACCACACCTCCACCGCTCTCACGTCGGGCCAGGCGCGCACGACACGAAATCGTCTGGTGGCTCGTGTATGTCACGGTCGTGCTCGCCGGGCTCGCGATCGGGATGATGGCACTCCAACGGATCTACTTCCAGCCCTATTACGGGTTTGCGTGGGGTTGTTACGTGCTGTTGATGGCGGCGTGGATCTGGTATCCCCGTCTGTCGCTCGGCGCCATGCTCGCACTCACACTCACCGGCGACATCGTGACAGTTTGGTGGTTTCCATTCGCAAAGAATCTCTCCAGTGGCGAATCGATCATGTACGTCTCGGACGCGGTATCGGTGAGTCCCCTCGAGATCATGCTCGTGTGGGCAGTCGCCGTCACGCTCTACAAGAACGCGTCGGCGACAGGGCGACTACTGCGAAAGACCCCCTTGTTGTACCCGTTGCTGGTGCTCGGCGTATCCACACTCCTGGGTTTCGTTCGCGGCGTGAGCAGCGGTGGCGATCTCCGCGCCGCGATCTTCGAAGTTCGTCCATTGATTCTCCTGCCATTGCTTTACATCCTCGTTGTCAACGTCTGCCGTTCGCGCCAGGACTATCGACGGTTGATGTGGGTGGCCCTCGTCGCGATCACGGTTCAAGCGTTGCTGTCGCTGCATTACCTCTCACGACTTTCAGCAACCGAGCGCGACGCACTGGAATCACTGAATGAACACGGTGCGGCGATCGGCGCCAATCTCGTACTGATGGCGCTCGTCGCATCGCTCGCCTATCGGCAGGTGAGTTGGACGATTCGACTGACATTGCTCGCCGCGTCGATACCGGTCACGTGGGTGTACCTCATTGCGCAGCGGCGAGCCGCGATCGTCGCGCTCGTAGGAGCCTTCGCGTTGTTCGGGATCGTGCTCTTCTGGAGACAGCGCCGAACATTCTGGAAGGTGATCCCGATCTGCGCCGTGGTCGCACTCGGGTACCTCGGGGCCTTCTGGAACTCGGAATCGACTGCCGGCTTTCCCGCCCAAGCGGTGAAGACCGTGATCGCCCCGGAGGAGGCGAGCGCAAAGGACCAGAGCTCCGACTTCTACCGCCTGCTCGAAACGCTGAACCTGTCGGCGACCGTCCGGTCATCACCGGTACTCGGCATCGGCTTCGGGCAGCCATTTCTCCGACCATTCCCGCTCCCGGACATCAGCGCATTCGAGTTCAACGCCTACGTCCCACACAACTCGTTCATCTGGATCTGGACGAAAACTGGATTCGGCGGGTTCGTGGGCCTCATCTACATCGTCGGACGATCGATGATGCAGGGAGCGTCGCGGGCGCGGGCAGCCCCAGACGGCGAAGACGCCGTCGTTGCTCTGACCGGCGTGTTGTTCGTCGCCATGTACGTCATCTTCCTCTACGTGGACATCGGCTGGGAACCGCGCAATGCCTTCTTGTTCGCGCTCGCGATGGGGCTGTGCACAGGGCCGATCGGTGCCCGCTACGGGGAGGACCCAAACGATGAAATCGCGTCCTCGAACGATCCCCGAATCTCATCCGGATACGATCGCCTACTCGTGCTCTGACCTCCGCTTCGGCTCAGCGGATGACGATCGAATCCCAGTGCCAGGTATAACCAACCGGCAGGCCGTCCTTATCTGGGGTGTAGTTGTGATCCTTGAACACCACTCGAAAGCCGTCGCTGGGAAAGGAACCGGGAACGGTGTAGGTGACGAACCCGCCGAACTCCACGGTCAGCGTGCCGTCTTGATTGTCGATGACCGAGAAGGGGCGACGGATCGATTTCGACGCGCAGCCCTCGGGGTCCAGCATGCAGATCTCGTAGAACTCCTGGACCTTCCGGTCGACGCCATCGGTGGACACGTTGAACCCTCGGCTGGTATTGCCAACCACCACCGAGCCAGCGGGATAGGCCGGGAGCCCCGATGGACTCGGCGAGAGCCAGGAGATCACCGAGCAGTGAGGGCACGCCGGCACCCCGGAGTCGAACGACTCGGGCATGATCGACATCTCCCACCATTGACGACTACCGAGATCGGTGACGTTCACATCCCACGTCACCTCTGTTTCACTGGTGAATGTCTGTCTCGGGGAGAACCAACCGGTGGAGTAGCCGTCGGTATCACCGATCGAGGTCATGAGATGATCCCGGCACAAGAAGAACGATTCGGACACGTCGTCACGGTGAATCGTTCGCTGCGTGTCCGGCGTCCCGCAGTTGAGGTCGTGGTCGCCGGACCACGTCATGGCAGCTCCCGGCCAGGTGATCGTGCCATCAGCAAGGTCGCCTCGATGGTAGATCCCGTGGTCGAACCGGTCGAGTCCGACGTCGCCGTCGAACGATTCCACGAAGCCGAGCCCGTCCGAGGACGGTGCTGCCCCTTGCGAAGCCGGCTGGTCCTCGGCGACGGGATCCTGCGTCCCGGTTGTCGGCGATGGCCCCGAACGTGCGGGGACTGTTTCCCCCGGCGCTGTCGGCTCGTTCGACGATTTCGTGTCCTTCGTCAGGAGCGCAGCCGAGCCGAGCGCCCCGACAATCACGCCCATGCCGAGCGCGCCTAGAACAAGCGCACGTTGCATTCGCTTCGACTTGGGCATTCCGATACCCTAGTAGCACGCACTCAACGGATTTCCCCCGGCTTCTCGCCTCGTCGGGGAGGTCCCGCTCGCTCCGCCGAGGCGTGCAGCAGGTCGAGTGTCTCCATCACCGCAACGGAGTCATCCAGCATCATCATGGGACTCTCCGTCAGCCCGGCTCTGAGACATCTGACGACCTCAGCGGCTTCGTACCCGTAGCCGTTTCCCGACATGGGGAAACGCTCGACGGTTCGCCGACGCAGCACGGCCTTTGCCGCACGAACGACTTCACCACCGAATTGCGTGCGCTTGAGGGCGCCAGCAGTTCGTTCCTTCAGTGAGACGGTCTCCGAATCCTCGTCGACCGAGAGCGGGGTCAGGGCGATCGACAGGCGACTCGGACAGTAGAACGGAGCCGCCAGGTGCAACTGCCCAGAGGTCCCCGTGATGACGGCCGCACTCGGAGTCGTGGTGCCCAGTGCTGCCGCGATCATTGCGATCCGACGGCGGGGGAAGTGCAACACCGCCCCCATCTGCTCGTCGACACCAGTCGGTGCGAGCGACGAGAGCCCGACAACCGAGTCCGGTGTACCCAGGAGAAGATGTGCGAGCGACACGGCATACACGCCACGATCGAGTAGCGCGCCGCCACCCTGCTCAGGGTCGAAGAAACGACTGCCAGGATCGTACGGAGTCGCCGCACCGAAATCGGCGAACAGCATCCTCGGTTCCCCGATGACGCCCTGATCGACCAGTTCCTTGGCTCGATGTATCGCCGGGAGGCACCTCATCCACATCGCTTCCATGCAGAAGAGCTGCCGGTCGCGAGCTTCGTCGACAACGGTACGAGCCTCCGCCGCAGAGAGCGCGAATGGCTTCTCACACAACACCGGCTTTCCGTGACGCAGCGCCAGCAGGCTGTCGTCGGCGTGGCGGTGGTGCGGCGTTGCGACATAGACGATGTCGACGTCGCTCGCGTCCACGAGATCGATCGTGTCGACAGCACGTCGGGTTCCGGGGAATCGCGAGACGAATTGGTTCGCCGTGTCGGCGGATCGCGACCAAACGGCCGATACTGCGGCATCGGGCACCTCAGAAAGCCCTGCTGCGAAATCGACCGCTACCCGGCCAGCACCGATGAGACCGAAACGGATAGGACCTGGAGCGCTCATGTGGACGTTCCCTGCACCATGAGGCTCACGTTAGCGAGACCGTTCGGTCGACGTCGAGATACTGTACATTTCATGGCCCATCCGCGCCGTTCAGACGAGGAGGTCTTTGGATGACTGGAATCGGCATCATCGGCTGCGGGTTCGTAGCCGACTACTACGCCCACACCCTCGCCAAGTACTCCGGTTTGGAGGTCGTGGCGGTGGCAGACCGAGACATCGACCGGGCACGGCGCTTCGCCAGTCATCACGGCTACGAGGTCGCCGCATCTCCAAGTGCTCTCCTCGCGGACGACGGCGTCGAGATCGTGCTCAATCTCACCAATCCCCGAAGTCACGTCGAGGTCACGAGAGCGGCGCTCGAGGCGGGCAAGCACGTCTATTCGGAGAAGCCGCTGGCGATGGATTTCTCCGACGCCGTGAAGCTGGTCGAACTCGCCGAGGCACAGGGCCTGCAGCTGTCAGCCGCCCCGTGCAGCCTGCTCGGAGAATCCGCCCAGACCATCTGGAAGGCCATCCGTGAAGATCGGATCGGGACCGTCCGGCTCGTTTACGCCGAAATGGACGATGGCCTGATCCACCAGATGGCGTACCGCCATTGGAGGAGTACGGCCGGCGCGCCCTGGCCGGCGCGCGACGAGTTCGAGGTCGGCACGGTCATCGAACACGCCGGGTACATCACGAGCTGGCTCCCGGCGATGTTCGGCCCCGTCGTCTCGATCAAGGGATTCGCAGACTGCCGCATTCCGGAGAAGGACGGCGTCAAGGTCGATGGAACGGACCTCTCGATCGGAATCCTCAACTTCGCGTCCGGGGTCATCGCGAGAGTGAGCTGCACGCTGATCGCACCACACGATCACACCCTGCGTGTGATCGGCGACCACGGTGTGCTCTCGACTGACGACACTTGGTTCTACGACTCGAAAGTTACCATACGCCGGTCGATCAACATCCGTCAACGTCACCAGTGGCTGCCGAAGCGGCGGGTCTCGATGGTCGGGTCGACGCAACGTTACCGATACCGGGGTGGACACCAGATGGACTTCGCCCGCGGTGTCGCAGATCTTGCCGAAGCAGTCACCGAGGGGCGGTCACCTCGGCTGTCTGCCCGGTACTGCCTCCACGTCAACGAGATCACCCTTGCGCTGAGCAGTGCGCTTCGCGATGGGGCGGACTATCGGATGACGACGACCTTCGATCCAGTCGACCCGATGCCGTGGGCGCTCACGTCAAACGGACACGCCAGCGCGTAACGACTCGACCTGAGCGGCGAGTCGCCTGGCGTACTGTTCGATATCGGCATTGGCGACCACCCAGTCGCGAGCTGTGTCACCCATCAGACGGGACGTCCGGTCATCGCCGAGCAGATCGACGATTGCTTCCCGGAGTTCGTGCGCATCGCCCGGTGTCACGTACCGTCCGGTCTCGCCTTCCACCACCGTGTCGGTCTGACCCGGCGCACGAGTGCAGATCACGGCCCGGCCCATCGCCATGGCTTCGAGGATGGTGGTGATCCCGGCCTGGAACTCCACGTTCTCCAGCGGCATCACCACGAACCGGGATCGTGCGTACATTTCGCGCAGCTCGAACAAGGTCAGCTTTCTGACTTCGGCATTCGACGGTAGAGCAACGCCAGCGCTCGAGTCGGACTGCTTCGACCAGAGGCTCACAGCGGTGAACAGCACCCGAACGTCGAGACCATCGACGGCACGCAGGAAGGTCCGATAGTCGCGCCGCTCCAGTCCGGCGCTGCAAATCATCCGCTCCTGCGGCACGCTCACGCGGTCCGGAGCGAAGAATTTCGTATCGACCATGAAGGTCGACAGCATCACTCGGTCCGAGGGCACGCCGAGTTCCGCAACAATGAAGTCACGCTGCGAGGAGCAGTAGACCACGTACCGATCGATCAGACCGCCCAGTCGGGCGTTGCGGATCAAACGAGCCTTGGACGAGGTCGACAGGATGTGAGCGATCATCATGTGCCGCGCCCTCCGGCATCCCAGTAGTCGGCAGAGCAGCGCCAAGGGGAGCCCGACGTGTTCACCGTCGGTGACGATCACCTCGTAGTGACGGCGGCGGCGAAAGCAATA
>Ga0335394_10010222_pt1 | contig 10565 bp, 8 predicted proteins | sample MAT03_FD_205741 | JGI IMG/M metagenome (GOLD analysis project Ga0335394, IMG submission 205741) | Freshwater microbial communities from Lake Fryxell liftoff mats and glacier meltwater in Antarctica - MAT-03 (spades assembly) (version 2) ...
TGATGTACAGCTAAATGTGCCTCAAAATGCTGTTGAACAGTCTCAGGATGGGGTTGATCTAGGTGTTGTTATCGGTACTGCTCTTAATAAAGCTCGTTATCTGTGTGATATGCCACCTTCAAGATTAACTCCTACCATTTTTGCAAATAAAGCTGAAGTTATAGCTAAAGACTATGGACTGAAATATACAGTTTTTAATGAAAAACAAGTTATTGAAATGGGTATGGGCGGCCTTGAAGGAGTATCGAGAGGATCCACCGAAGAGTGTAGATTTCTAATCTTAGAATATTCTGCGCCAGACAAAGAAGCTCCTACTGTTGCTATTGTAGGCAAAGGTGTTACTTTCGATTCGGGTGGATTAAGTTTGAAGCCTGCAGCTGCTATGGAATCGATGAAGGATGATATGGCTGGTGCGGCGATTGTCGTTTCCGTTATGGAAGTAATTGCTCAAACTAAACCCTCGGTAAATGTTTTAGCATTTGTTCCTTTAACCGAAAATATGCCGAGCGGTTCTGCTATAAAACCGGGTGATGTTCTTCGGTTCTATAATGGCAAAACTGCCGAAGTGTTAAACACTGATGCTGAAGGTCGTTTAATTCTTGCTGATGCGTTATCGTATGCTGTCAAAAATTATACATTAGACGCAATTGTTGATGTTGCAACTCTTACTGGTATGTGTGCGCATTTTTTTGGGCCTTATTATGCGGGTCTTTTTTCTCAAAATGATAATTTAGCAACTAAAGTTTTAGCTGCTTCTAAGACTTCTGGCGATAGAGTTTGGAGATTGCCAATGGATGAAGATTATCGAGCTGCCGTGATATCGGATATTGCTGATTTATCTAATACAGGTCGCGGTGATGTTAAATCAGGAGCTATCACTGCCGCCTTCTTTTTAGATGCTTTTGTTGACAACGTACCTCATCTTCATTTAGATATAGCAGGAGTGGCTTTCGGTCCGCCCAAAATGCCTTATTTTAGAACGGGTGCTACAGGGTTTGGGATACGGTTGCTAGTAGATTTGATTATGAATTGGAAAAAGGGGTAATTTGATGTTTGATTTGGTTTTCAAAGAGCAGAGCCATCAAAATATAGAAGATCTTGTAGTTGGTTTTTTAAAGTCACTAGATGTGAGAGAATCCTCTAAGCAGACTTACAGAAGACAACTTGGTGAATTTTTGGTTTGGGCCAAGATTAAAGAACTGCTTGGCCCAAGCAGAGAAGATATAATTGCCTACAAAGATTATTTGCAAAATACGAAAGAGCTGTCTTCGTTTACAGTTAGTGGTTATTTAACTGCGGTGAAAAAATTTTTCGAATGGCTCGAAGCAATGAAATTTTACCCGAATATAGCCAAGGGCGTAAAGGGTCCAAAAAAAAGACGTGGGTTTCGTAAAGATTGTTTAACGTTAGAGCAGGTAAAAAAATTACTTAAAACTATCGATCGTAAGACATTAGGTGGCAAGCGTGATTATGCCATGTTAAATCTTATGATTAGGACAGGTCTACGAACTATTGAAGTTGCTCGTGCTAATCGCGAAGACATTTGTCGTCAGTCTGGTGAGACGGTACTTTTTGTTCACGGAAAAGGCAGAGATAGCAAAGATGAAATGGTTGTTCTTACCGAAGCCGCATTAGGACCGATTCAAGATTATCTTGCAGAGCGCAAGCAACTCAAAAAAGGAATACCGGGCAATCGTGATCCAATTTTTGCTTCGCATAGCACTAAGAACAGAGGTAAACGATTAACTACTAAATCCGTTTCACGAATTGCAAAAACACGATTAAGAGATATCGATCTCGATGATCCACGATTAACAGCTCATAGTTTGCGTCATACTGCAGTAACGTTTAGTTTGCTCGGTGGTGCTACCCCGCAAGAAGCCAAGTCTATGGCTCGTCATTCTGATATTAATACAACTCTCGTTTATGCCCATAATATTAACAGAATTAAGCAAGCTCCCGAGAAAAAAATCGACACCTTCCTCAGCGAAGAGAGCTAAAGCTCTTTTGGTCCCTTGCGCAAGAGTATAACATATCTCTGGTTCGTCTCCTCATGGTCGGCGAATCTAATCAGTGGAAGTGCTTTCTTTTGAGCTAAAGCTCTTTTGGTCCCTTGCGCAAGAGTATAACATATCTCTGGTTCGTCTCCTCATGGTCGGCGAATCTAATCAGTGGAAGTGCTTTCTTTTGAGCTAAAGCTCTTTTGGTCCCTTGCGCAAGAGTATAACATATCTCTGGTTCGTCTCCTCATGGTCGGCGAATCTAATCAGTGGAAGTGCTTTCTTTTGAGCTAAAGCTCTTTTGGTCCCTTGCGCAAGAATATAACATATCTCTGGTTCGTCTCCTCTACCAAATTAATGAGAGAAGTTTTGGTAGTTCCAAATTATCTGATTAAAAATAAAAGAAAATGCACAAAGTGAGTACGTGTATTGGTCTGAGTGCTCAATAATATAGTTGTATGATGCTCATTGGAAGCGTCCATAAATTTTGATATAGTATAACCATGAATTTAATTTCTCAAGAAACCTGGAACTAAATGTCTTTAAAAGAAACAAATCGAATTGATCTCGATGCTAGCTTAATTAAGGCACCTATCCCAAAAGCTAACGAATCAGAGTTTAAGCATTTTATGTACCTTTTTAAGGAGTATAATTTTGACCCACTCAAGAAAGAGATCTATCTTATGCGATACGGTGGCAAATGTGTTGCCATAACTAGCCGAGATAGCTATTTAAAAATTGCCAATCTCCATCCTCTTAATTTTCTGATCTTTCAATAAATTCTTTTTAGTCCAATTTTTGCATCCTGTTTAATCTCTTTTTATTCTGATAGTGTTGATTTTTTATGCAATATTTAGATAAAATTTCCAATGAGTATTCAAATGCTCGTCTTACAAAATTCGGTGAGCAGGTAAATAAATCTGCCGTTTAACGCACGTTTAAACAATGGAAGGGTTAAATTATGAAATTTAGTTTAAAAAAAATGATAGTTGTGGCAATGCTCGCGAGTGTTGCTTTTGTAGATTTAGAAGCTAGAGATGGCGCACGTATGGCTGGTGGCAGCCATAGCATTGGCGGTGCTGGTCGTGGCATGAGTGTTGGTATGGGTCATGGTAGAGGTGGCGGCGGATTTAACCGTGGTGGTGTTTATCGCGGCGGTGGTTATGGTCGCGGGGGCTATGGAAGAGGTATTGGCGCTGGAATAGGTATAGGAGTGGGATCTAGCTTGCTTTATAATGGCTTATACGGTGGTAATGGTTATGGTAATAATTTATATGCTGATGAAGCTTATTATAATGACCCGTATGGTTACGGTTATGGCTTGTAATTAAAAAGTATTAATTGAACAAATTAATGGAGGTTGATTTTATGAAGTTAAATTTTAAAAAATTTATAGCGGTAATAATATTAGCTGCTGTTACCTTCGTAGCTATTGATTTAGATGCTAGAGGCGGCGATCGCGGAATGGGCGGCGGATTTGGTCGTGGAGGTTTTGGCGGAGGACGTAGAGGATTTGGTCGTGGACGTGGAGGTTTTGGACGTAGAGGATTTGGTCGTGGACGTGGAGGTTTTGGACGTGGAGGTTTTGGGCGTGGCGGTGGTCGTTTTGGCGGCCGTGGCGGTTGGGGCAGGCGTGGCGGATATGGTCGTGGTGGCTGGGGCGGAGGTTATGGTCTTGGTTATGGATTAGGATACCCGTATTATGGGGGTAGCTATGTAATTGATAATCCTAACTACTCATCCTATCCCTATGGTAGTGGCTACTACGGATATTATTAATAGTTAGTATTTTAGGTTTTTATGCAATTTATTAGTTCTAGTTGCTGAAAACCTTCATAATGAGGAGGCTTTTAGGGTATCTTGTAAAGAATACCTTAAGATTACCTCCTTATTTTTATTCTCCTTTATTGTTTTCTCTTTGTTATTAATTTTGATTTTCATTTATTAACATAAGGGTTTACATGTATATTTAAATTGAGTTAGTAAATTTTTGGGGCATGAGGGGTTAGTTATGAAGAAAAATATTCGTTTTGTATTGTTAACTATTTTTTCGAATGTATTTATCGGATGTAATCTATTTGCTATGGATGGCGGCAGGGTAGATGGTAGTATGTCTCGTGAAGGTATGGGATTCCATCAATATCGTGGTGGTTATCATCGTAGTGACGGTGGTTATGGGTATGGACGAGCTTATGGCGCTTATGGTAGGCATTTTGGTAAATATAGCCACCGTGGTTATGATCGTTATGGCAGTCAAGGGTATGTAAGAAAAGAAGCTGATCCAAGAGACAATATGGTAGCTCGGTCTACCAATGTTAATGAAGGAAGAAAACCAATAGCTGGTGCACGCAGAGATAATTCTTCTGAGGGAGCACAGAATAGCACTTTACGTACGGATAGAGCGCTTCTGAATAAGCCTCGCGGTGGCCAATATTGGGGTTACTATAGTCCGGATTATCAATATGGATTATATCCTTGGTATAACAATGGTGATCCTTATTATTATTATCAAAAAGCCGATTACTATCCTTGGCATTATGGTTATAATCCTGGTTGGTTATGGTGGTAATTTGCGGCAAGAGGGTCTTCGGCTTCAGGTTGGTAGTATCAATGTATTTATGTAGGGTGAGTACGATATGAAGGGACTTGAATTAAGATCAAATTCATTTAAAAACAAACAATTTATAGACAAAAAATTTACTTGTGAAGGTGAAAGTATTTCACCTGATTTGTTATGGCTTAATGTTCCTCAAGGAGTAAAATCTTTTGCTTTAATCTGTGAAGATCTTGATGCGCCCAGAACTGAGCCATGGGTTCATTGGATTATTTTTAATATACCAGCAAATACAACAAGTCTAAGAGAAAATAGATCTAAAGGACCTAATTTACAGGAATATCTAGGGACAGATAGCCCGGTTCAAGGAATAAATGCTTTTGGCACGATTGGTTATGGCGGGCCATGTCCTCCAGCTGGAAAAGCTCACAGATACTTTTTTAAACTTTATGCTCTTGATGAAAAGTTATCTCTAAAATCTGGTGCAACAAAAGAGCAACTATTAGCTGCTATGGAAAACCATATAATAGCCACCGCAGAGCTAATTGGTTTATATGAATTAAATTAAACTTCTAGACAATTTTTGTAAACGGTATAACTTTTTTTAAAATTGATACATTTTAAAAAAAGGGTAATGATTTTGAAGAAATTTGTTGCGATTATTAGTTTATTCATTGTTTTTAGTATTACATTTTTCACGCCATTTTTATGTTTTGCTATCGTTTGGCATAATTGGGGAAATAATCAAGTTTGTGAATCTAAAGAAATAAAATATCCAAGCTCGCTGCGTGAAGTGCAAGATTTAATTAAATTGGCTGGTAAAGAGCAAGAAAAAATTCGCTTTATCGGTTCTAGTCATTCCTGGAGCGATTTAGTTTGTACTCCGGGTTATTTGGTAAACACTGACAAATTGAATAAAATCATAGAAATCAATAAAGAAGCACGTACTGTTAAGGTAGAAGGTGGAATTAAGATAAAAGATCTGATCAAGATTCTTGCTGATAATGATCTTGCTTTGTCAAATCAAGGTTTTATCGCCGAGCAGAGTATTGCAGGGGCGATTTCAACTGCTACGCATGGTTCTAGCTTTTACACTGGCTGCCTATCCGATTTTATTGTAGAGCTTGAAATCGTTGATGGCTTAGGCAATTTTCATAAAATTTCTAAAGATACCAATCCTGGATGGTTACCTATATTACGCGTAAGTTTGGGCGCTTTGGGATGTATCTATTCCGTTACTATACAATGCGAAGATTTATTTGTTTTAACACATCACCGTTGCGTCACTGGATGGGATGAAGCGGTGAAGGACTATGAAAACAACTATCGAGAAAATGATTTTTATATGTTTATGGGGCATCCAGAGCTTGATCTTGTATTACATTTCTTTTGGAATAAGAGTAAGCAACCTATCGATAGCGTTCTTCTTTATGATTTAAAAGATACATTTTTGAACAACAATTTCATAAGTAGAATGGTTATAAGGTCAGCCAATTTTATGCCGAGTTTGACCAGTCGACTATTTGCCTGGTGGTTACACTTTATTGAGAAAGCACCGCACAATCAACATAGTCATATTAGTTTGTCTCCCTTAAAGTGCCCGGTGTCAGTTAAGTACTATATAGAAGAAGAGCTTGGTGTTCCGGTCGAAAATTTCACGGAAGCAATTGGGAAATTTAGAGCTTTATGTACCGATTTTAGGCAAAAGGGAAATGTCGGCGTGGGGCTCATAACCTGCAGATTTTTACCAGCAGCATATGATTCTTATTTAAGTCCTGCTTATGGGAGAGATACCGCTTTCATTACCGTTAATTTTATAAATTACTTTTCTAATTATGAGGAATTTTTCAAGCAGTTTGAACAAATATTGGCACCTTTTAAACCTAGGCCTCATTGGGGTAAATTTCACTACTTAGACCAGCAAAAAGTTTTTGATGCTTATGGCGATAATGTTACCAAATTTAATAATCTAAGAAAGCAACTAGATCCCCATTCGCTCTTTTCCAACGGTTTCATTGACCGCTGCTTTGGGGGCAGTAGTCCTATTTGATTGCTTCGCGTGACTGCGATGAAGAGTTTTGGAAGGTTTTCGATAATTGATTGGGCCCCGAATAGTTTATGTTATTTAAAGTTATAGTTATATTCGCTTTTTTTTAGTTAAGATCATTTCATACATAGATTTCCGGTGTTGAGTTTTAAACTTTTTTTCAATCCAGGCTATACTCCCCCAACGGATATTTTTAGCTTGTTCAAACATTGATATTTTAGTTTGTTTTATATTGATGTATAATTTGGTATAGCAAAATAAATTTTATTATTATTTGCCCCAAACTAATTGATTAAAGAAAGGCCTGTCTAATGTCCGACACTACTAACGATCAAACTAAAAAAAGTTTTAGTAATACTCTAAATTTGCCCAAGACAGATTTTCCTATTCGCGCACAGCATGAAGTTATGGACAAAGAGATTCTTGACCGGTGGGACCAAGAAAATATTTATACTACCACTTTTGAGAAATATAGTGACAATAAAAAATTTATTTTTCATGATGGTCCTCCTTATGCTAATGGAAATGTTCATTTAGGTGGCGCTTATAATAAAATTTTAAAAGATCTAGTTTGTAAATCTCGTCGTATGGCTCGCTATCATGTTCCTGTCACTCCTGGCTGGGATTGCCATGGTTTGCCAATTGAGCTAAAAGTTAGTCAAGAGAATCCTGGATTAAGCAACTATGATCTTAAGAAAGCGTGTAGAAAATATGCTCATTATTGGATAGATGAGCAAAAAAAGACATTTAAATCTATGGGTATTTTAATGAACTGGAATAATCCCTATATTACGATGTCTTTCGATTATGAAGCACATATTTTAAAAGCTTTTGGCCATCTGTTCTCCCAAGGTTTTATAGAAAGAAAAAACAAAACGGTACCTTGGTGTCCTACCGATATGACCGTTTTGGCAACGGCTGAAATCGAGTATAAAGATCGAAAAGATCCCTCAGTATATGTTTTATTTGATGTGCCAGAACATGAATCGAAAAGATTATTCGGACTAGATAAAAAAGCATCTATGGTAATTTGGACTACTACTCCATGGACATTGCCACTTAATATGGCAGTAATAGCTCATCCTAATGCTGAATATGTTGTTGCTGAATCCAAAGGCAACTATTTAATTTTTGGTAAAAAAGTTGCAGAACAGTTAGCTGCAAAACTTTCTTTAGAACTAAAAATTGTAAAAACATTTAAGTCTGAAGAATTGGAAAATTTAAAAGTAAATCATCCATTTATTAATAAGCAAGTCCCTATTGTTTTTGATGACTCAGTAAGTTGTGACGATGGGACAGCATTTGTACATTGTGCCCCTGGATGCGGTCCTATTGATTACGAAGTTGGTATAAAAAACAAATTAGAAATTTATTCACCAATCTCAAATGAAGGTAAATATACTTCTGATATTCTACCTCAAGAATTAGCAATGATGAGTGTATCTGATGGACAATGGTGGGTGATAAAAAAGCTAGAAACATCAGGAAAGCTTTTATTCAAGACGAATATTACTCATAGTTATCCCCATTGTTGGAGATGTAGAAATGGCTTAATCTTTAGAGCTACTCCCCAATGGTTTTTTAGCTTAAATCATCAAGATGTAAAAGGTCGATCTTTAGCTGCGCTTAATAAAATTGATTTTATTCCTTCAACCGGAGTTAATTTCTTAAAAGCTACTATTGAAAATAGATGGGAATGGTGTCTATCGCGGCAACGTATCTGGGGTGTCCCAATACCTGCATTTATCTGTACCTCATGTGATAAAGTTGTTCTTAATGATACGATTATTCAAAAGGTTGTTGAAGGGATAGAAAAAACTGGTATCGAATATTGGGATACGGTAACGGTGGAAAAACTTTTAGGCAGTGCCCCATCATGTACATCTTGTGGCTGTACAGAATTTACCAAAGAGCAGGACATTCTCGACGTATGGTTCGATTCTGGTGTAAGTCATTACGCCGTTCTCTATAATTATAAAGAACTTTCTTATCCAGCTGATATTTACGTTGAAGGTATTGACCAACATAGAGGGTGGTTCCAAAGTTCATTGTTGACATCAATAGCCATAGAGCAAGCCGCGTCAATGAAATCTATTTTGACTCATGGATTCACGGTGGATGCTAAGGGCCAAAAAATGTCTAAATCTTTAGGGAATGTTGTCTATCCCCAAGATATTATAAAAAAATTGGGAACGGATGGATTAAGACTATGGGTTTCATCAATTGCTCATGGTAGTGATCCTGTTGTATCGGATGCTTTGTTTCAAAATATTTCTGAAGTATTTAGAAAAATTCGTAATACCTGCAGATTTTTATTATCAAATTTATATGATTTTGATATAAACCTTCATGCGGTAAAAACTAGTGATTTGTTGCCTATCGATTATTATGCTTTGACTACATTAGAGGCTTTAAATGCAAAGTTGATTGAACATTATAAAAATTTTGATTTTAGTGCAGTGTTTCATGATCTCGGTGATTATTGCTCTACGGAACTTAGTTCTTTTTATTTAGATATTTGTAAAGATAGATTATATGTTGAGAAGGCCGACGGCCTTAATCGCAGATCAGGGCAAACGACCTTATGGTACATCTTAGACACTATAACCAGACTTATTGCACCAATTTTATCATTTACTGCTGAATCTATTTCCGATCATTATCAAAAAAACAAAACCGAATCTTTGCATTTACAAAGTTTTATAGATCCAGAAAAGTTTCATACTTTCTGTTTCACTGATTATGAGCTATGGCCATCCTTTGATACTTCTAGTGGTGTTATTGATATGAATCACCACGATAGTTCTCATAAAGTGACAACTGATTTATATAATCAATGGCATGCGCTTAAAAAAGTGAGATCAGGCATTTTGAAAGCTATGGAAATTGAACGCGAAAAGGGTACTATAAAACATTCATTAGAATCGCAAATTTCTTTATTCATAGATTCGGATTTGGCAAATGCAGAACTAATTAATCAATTCTTTGATTCTCTTAAATCAAAAAACAGAGAACTTGAATCTTTCTTGAAAGATTTCTTAATAGTATCAAAGGTAACTATAGCAAAAGTAAAAGATGATCTTTTGCCTACAGAACTACCGGGATTGTATGTTTTGGTTGATAAAGCAGCAGGGACGAAATGTCCACGCTGTTGGCATTGGAGTATTACCGAGAATAAAGATGGACTTGATGTTCGCTGTGAAAGAATCTTAAAGTAAGTTTAATAAGTTAAAAATTTTTTAAAGAAGGCGCCTATAGTTTTGTATAGCCGCCTTCTTTTTGCTATTCTTTTGTTTTTATTGCCTCATGCGTTACGCTTTTCTTTAAAAAGAGTTTAATAAATGGCAAAGCAGGACCCTTAATTAGTCCCGCTTTGCTCTATAATTACTAAAGTAAATCTTTATTTTTTAGGTTCAGGTTTGCCAACTGCTTTTTCGATAGCTGCAATTGAATCATGCATTCCTTTGAGGAATTCTCGAGCTTTATAGAGATTTTCATCGAGAATATAATTGAATGCTCCGCGAGCTTCGTTCGCCCGTAAAGTAGCTTTATCAAGATCTTCTTTGCTAGAAGATTCTGTTCCTAATCTATGCGCATTTTTTTTATTAATATTCATATCTATCGCTCCGCTAGTTTTGTCAGCTAGCTCGGGATGTTCCCGTCTTAATTGAGGGACGAGGATTGGATAGAAATCACTATACCAACTATCTATCATCTTTTTGTGTTTAAGAACCTTGTCTTTGAGCAACTTAGACACTGCTTCGCTTTCAACTTTTCCGCTAGCTCCCGGAGCTAGTTTTTTTAAGCTGGTAGCGATGCCTTCGATTTCATATTGTTTAGTAAATTTTATGAAGTCGTCTAGGAGCGCGATATCCTTTAGTTGTTTATCCTTAGATGTGCCAACTGCAATCGGATCAGTCATAAGATACTTATTTAAACCGTTTTTAACCTCTTCAATGTTTAG
>Ga0335394_10010231_pt1 | contig 10561 bp, 8 predicted proteins | sample MAT03_FD_205741 | JGI IMG/M metagenome (GOLD analysis project Ga0335394, IMG submission 205741) | Freshwater microbial communities from Lake Fryxell liftoff mats and glacier meltwater in Antarctica - MAT-03 (spades assembly) (version 2) ...
AAACCGATTGCTGACCGCTCGAGGTCAGGACGAGGGAGGATTTCGTGCCTAAGACGATGAAGGGTCCCGCTATTTTTCTGGCGCAGTTCGCGGGCGATGTCGCGCCTTTCAATTCGCTGAAGTCGATTGCCGAATGGGCCGGCGGGCTCGGTTACAAGGGCGTGCAGATTCCGTCCTGGGACGGTCGCCTGTTCGACCTGAAGAAGGCGGCGAGCTCAAAGACCTATTGCGACGAGGTGAAGGGCATCTGCACCGAGGCTGGCGTCGAGATCACCGAACTGTCGACCCATCTGCAGGGGCAGCTCGTCGCGGTCAACCCGGCCTATGACAGCCAGTTCGACGGCTTTGCCCCTTCGTCGGTCCACAACAATCCGAAGGCGCGCCAGAAGTGGGCCGTCGAGCAGATGAAATTCGGCGCCAAGGCATCGCGCAATCTTGGGCTGAACGCTTCGGTGACCTTCTCGGGTGCGCTCGCCTTCCCGTACCTCTATCCGTGGCCGCAGCGGCCGGCCGGCCTTATAGAGGAAGCCTTCGCCGAACTCGGCAAGCGCTGGAAGCCGATCCTCGACGTCTATGAGGATGTCGGCGTCGATGTCGGCTACGAGATCCATCCTGGCGAGGACATCTTCGACGGCGCGACCTTCGAGATGTTCCTCGACGCCGTCGGCGGCCACAAGCGGGCGAACATCAACTACGACCCGTCGCACTTCCTGTTGCAACAGCTCGACTATCTCGAATTCATCGACATCTATCACGAGCGGATCAAGGCCTTCCATGTGAAGGATGCCGAGTTCAACCCGACCGGCAGGCAGGGCGTCTATTCAGGCTATCAGGGCTGGGTGAACCGGGCCGGCCGCTTCCGGTCGCTGGGCGACGGGCAGGTCGACTTCTCCGGCATCTTCTCCAAGCTAGCGCAGTACGACTACGACAGCTGGGCTGTGCTGGAATGGGAATGCTGCCTGAAGCATCCCGAGGACGGAGCCGCCGAAGGCGCGCCCTTCATCGCCAGCCATATCATTCGCGTGACCGAAAAGGCGTTCGACGACTTTGCCGGCGGCACGACGGACAAGAAGCTGCTCAGACAGATGATGGGAATCTAGCGCGGCGGTCGGCAAGGAGGAGGAACAAGTGGTTTCTGGCAGACAGGTTGAATCGGGCAAGGGACCGATCCGCTACGGCATGGTGGGCGGCGGACAGGGCGCCTTCATCGGCGCGGTGCACAGGTTGGCGGCGCGCATGGACGGCGAGTTCGAGCTGGTAGCGGGCGCATTGTCGTCGAGCCCGGAACGGGCCAAGGCCTCGGCCGCCGAACTTGGGCTCGATCCGTCCCGCAGCTATGCGAGCTTCGCCGAGATGGCGAAAGCCGAGGCCAAACGCCACGACGGCATCGAGGCGGTGGCGATCGTGACCCCGAACAACGTGCATTTTCCGGCGGCCAAGGCGTTCCTCGAAGCCGGCATCCATGTCATCTGCGACAAGCCGCTGACCTCGACGCTTGCCGATGCCAAGAAGCTCGCCGCGCTGGTGGAAAAGAGCGGCAAGGTTTTCGTGCTGACGCACAACTACACCGCCTATCCGATGGTGCGGCAGGCGCGCGACATGGTGGCCAAGGGCGAACTCGGCGACATCCGCCTCGTGCAGGCGGAGTATCCGCAGGACTGGCTGACCGACCCGATCGAGCAGACCGGCCAGAAACAGGCGGCGTGGCGCACCGATCCCAAACAGTCGGGCGTGGGCGGCGCTTCGGGCGACATCGGCACGCATGCCTATAATCTGGCGCGTTTCGTATCCGGCCTCGAACTGGCCGAGCTTTCGGCGGACCTCGATTCCTTCGTGCCCGGCCGGCTTGTCGATGACAATCTGAACGTGCTGCTGCGCTTCAAGCCGGTCGGCAAGGCGCATGCGGCCAAGGGCATGATCTGGGCGAGCCAGGTGGCGCCGGGGCACGAGAACGGCCTGAAGCTCAGGATCTACGGCACAAAGGGCGGCCTGGAATGGGTGCAGGCCGACCCGAACTACCTCTGGTACACGCCGTTCGGCGAGCCGAAGCGGCTGATCACGCGGGCGGGCGCCGGCGCGACTGCGGTTGCGGGACGGCTGACGCGCGTGCCTTCGGGCCATCCGGAAGGGTATCTCGAAGGTTTCGCCAACATCTACCAGGAGGCGGCGCGCGCGATCCGCGCCGCGCGGCGCAAGGGTGGCAAGCCGGCTAAGGATGTCATCTATCCGACGGTGCAGGACGGCGTCGAGGGCGTCGCTTTCGTCGAGGCCTGCGTGAGATCGTCGAAGAAGAACGGCGCCTGGACGAAACTCTAGCACGGATAGACGGACTGCACCGGCGGGCCGTCCGTCGATTTACCGCATCAGTCCCCGTGCGGCCACCGGCCAGACAAGTTCGACCATTCCGTTGCGCACGCCATAGACTTCGTCGACCATGTTGGAGACGACGCAGCAATGGTTGGGGACGATCGTGACGACCTCGCCGACCTTCGGCTTGGTGGGCGATGAAGCAAGGTCAACCATGCCGTGCTCCTCCGACATGTTGACGAGCGCGGCGTCCGGATATTCGACGATACGGCCGAAATTCGTCACGAAGAACTGCTCCCGCGTCAGCATCTTGGACCCGGCGTCGATGATCGCCCGGTCCTCGGTGGGGCGGCTCACCACGGTTGCCCGGACTTGCATGGCGCAATCGTCCCGTGAGGCGACACCGGACTGCACCATCATGACGTCGTTGTAGACGTAGGTGCCGACCCGGTGTTCGGTCATCATCGGATAATCGGCCAGGGAATTGAGAGCCGGCGATCCGCCGCCCGAAAGCACCGGGATCGGCAGGCCGGCCTTGCCGAAAAGCGCGATCGCGTCGGTATAGAACTCGATCGTGTGGGGCGCATTGTTGGGGTAGCTGGCGAGCCCGGCGAATTCGGTGCCCGGCAGCCTGGCGGCCAGCATTGCGATGTCGAGCGCGGCCTGCGGCGTCTGGACGCCGTTGCGACCGAAACCCGTGTCGCATTCGATCATGACGGGAACCCGCCTGCCCCTGCTTCTGGCGGCGTCGGACAGGCCGCGCAGCACCACCTCGTTATCGGCAACAACCGACAGGCGGCCGATGCGTTCGGACAGGTCCATGAGCCGTCCTGTCTTGGCCGGCCCGACAATGTTGAAGGAGATCAGGATGTCGTCGGTCACGCCGGCGTCGATGAACACCTCCGCCTCGCCGAGCTTCTGGCAGGTCAGCCCGACCGCACCGGCTGCGATCTGCATGGCGGCAATCGAGGGAATCTTGTGCGTCTTGATATGCGGGCGGAGAGCCTTGCCACTCGCTGTGACCATGCGTTGCACGCACGCGATGTTGCTCTCGAGGCGATCGAGCAGAATGGTAACGCAGGGCGTGTCGAGATCGGAAACAGGTAGGCCAATCGATGTCATCGCCGTCAACCTCCTGCCACCGACCAGCCGCCGTCGACCAAGATGTTGGCGCCGGTGATCAGGGATGCCGCCGGCGAAGCCAGGAAAACCACGGTGCCGGCGACGTCGATCGGATCGCCGATGCGGCCGAGCGGGATGTGGTCGAGCACGTGCTGCTTGAAGTCCGGCTTGTCGAGACTCGGCCGCGTGCCGTCCGTCCAGATGAAGGTCGGCGCGATGCTGTTGACCGTGATGCCGTACCGCGCCCATTCGGCGGCGAGGCAGCGCGTCAGATGGTTGATCGCGGCCTTGCTCATGCAATAGATCGACTCACCGCGCAACGTCACCGAACCCGCCTGAGAGCTGATGTTGATGATGCGCCCGGATTTCTGGGCGATCATCAGCTTGGCCACCGCCTGCGTTGTGAAGAAGGTGCCCTTGAGGTTGATATCGACGGTGTAGTCGAAGTCCTCCTCAGTGACATCTTCGGCGAGATTTTCGGGGCCGATTCCGACATTGTTGACCAGTATGTCGATACGGCCAAAATGATCGTGGGCCCGAGCGACGGCGGTTCGCACCGTCTTGAGGTCGGCAAGATCCATCTCCACCGCCAGGGCGCGCCGGCCGAGCGCCTCGATCTCGGAAACAAGCGCCTTGCCGTCGGCGGTCTTGCGTACCCCAACGATCATGTCGGCGCCGGAGCCGGCGCAGGCCAGGGCCGACGCGCGGCCGATGCCACGCGAAGCGCCCGTCGCGAGAACGATCTTGCCAGCCAGATCGAAGCTCGGCGTCGTCTTTGCGGTCATGATGCATCCTCCCTCGAAATGCCCAAGCTTTAGCCAGAAGGCGCAGCGAGGGAAAGCCGCCGCGGTCGATCTTGGCGCGGAACAACCAACCGATGGCGGGCATTGTCAGGATGCGGCGCCAGCCCGCGCGGGAACTCGCGCGGGTGTCTTTTCGTCGGCGCCGCGCGGTCGTAAGCTTCACAGGACCGGCCGCAGGCCGCAGGAGTTCGTCATGGCCCCACGTCCCGCCTGGAAAGGCTATCTGAAGCTGTCTCTGGTGACATGCGCGGTGGAACTGTCGGGCGCGACGACAGCCAGCGAGAAGGTATCGTTCCGCACGCTGAACCGGAAAACCGGCAATGCGGTTCGCCGGCAGTATATCGACCAGGCCACCGGCAAGCCGGTCGACGACAAGAACGAGGTGCGCGGCTACGAGGTCGAGAAGGACGAGTTCCTGCTGATCGAGGACGAGGACATCGCAGGCGTCCAGATCGAATCCTCGCACACGCTGAGCCTCGACAGCTTCGTCGAGAAGGCCGCCGTCGACCCGGTCTACATCGAGAAGCCCTACTACCTTGCCCCCGCCGACAAGGTTTCGGAGGAGGCCTTCGCCGTCATCCGGCAGGCGCTGGAGAACAAGAAGATGGCGGGGCTGGCGCGCATCGTGCTCTACCAACGCGAGCGGCCCTGCCTCATCGAACCGTTCGGCAAGGGCATGCTTCTGACGACGCTGCGCTACGGCGACACGGTCAAGCCGGCGCAAGAGGCTTACGATGGCCTCGAAAAGGTGAAGATCGACCCGGACCTGCTCGACCTCGCCAGCAAGGTGATTGACCGGAAGAAGGGAAAATTCGACCCGTCGACCTTCGAGGACCGCTACGAAAAGGCGGTGCTCAACCTCATCAAGTCGCGCAAGAAAAGCGGCAAGAAAGCGCCGGTGCGACAGGAGGAGGAGAAGCCATCGAACGTCATCAACCTGTTCGACGCGCTGAAGAAGAGCCTCGCTTCGGGCGAGGAAGGCGGCGGGGGCGACAAGCCGGCCGCGAAGAAGCCGTCCGCCAAGTCGCCTCCGGACAAGAAGCCGCCATCCGGCAGCCAAAAATCATGATATCCGATGGACAAGCTTGAGACCTACCGCGCCAAGCGGAACTTCAAGCTGACTCCGGAGCCCGCCGGAAAGGCGGGCAAGGGCACGGCCAAGGATGCCGGCGGCGTCTTCGTCGTCCACAAGCATGACGCGCGCAGGCTGCATTACGATCTCAGGCTCGAGCATGACGGCGTGCTGTGGAGCTGGGCGGTGACGCGGGGCCCCAGCCTCGATCCGGCTGAAAAGAGGCTGGCCGTGCATGTCGAGGACCACCCGTTCGACTACCGGACGTTCGAGGGCGTGATCCCGTCCGGCTACGGTGCGGGGACGGTGATCATCTGGGACGAAGGAAGCTGGACGCCGGAATTCGATCCGGCCTGGGGGCTCGGGAAGGGCCACATCCGGTTCGAACTCGCGGGCGAGAAGCTGCGCGGGCTCTGGGATCTCGTGCGGCTGAAGCCAAGGCCCGGCGAGAAAAGCGACAACTGGCTGTTGATCAAGGCCGACGACGTCTTTGCGCGGCCCGGTGTCGACATACTGGAGGCCGAACCGCGCTCGGTGACGTCAGGGCGCACCGTGGAGGAGGTTGCGGCCGGCAAACCGCCAAAGCGGAAATCTGCGAAGAAGGCGGCTGCCAAGCCGAAGGCCGCACGGAAGCGCAAACGCGGCGCCGCGCCCATGCCGGGCTTCATGGAGCCGCAGCTTGCAACGCTGCGCGCCAGTCCGCCGGAGGGCGAGAAGTGGCTGCACGAGATAAAGTTCGACGGCTACCGAATCCAGGCGCATGTCTGCGATGGCAAGGTGAAGCTTTTCACGCGCAAGGGTCTCGACTGGACAGCCAGGTTTGGCGACGCCATCGCGAAGAGCCTGGCGACGCTCGACTGCGACGACGCGATCATCGACGGCGAGGTCGTCGTGCCGTCGGACAAGGGCGTCGCGTCCTTCGCCGCCCTGCAGGACGCGCTGTCGGCCGGCAGGACCGGGTCGATGCTCTACTACGTTTTCGACCTCCTCTATCTCGACGGCGCCGACCTGAGGGGCAAGCCGCTGGCCGAACGCAAGGTGAAGCTCTTGGCGCTGATTGGTGGCGGGAACAACAGTTCGCCCTTGCACTACAGCGAACATTTCACCGAGCCCGGCCGGACCATGCTTGCGCATGTCTGCAGGATGGGGCTGGAGGGCGTCATTTCGAAGCGCGCCGACTCCCCTTACGAGGCTGGCCGCGGCGCCGGCTGGGTGAAGGCGAAATGCACGCTCCGGCAGGAGTTCGTCATTCTCGGATATGTGCCGTCGACCGCGACAGGGCGCGGCGTGCGCTCGCTGGTCGTCGGCTACCACGACCACGGCAAGCTGCGGTTTGGGGGCCGTGTCGGAACCGGCTTTTCGGGCACCGTGGCCCATGAGTTGAAGAAGCGGCTCGACCGTCTGGCCACCAGGAAGCCGCCGGTCGACGGCGAGCCGGCGCGGGACAAGCAGGTCGTCTGGGCCAAGCCTCACCTTGTAGCCGAGGTAGAATTCCGCGGCTGGACGACGGAGGGCCTCCTGCGCCAGGCCTCCTTCCAAGGCTTGCGGGAGGACAAGCCGGCGGCCGAGGTGATCGCCGAAACAAGCGGTGTGCCGCCGGCCGCGACGACGCCGGTACGCGCCAGCGCGACCGTTGCGAAGAGGAGCCGACCGATGTCCGTGACCCTGAGCAGTGCCGACAAACTGCTGTGGCCTGAAGCGGGAATCAGCAAGCAGGGTTTGCTGGACTATTACGAAAGAGCCTGGCCGCGCATCGAGCGCTTCATCGTCAACCGTCCGCTGAGCCTGGTGCGAGCGCCGGACGGCATCGACGGGCAGCGCTTCTTCCAGAAACACGCGTCCAAGGGCATGCACGAGGCAATCATCCGCACGCCCGACCCTGAAGACGGCGAGGAACTGCTGTCCGTCCGGGACTTCGACGGGCTGGCGGCGCTGGTGCAGTTCGGTGTGGTGGAGGTGCACATCTGGGGCTCGACGCTCAAGGCGATCGAGAAGCCCGACCAGATTGTCTTCGACCTCGATCCTGACGAGGGGCTTGGCCCGAAGGACGTGCGGGCGGCGACTCTGGACGTGAAACAGAGGCTCGACGTGCTCGGCCTGCCGAGTTTCGTCAAGACGACAGGCGGCAAGGGCTTTCACGTCGTCGTGCCGCTGAAACCCGGCGCGGGTTGGGAAACCGTGAAGACGTTCGCGCACGACTTCGCTCGGGCGATGGAGCAGTCGGATCCGGGACGCTACACCTCGGTGCTGTCGAAGAAGGCACGCGTCGGGCGCATCTTCGTCGACTATCTGCGCAACGGGCGAGGCTCGACAGCCGTGGCGCCATGGTCGTCGCGTGCCAAACCCAACGGGACAATTGCGGTGCCGGTGACGTTCGAGATGGTGCGGGACGGGGTCGGACCGGCCGATTTCGCGATCGGCTCGAAGGCGCTCGACGAGGCGCTGGAGAGACCCGATCCGTGGGCCGATTTCTTCAAGGCCGCGAAGCCGTTGAAACTTTAGCTAGTGGAACGAATTTGACATTCGCATCCCATCCGACATCCCGCGGACTGAGCGAATGTCAGAATCGGACCACTAGAATCATATGCTTGCTAGTGGTCGTTTCATTCTGACATTTGCCCCAGGGGCCGCAATCAGCGGGATGCAAATGTCAGAATCGGACCACCAGAGACAAACTCCGACAAGCGCAAAGCGATTGCCGGATACCGTAGCCGCAGAAAAGCTGGCTACTTTGACTTTGTCTTGGCGGCTGGTTTCTTGGCTGCGGGGGTCTCTGCGGCCGAGGCTTTGGCGACAACCTTCGGCTTGGCCGCGGCCTTGACAGACGCCTTGGCGGCCGCGGGCTTCTTCGCTTTGGCCGAAGCGTCTTGCGCGTCTATTTCCCGGGTCGCCTGTTCCCAGTGCTCGTGGTCGGAACCATCCGGTCGCCCGTGGCTCTCCCAGATGGCATGAGCGCGTTGGCGAATTCGATCCTGCCGGTCGTCGGTCATGCGTGCCTCCAGTCCGTCGGAAGGTGATCCTAACACAATTCCAGAGTTGGAACAGAGCACTTATGCCGCGGTGCAACAAGGATTTTCAGAGGCGGAAACGGGCAGACCCGACGGCCCCGAATCCTAGGGTGGCGAACATGTCGCAATACCTGAGTCAAGGGACCCAAGACCTCATCGAAAAATGATCGGGCTGCTTGCCCAAACTCGCGAGGGGCGCCGGCACAACCCAGGCCGAATCAGCGGGACGACCGCGGATGGTCGGCTCACTGATCGCCAGGTGGGACGAGCACCAGCTTTCCCGGAAGCATCTTTGTGGCGAACTCGGCCTGTGCAGCGGCAATATCGGAAAGTGGATAGGTTTTGGAAACAAGCGGCCTGACTACCCCCTTGTTGATCAGCGCAACCAACGCTGTGAATGTCGCGTGTGGGGTGTAGGTGCACCCGTAGATCGTCAGGTCGTTAAGATAGAGCGTGCGAAGATCGGCGGTGACGATCGGCCCGGCGATCGCGCCTGATGAGGCATATCTGCCCCCTGGCCTGAGGGCTTCGATAAGCGCTTGCCAACTGGGGCCGCCCACGATGTCGATCACGACTGTCGCGGATCGCGGCAGCGGCGCCTCTTCGCGATCGAGGAGTTCGTCGGCGCCTGCGGCACGCACTGTCGCATGTTTCGACGCGCTGGCCTGGGCGCAAACATGCGCACCGCTCAGTTTCGCCAGTTGGACCACAGCCAAGCCAACTCCGCCGGAGGCGCCTGTTACAATCAGGCGATCGCCCGCCCCAACCTGTGACCGGCTCAAGAGATTGTAGGCTGTTCCGTAGGCGCAGGGCATCGCGCCGAGCTCGATGTCCGTCAGAGGTGAGTCGGTTACATCGTGGAGTTGCGCGGCCGGTACCACGCAGTACTGGGCGAAGGCGCCGTCGAACTCGGACCCAATGGCCCGAAACTGTGTCGGGGCCTCGGCAGTCGGATCGGGCTGGTTTGTCGGACATACAACACGCATTCCGACAGCGACGTTTCGTACTTCGGAACCTATGGCGACGATCTTGCCACATAGATCGCTGCCCTGGATCCGGGGAAACTGGATCGAGCCGGCCCATCCGCCCGATTCGATATCCGCTGTGTTCTTCGAGTCAGCGGTACTCCCCGCAATCGCTTTGGAATACCATCCGATGCGCGTGTTGATGTCGGTATTGTTGATGCCCGCGGCGAGCACTCTGACCAGCGCATCGCGCGGCCCTGGTATTGGCGTCGGTATAGCGTCGTTCCAGAGGAGTTTTTCCGGCCCGCCATGGCCAGTCAGTTGCACTCCCTTCATGGTCTCGGGAAACGCCATGTTTCTCCTCTTTTGAAACGCGGGCTACGGGCGCCTTTATGTTCTTGCGCCAATGTCTCCCAGGTCGACGTTGTCTGATCGCAACGACCCAGTCAAACCAATCCAAAGAGGGCCGTCAATCATTCGGCCGCCTCCAGCAGACGAGGCAAATACTGACCCCGGATGAATCTGGGATCCCAACGGCTGCATGCCTCGATCGCGGCGACGGCCACTCGGGCAGGGCTTTCGGGATGGACGATCAGAAAGAAGGCTACATCGGTGTTTTGGGTAGCTGCGCTTGCTACCGCCTGTGCCGTCGTTGTCTGGAGTAACATCCAGCCACGCCCGATCCGATTCGCGCCACCTGCCGACAACGCCCGCGGTAGTGCATGCTTACGATAGTCGCCGCTTCCATTTCCCGCCGCGTCCAATCCGCGAACTTGGCAGGACGCCGAGCCCTTGTACTTGCGTCGCCACGCTAGATAGCTAAGCTGTTCGTAACGACTTCGTATGGAAAGTAGCCATGCTGCAGCGCGGTGTCGTAACGATTGTTCTGATGTCCTTCTCTATTGGCTTTGCCGCAAGCGGCGCCTCGGCAACCGGTGGCGCTCAATGCGTCAGGACTGAGTGCGAAGGCAAAGGCCAGGCTTGCATCGCAGCCCTCCAGACGACCTATGACGCGTGCATGGCGGACGGAAACCGGAAATGCCGTACGGCCCAGCCCGCCGAGAAGTTCAGTTGCCTCAGGCGCGAGTTGAAGCCGTGCGCCACCGAACGAAACGCCCAGCAGGCCGCCTGTCTTGATGACGTGCGGTCCTGCTATGGAGGATGCGCCCCGATGGAGGGCAAGCGCGCCGACTACTGGTGCGTAGGCGACGAAGGGACGGCAGTTTTCTGCGAGGCCGATCCAGCCACCCCTGAAGATGTAGATGTGTGCCAGGGGGCACTGAT
>Ga0335394_10010235_pt1 | contig 10560 bp, 5 predicted proteins | sample MAT03_FD_205741 | JGI IMG/M metagenome (GOLD analysis project Ga0335394, IMG submission 205741) | Freshwater microbial communities from Lake Fryxell liftoff mats and glacier meltwater in Antarctica - MAT-03 (spades assembly) (version 2) ...
GTAGGCGGCCTTGCGCAGCGACATCGCGCCGCGACCGGCGGCCAATACCAATGTCGTACCGTCCAGGCGATCGTGCGGGTCGACGACCTCGACCGCGGCGCCCTGTGCTTCAAGCGCCTGCGCGGTGATTTGTCCTGCGACCACCTCGAAGCCCAACGCCCGCAGGTCGGCCGCGACCGGGACCAACTGCGCTGCGTCCGCCGGGTCGACCCGCAGCACCGCGCGACCGCTCAGGGGCAATCGCACGCCGGCCCCGAGCAACGCCTTCGCGTAGGCTTCTGGGAACGTCACGCCGCTGCCCATCGTCTCGCCCGTCGACTTCATCTCGGGCCCGAGCATCACGTCGACGCCCGGGAACTTTCGGAACGGGAAGACCGCCTCTTTGACGGACACCATCGTCGGCAATTGCTCGTCGCTGACGCCGAGTTCGACCAGCGTCTTGCCGGCCATGATGCGCGCCGCCAATTTAGCCAGTTGCCGCCCCCTTCGCCTTGGCGACGAATGGCACCGTGCGCGACGCGCGCGGATTGACTTCGAGCACGTAGACGACCCCGTCGCACACCGCGAACTGCACGTTCATCAGGCCGACGACCTTCAGCGCGCGCGCCATCACGACGGTCTGCCGCCGCAGCTCCGCTTGCAGCTCGGGCGACAGCGAGTACGGCGGCAGCGAGCAGGCTGAGTCGCCCGAGTGGATGCCGGCCTGCTCGATGTGCTCCATCACGCCGCCGATCACCACGTCGGTTCCGTCGGAAAGCGCGTCGACGTCGATCTCGATAGCATTTCGCAGATAGCGGTCCAACAGGACCGGCTGCTCTTCGCTGGCCGCGAACGCATCGTCGAGATAGCGCTCCAGCTCCTCGGCCGAATAGGCAATCTCCATCGCGCGCCCACCGAGCACATAGCTCGGCCGCACGACCAGCGGGAAGCCGACTTCCAGCGCTTTCGCCTGCGCCTCTTCACGGCGCATTGCCGTCGCATTCTCGGGCTGTTTCAGACCGAGTTTCTGCAACAATCCCTGGAAACGCTCGCGATCTTCGGCGAGATCGATCGCGTCGGGCGAGGTGCCGAGGATTGGCACTCCGGCCGCCTCGAGGCCGCGCACCAGCTTCAGCGGCGTCTGCCCGCCGAGCTGCACGATGACGCCGAACGGCTTCTCGACGGCGCAGATCTCGAGGACATCTTCCAACGTCACAGGCTCGAAATACAATCGGTCCGACGTGTCATAGTCGGTCGACACCGTCTCCGGGTTGCAGTTGACCATGATCGTCTCGAAGCCGTCGTCGCGCAGCGCCAGCGCCGCGTGCACACAGCAGTAGTCGAATTCGATGCCCTGGCCGATGCGGTTGGGACCGGCCCCGAGGATCATGACCTTCTTGCGGTTGGTGGGCCGCGCTTCGCAGACCTCTTCGTAGGTCGAATAGAGGTAGGGCGTCTCGCTCGCGAACTCGGCCGCGCACGTGTCGACCCGGAAGTAGACCGGCCGCACGTCGAGCGCGTGCCGCTGCGTGCGCACTTCTTTTTCGCTGCTGCCCGTGAGCTTGGCGATGCGCTTGTCGGAGAAGCCCTGGCGCTTGAGTTTTCTCAGGCCGTCGCGATCGAGGTCGCCAAGCTTCTTCGTCGCGAGCAGCGTCTCGGTCTCGATCAACACCAGCAGCTGGTCGATGAACCAAGGGTCGACCCCGGACAGCTGTGCGACCTTCTCCAGTTTCCAGCCGCGCCGCAGCGCGTCCGCCAGATAGAAGAGCCGGTCCGGGCCCGGATGTACGAGCTCGTACGTGAGCGTGTCGTCGTCGACGGTCGGCTTGGGGTCCAATCCTCCGACGCCGATCTCGAGCCCGCGCAACGCCTTGCCGAGCGCCTCCTGGAAGGTGCGCCCGATCGCCATCACCTCGCCGACCGACTTCATCTGGGTTGTGAGCCGCGCGTCGACGCCGCGGAACTTCTCGAACGCGAAGCGCGGGCACTTGACGACGACGTAGTCGATCGTCGGCTCGAAGCTCGCGGGCGTGACCTTGGTGATGTCGTTGCCGAGTTCGTCGAGCGTGTAGCCGACCGCCAGCTTGGCTGCGATTTTCGCGATCGGGAAGCCGGTCGCCTTCGACGCCAGGGCCGAGCTGCGCGACACGCGTGGGTTCATCTCGATGACGACCAGCCGCCCGTCTTTCGGATTGACCGCGAACTGCACGTTCGAGCCGCCGGTATCGACGCCGATCTCGCGCATGACCGCGAAGCTCGCGTCGCGCATCAATTGGTACTCTTTGTCAGTCAGCGTCAGCGCCGGTGCGACCGTGATCGAGTCGCCGGTGTGCACGCCCATCGGATCGAAGTTCTCGATCGAACAGATGATGATGCAGTTGTCCGCGCGGTCGCGCACGACCTCCATCTCGAACTCTTTCCAGCCGATGACCGACTCCTCGATCAACACCTGGGTCGTCGGCGACGCCTCGAGCCCGCGCGTGGCAATCTCGCGCAGTTGCTCCGGCGTGCGCCCGATGCCGCCGCCCGTGCCGCCGAGCGTGAACGACGGGCGCACGATGGCCGGGTAGCCGACGACCGAAGCCGCCGCCATCACCTCGTCGATCGTCTGGCAGAACACGGCGCGCGGCATGGCGAGCCCAATCTTCTCCATCGCGCGCTTGAACAGCTCGCGGTTCTCGGCTTTTTCGATCGACGCGACGCGCGCCCCGATGAGCTCGACCCCGAACTTCGCGAGCACCCCGTGCTTGTCGAGGTCCAACGCGCAGTTCAGCGCCGTCTGTCCGCCCATCGTCGGCAGCACCGCGTCGGGCCGCTCGCGCTCGATGATGCGCGCGACCGTCTCCCACTCGACCGGCTCGATGTAGATCACATCGGCCATGCCCGGGTCGGTCATGATGGTGGCGGGGTTCGAGTTGACGAGCACGACGCGGTAGCCCTCAGCCTTGAGCGCCTTGCACGCCTGCACGCCGGAGTAGTCGAACTCGCACGCCTGGCCGATGACGATCGGGCCGGCGCCAATCAACAGGATCGTACGGAGGTCATCGCGACGCGGCATGGGATCCTCAGGCGGCCTTGCGAGCGCGCATATCGCTGACAAATCGATCGAACAGGTGCGACAGCTCGTGCGGCCCGGGGCTCGCCTCGGGGTGTCCCTGAAACGAGAACACCGGCAGCGAAACGTGCTCGACCCCCTGGAGCGAGCCGTCGAACAGCGACACATGCGTCTGGCGCAAGGTCGCCGGCAGCGTCGCCGGGTCGGCCGCGAAGCCATGATTCTGGCTCGAGATGAGCACCCGCCCGGTCGCAAGCTCCTTCACGGGATGATTCGCACCGTGGTGGCCGAACTTCATCTTCAGCGTCTTGGCACCCAGCGCGAGGCACAGGAGCTGATGCCCAAGGCAGATCCCAAACACCGGCAGCTCATGCCTGACAAAGCGCGCGATCGCCTCCTGAGCATACGTGACCGGCGCCGGGTCGCCCGGCCCGTTCGCCAGGAAGACGCCATCGGGCTTCAACGCCATCACGCGCTCGGCCGTCGTCTCGGCCGGCACGATGGTGATGCGGCAGCCACGATCGACCAGCATGCGCAAGATGTTGCGCTTGACCCCGAAGTCGTAGGCGACGACGTGCAAGCCCTTCGCGTCGGCCTGGAAAGCCGAGTGATCACCAAGCCATGCGATAGAACCATCGTTCCACTGCGTCGTCTCCGGCAGCGTTACGACCTTGGCGAGGTCCGCGCCCGCGATGCCGGTGAAAGCTCTGGCGCGGTCGACCGCGGTCGCCGCGTCGAGCACCCCGCCCGACACGATGCAACCATTCTGGGCGCCACCGTTGCGCAGGACGTGCGTGAGGCGGCGCGTGTCGACCTCGGCCAGGGCCACGATGTCATGGCGCTGCAGGTACTTCTCGAGGTTTTCGGTTTTTCGCCAGCTCGACGCTAGGCGCGGCACATCGCGCACGATGAGGCCGGCCACCTGCGGCCCGGGCGCCTCCTCGTCTTCGACGTTGACGCCGGTGTTGCCGACGTGGGACGCGGTGAGCGTGACGATCTGCTGGTGGTAGCTCGGGTCGGTCAGGATCTCCTGATAGCCGGTCATGGCGGTGTTGAAGACCACCTCGCCGACGGTGACACCATTGGCGCCGATGCCGACACCGCTGAGCACGGTGCCGTCCGCCAGCGCCAGGAGCCCCGGAGCGCGCCTTTGCAGAGTGCTTGCCATCGCGTCGACCTTCGTTCCGAACGCCCCGGAACCCGTTCCGAAGCGCGCGCGAGTTAGCGCGCGGACCAGAAAAAACCAAGCCCAAAGCGGCCTAGCCAAGGCTCGTTGCCCCGCTGCGCCGGTCCGCATCCGGGCCCTCTGCGACGCTGGACAGGGCCGCCAGCGTCGTGCCAGAGAGCCTCCTCGATGAAGATCGCCTACGTCCGTCAGGAGTTTCCCAAGAACTCGGAGACCTTCTTGATCGAGGAGGTGGCGAGCCTCTTGCGCGCCGGGCACGAAGTGCGCGTCGTCGCCCAGCGCTCTGGCGTCACGGGCCTGCACGCGCGCGTGCTCGAAAGTCGCCTCTTCGATCACATCGACTACGAGCCCGTCGCTCCCGGCCTCCGCGCCGGCTACCAGCATCTGCGACAGTTCATCGGTCGCGTCCGTCGCGACCATTATGGGGCCGGCTATTGGCGGAACCTGGTCCCGGATGCGTCGCTGGCGACTTCACTCATCGAGGTGCTGCGCAGCTCGGGGCCGCGTGGCCTGGCTCGCGCGCTCGAGCGCTCGACCAGGCTCGACAACCTCTCGCTCGCGCTCGACCCGGTCCAGCGACCTGCCGAATCGCCGTCCGTCGCCTGGGCGACCGCACTGCCCGAGGCCTTCGGCAGGATGGCGAAGCCTGGACTGGAGGCCTTCGGCAGGATGGCGAAGCCTGGACTGAAGGCCTTCGCTCACGAATTTGTACCTGACGTCATCCACTGCCCGTTCCTGTTCGCCTGGGAGGCAGAGAAGGTCGCCGCGCTGAGCCAGCGATATCGTGTGCCGCATACCATCACATTACGCGCCTGCGACCTCTATCGCGAGCTGCCGGAGAGCGCGGACCAGGCACTGCGCCTCGCGGTGCTAACCAGCGCGGCGCGTATCATCACCATCTCGCGCTTCAACCGTGACCACATCATGCGCGCATCCGACCCCCGCTCGCGCGCGGCCGCGAGCGTGTCGACGCAGATCCCGATCGTGCACAGCGGCATCGATACCCGCCGCTTCGCGCCCGATCCCACCGTGCGCAAAGTGCCCAATCAGATCGCCGCCGTGGCGCGCCTCGTCCCCATGAAAGGGCTCGACCTGCTTGTGCGGGCGGTCGCGCGCCTCCATCAGGACGGCCACCAGGTTCGCTGCATCATCGTCGGTGAAGGGCCGCAGCGCGCCCGGCTCGCGGCGCTCATCCGCGAGCACCGGCTCGGCGCCTATGTCGAGCTGCGCGGCGTCGCCAGCCAGACCGAGGTACGCGAGATCCTCGCCGCATCGACCCTGTTCGTGCTGCCCTGCGTCGTCGACCCGACCGGCGACCGGGACATCCTTCCAAACAGCGTCAAGGAAGCGATGGCGATGCAACTGCCGGTCGTCACGTCCGACATCTCCGGCATCGATGAGCTCGTTCGTGATGACGCGACGGGCCTGCTGGTGCCGCCGGGATCGGTACCGGCGATCGCGTCGGCGATCACGTCGCTCCTAGCCGATCCGGCGCGGCGCGAGCGCCTCGGTATGGCCGCGCGCGCGGCCGTCGTGTGCGACTTCGATAGCGCCAACGAGGCGGCCAAGCTGGCCATCGTCCTCAGCGAGGTCTGCGAAGCGGCGCGCCGTGACCGCGGGAATCCCGGGACGGGTTGACAACTTGAGGCACCCGGAATCGAATCAGCCGCCGTCGAGCCCAGTTGCGCAGCCAGCGCCCGGTCGACGCTGGTCCTGGAATCGTCTCGTTCGCGTCCACAGTCCCCCGCGAACCCTGCCCCCGAGGCACCTTCATGCGCCTGTCTCCGTTGCTTGTCTGCCCGCAGGTCTGCCGCCTGCCTTCGGCACTGCTCTCGACGATTCTCCTCAGCTGGCTCGCGCCGGCGGCGCAGGCCGCGGTCCCCGAGGTGACGTTCTCGCCGGTCGATCTCGCGCGCGGCGAGCTGATGCTGCCCGAGGACGTGACGCTCGCAGAGGCCGAGTCGGTCGTCATCGAGGTCATCGGCGCGCCCGGTCGCTGTGAGGTCGCAGCCTCGGGCAACACCGTCTTCTCGAGCGGTCCCGGCACCTGCCCGGCGTTGTGGGCGATGGCCGAGCCGAAGCCGCTGTTGATCAAGGTGCCGGTCGCGGGCAAGAAGGTCGAGGTGAAGCTCGTGCCGTTCGCGACGCCTGGCACGGTCGCGCTTGGGCTGAGCGGTACGGCGATAGCAGCGCCCGCCAACTTTCCGGAGTCGCCCGAGCTGGCGGTGCTGATCTGGGACGGCACGCCGCCAAAGCCCGTCGCGTGGGAGTTCCGGCCCCTCGAAGAAGGCAAGCTCGAGCTCGGCGCCATCACTGCCGACATCGCCAGGAAGGCGGGCGGACGCTACCTCGCGTTTGGCTACGACCCGAACAGCGAAGACGGCAACGTGCTGATGTGGCCCGTACTCGCGTCGGCGCCGGCAGGTGTACCAACCGGTCCAGGGCCAGCTCCGACGCCGCGCCCGCTACCGATCGACCCTACCAACGAGACCGGCCCCGAGCCGGTGCCGATGGAGATCGAGCCCATCGACCCCGCCAACATGCGCTTCGCGTTGCAGGCGTTCCCGCCCGAATCCCCCATCCCCGAGGAGCTGAGCTGCCCGCCCGCGCGCCTGCCGCAGGACGACATGATCGTCGTGTGCGTCGACGCGACTGGCCCGACCATGCGCTACTGGCAGTCGCCGCGCACGTCCCGCACCAAGCCCAATCGCCCGTTCTACGTGCACGTCGTGCATCGCATCGAGCATCGCGCCCAGATCGTCATGGGCGGCAAGGTCGGCAGCGCCCCACCGGGCTCGCGCGGCAAGTTCGTCGCATCGACGCGCAACCCGGACGGCGGAGGCTTCAACCTCGAAGGCGACAACGCCCGGGTCCCTGTCACCTACGTCGCCACCGCGCGCACGTTCGCGCCACGCGTGCCCGGCTTCGCGCCGATGGAAGTGCGCCTCGTCGATGGGACGAACGCGCTCGTCGCCGACCCGTTCAAGCTCGAGTTCTGGATCGAGGAGACCTACTCCGGCGCGTTCCGCGTCGGCGTCGCGGGCATCGTCCTTGGCGCGCTCGACCAGCGCTTTCGGGCCGAGACGCGCCCCGGCAGCTTGCAGAACGAGATCGTCAAGAGCGACGAGTCGGTCATGGACCTCGACGTGGTGCTCGGCTACTCGCCCTACCTGGACGCGGGCGGACGCGCCGCGACCGGCTGCGAGAACGCGCCGTTCTGCTTCAATCCCTACTTCGGTCTGGGCCTCATGTCCGCCAGCGGCAACGGCGAAATCCAATGGTTGAAGTCGGTGCACCTCGGCTTCGAATGGGAGCTGAGCGAGGCCTTCGCGATCGGCCTCACCGCCAACCTGCGCCGGGTCGAGCGACTGGCCGCGGGCTTCCGGCCGGGCTACCCGGTCGATGGCAGGGTGCCGACCGACGACGTCTTCGTCTTCGGCATGGGCATCGTCGTGAACCTGTCGCCCGAGTTCCTGAAGATCGGGGCCGGTGGCGCTGCCGCCGTGCTGCACTGAGGAGAACGCAACATGAAGATTTTCATCGCTTTTTCGACCGCGTTCGCCCTCGCCATAGGCTTCCTCGGCGGCTGTGACGACAACAACCAGGGCTCGGCCAAGCTCGAATGCCCGAGCGGTACCGGCCCCTTCACGATCGACGACTCGCGCATCACCGGCGCGATGGCGTTCGAACCGCCGACCGACCCGCTCGGCCGCGGCGACTCGCTGTTCGTGACTGGCACCGCCTTCCACGAAGACGGGCTCGCCATCCGCGAGGTGCGCGTCGCTGGGATCAGCGCCACCCGCGACGAGTTCAACTTCGGCCGCTGGACCGCCAGCGTCACGTACGAAGCGATCGTAACGGCAGCCCCGACGTCGGCTGAGGGCCAGGTCGAGCTGCAGGCAGTCGCGGTCGACGCGTGCGGCAAGCGCTACCCCTTCGCCGTCGCGGTGGTCGGGGTCGACCCGTCGCCGCACATCGCCGTCGACGACCTCGTCGTGACCGTCGAATATCCCGAGGAGCGCACGTTCATCCCCGCCAGTGGGGCGGTCCCGGCGATTATCACCATCACTGGCAGCGGGCGCGCGGCGGGCGCGGTCGTCACCGTGACGAGCGACTCGGGCAACCTGCGTGGGCTCGACGACCTCGGCCACGTCACCCTCGCGGCCCCGCCAGAGGAGACCGAGACCGGCGCGGCGTCGCTCATCTTCACGCCGAATCAGGCCGGCACCGCGACCATCGTCGTCACCGTCGAGGACAAGCTCGCGGTGGCGCTCGTGCGGGTCGAAGGCCCACCGACCCTGTCACCGCGGCGCGCGACGCTGGTCCCGGGGAGCCGCATCGAGGTCGACCTCGCGGGCGCGACCGAGATCGCCTGCAGCGCGAGCGAGGACGACGACCTGCTCGTGACGCACTTCGACGCGCCGCTCTCGAGCGAGCCGATGACCATCGAAGTCGACGAAGGCGGCCGCAGGGTCGCCGTGATCGAGGCGGTCGCCGAGCCGCTAGCCCTCGAGACCGAGGTGGTCGTCACCTGCAGCGACGCCTTCGGACAGGTCGGCAGTGGTCGTTATCGCCTCGGCGCGGCGGGTGCCGCGATCCCGGCCGATGGCGCCGCAGAGCCAACGCCCCAGTGAACCGGGAGGTCCCATGCCAAAGCCGACGACGTTCCTGCTCGCGTGCCTCGCCCTCGCGTGCACGGCACGCTTGGCCCACGCCCACTGCGAAGACGCCCCAAAGGCCGCCGTCGCCAGCGCCGACTCGGCGTCGAGCGAGCTCGTGTTCGGTGTCTGGTCACGCGTTTATGGGTCCTTTGCGGCGCTGACGGGGCGTGCGACCGAGCTGGTCGTTCTTGCGGAAAACGCAACCAAGGCGGACGGCAAGCCGTTTCCAGCGAGTGCGTTCATCTGCCCGTCGCAGGCCATCGGCGAGACCCCGAAGCTGTACGTGACGTGGCCGCTCATCGCCAAGGCGCAGGCCGACCGGCTCTACGACACCGACTTCGTGGCCCTGGTCATCGGTCACGAGCTCGGCCATCGCGCGCGCGACCTCACGTTCGAAGGCCTGCGCGACACGAAGTCTGGTGGCACTTCGATCGAAGCGCGGGCCGATGCACACGGCGCCTTCTTCGCGGCGATCGCCGGCTACTCGACGCGGCGCCTCGCGTGCGACGCGGCGCTCGATACGTTCCTCGATGTCGAGGCGCACGTCGCCGAGTCGGTGCGCGCCGAGCGGCGTAAGCAGCTCGCCCTTGCGCTGGTCGCATTCGATGTCTACGAGAGCCTCTACGAGGCCTCGGCGGGGCTCGCGTTCTGGGACTCGAAGACCGCGCGCGCGCTCCTGACGTGGGTCGACCAGCGGCTCGGTCAGGACTTCACCCCGATCCCCGAGTTCAAGGTGCTGCTCGCGCTGACGATCCTGATGGACGTCGCCCCGGTGTCGCCGTGGGCGCGCCTCGTCGAAGTGCCCGGCGCCCCGAACAACCACCTGCGCTGCGTGCCCGTCTTTCCGCAGCACACGGCCCTCTGGGATGAGATCCTTGCGAGCCCAGGCGAAGGTGGCACCAACCGCGATCTCGCAAGCGATCTGAAGACCGCGATTGGGCTCTTGAACGACGCGCTCGGCCTCGGCGCGAGCCCGCTCGCGGCGCACTCGGCGCTGTCGTGCGCGCAGGCCTATCTCGGCGAGACGAAGAAGGCCAAGGCGGCGCTCGAGCAGGCGAAGGCCGCGGCCATCGGGCGACCGCAGGCGTTGCAGAACGCGCTCGCCGCCAACCAGGCGTTCATCGGTTGGATCGACTGGATGCGCGACTCGAAGATCCCAAAGCCCGTGGCCAGCGACGGCGACAAGAAGAAGTGGGCCGATGGCCTGCGCAAAGAGCGCGCGAGCTGGTTGGCGAATGCGTCGCTCCTCGCCTGGGTCGACTCGCTCAAGAGCTATCCGACCCCGCCCGCAGCCGCTGTCCAGGCGCCTCTCAAGTGCATGGTCGAGCCGCCGAAATCGACCCCGGCGGAGGGTTGGTCGCGGCTACCGACCTGCCCCGACGCACCGAAGGCCGGTGGTTGCCCGTGCGGTTGGCTCGAGCTGCATCACCTCGGCGACCCACTCACGCCCAACGACCCAAGCGACGGCGTACGCACCTGCGTGCCGGGCGGGTGGGGCACAGGTCTGCGCTGGGTCGACGTGTACCTGCCGCTGCCGGACATCAAGTCGCGCATGCTGCTGGTCGACCGCCTCGACTCGGGCGGGTCGCTCGCGAGTCTACGCACCTGGGAGAAGCGCTGTCAGCTATTCGAAGCGCGCGGCACCTCGGACCGGGGCGAGACGATCTATGCCGCGTTGT
>Ga0335394_10010239_pt1 | contig 10559 bp, 9 predicted proteins | sample MAT03_FD_205741 | JGI IMG/M metagenome (GOLD analysis project Ga0335394, IMG submission 205741) | Freshwater microbial communities from Lake Fryxell liftoff mats and glacier meltwater in Antarctica - MAT-03 (spades assembly) (version 2) ...
GCGCGATCTGCTCGAGACTCGTGCCGAACTCGTCGGCGAACAGGAACGTGGCAGCGACCGGCATGGGTTCGCTGATCCCGGTCGACTCGATCAGGAGGTAGTCGAAACGGCCCTCCTCGGCGAGCCGAGCGACCTCGATCAACAGGTCTTCACGCAGCGTGCAACAGATGCACCCGTTCGACATCTCCACGAGGCGTTCCTCGGTGCGGTCGAGCGACGCGCCGGCCGCCACGAGCGCCGCGTCGATGTTCACCTCGCTCATGTCGTTCACGATCACGGCCACACGCCGACCGTCGCCGTTGGCGAGTACCCGGTTGAGCAGGGTGGTCTTTCCGGCCCCGAGGAAACCGGACAGCACGGTGACGGGGAGCCGATCGTCGACGATCGGGGGGTGAATTGACATCGGGTTCCTCTTGGAAGTGGCAGGCGGCTGTGAACAGAATGAGAATGGGTATCATAATGGGATGACGATCGACGTTCCTTCACCTCCATGCACGACGACCTGATCACCGAGCGGCTCATCGATTGCTCCGGTGCAGTCACGCACGAGCTGCGCTTGGAGTACGACGGAACCGTCACCGTCCACTTCACGCATGGTGGCCACACGATTCGCATCGACCCCGTTCGCAGGATGGTGCTGACACCCGGAGTGACGGTCCCTGACCAGATCCTGGACCACGCGTCGCACATGCGAGTGGGTTGACCGGCCGGGGTGAGCGGCCGGGGTGAGCGGCCGGGGTGAGTGGGCGAGATGAGTGGGGAGGTTGCTGACACCCCGGGCATCGAAGAGTGGTCGGGTAGGCTCGATTCCAGATGGCTGCCACCACCGAACTCGACCGTGCGGTCAACGAACGCCTGGCCGAACACGATCTTCGTTACACCACTGGGCGACGCCGGATCGTGTCCAGTCTGCGAAGCGCCGGTGGCCCGGTGACCCTGCGGGAGCTCCTCCAGATCCAGTCCGACCTCGCGCAGAGCTCGGCCTACCGGAACCTCTCGCTGATGGAGTTCGAACCCGACCACACCCAGCCTCGGTACCTCATCACTGATGCGGGCATCGAATACCGATTCCAACCCGAATGACGACGCCGGGAAGGATCGGGTGATCTCGCCACCTGGTACACCGGTGAGCGTCAGCCGATCGCGTACCGGCCCGCACCGACGTCGGAGCGCATCTCGGCCAGCGCCCCCTGCAACCGATCGATCCGATCATCCTGAACGGAGTCCGTACTGAGCACCGGTGTGCTTCGCTCGGTGACACGTCGGAACCGGGCCGCGAAGAGTGCAGCCGCTGCGCGATCGAGGGCACCGCTCCGAGTCCCGCAGCGAGCACCCCAGCTCGATGCATTGCCGATCGAGTGCGGCTCGTAGTCCAAGTCAGTTCGTCGCCGAAGTTGGTGACTAGCGCTGATCCATCGGGTGGGGGACGCCAATGGTGCAGGAGCATTCGGACATCTCCCGTCTGATCGGATGCAGGGACCGTACCAAGCACCGACCTCGCATGGCCGGCGAACGCCGCGCCCGGTCGCAATCAGAGCGCCGGAAGGCCAACCCGGGTGGCGTGATCGAGACGTGCACGGGCCAGTTGATCGAACACGGGCGTCGGGCGTTCGCCGCCAGGGGGACTTCCTGCATCTGCAGGGTCCGGACGTCCGGTTCACACCCGAACGGGTCGAGGTCTGGTGGGGTGACTACTCGCAGGTCGAAGCGACGCTCATGCTGCTTCGTACGGCGCTGGAGGACCCGCAACACTTCGACCGATTCGTCCTGCTCAGTGGGGCCGACTATCCGCTGCGATCGACTGCTGCGGTCGAGCGATTCTTCGAGAGCCACCCGCAGAACGAGTTCGTGAACGTGGTCGAGATGCCGAACGACGAGGCCGGCAAGCCGCGTCGCGTCTGACGACCTGCAAGCCGCCACCGGGCCGCGGACGTGTGGGACGCGCCGGTACATCGAACCGTGCACGGTGTCGGCCGCGCAGTGCACCGACGCAAGTACGAAGAGACGTTTGCACGAGCTGATTCCGTACGGCGGATCGACGTGGTGGGCGCTGTCGCGCGAGGCGTGCGAGCTCGTCACTGCTTTCGTAGCTCGCGAGCGCGACTTCGTGAGGTTCTTCCACCACGTCATCTGTCCGGACGAGTCGTTCTTCCAGACCATCGTGGGGAACTCGGAACTGCGATCGCAAATCCGACGCAACGTGACCTACGTCGACTGGCCCGCGGCGGTCAGAACCCGTCCGCCTTCACCGGGGACCACCTGAATCGATTCGCCATCCCGGCGCCCTGACGGTGACCGACGTGTACGGCAACGGCGAACTGCTCTTCGCGCGCAAGTTCGCCGACGGCGAGCTCATCGATCGGCTCGATCGGCTGATCGTCGAGAGCGAACGATCCGACCGACCCCGGATTCCTCAGACCGTCGGCTTTCGAGCCTCGACGGCGAGTGTCGTCGCCACCTCCGTCTCGTTGACTCGCGCCTCGAGCCCACCGAATGCCGGCTCGTCGCTCTCGCCCGCCTCGTGTCGACCGACGTCGCCGAACCCGGCGCGACGTAGCTCGGATTCCAGCGATGAGAAGTCATAGCAGAACCGATGGCCGTTCTCGCAGAACGTGATGCGCAAGACGTCGACCGGGTGCTCGGCCGAGTAGCCGCGCGACCGGTGACGCTCGACATGCGCCGCGCACATCGCATCGCGTTCGAGGTACATCCGTGCCGTCCGTTCGACGTCGGGAGTGGCGAGACGAATGCTGCCACCGGGAGCGAGCGCTTCGAACGCGTGGCGCAACACAGCTCGGCCCACCTCGAGAGGGAAGTGTTCGATCACCTGATCCGCGTAGATGAAGTCGACACACCCCGCCGGAATCGGCCAGCGCCGCGTGACATCGAGACAGAACGGCGCACGCCACGTGTAGTCGGTGTCGATCCATCCAGGAAGGTCGACCGTGCCAGCGCCGAAGCTCACCTTGACGGGCCCGGTCTCGGCCGCGATTGCGGCGCGCAGACGCCGCTCGCCTCGCGATCGCAGCGCACGGGTGAGCGCGCGACCGGTGGCGATCATCGCGGTCGACTGCACCGATCGACCAGCGGCTGCGACCGCCCGAGCGCCGGTGGGCGCTTCCCACCGCAGCGGCTCCGTGGCGAGCGACTCACCCCTGAACTCGGGTTCGGTGGACGGGAGTGGTGTCACGTTGTCAAGGCTCATCGCCAGGGTCCTCCTGCGTTGATCGTGCGATTGATTGTGGGGCCGAGAGTGGGGTCGGGACGCCGGCAGCTGCTCGTTGTCCGATGCGGCAGCCTGACGCTTCGGCGCTCGCAGTGCCGTCGAATCGGCACGAATTCCGCGCGGCGGGACTCGTCGCACTCGCCGCCGCGAATGCGCGACGGTAGGCCTCGAGCGAGAGTGGGGCATCGACGAGGAGCAGGTCCTCGGACTTCTCGAAGTACGACTGGTAGACGACGTCGTGATCGCGCACCATCTTGGCGACGTTCTCGACGAACATCGGGTTGTCGCCAGCGCCTCCCTTGATCCAGGGCGCTGACAATCCCCACTCGGGAATGGTGATCGGCTTGTCGTGCGCGTCAGCGAAGGCGAACAGTTCTGCGACCCCAGCGGGTTCGTGGAACTGGGTGTCCCATCGTTCCTGCGGATCGGCAGGAACCGGACCGTGGCGCTCATCCTCCCAGTAGTCGTAGATGTCGACACCCACGTAGTCGACGACGTCGTCACCGGGGTAGTACGCCTCGAACGGAACGGGCCGAACGCCGGCATTGACCGTCCAGTCGAACTCGAACACCGCACCCGGCACCGAATCCATCGCTGTCGCGAACCGACGCCAGGTCTCCCTCCATGCGTCGTACCGTGCTGGATCGACGCCGAGTCCGTCCTTGGTCCACAGCCCGTTCGCTTCGTGCGACAAGCGGATGACGGAATCACCGAGACCGACAGCGACCAGATTGATCGCCAACGCACGGGCGTGTTCGTCGTACTCACCACCTGCCCCACGCTCCCGCCAGTCTTCCGGCACACCATCGGGAACCAAGGCCTGCGAGATGATCAGACGTCGCTCGGGCTGGGCGCGCTTCCACTCGGCCCAGTTCCGATTCGGGTCGCCGTGCACGACGAACCACGGCATCTCGAGATCGGCCCATGTCGGCGCAGCGTTGTTGAAGACGACGGCACACTCGATCGAGCGGCCGATCTTGTCGCCGAACGCCTCGAGCCGATCCACGAGGTGACCGGAATACAGACACGTCCCACCTCCTGGGAAGGGTTCGGTCTGCGACGTCGTGGAGACGTTCTGACAGCCGACGATGCTGAGGAGGAGCGCCAGCGCAGAGAACGAGCCCTGCGCGTCGTGCTTGAGCCGACGAGCCGTGCCCGTGCAACGGCCGACGCGAGCCATCGAACGGTCGACGACCTTCATGCGTCCGACCCTGCACGAGACCACGTGTCGTCGTTCGTCACCGGTGCGCTGCTGGGCTGCGGGCTCCGGCGCCAGACGAGCGCCACCACCGCTACGACTGCATAGCCGAGCTGACCGAGCAGCCACCCGAAGCCGACGCCAGTGAGCCCGAAACCGAGGAGAGCGACCGGAAAACCGATGCCGAAGATGGAGCCGACGACATTGACCACGACGTACGCACGGACACGGCGTTGCGCGTTGAGGATCGTGTCCGCGACGTAATTGAAGCCGGCGAACAGGCCCGACAGGGCCAGGAGCTGCAGACATCGAGTCCCAGCGTCTGCATAGTCGGCACCGAAGACCGACAACAGCGGCCGTGCGAACACCATGAGCACGACGATCGCTGGAATCAGCACGGCGTAGATCGTCCGCATTGTCCGCCGTGCCTGCCTGCCGAGAGACTCCTCGTCGGCAGCTGCCTCGGCGAACAGCGACTGCGCCGCCGCCGACGGGATGATCTTCAACAGAGCGACGATCATGAGCGGCATCGCGAGATAGGCGGCGTACTGTGCGCCGAGTTGGTCGAGCACGATGATCTGCAGCGCCGTACCGGGCAACAGCGATGCGAGCGCTGCCACGTGGTTGCCGGCCGCGAAGGAGCGCATGTGGGCGATCGAGCCGAGTTCGACCCGGCGCAGCCACCGCTCGCGCGGCTCGCCGACCACACGCACGATGATCACGAGGCTGGCGACGGTCGACACCGCAAGGCTGACGAGGAACAGCGCGAACAGGCCGGCAGATGCGAACCCGACGGCGAGCGGCAGCGCCAAGAGCTTCACGATGCTGGCGAATCCGTTCTCGACCACGACCCATTTGCTCTTGCGGAGTGCGATGATCGCCGACTGAGCGATCGCGCCCAGCGAACCGAGGGCGACGACCACAGTGACCAGGGGCACCGTGAGCCATCCGGACCCTACGCTCGACAACGGGATGCCGAGGTGGCCGGGAATGGCACACCACACCAACCCGACGACGACGCCCGCTCCTGTCGCAACGGCACCCGTCGTCATCAGCACCATCACTCGATCGGGGTCTTGAGCCAGGAAGCGGATCACCGTGTTGGGCAGGCCGAGCGTCCCCATCATGCCGGCGTATGTGACCGCGCTGATCACAGTGGTGGTGGTGCCGACCGAGCTGGCCGGGAAGTAACGGGCGGCAAGGGTCCAGAAGACGAAGCCGAGCGCCGACACGAGCACGCTGTTCAGCATCAGGAACGACGAGTTGCGCAGCAGGCTGTCATTGATCGCACGAGACACGGCGCGCCGGACGGCGGAACGGTCGCTCGCGACCTCCGGGCACAGCGCGCTGTCAGCGGCCATCGAGCGCCACCTGCACGTCGACGGATCTCGTCGAGCTCGCCAAGTCGTCGTAGATGCCGACCAGTTCGCTTGCGACGTTCGACAGACTGATCATCGCGCCGCGGCGACGCTGCCGGTTGCGCAGGCTGCCGACGAGCGCGTCGTCGGAGGCGATCGCCTCGAGGGCGTCGGCGAGGGCGTCGGGATCTCGGGGCGGAACGAGGATCCCACCGTCACCAAGTGTCTCGCGCAGCCCGGGAAGATCACTGGCGATGACCGGCACGCCGACCACGGTCGCGGTGCTGAGCACGCTGCTCTGGGTGACCGTGATGAACGGAACGACCACCACCCGTGCCGCGGCGTACAGCGCCGGCACGTCGGCGTGCGGGACGAATCCGACGAACCGGACCTGGTCGCCCAGCCCGTGTCGCTCGACGGCGTTTCGAAGCTGCAACTCGTACGCATGATCCTTGGTCTCGAACCATCGGAAGAGCCCAGCCCGCGGTCGGACGGCACCGGCGACGAGAACGTCGAGCCCACAATCGTTCGTCCCCGACCGACGTTGCAACCGCGCCACCGCCTCGACGAGGTACTGGATGCCCTTGTCCGGGTGCAGATATCCGAAGCAGAGCGCGAAGGGCCGCTCGTCGAGGCCGTACCGTCGGCGGACCTCGTCGAGGACGCGCGGCTCGACCGACTCCGGCGCCGGGGGTGCGGCACCGAGTGGTGTGAGCCACACCACTCGTTCGTCGGCGCCGAAGGATCCGACGACGAGGTCGCGCACCTCTTCGGTGTGCACGACGACACCGTCGGCGATCGCCACGAGTGCCCGGTACAGGAGCCGACCGACTCCCCGTAGGAGCTCGACCTCGCGGCGGGCCTCGTGAAACGTGAACACGAGGCGGGTGCCGATGCGCCGACGGGTCCACAGCCCGGCGGCGATTGCACCGAAGCCGGCGAGCCCGAACGCCGGGATGGCGAACTGGAAGTGCACGACGTCGGGGCGGGTGTGCCGCATCATGGCTACCGTCGAGCGCAACGCGCTCGGGCGGGCCGACAAGAGCCGGTGTACACCGTCGGCAGCGTCACGGGCCGGGTCGTCGGCGACCGGCCGGCAGAACGTCACGACCTCGACGTCGATGTCCGGGTGGGCCCGCAGCGCGCCGACCAACTTCTGCGTGTGCTCGCCGATGCCGTCGCGCTTGGGCGGGTAGGGCGATACGACCAGCACCCTCATCGCCCCACCGGTGTCCCGACTGCAGCGATGGTGCTCAATGCTCTCCGGGCGAGGCCCGTCGGCGCATCGGCCAACAGCTCCTCGAAGATCACCCAAGTCGCCGCAGCAGCTTTGGGCCACGTTCGAGTCGATGCGAACTCCACTGCTGACGCGACCATCGCCGCGCGCTGGACGCAATCCATCGTTGCCGCGGCCGTCAGCGCGTGCACGAGACCGTCACGTCCGTCGGCGGGCTGGTACCGAATCGCCGCGCCCTCGGGTACATCGCCGAGTGCGGCGAGCGACGGAATGATGACCGGCAAGCCGGCGGCGAGCGAGTGCAGCACCGAGCTGCTGTTCGTGACCGACCGGAACGGGAAGACGCCGAAATCCGACGCAGCGATGTGAGCGGCGAGTTCGTCGTCCGGTACGTAGTCGAACCGGGCATCCACCCGCTCGGGCACCGGCATCCGCCTGACCATCGCCTCCAGAACGGTTCGCCTGGCTGGATCGAGGCACGGCCCGACGACGTCCACGTGCAGCGCAACGTCCGGATGGAGCGACGCCAGTGCGTCAAGCAGCACGTCGACACCCTTGTAATCGCGGATGCTGCCGAAGAACAACGCCCGCATGGGCCGCGGGTCGGCTGCGATCGCCGCACACGCCTGCGTTCGCCTCAGCGTGTCGCCGTTCGCTCGGAGCTCGACGCCACCCGGCACGACGGCCACACGGCGCGCTCCCCAGGTGCGCACGATCGTTGCCGCCGAGTCGTCGTGAGCGATCACCGCATCGCACCGAGCGACGAGTGCTCGGCGGGCAGCGACGTCATCGACGAACACCGGCTCGTGAGGAACGAGGTTGTGCGCCGTCCACACCATCTTGAGACCGAGCGCCGACGCAACCGCCAGGGTGAAGGAGTACCAGCGTTCCACGACGCGTCGCGCCCGCCGTCCGTGCGCCCACGCCACGCCGAACGAGTACACCCAGTGGACGTGGAGGATGCGGTACCCACGCAGCCGCCCGATGGCGAGCAGCAGCGGGAGCGCGAGCAGGTTCAACGTCTGCGACGGAGTCGGACCGTCGACGTAGCGCACGACGAGTCGGTCGGAGGCGGCCATCGCGGTGTAGAGCTCGCGCTGGTAGGGGTTCGGCGAGCGCGGGAACACCAGGACCTTGACCTCGGGCGAGTTCGTCGCGCGATTCGTCACGTTCGCCTCCGCCCATCGGTTCCCCTGCGGTGCGCACGCAGGACGCCGTTGGCCAGTTCCTGGAGGACTCCGAACCCGAACCACAGGTGATCGGCAACGACCCGCACCGGTTGGTTGCGCCGATTTCGGAACAGTGGAATGGCGAGGAGCATCGGGTACCAGCGCCAACGAAATGTGACGGGCAAGCCGAGCAGAAAGAGCGGGTAGGCGGCGACGATCGGGTCGGCTCGGACCATGTGTGGGATCCGGTTCGGATGCTTGCGATAGAGATGAGCGCGAGCGCGCCCATACTGCAACGCCCGCCGAGTCTGGCGAGAGGTGTCACCCCAGTCGTGGACGACGATCGCGTCGGGGACGTACCGGATCAAGATCCCTGCGCTCCGCAAGCGCCAGCTGAAGTCGATGTCGGATCCGTACTGGAACGACTCGTCGAATCCGTCGATCAAACCGAACGCGCCACGGCGGAACGCCATGTTGATGGTCGGGCACTCCTCGACGTAGTCGGGAGGTGACTCGATCGACGATCCGGCCGGGATCCCGTCGTAGAGGCTCTTGCCGAGCGAACCCGTGCGGCCGCACACAACCTGTTCACCGTCGACGAGGATCGGGAGCAGGAGGCGCTCCAGCCACCCCTCCGTCGGCACACAGCCACAGTCCGTGAAGACGATCACGTCACCGATGGCTGCGGCGACTCCCACGTTGCGCTGTTCGGGAATCGTGACTCCACTTCCCGGCGTGCGCACGAACGGAAGCCATGTCACCCAGGGATGGGCGTCACGGATTACGTCGACACGCCCTGCCGACGCGTCGACGACGACGACCTCGTCGACGGTGTCCCCGAGCAACGGGTGAAGCGCTTCGAGCGTTGTCGCCAACGCCGGCTCGTCCCTGCTGATCACGACGATCGAGACGGTCATGTTCTCCGACGTCGCTTCGTCGAGGATCGGTTGCATCGCGGCCATGGCACTCCTCACCGGTAGATGCGGGTCGAACCCGTCGAGTAGATGGTTGCCTTGCTGGCATCGAGGAACGCCCCGGGAAACTCGTAGACAGCGAAATCCGGCCCGATCGCGCCGCGCGCCCGCCCGCCCGCAATGTTCGCCTCCGTGGCGAACACGTAGGCGTTCCGATCCAGCGTGTCGGGCGTCAGCACGTCTTGCAGCGACGACACGCCGATCGGAACTGCAGCGGCCCAGATTCGCAGCGTTCCGTACCGATCGGTGTAAACGAGCGAGTCCGAATTCCGATTTGCCGCCAACCACTCGGCCGTCGCAACCTCGGCGTCGGTGACCGCGAACCGCTCCCGGGCCTCGCCGGTGTTGGCAAGGTTCGCCGACGGATCGCCGCCCGACAGCCTCCCCGCCAACCCGGTCGATGCAAGGAACAAGACCGTCAGGGCTCCGCAGAGGACAGCGAGCGACAGCCGCCGCCATCGAACGAGGAACCATGCCAGTGCGGTGGCGAAGCCGACCGATAGCACGGCGGCGGCATGGATCTGGGCGCGCTCCTGGTTGTAGGCCTCTGCTGCGACCCCGCTGACGCGCATCGCAGCGACGAACCCGAGCAACGCAACGCCGACGATCGCCAGTTCCCGTGCGCTCGACCAGTCACTTCGTCGCTGCCAGGAGAAGGCGAGCATGCCGAGCGCGGTGAGTGCCGCCACCGCCTGCGACACCACGGCGAGCATCGCCGACTGCACGTCGCGGGCGCGCGGCAGCGGCCCGCCGACCATCGGTGTCTGTGCCTCGGCTACCGGATAGTCGGCGGTCACCGAGATCGGATAGGCGTTCAACCACGGCGCCCCGCTGTCGAAGATGAGCGCCTCGCGGCTGGCGTACTCTTTGCCGGTGATGCGTTGCGGGGCGTTCCCGCTGAGCCATCGGCCGACGAGTGACCGCCCCTCGGCGCTCGGCAGGAACTCCGGGCCGCGCTCGGCCACCTGATCGGTGAATCGAAGCACATTCTCACTCGACGACGTGACACCGAAGTTCCAGGCGACGGTGCATCCGAGGATCCCGAACACCACCCACGCCACGAACACCCGAGCTGGGCGCTCGCGACGTCGAACGATCCTCACGAGGGTCCCGATCGCCCACGCGGTGACGAGCACGAGCGCGGTGACGTAGGCCGTCGAGTAGTGGGTGAGCGCCAGGGATGCTCCAGCCGCGAGCGCGATGCTGCGGCGCTGCGAGATCGTCATGGCGTCGTCGAAGGCGATCGCCACGAGCACACCGAAGAACACGAGGGCCACCTCTTGGCGCGCGATCGCTGGCAGCTGTTGAGAGAACGCCAGTTGGGCGACGACGAAAGCAGCGGCGGCGAAGGCAGCGACCCTCGGGAGCCACCGAGTCGCCACGACGTACACGAGCAC
>Ga0335394_10010242_pt1 | contig 10559 bp, 7 predicted proteins | sample MAT03_FD_205741 | JGI IMG/M metagenome (GOLD analysis project Ga0335394, IMG submission 205741) | Freshwater microbial communities from Lake Fryxell liftoff mats and glacier meltwater in Antarctica - MAT-03 (spades assembly) (version 2) ...
CGCTGGCGCTCGAGGGATGGACGCCGCTGCAGGATGCCACGATGGTTCGGCAGATCAAGAACGCCGGCGCCATTGTGCTGGCGAAGGCGAATCTCGCCGAGTGGGCGTTCACGCCGTACGAAACTGTGAGTTCCATCCTGCCGGGCTATACGCACAATCCGTATGCGCTCGATCGCGTAACGGCCGGCTCCAGCGGAGGCACCGCTGCCGCCGTGGCGGCCAGCTTCGGCGCCGTCGGACTCGGCACTGATACCGGCAACTCCATTCGCGGCCCATCGGCGCATCAGGCGCTGGTCGGCATTCGCTCCACGATGGGGCTCACGTCGCGAGCCGGGGTGATCCCGCTCAACGCGTCCGCCGATGTCGCCGGGCCGATGGCGCGAACGGTGGCCGACGCCGTCGCGGTGTTCGACGTGGTCGTGGGAAGTGATCCCGCCGATTCCGTGACCGCCCCTGCTGACGCCAAGCGCAGTGCGAAATACGCCAGCTTCCTCGTGCGCGGTGCGCTCGAGGGTGCGCGCATCGGCATTCTGCGGCAAGCCTACGAGCGTCCAACCCTCGATCCCGAAGTGCAGCGCGTATTCGAACGCGCCGTGGCCGACATGCGCGCACAAGGCGCCATTATCGTCGAGGCGCGCATCGACTCGCTCGACGCCATTCAGCGTCGCCAGCAGGGCGGCTGCAATCGATTCAAGACCGATCTCGAGCGCTATTTCGCTGCGCGTGGATCAAACGCGCCGGTGAAGACCATCGACGAAGTGCTCCGTAGTCGGAAGTACCATCCCACGGTCGAACAGCGCCTGCGCGACGCCTCGCAAATAACCGAACTGCCCGAGTCCAGCGTCGGCTGTCAGAGCCGCGAGCGGGTGCGGACCGCGCTGCGCGAGGCCGTGGTACAGATGATGGATTCGCTCCAGATCGATGCGGCGATCTATCCCACCTGGAGTAACGTGCCGCGTCTGATCGGCGACCTGAACACGCCGCACGGCGACAACAGTCAGCTCTTCTCGCCGAGCACCGGCTTCCCGTCGATCACCGTGCCGATGGGCTACACGCGCGACAACCGACTGCCCGCCGGCGTGAGTTTCCTTGGGCGCCCCTGGAGCGAAGGACGGCTTATTGAGTTGGTGTACGACTACGAGCAGACCACCAAGCACCGCCGCGCGCCCGTGCTGCCGTCGCGCTGATTGACAAGGAAAAGCAAACAGCCGGAACGTAGCTCTTAGCTCTTAGCTCTTAGCTCTTAGCTCTTAGCTCTTAGCTCTTAGCTCTTAGCTCTTAGCTCTTAGCTCTTAGCTCTTAGCTGCTGTAGTACGACGCATTCTCGTCCACGTAGCCCTTGGTGAGGTCGCAGCCGTAGGCCACCGCGTCACCGTGGCCGACACCCAGCGACACCGACAGGTCGACCACTTCGCGTGAGAGCGTCTCGCGCACCACGGCGTCGTCGAAAGCCAACCGCTCGCCGTTGCCGACCACTTGGAAGCCGTTGATCCAGGCATCCGTGGTTTCGGGGCGGATCGTACAATCGAAGCACTTGCCGACCGCCATCAGCAGACGGCCGACGTTCGGATCCGCACCGTGGACCATCGTCTTCACGAGTGGGGAGTTCACGATCGACTTCGCCACGACGTGCGCTTCCGCGTCGTTCAGCGCACCTCGCACCGTGACACGCACCAGATGCTCGGCGCCCTCGCCGTCGCGCGCCAGGATCTCCGTCATCCGGCGGCAGCCCGCTGTGAGCACCGCGAGAAAGCTCGCTTCATCAACGGTGCCGGCCAGACCGTTGGCCAGGATCGCGCAGGTGTCCGACGTGCTCGTATCGGTGTCTACTGAGAGCATGTTGAACGTCGGCGCCACCGCCGCGCGGAGCAGCCGGTCGAGTGATGACGCATCGAACGCCGCGTCGGTGAAGATGTACGAGAGCATCGTGGCCATGTTCGGCTCGATCATCCCCGATCCCTTCGCCACCCACGTGATCGTCGCATTGCCGGCCGACGCCGACAGCGCCTTCGGATGCGTGTCGGTCGTCATGATGCCCTCGGCACCGACCAACGGATCCGCCTGCAGATCGGCCGACATGCCGACCACGCCCGACTCGATCTTCTCGATCGGCAGCGGCACGCCGATCACGCCGGTCGAGCTCACCAGCACGCGATCAGCGCTCGTGCCCAGCTCAGCGGCCGCCGCTGTGGCCATGCGACGCGCATGCTCGACGCCACGCAGGCCGGTCGCGACATTGCTGACCTTGCTGTTGGCAATGATCGCGCGCAACACGCCCCCCTTGATCGTTTCGCGACCGAGAATGATCGGCGCGCCGGGGAAGTGATTGCGGGTGAAGACGGCTGCCGCCGCGGCGTCGACCTCGCTCGCGAACAGCGTCAGATCGCGCGCCGACGGCTTGAGGCCGACATTGCGGCTGGCGCAGCGAAAGCCGCGCGGAAACACCGGGGTCGCATGAAAAGTGGGAGCAGAAGACATGCGGAAAGCTACTATCATTTCAGGGTACGACGTAGCCAGCATCTCGGGACCCGCCGTTTCCCCAAGCTCCTTGTCCGATGTTCTCTCGCTCGTGCCGCATGCCGCTGGTGCGCAGGTCGTGCCCGCCGATGCCCGCCCGCGCGCCGTTGCCGACACGTCGGTGTTTGCGCCACTCGTGCTGCGCACGCCGAACGAGTATCGGAATGGCAGTGGCGCACCAGGCCTTACGTACTGGCAGAACCGCGCCGACTACACGTTGGCCGCTACGCCCGACACGCTGCGTTTCATGTGGCTGCAGGTCGAGCAGAACGCGTTCCGCAGCAACTCGCTCAACTCATACATCTTTCCCGAAGCGTCCCGCTTCGGCGCGCGCGGCTTCGAGGGCGGCCACACGTTTTCTCGGCTCGAGCAATTCGTCGCGTCGGACAAAGGCGGGGCACCGCAGCGGACGCCGCTCACTCGTCGGATGAACGAAACGATGATGAAGGTCGAGTTCGCCGAACCGTTGGCGCCGGGCCGTACGGCGGTACTGGATATGGCGTAGAGTTTCCCGGTGCCGGAGCACGGCGCCGATCGCATGGGTCGCGCTGGCGCTCTGTACGAGATCGCGCAGTGGTTCCCTCGCGCAGCGGTGTACGAAGACGTCCGCGGGTGGAACATCGAGCCGTACCTTGGGCAAGGCGAGTTTTATCTCGACTACGGTGACTACGCGTTGGCGATCACCGTGCCGGCCGGGTACGTCGTGGCCGCCACCTGTGCGCTGCAGAATCCGCGCGACGTGCTCACGACAATGCAGATCGCGCGTGATGCGATTACCGCCACGTCGGACACGGTGGTCCGCCTGATCACCGCCCACGAACTGGCCAACGCCGTCGCCCGACTTCCAGTGGGATGCCACGAGCTGGAAGGGGATCATGGCCTACGCCTACTATCGCCCGTCGGCGGCGGTGAACTGGCACGCCGCCGCCGACCAATCACGCATGTCGATCATCGAGTACACGGCGCGCTGGTTCCCGTATCCGTGGCCGCACATCTCGGCGGTGGAAGGTCCGATCAGCGGCATGGAGTATCCGATGATCGCGATGGAGAACATCAGCAATGACGTCTACGATCTGTACAACGTCGTGACACACGAGATCGGACATTGGTGGTTCCCGATGATCGTGGGCAGTAACGAGCGTTCGTACATGTGGCAGGACGAAGGCTTCAACACGTTCATCAACATCTTTTCCGGAGGACGTCGCTATCCTGAGCGCGGCGATCAGCTCGCCCGCGCCGCCGAAGAACGGCGTATGGTGGAGCAGTACATGGTGCGGGGCGTCGACAATCCGGTGGACATCAATCCCGATCGGATCAGTTCAGCGCTGCTCGGTGAAGCGGCGTACAAGCATCCCACGCCGGCAGACTTTTCCCATACGATGGAGGACGTGGGCGGCCGACGGCTCGATTGGTTCTGGCGTCAGTGGTTCGTGGAGAACGCGCGTTTCGACCAGAGCGTCGATAGTGTCGTGACGCGCACGAAAGGCGACACCATGTTCGTCGGGGTGCTGTACGGCAATCGCGAGCGCGGTGTGTTGCCCGTACGCGCGCTCTTTACGTTCAGCGACGGCACCACGCGGGAGTTCGTGTATCCCGCGGAAGTGTGGAGCACCAACTCGCGACAATACGTGCGGGAGTACGCGTTCGTGCAGAAGCAGCTCGTGCACATCGAGCTCGATCCCGATCAGCGCCTCCTCGACGTAGATCGGAAGAACAACAGTTGGGGGGCAAAGCGTGTGATGCCGTGACCATATCCGGCGTGCACATTAAGACCGCCTTAACTCCCGCTTGCTGAAAGGTGAAAAATACGGGACTAAAAAGCTAGTTTTAGGGCTCAAAGGCCACAAAACAGGTACCGACGGGCTGAAGAGAGCTCTGTGCAGAATCAGGAATGCGATTATCGTCAGGCATGCCTACTCAGCCTTCACTCCGCCCGTTCGACGTCGCCGTCGCCCTCCGTCTCTTACTGGAGCCGGAAGACCGCTACGAGCCGTTGGCCAACGCGCTTGCGACGAGCACCAGCGCTGCGCACCGGGCGGTGGCGCGGCTCCAACACGCCGGGCTGTGCGAGCCGGCCAGCCGGACGGTGAATCAGAGCGCCTGCCGAGAGTTCCTGGTGCACGGTGTGCGCTATGCGTTTCCGCCCGTGCACGGTCCCGAACGGCTCGGCATGCCGACCGCCAGTTCGCATCCCGAACTCTCCGGTCTGGCCGACAACGGAGCGGCCACGAAGCCGCTGGTGTGGCCGATGGAAGGCGGTAGCATGCGCGGAGAGGCCCTCATACCGCTATTCAAGGGCGTCACGAAAGTCGCTGCGCGTGATGCTCGGCTTCATCACTTGCTGGCCTGCGTCGATGTCATCCGCGTCGGGAGCGCCGCGCAGCGGGCCGCCGCCGCGGACATCCTGCAGCAGCGCCTCTTTTCGGTCTGAGAGCAGCGCTCCGTGGCAGCGCTGAAGCGCCGCCGACGGGTTACCTAACGCAGTGAGCCGCTCCGGAGTCCGGGGCGGCTCATTGCAATCACGCAATCCATACAGTCGACTGACAGAACCAACACGCAGCGCGGAATTCCGGTGTCGGTGAGTGCCGTCACGGAGCAGGTCAGCCTGACATGCTCCGGCAGCCTAATCTGACTGCGTCAGTCCGACGTCATCCGTCTTGTCCCACAAACGGCAGCACCGACGCCTGCCATGCCGCGAACCCGCCGCGCACGTTCACGGCATCCGCGCGTCCGAGCCGGTGTAGCAGGCTGGTGGCAATGGCCGATCGCGCGCCCGACTGGCAGTGTACGTAGAGCGTGGTCGCGGGGAGCTCGTTGAGCCGTTCACGCAGCTCACCCAGCGGAACGTGGATCGCGCCGCGCACATGGCCATCGTTCCACTCCGTCCGTCCGCGGACATCGATGATCACCGCCGTCCCGTCTGAAACTGCGGACTGCGCGGCATCGACCGTCGTCTGTGAGATCGAGTGCACCTCGTGGCCGGCGGCGCGCCACGCCGTCAGCGTCTCCTCGGCGTCTGCCCAGCCGATAATCCGGTCGAAGCCGATGCGTGACAGGTCACGCACGGCCCACTGCACCGCCGCTGTACCAGCATCGGACTCGTGGTCCGCCAGTATCACGATCTCGTCGGTGACGGGAACGATCGATCCCATATTCGTGCTGAAGCTCTTCGAATACGGCATCGAGAGGCTGCCGGCGATGTGTCCGACAGCGAAGCGGCTGGCCGGTCGCAAGTCGATCGTCCACCGCGTGCTGCGGTCGAGTCCGCCGAACACGTCGTCGGTAGATAATGATGGCGCCACCGGCAGTTGGCCCAACACCGGCGGACCGTCCCGGTTGATGCGCTTCATGGATGCGAAGTAGCGCGGCGGCTCGGGCTGCCCTTCGAGGACGGCCGCCACGAACGCCGCTTCGTCGCGTTCGGCCACGCCCCAGTTCGACAGCTTTTCGTACCCAACCGTGGACGACGGCACGGCGCCCAATGCTTTCCCGCATGCCGAACCCGCGCCATGTCCAGGCCACACCTGCAAATGGTCGGGGAGAGCCCGGAACCGCTGCAGCGACTGGAAGAGTGTGCGCGCCCCTGATTCCATCGTATCGGCGATGCCGGCCGCCCGTTCCAGCAGGTCGGGTCGACCGACGTCGCCCACGAACACGAAGTCGCCGGTGACGATGCCCATTGGGCCCGCACCGCGTGGTGTATCCGTCACCACGAACGACAGGTGTTCGGGGGTGTGCCCCGGGGTGTGCAGGACATCGAATCGGATGTTGCCGACCATGATCCGGTCGCCGTCGCGCAACAGTACCGCGTGATCCTGTGCGGCGAACGCGTACTGCCAATCGGGGCCGCCCTCAGCCGACAGATACAGGCGGGCACCGGTGGCGGCGCAGAGTTCACGGGCGCCGGATACGAAGTCGGCGTGAATGTGCGTTTCAGTGACGTGCGTAATGCGCAGCCCTTCAGCGCGCGCCACGTCGAGATACGGAGCGGGGTCGCGCAGCGGATCGATCACGATCGCTTCGCCGGTGGCCTGACATCCGATCACGTAGCTCGCCTGAGCTAACGCCTGATCATACAGTTCGCGAAAGAACATGTGTGGCAATTTAGCAAGCCATGCGCCGAGCGGCTTGTCACAAAATATTTCAGACTGTTCCCGCCGCGTAACGGCGGTGCCGATGTCGCTATGCCTGCTCGCTCGTCCTTGGGCTAGTATGTTCTCGTGTCCTCGCCTCCCCCGCGCCGCCCGTCAACGCTCTCAGCGGACAAGTTCTCCGCCGCCAAGCGACCGATGGGCTGGGCGCTCGACCCGCGTGCGCCAGCACGCCCCGCTGAGGCCCCGGTGCCGATAGCCGCGCGGACGGCCGCGCGGACGGCGACCCAGACAGCCGGGCTTGCGGCGCCGGTTCGGCGGCGCGAGGTCACCAAGGGTGCCGTCGCGGCAAAGCAGGACCGCCAGATCGTGAGCAGTCTGATCGTCGCGTTCGTGCTGGTGGTCGTCGCGGTCGCGTCGATGCGAGTGCGGGGCAGCATGCGCCTGACGACGAGCAAAGACGCCGTCACCGGCACGCTCACCGCCGTCCATGAGAAACAGTCCACCTTTCGCCTGCTCAACCAGCGCTTCGCAACGTGGCGCGAGCTCGAAGCGCGTGGAGTGCGTCTTCCCGACGATCAGTCCATCGTGAAATCCAACGCCACCGAGTTCCATTGGTTCATCTCGGTGCGTGACAGCGCCACCGGCGTGATCTGCGACAAGACCGGCGAATTATTCGATGAAGGCCCCGACGATCACCCAGCCGTCTGTCGGGATCCGGACCGATAACGCACGGGAATCGTGGGCGTGGGTTCCGATCCACCGTCGCATGCGGTAAATCGAAGCGTGCCTATCGAACATGTCTGTCCACCTGCGCGCCGGATCGTCCCGCGCGACTCGATGATCTTCCGCTGCAGGCTCATCGGCGCGGTCTCGCTCGCGCTGGCCGCGCCGCCGGCTTTTGCCCAAGCGCGTCCGCCGGAACGTTCGCGCGCCGACAGCGCCGCCGTCGACAGCGTGCGTCGACGCGGCGCGCAGGCGTTGCAAGACGTGCGCGTGACGCTCACCCGCGACGCGGCCCGTTCGCCACTGGAACTACCCTTCGCCTGGTCGCGCGCCACAATCGACGACCGCCCGGCGTTGCGGCGGAGCGGGGTGGGTGATCTGCTGCTCGGTGTGCCGGGCGTGCAGGTGCAGGATCGCGCCAATCCGTCGCAGGACCCGCGCATCGCCATACGCGGTTTCGGTGCGCGTTCGGCGTTCGGCGTGCGAGGCGTTCGCGTGCTGCGTGACGGGATACCACTCACGCTCCCCGATGGGCAAACGCCGCTCGACTGGCTGGACCTGGAGTCGGTCGGTCGCGTCGATGTCATTCGTGGGACGGCGGCCGCCCTGTACGGCAATGCGGCCGGCGGGGTGATAGACTTCCGTTCGCGCGCGCCGTCGGAGCGTCCGTTCGCGCTTGACGCACGCGCGTGGGACGGCGGTGGGCTGCGGCGCGGTTCGGTGCTCGTCTCCGGTAGCCGCCGCGACACCACGGGACTCGTTCAGGGTGGCGGGTGGCTCGGGTCGTTCACGCGCACGACCGGTGACGGTCCGCGGCAATGGTCGCAGCTCGACGCCACGAGCGCGTTCGCCCGTGCACTCGCGACCGTGGGAGGAACACGGTTCGAAGTGCAGGGCACGCGCTATGATACGCCGCGCGCCGAGAACACGGGGGCGCTCACGGAGGCCGAGCTGGCGCGTGATCCGCAACTGCCCGACTCGCTGAATATCACGCGTCGGTCGCGCAAAGCGGTGGAGCACTCGCAACTGTCACTCGTTGCGGCACGCGGCGACGGCGCCAACACGCTCAACGCCTCGCTGTTCGTGGGCACGCGTACGCTCGATAATCCGCTCCCGTTCGCGGTCGTGGCCGTTGATCGACGTGTGGCTGGTGGATCGCTGCATGGCGCGTTCCGCACCACGCGACTGCCGTGGCCGGTGCGGCTCGGCGGCGGCGTCGACGCGCAACGCCAGGTGGACGACCGACTCAACCTCGAGAACTGTGCCGCGCGCGCCGCGTCGTCGCCGGCCACCTCGCTCTGTCCGCAGCCGGGTAACGAACGCGGCGCGACGCGGCTCGACCAACAGGAGCGCGTGGGCGGGCTTGGCGCCTACATGCGCGCGGAAGTGGAGGCGCCGCATCGCCTCTTCGCCAGCGCCGCGCTACGCTACGATCGCGTGAACTTCGTGACGCGCGACCGCTTCGTCACGGCCACCAATCTCGACGACTCGGGCGCACGCGTGCTCAGCGCCGTGAGCCCGATGTTCGGTGTGTCGTGGCGCGCACGGCCGCTGTTGTCGGTGTACGCGAATCTGAGCACGGCCTTCGAAACACCGACGATTACCGAGCTCACGAATCAGGACAACGGGGCCGCCGGCCTGAACGCGTTGCTCGATCCGCAGCGTACGCGCACCACGGAAGTGGGCGTGCAAGGCCTGCTCTGGTCGCGCCTACGGGCCGATGTGGCGCTGTTTCGCGCAACCGTGCGCGATGAACTCGTGCCGTTCGATGTGCCGAACCAGCCGGGGCGCCGCGCGTTCCGTAACGCCGGACGTACGTCGCGACAGGGCATCGAGACCAGCCTCAATACCTCGACGTCGATCGTTGATGTCGGTGTTTCGCACACCTGGTCGAAGTTCGCCTTCGACACGTACCGAGTGGGCACGGCGAATTTCGATGGGAAGGTGATCCCGGGTATTCCCGCGCACTTGCTGCAGGCGTACGTCACGGCCCGTCATGCGGGATGGTTCGCCACCGTCGACGGCACCGCGTCATCGCGCGTGAGTGCCAACGACGCAGGTACGGTGTTCGCCGCCGGCTACGCCACGTGGAATGTACGCGCCGGCTACTCGGCCCCGCGCGTGGGCCACGTGCGACTCGAACCAACGCTCGGCATCGAAAACATGTTCGATCGTCGCTACGCGGGATCGGTAGTGGTCAACGCCACGCGCTCCAGGTTCTTCGAGCCGGGACTGCCGCGCCGACTCACGTTCGTGATGCGCGTGCAGGCGGAATGAGGCCGCTACCGATCCAGAGCTCAGCACTCAGCATATCCAGTCTGATCTCTGACGTTGGAGATTGAGCTCAGAGCTCAGAGCTCAGAGCTCAGAGCTCTCAGCTCTCAGCTCTCAGCTCCTAGCTCCTAGCTCCGAGCTCCGAGCTCCGAGCTCTGAGCTCTGAGCTCTGAGCTATTGATATTGTACGTACAACGGCTTCGGTGTCAGCGCCAGCAAATCGCGTGGCGTCATCATCGTGCTTCCCGCGCGCCGGTCGTTCTTGTAGAACAGTTTGAACCCTGCGAACTGCACCGGTTCCGCGTACACGTACGCCGCGTAGGAATCTCGCTTGAGACTCGGGCGACCCCAGCCATCCATGTGCATCACCACTTGCACGCGCGGATCGCGCTTGATCTTCGCTGCATTCGTCAGCATCGGCTGCGTGAAGCGATGCACCACCAGAATCTTCGGCGGCAGCTGCTTGTCGGTGACCAGTTTCGCGAGGTAGTCGATCGCCCAGTTCACGTCGGCTGCGTCGTAGCTGCCGATCTTCTTGCCGGGCTTCGTGCCGTTCTTCATCGCGAACTCGGGGTCCATGCCGAAGTGCACATCGGGCCGCGACAGCCATGCTTCGAGGCGCGGCAGCTCCTCCTGAATCGTGCTCAGGCCCACCTGCACGTCGAGGAAGAGCAGGGCGTTCCGCTCCTTCGCCCACCCGTACACTTTCTCCGTGAGTGCGTCGCCGTGCCTCATGCGGTACTTGCCGTCTTTGCCGGCATCGGCCTGCGCCACGGTCGTGATCAGATGCAGCGCCGGCTGCACCGGCGTTGACGGGTCGGCTTTCGTCCATGCCGCGACCTCCCGATCGAGCATGGCCAGCATTTCGGGCTTCGGATACTCGCCCAGTACACCCATGCGTTTCGAGAACGGGTTGCCGTAGTACGCGATGATCCGTTTGGCCGGGAGTAC
>Ga0335394_10010245_pt1 | contig 10558 bp, 11 predicted proteins | sample MAT03_FD_205741 | JGI IMG/M metagenome (GOLD analysis project Ga0335394, IMG submission 205741) | Freshwater microbial communities from Lake Fryxell liftoff mats and glacier meltwater in Antarctica - MAT-03 (spades assembly) (version 2) ...
GGGAATTTGTTCCACGGCGAACTCCGGGTAATGTCGGGTCGGACGGTTTGATTCTACACCGCTGGATTCGCCTTCTCAAGAACTTCCGCCGTCTGGTTCGCCCTGAACGCGATTAGCCGCTCCCGCACCTCCGGGTACTTGTTCGCCAAAATCGCGGCCGCCAGCAGGGCGGCGTTGGTCGCGCCGGCCTTGCCAATCGCCAGCGTGCCGACCGGGATGCCGGCCGGCATCTGCACGATGCTGAGCAGGGCGTCCTGCCCGCGCAGCAGGCTCGCCTCGTGCGCCACCGGCACGCCGAGGACCGGCAGGTGCGTCTTCGCCGCGCACATGCCCGGTAAGTGCGCGGCCCCCCCGGCCCCGGCAATGATAACCTCCAGCCCGCGACCGGCGGCCGAACTGGCGTACTCGAACAGCTTGTCCGGCGTGCGGTGCGCGGACACCACCTCGCACTCGTGCGGGATGCCGAGGGCGGCGAGCGTGTCGGCGGCGTGCCGCATCACGTCCCAGTCGGAACGCGAACCCATGATGACGCCGACCAGCGGGGTTGTGGGGAGTTGCATTAGGGCTTCACCACCAGGATTCGGTCACCGTCCACGCCGGGCATAAAACTCCCCGGCTCGTAGCGATCGAGCTTGAGCCAGCGGGTTGTCCACTCGCCGTTAGCGGGATTGAACCAACGGAAGTTGTGGATGTTACCGCCTACATCCGCCGTGACTTGCGCAGGACTGCCGGCCGGGAAGTAGGCGACGTAAACCCGGTCCTTCGTCTTCGCGCACACGGCGATCTGATCCGGCGTAGCTCCGTTCTGTTTCACCGCATCTGGAGCGGGCCGAAGGTCGGTCCACTTCACCGACTCCGTCAGCGTGCGGACGTGCTTCAACTGCTTCGCCCCCGGCAGGTCGATGGCCTCGCTCCACACCTTCGCCACGCCACTGCCCTTGTGGTCGGTCGGCTCCTCGCCGGGCTTGGCGTGCCAGCTCCAGACGCCGTGCCCGCCGTAGGTGAACCCGGCCGGCGGGTGAACCAGCAGGCTCCAATAGATGGCCCGCCGCACCGTGTAATCCGTGTGCGGCTTCTTGCTGCTGTAGCCGTTGTGCCCCTCGTAGGGCGGTTCCAGGTTGATGACCGGGCGGGTGAATTCCTTGCGTTTGCCGTACTCGGCCGGCGGCCCGGAAGTCAGCCACTTCAAGGTTTTATCGCTGTCGCCGTGGCCGGACTGGTAGCCCAGCACGGTCAGCCACTTCTCGTCTTCCCAGTCCTTCCACGGGAAGTTCTCGCCGGTCGGGTGGGTCGTCACCGGCGCGTCCGGCTTGTCGCCGAACACCGCCCGGCCGATCCGCTTCCACATGGCCATGTCGTCGCCCTTGTACTGGTTGTCGCCGGCGAGGATCCACAGGACGTGCGCGCCCTTGTACCGGGCGACTTCAAGTTTGCAGAGGTCGGTGAGTTGCGCCTCGTTCAGTTCCTTCCCGGCATCGCCCTTCTTGTGCGCCCAGCACAGCACCGGCACCGCCAGCAGCCCGGCGTCGTTGATCGCCTTGAACCGCGCGTCGAGGCGCGTGTAGAACTTCTCGTTCAGCGTCAACTTGCCGTCGGTGAGGACGTAACTGATGTTGCCCTCGGCGTCGGTCGGGGCCGTCCGCCACGGCGACGCCATGTTGAACTGGATGGCGGTGAATCCCTTTTTCACCCGGTCGGCCAGGTACGTTTGCCAGTCCTTTTCGGAACTCAACGCCGGGCCGGTCCAGCAGGTGTCGGCGAGGAAGAAGAACGGCGTCCCATCGGTGTGTTCGAGGTGTGTACCCGACTTCGCCACCCGAATGCGGCCGTGTTTGGCGAACGGGTTGTCGGCGGCAATGGCCGGGGCGAACGCGACGAGCGCCAGCACCAGCGCGGGGAGAGTCCGCATGGCGTGAACTCCTGAGGAGGGAATCGGTAAAAACTTCCACGTGGAAGTTTGTCCACATTTACTATCCACGACCGCTTGCGCAACTACCCATCTTCACCCGTCACCAGTGCATGACGAATCCGCCGTCCACGTTAATCGTCTGGCCGGTGACATTCGCGGCCCGGTCGGACGACAGGAACACAATCATCGCGGCGATGTCGTCCGGCGTCTGCCAGCGCCCAAGCGGCACGATGGCGCGGACCTTCCGCCCCGCCCACTCGTCGTAACTCAACCGCTCGCCCTCCGGGGCCTGGTCGTGCCACGCCTGCCAAACCGAGCGGTTCAGCGGCGTCTGTACCATGCCGGGGCAGACGGTGTTCACCCGCACGCCGCGCGGGGCCAAATCCTTCGCCATGCATTGCGCGAAGTTGATGTTCGCGGCCTTGCTGGCGCTATAAGGCGGGTCCGTCTGCGACCCGATCTGCCCGGCCACGGACGCCAGGAAAACAAGCGTTCCCCCGTCGGCCATCTTCGGCGCGACCGCATGGGCCACGTTCACTGTGCCCATCACGTTCACGTCCAGCACGCGGGGCCAGTCCGCCGGGATCAGGTTCGTGAAGGGGAAACCGAACTTCCCCGACCCGATGGCGGCACAGTGCGCGACGTGCAGCGGCACCCCGTCGGGAAGCTGGGTTGCCGCGCGTTCGACGGCCGCGAAGTCGGTGATGTCCACGACGACGCCGGTCGCGGAGATGCCGAACTCGCACGCGAGTTCGGCCGCCACCCGCGCGACCGCCGGGTCGCGGTCCCACAACACGAGCGAACACCGCTCCTCGGCGAACAGCCGCGCGGTGGCCAACCCGATACCGCTGGCCCCGCCGGTGACGACGGCCGTGTGTCCGTTCAGGTGCAGGTTCATGCGCTCGCCTTGGCAGCGGTAGTCGTGTGATATCGGACGAGTCTCGCCAAGTTGTAGTCCGCGTGCATCGACCAAAGCGTTTCCGAGTCGAAGAACAGGACGATGGCGAAATCGGCGTCCGGGGTACTCACCCAACTCGCGGCGAGTGTGGCGGGGTATTCGTCCGCGTCGGTCAGTTCGCGGAGTGGTCGCCACTCGGCCGACGGCGTGTCGTGGAACAGGCGCAAGAGCGCCGGCTCCCACCGCCGCTCCGAGACGACATCGGCGCAAAGATTCGAGAGGCGGTCGTAGAGGTCCATTTGGCGCTCAACGAGTGGAATTCTCCCTACAGCGTTACGCGAGTGCGTTTTCAGCCCGAAGGGCTGTCTCCTATAGCCCAGGCCTCCGGCCTGGGGGCGTGGCGGTGGAAGTCTTGAGCCTGAAAGGCTCTCTCCACCCGTGAGCGACCCTTTCAGGGTCGGAATCATAACCACCTCGATACCCAGGCCGGAGGCCTGGGCTTTAGGAGACAGCCCTTCGGGCTGAAGAGCGCGAGCTTGCCGACCGCCCTTGTTGGGCAAACTTCCGCCCCTTCCAAACTCCCTCACCCCTTCGCCCACGCGGGTGCGGTCACATGGCCGTTCACCGCGAGCGCGCGGGCGCTCACTTGCAGCACCCGTAGGAAGCCTTCGCTGTCGGCGTGGTCGAACGCGCCGATGGCCTCCATGCTGGCGTCCGCCTCCGAGTACATCTGCGCCGGCACGTCGGCCGCGCTCTCAAAGTACGCCCGCCCCTTGTACAACTTCAACGCGATGGTGCCGGTCATTAGTCCGAGTACCGGTTTCAGCGCCTCGCGGGCCATCTGGGAGGCCAGGTCGAAGCCGTATCCCTGGTAAATCTGCTTCGCCATGAACCCGGACAGCGCGTCGAACAACTCCCGGCTGCGGCGGTCCAACACCAGTTGAAGCAGGTACCGGTACGCGGTGCCGAGCAGTTCCATCCCCGGTGCCTCGTACACGCCCCGGCTCTTGATGCCGACGAACCGGTTCTCCACGAGGTGCGAGCAGATGCCGACCGCGTGCGGGCCGGCCAGCTTGTTCGCCTGGTCCAGCAGTTGAAAGGCGGTGCCCTTCTCGCCGTTCAAGGAGACGGGACGACCGGCCTCAAAGCGGACGGTCGCCACGGCGGGGGTGTCCGGCGCGGCCGTCGGTAGCACGCCCATCTCCGGGGTGACGAACCACGGCGGGGTGGTCAGGTGTTCGAGTTGGCCGGCCTCGTGCGTCAGGCCGAGCAGGTTCGCGTCGGTCGAATACGGGGCGTTCTTGCTCGCCTTGATGGGCAACTTGTGGCCGGTGCAGTAGTCGATCATCGCCTCGCGGCCGCGGAACTTCGCCAGGAACGCCGGGTCGCGCCACGGGGCGTACACGCCAACGGCCGGGTCGAGCATGTTCGTGCAAAGTTGGAACCGCACCTGGTCGTTGCCCCGGCCGGTGGACCCGTGGCCGAGTACGTCGATGCCGCGCTTCTTCATGGCGGGCACCATGCCGGCGACGATGACGTGCCGGCCGATGCCGGTGGTGTTCCAGTACTCGCCCTCGTACAGGGCTTGAAACTGAATCACTTCCACGCCGGATTCGGCGATCATGTCGTGCAACGGAATGGCCACGAAGTCGGTCGCTCCGCACGCCCGCATCCGCTTGCCCACGGCGTCGAAGTCGGGTTCGTCCGTCTGGCCGATGTCGGCGGTGAAGGCGACGACGTTCACGCCGTTCTCGGTCAGCCACTTGGTGACGGTGCAAGAGTCCAGCCCGCCACTCGCGGCGAAGGCGACGGTTTTCCCTTTCAGGTCGGCGACGGTGGTCATCAGAGGAGGTCTCGGCGAAGGCGGGAGGGAGATAAGGTGTTATCCGGTTTCCCCGCCGGGTGGCCACGCGCGGGGTCGCCGAGGGTGTGGAGTGGGACGAGAAGGCGTCACCCCCGGCCGACGAACGGCATCGTCGTGGCCATGACCGTCAGGAATTGGACGTTCGCCCCCGACGGCAGGCCGGCCATGTACACGACCGCCCGCGCGACGTGTTCCAGGTCCATCGTCGGCTCGGCCAAGACGGTGCCGTTCGCCTGAAGGATGCCGGCCTTGTTCTTCGCCGCCATTTCGGTGTCGGCGTTGCCGATGTCGATCTGCCCGCAGGCGATGTCGAACGCCCGGCCGTCCAGCGACGTGGCCTTGGTCAAGCCGGTGACGGCGTGCTTGGTGGCGGTGTACGGGGCCGAGTTCGGGCGCGGGGTGGTGGCCGCCAGGGAGCCGTTGTTGATGATCCGGCCGCCGCGCGGCGTCTGCGCCTTCATCAGCCGGAACGCCTGCTGCGTGCAGAGGAAGACGCCGGTCAGGTTCACGTCCACGACAGCCCGCCACTGGTCGAACGTCAACTCTTCCAGCGGCACCCCTGGGGCGCTCGCGCCGGCGTTGTTGAACAGCAAGTCGAGCCGGCCGAACTCGGCGCTCACCGCGTCGAACAGCGCGCGGACGGCCGCTGGGTCGGTGACATCCGTCGGCACGGCCAGCGTCCGCGAGCCCTCTGGTGCGAGCGCGGCCGTCCCGGCGAGCGCGTCGGCACGCCGGCCGGCGAGCGCGACCGCGTAGCCTTCCTTCAGCAGCGCGAGCGCGACCGCCCGGCCGATGCCCGACCCCGCCCCGGTGACGATGGCGACCTTGTGCGATTCCGTCATTTCCGCTCCTGCTTCTTCTTGAGGTGCTTGTCGAAGAACGCGACCATCGCCTTCTCGGCCGTCTCCGCGTCCCTGCCTTTGAACCCGTGCCCGGCCCCGGTCATCTTCAGCAACTCCGCCTCTACCGTCGCGGCTTTCAGCTTGTCCACCAGCCATTCGGCCTGCTCGAACGCGACGTACTTGTCCTCGGTGCCGTGGACGCACAGGGTCGGGGCGGCGTTCGGCGTCACCCAATACAGTGGGCTGGCGCGGACGTGTTGGACGCGGGCTTTCTCCAAATTCCCGCCCAAAAACAGCGGCAGCACCTCGGCCGCGTCCACGCTCTTCCCATACGACTTGGTGAAGTCGCTCGGCCCGTAATAGTTGACCACGCACGCCACCTTGCTGGACTGCGTCGGGTTGCCGCCGGTGCCTTCAAACCCGGCCACGTCGCCGGTGACGGCCAAGAATTGTGCCAGGTGTCCACCGGCGGAGCCGCCCGTCACGCCGATGCGCGTCGGGTCGATGGCGTACTTCTTGGCGTTCGCGCGGAGCCAGCGGACGGCCGCCTTGGTGTCGTGGATGGCGGCCGGGAACGGGTACTTCGGAGCCAGCCGATAGCTGACCGTCACGGCGACGTACCCCTTCTCGGCGAGGCGGATGATTTGCGCGTTGTACCCTTCGCGGCTGCCGGCGCGGAACCCGCCGCCGTGGATGAACAGCACGCACGGGAACGGCCCGCTCCCGGTCTTCGGACGGGCGATATTCAGCTTCAGGTGCTGGTTGTCGGGGTCCGTGTACTCGACGCCGTACTCGAAGGTGACGGTGTCGGGTACGGGCGGCAGCTTCGGCTGCGCGACGGCGGGCGATGCGGCGAGCGCGAACGCCAGGAGAAGTGGAAGTCTTGGCATGGGAGGCAATCCGGGGGAGGGAACCGGGCGGAGCGCACATTGTACGCTCGCCCGCCTCGCCCGCCCTCGGTGGATCAGCCGTTGATCTCGGTCATCTTCCACAGCGGCTTCGGCGTCACCCGCACCTCGCACTCCGGATCGACGAGGTACGCCAGCACCCCGATCTTCTCGACGTGAACGAGGCCGTCGTGCAGCATCTGATTGGCGTGGGGGCGGGAGGGAAAGCCTGGATCACTTGATGTACTTCAGGTAGAACTTGTTCACCTTCGCCTTCAAACCCCGTTGCGCCGGTGGCGTAACCGGCGGTTGCCACTGGGCCATCGTGCCTCCGAGCGCGGGATCGGGGATGTTGTGGGTGGTCCAGTTGTTGATGACCTGATGATCCACCACCCCAAGAACGTCGAACGTGCCCCCGTTGAAGGCGAAGAAGTCAATGGTGATGGTGTTCGCCGCGACGTTCACGAGCACCGCTCCGAATGTCCCAACGGGGTAATGGGCAGTGGTGAACCGGTTGGCGGTGTCGAAGTAATACAACAGAGTGGCGTTCTTCGCCGCCATGTACGGCATCGGGTTCGGGTAGGTGCCGCTCTGCCGGTAGCTGTGGACCGCATACACCCCACCGCTCATCGCCCGGAACAGGAAGAAGACGCACCCCGAGAAGAAGTCCGAGAACAGGTAGCCGCCGGGGGCGATCAGACGGCCGGTGGCGGCAACGGTGGCCTCGTTGCCGACGATGACGGCGTTCGCACCGACCGTGCCGTACGCGGCGGCGCGGAAGTCGATCGTGTTGGCGACCCCATTGAACGTGGGCACGGCGGCCCAGCACAGGTCGTCGATGTGGTTCACCGGGTCGCGGGTGACGAGCGGACTGCCGGACGGGAGGAGCGGGCAGCCGAGGGCGCGGACGCGGGCGTGACCGCTGCCGAGGATGTTGGCGATGAGGAGTTCGTTCGGCATGGCGGCACTCTGGATGGGGGTTATGACTCCTACGGGGTACCACACCAATATCTTTCCCCACTTCACCCGTACACCTCCGGGTTCACGCAGTTCGGCAGGCGGTCGCCCTTTAGCCCAGCCAGCAGGTTGTCCACGGCCAGCCGGGCCATCGCGTCGCGGGTGTCGGTGGTGGCGCTGGCGATGTGCGGGGCGATGACGCAGTTCGACAGTTTAAAAAGCTCGTGGTCGGCCGGCAGCGGCTCCGGGTCGGTGACATCCAGCCCGGCGGCGAAGATGGTGCCCTTTCGCAGGGCGTCCGCGAGCGCGAGTTGATCGACGTGCGGGCCGCGCGCGGTGTTCACGAACACGGCCGTCGGCTTCATTTTTCCGAACGTGGCCGCGCCGAACATCCCGGTCGTCGTCGGGTTCAAGTCCACATGCACGGAGACGAAATCGCTCTCGGCCAGCAGCGCGTCGAGGTCCACATGCGTCGCGCCCAACTCGCGGTCGGCGTCCGGCTTCGGACTCCGGGCGGTGTACAGCACCTTCATGCCCCAGCCGTGATGCAGTCGCTTGGCGGTGGCGAACCCGATGCGGCCCATGCCGACGATGCCGAGCGTCCGCCCGACCAAGTCCGCCCCCAGCCAGCCGAGCGGCTCCCACGTCACCCAGCGGCCGGCCTTGGCGTCGGCGGCGCTCTCGCCCAGCCGCCGGGCGGCCGCGAGTAGCAGTGTCACCGCGATGTCAGCGGTCGCCTCGGTCAGCACGCCGGGGGTGTTGCCGACGGGCACCTTCCGCTCCGTGCAGGCGGTCACGTCCACGTTGTTGATGCCGACGGCGAAGTTGGACACGACTTTCAGTTTCGGCGCGGCGGCCAACAACTCGGCGTCCACCTTGTCCGTGAGCAGCGCGAGCAGCCCGTCGCAGTCCTTCACCTTCGCTCGCAGCACCTCGGCCGACGGCGGCAGTTGCTCCGGCCACACGTCGGCCTCGCACTCGGCGAGGATGCGGCGGAGGCCCGACTCCGGAATCCGACGGGCGACGAACACGCGGGGGCGACTCATGAAACCGTACTCCGAGAAGTTTCCCGGCAGTGTACTTCGCCGGGCGGCTCAATCCAGCCGCATCCGCCACCACGCCAGCAGCAAAAAGCCCAGCCCGAAGGCGGACAGCACCCCGCACGCCTGCCAGATGACGAACGCATTCACGGCGGCCGCGTCCGGGTGCAGCACCTGCTCGTAAGCATCCAACGCCCAAGCGTGCGGGGTGATTCGACTGAATTCCTTCATCCCTTCCGGCATCAGGTCGCGCGGCAACAGCGACCCGCTCACCCCGGCCAACACCAGCACCAGCAGCGTGCCGTACACCGCCACCTGGGTTTCGGTGCGGGCCACCCCCGCCACGAACATTGCCAGCCCTACCGCCGCCAAGCTGGTACTCAGCACGACCGGCAGCAGCAGCCACGGCTGCGCGCCCCAACTCATGCCGAACACCACCTTCCCGGCCAGCAGCAAGAACAGCCCCTGAAACACCGACACGACGAGGCACGGGATCAGCTTGCCCAGCAGGATTTGCCCGCGCGTCAGCGGGGCGGCGCGGAGGCGGGTCATGGTGCCGTGCCGCCGCTCGGTGACGAACAGCCAGCCGACGGTCAGCACCAGGAAGAACGCGAACGTGACGGTGTAACTCGGCACCAGCACCTGATACCGCCGGCTGCCGCGGCCGATGCCGGGGTCGTTCGGGGCGTACTCGGTGCGGTTCTCGTCCAGCCGGTCCGTCTTCTTGTCCTTCGTCAAGTCGGCCCACGTCAGGGCGGTGAAGTTGAACCCGGCGAAGAACTTGGCGATCCCCTTCTTGATGTAATCGCCCAACAGCGCGCGGCCGGCCGGGGTGCTGAACTGTTTGGGCATGAACAGGGCCGGGATGCCTTCCAGGAATTTGGTCATGAACTTGTCGCCGCCGATCAACTCGAACGCCTTCCCGATCATCCACGGGATGACGACCCGCATCAGGCTGACTTGCGTCACCTGATTCGCCACCGCCACGCCGATCGGCTGGAACGGGCTGCCCAACACCGTCACCCCCACGGCGTCGGTGCGGATGCCGTACTTGTTCAGCGGGTTAATCGGCTCATCCACGAAGTCGCCGCCGACGAACGAGCACCGCTCCACCTTCCGGCTGAAGTCCGGGCCGAACACGATCACCGCCGCCCGCTGTCCGCGATCCACCAGCCGTTGCCCTTCCTCGCGCGACGGCACCACCTCGATGCGCACTTTGCCGGTGTCCGCCAGGTCGTCCAACACGACCTCGGTCCAGCGGCCGTTCGGCGGGAACGTGCGGCCGGGTTTGGCCGGCAGCCCCTCGTCCTCGACGACGACGGAGATGCGGAGGCTGTTGTCCGGCTTGCGGCCGAACGCCTCGCCGAGCGACAGCCCCAGCACCAGGATGAGCGCCACCGGCATGAGCAGCAGGATGACCGCCGACCGCGAGTCGCGGAGGAGCAGCCGCAAGTCCTTCAGGGCCAGGGTGACGGACGGCATGACGGTGCCACATGGGGGAGGGACTATGATTCAGGCAGGATACGACACCCAGGGGCGGAAGCCCCTGGGTCTTTATTTCATCCACACCACGGAGGCAACACTCATGGCACGCATCGCACTGGTGACGGGCAGCGGCAAGAAGCGGGTCGGGGCGGCGGTCGCGGACGCGCTCGCCCGCGCCGGGTACGGCATCGCCGTGCATTACCACACGTCGGCGGAGGAAGCGGCCGACACGGTGACGCAGTTGAAGAAACACGGCGTCGAAGCGGAGGCGTTCGGCGCGGACCTGACCGACGAAACCGCCGTCACGAAGTTGGTCGCGGACGTGTTCGCCCGCTTCGGCACCATCGACGTGCTGGTGAACGCGGCCGCCGTCTGGCAGCGGAAGAGATTGGAAGATGTCACCGCCGCCGACGTGCGGTTGCACTTCGACACGAACGCCCTCGGCACCTTCCTGATGTGCCAAAAGGTCGGGCTGCGGATGGTCGCCCAGCCGACCGGCGGGGTGATCGTGAACGTCGGCGACTGGGCCGAGGCGCGGCCGTACCGCGACTACGCGGCGTACTTCCCCAGCAAGGGCGCGGTGTCGGTGATGACCCGCTCGTTCGCCGTGGAATTGGCCCACCGCAACCCGAACGTGCGGGTGAACGCGGTGCTGCCGGGGCCGGTGATGCTGCCG
>Ga0335394_10010247_pt1 | contig 10554 bp, 6 predicted proteins | sample MAT03_FD_205741 | JGI IMG/M metagenome (GOLD analysis project Ga0335394, IMG submission 205741) | Freshwater microbial communities from Lake Fryxell liftoff mats and glacier meltwater in Antarctica - MAT-03 (spades assembly) (version 2) ...
GCCAATGGAGCAGAGCTCAGTCAGGAACAGCGGACTTCGGTTTTGAACTCGCTGGCAAATCGCCTGTCCTTTCTATGTGCAACTTCGGACACGCTGACGGAGTTGGTGCCAATTGCTGCGGCATTTTCCGAGTTTTCTGTCCCGCAAATTCTACCAAACTTTTTCTTCAGCTCGGTGCGAGTTCAAATCGTTGCACAGCGCAGTTCATCGGCGACGTGTCTGGTTCTCGAAATGCTGAGCCTTGTCGGGATACTCGACGGGGCTGCGGCGGTCCAGCATCAGCTCGATCTGGTGCTGAATGAGACGCACGACACACTGGAATTGATCAGCAGTCAGCATGCGAAACTGCAGGAGGCCAACAGGAGTAGAAACGGAAACACCGACGGCCTTCGTCGAGAGTCTGGCCCATTTATTGTGACGCTAGCCTGGCCAGAGTTAACGGACTCCGATGCAGGAATGTCAAGGAACAACAACACTGCGCTTGCCGGTGTTCCCGATACAGGGCCGCTCGCAACCCTACAACTCTGGGGCACCCACAAACCCACCGCCGACGACTGGCTGGAATATCTGATTTTGCTGCATCCGGTGATGAAAGATACAGTCGCTGCCGCTCTGGCGAGAATGGAAAAGATTGAGGCAACTGTGCCGCTGGAGTCGTCTCCCCCGGACGCATCCAAACCGGACACCACAGGCGATTCTCCTCCGCCTCCTGGGCCTCGGTAAGCATCACTGCCCTTGCTTTCGACTCGGGAATTCCACCAGCACTTTCTGGGCTCCGTCGATGCGATCTCGAAACGTGTCAAACGCCTGCTGGATTTGTGAGAGGGGAAACCGATGCGTGATCAGTGGTTTCAGGTTGACTCGACCTTCGGCGATCCATTGCATGGCGAGCGGGAACGTGCGTTCGAAATCGGGATGAATGCTGGTCGTGATGACAAGGTTCTTGAACAACGCAGCTCGCAGTTTGACGCCGTCGATCGTGTTTGCCGGGACGCCAAAATACAGAATCTTGCCGAAGGGCCGGGTGAGTTCAATCGCGTCGTTTAATGCCTGTCCTCGATGGCCGACGGCTTCGATCACGATTTCCGGTAAATCGCCGTTCAGAATCTCGCGTACCTGTTCGACGGCATCCGCGCCTTTGGCGCAAATTGTGTCGGTCGCTCCCATCGTGCGGCTGACTTTCAATCGTGCTGCAAGCGGATCGATGCCGATAATCCGCCGTGCTCCCATGTTTCGCAGGCCGGCCAAGAACATCTGCCCGATCGGTCCCTGTCCCAGCACGACGACGTCTTTGTCAATCATGTTGGGCAGCTTTTTCAGGGCATGCACAACCGTCCCGAATGGCTGTGCGAGCATCGCCATCTCGTCAGAAAGCCGAGGATCCAGCGCGACGACTCGCTCTTCGGAGAGCACGAACCGTTCGAACAAGCCGAGTTGTCCGACAGGAACGGCGAGGACTCGGGTTCCTGGTTTCCAGCGTGTGCCATTTGTGGCGATGACCGTGCCGACCATTTCGTGCAGCGACATCCCGATCGGCTGCGGATATTCAATCGGATGTCCTTCAAAGTCGCCATCGAAAAATGGCAGATCCGAACCGCACAGGCAAGTCATTTCCGGCTGAAAGATGATCTGACCTGGCGGCACGTCGATCGATGGCAATTGCGGCTCGTCGATCTGAACCAGTTCCACCTGACGACGACTGACAAAATGTCCGGCAAGCATAAAGGCTCCAAGGGTGAAAATATGTAGGATGGTGAAGCTGAGCGAAACAAACCGGTCTCGCCCGTGATTGCGATTTACTGAGCAACTTTTTTAAACCACGAATGACACGAATCACACGAATAAAAAAAGTGGGACTCTAATGCGACTATTCGTGTGATTCGTGGTTAGCTTCACGAATCCAACGACTACACTCGAAGATCTTCGGCTGCTACTGACAGATCGGCTGTAAATCTCTTTCGCACCGGTTCCACGCATTCCAGAATAAATTGATCTACCTGTTCCGGAGCGCGGCCGACGTAGCGGCTGGCGTCCAGAGTCCCTGCCAGATTCACGCCGGCAAAGTGTGGATCGTGCTGTAACCTGGTGATGAGATCGTTGTCAGATCCCTGCTGTTTCACCTGATCTGCCGCCGCCTGGCTGTGGACGCGAATCTGTTCGTGCAGTTCCTGACGGTCGCCGCCCGCCTGCACGCCAGCCATCAGAATCTCTTCGGTAGCCATGAACGGCAGTTCTGCTGCAAGGTTTTTTTCGATCACCTTCGGATACACGACAAATCCATCGGAGATGTTGCGGTACAGAATCAGACAGGCATCGATTGCCAGAAACGACTGTGGCATTCCCAGCCGTCGAATTGCACTGTCGTCGAGCGTACGTTCCATCCACTGATTCGCCATCGTCGCATCGGCCCCGGCCTGGAGACTCATGGCAAATCGAGCGAGCGAACACATGCGTTCGCTGCGCATCGGGTTGCGTTTGTAGGCCATTGCGGACGAACCAATCTGTTTGCTTCCAAATGGCTCTTCCACTTCCTTGCGATGCTGCAGAATACGAATGTCAGCTCCTGCTTTATGACACGTCTGACCGACGCCATTCAATGCGGCCATAATCTGACTATCGATCTTGCGGGAATACGTCTGGCCGGTCACAGGATGTTTCAGACTGAAGCCCATCGCTTCCGTCACCATGCGATCCAGTTGTTCCACCTTGCCGTGATCACCACTGAACAGCGTCAGAAAGGTCGCCTGAGTCCCCGTAGTTCCCTTGACGCCTCGAAATCGCAGCGTCGCAAGCCTGTGTTCAATTTCTTCCAGATCCAGCAACAGATCCCAACACCAGAGCGTCGCCCGCTTTCCGACGGTTGTCGGTTGAGCGGGCTGAAGGTGCGTGAACCCCAGGCAAGGCAGGTTGCGGTACTTCGCGGCGAATGTGGCCAATTGGTCGATGACCTGAACGATGCGGCGACGAATCAGGATCAGGCTTTCCTTGATCTGAATCAGTTCCGAATTATCTGTGACGAAGCAGCTGGTCGCTCCCAGATGCACAATTGGTCGAGCATGCGGACATTGATCGCCCCATGCGTGGACGTGCGCCATGACGTCGTGTCGGAGTTCTCGTTCGTAGCGGTCTGCTGCGTCAAAATCGACGTTGTCGATGTTGGCCCGCATTTCGGTAAGCTGTGCATCCGTGATGTTCAGGCCGAGCTTCTGCTGACATTCGGCCAGCGCAATCCACAATCGCCGCCAGGTCGAATGCTTTTTTTGGGCCGACCAGATGGTGGCCATTTCGCGGGATGCGTACCGCGTGATGAGCGGATTTTCATAGATGTCGTGGCACACGGTGCGGGCTTTCGATTTCATCAGTAACTTAGTTCGGCGAGCGGTGGGCGTAAGCCCCCCGGTACAAAGGCATTGTGGCGATCACGCCGCAAAAGTCCTGTTGTCGTGGCAATTTATCAAAACTCATCGCAAAATTCACCGACGTCAGTCGCATGAGAAGTTGCAGTCGGGCATGTCGCACAATCGGGATCTCAGCGGACAACGGGATTCAGCCGCGTTGAATTGGAGCGTGGGTTGCATAAACTGCCAGGAAATTACAATGACCAACCAGAACAAATACGACGGACAGGAATGTCCATCCTACGATTTGAATCAACGAAAACACATTATGCCTCGTTACGACGCCAAACGCATTGAAGCTCACTGGCAGCAGTATTGGGAAACGAACCAGACGTTTCGCACGGAGGACACCGTTCCGACGGGTGATGCCGCAAAGAAGCCCAAACTGTATGTGCTCGACATGTTTCCGTACCCGTCTGGCAGCGGTCTGCATGTGGGACATCCGGAAGGCTACACAGCAACGGATATCGTCTGCCGTTACGCGCGGATGAAGGGGAAGAACGTTCTGCATCCGATGGGCTGGGATGCCTTCGGGTTACCGGCCGAAGAACATGCCGTCAAAACCGGCACGCATCCTCGTGAAACGACGGAACAGAACATCGCCACGTTTAAACGTCAATTGAAAATGCTTGGGTTCAGTTACGACTGGACTCGCGAACTGGCCACGACCGATCCGGATTATTACCGCTGGACGCAATGGATCTTCCTGCAGATCTTTGACACGTGGTACGACGCGGAATTTGTCTGGACCGGCCCGGATGGCGTTGAGCGAAAAGGCAAAGGCCGACCGATAGCGGAATTGCCGATTCCAGACGAAATCCTGACGAGCGGCAGGGTGTCAGCCCTCCGAGTTCATTCTGGAGACACGGCGGAAGGAAACGCACACGGAGGGCTGACGCCCAACCGCTCGCCGGAAGTGGATGAAGCCGTCCGTCGCTATCAGGACAAGCATCGTCTCGCCTACGTCTCCGACGCTCCCGTCAATTGGTGCCCGGCCCTCGGCACAGTGCTGGCGAATGAAGAAATCATTGACGGGAAAAGCGAGCGTGGTGGCCATCCGGTCGTACGAATGCCGCTCAAGCAATGGATGCTGCGGATAACCGCGTACGCAGATCGCCTAACCAGTGAACTGGATGATCTCGACTGGTCCGATTCGATAAAATTCATGCAGAGGAACTGGATCGGCAGAAGCACCGGTGCGGAAGTGGATTTTGTTGTCGCCACTGAATCGGACCTCGTCATCCGCGTCTACACGACTCGCCCGGATACACTGTTCGGTGTGACATACATGGTGCTGTCTCCTGAACATTCGCTTGTGCAAAGGATCACGACGGATGCTCAGCGAACGGCAGTTGACGAATACATCCGCAAGTCATCACTTAAGAGTGATCTCGACCGCACGGACCTCGCCAAAGAGAAAACGGGTGTCTTCACTGGCGGTTATGCCATCAATCCCGTGAACGGCGAACGCGTCCCTGTCTGGATCGCAGACTACGTACTTATCAGCTACGGCACCGGAGCCATTATGGCGGTGCCAGGGCATGATGAACGTGACTACGAATTCGCAAAAGCGTTTGGCATTGCGATCACGCAGGTCGTCGCACCAGCTCCAGGCAGTGGCCATATTGCAGACCTGGAAAATGCTGCATTCACGGAGACCGGCGTCGCGGTCAACTCTGGCAAATACGATGGTCTCGCCACTGCAGATTTCAAATCTCAGATTACAAATGATTTATCAAAGGCAGGTCTCGGCAAAGTCGCCGTCAACTACCGTCTGCGTGACTGGCTGTTCAGCCGTCAGCGGTACTGGGGAGAGCCGTTTCCGATCTGGCACGAACTGGATTCCGACGGCCACCCGACCGGACTGATGCGAGCCGACACTGTTGAATCACTGCCGGTGCTGCATCCGCATATGGACGACTTCAAGCCGACCGGTACACCGGAACCGATGCTCGCTAAAGCGACTCTGGAATGGCTGTATAAGACCGATACTGACGGCGTGAAGCTCAAACGCGAAACCAACAGCATGCCACAATGGGCAGGCAGTTGCTGGTACTATCTGCGCTTCTGTGACAATAAGAACTCAGACAAGTTCATTGATCCCGCGAAGGAAAAGTACTGGCTTCCCGTGGACCTCTACATCGGTGGTGCAGAGCATGCCGTGCTGCATTTGCTGTATTCACGCTTCTGGCACAAGGTGTTGTTTGATCGCGGGCATGTGAGCAGGCCCGAGCCGTTTCAGAAGCTGGTGAATCAGGGAATGATACTGGGGGACACGGATTTCAGCGTGAGTCCTGAAGTTTTTGATCGTCAGCGGGCCGTGATTGAGCGCATGGGCATTGTCCCATTGGTCCTGAAGACCGACAACGCTGAAATCGTAGCACTACGAAATCCGTCCGACGATCCCGACGCCTATCGCCCGCTTACGGAAGATCAGGTGACCAAAGAGAAAGGAAAGGCGCATCTCAGGGGCACTGATATCGAATTGACCGGGCGCACCGACAAGATGTCGAAAAGCCGAAAAAATGTTGTCAATCCTGATCACGTTGTCAAAGATTATGGCGCGGACGCACTACGGCTCTATGAGATGTTCATGGGACCGTTGGAACAGGTGAAGCCGTGGCAGATGAACGGCGTTGAAGGTGTTTATCGATTCCTTAGTCGCGTCTGGAGACTGATGATTGACGACCGGGCGGAGTCCGTGATTCTGTCATCCGCCGTCGTAGATTCCGCTCCGCCGGTGGATCAGCTACGCATTCTGCACAAGACGATCAAGGCCGTCACCGACGACATCGATCGACTGGCGTTCAACACGGCGATCAGCCGCATGATGGAATTCACAAACTTCATGTCCGGGCAGGAAACGCGGAGCAAATCTGTCCTGGAGCAATTCATTCTGCTGCTCAATCCGTTCGCGCCCCACATTTCAGAAGAGTTATGGAGCGCGCTCGGACATTCCGGCACACTGGCGTATGAACCGTGGCCGTCGTACGATCCGGCTTTGCTTATCGAAGACACGGTCGAAGTTCCTGTGCAGATCAACGGCAAGGTGCGGGCAAAAATCATCGTGCCTGCGAATTCGGATGCTGCGTCACTGGAAGCCGTCGCAAGAGCAGATGAAACAGTTCAGAAAAACCTCGACGGCAAAACAGTGGTTAAAGTTGTGGCCGTGCCAGGGCGGTTGCTGAATTTTGTGGTGAATTAGCTTTACACGTACGTTGGACAGTCTTGTCCGACTTGCTGTCAAAAGGCTTTCTTGCTGTGATGCAAGGTGGAGCGGTCAACGTTTCGTGGCGATGCATTTCGAGGTCGCTGTAAGCACCCACGCACAAGTTTTCGCACTCAACTTGTTTAACCGCGTGCCCATCGGGCCGCGTTTTACTCGCGAAAGCGCGGGGCGATGCCCACGCGGTTAAACGAAGAAACTTAAGAATGGTTGCCTACGCAGGCCAGATCTGGCTGCCGCCATCGACTCGCAGGACCTGGCCGGTCACGAAGGCGCCGAGTGGGCCGGCGAAGAATTCGACGACGCGGGTGACTTCATCGACCATGCCGACTCGGTCCAGCGTTCCGTCCGTGACTAACCTCGCGTCATCGACTTTGCGCGTTCCCAGGAAGCGGCCGGTACGAGTGTCACCAGGTGCCAGTGTGTTGACGTTGATGTTGTGCGACCGCAATTGTTCGGCAAGGCATCGAGTATATTCCACGACGCCGGCTTTCGCGGTGGCGTAGATCGAACTACTCGGAATTCCTTTGAACGCTGAGATTGAACTGAGCGTGAGGATCCTCCCTGACTTGCGTGGCATCATTATCCGGGCGGCTTCCTGGCACACCAGAATCGTGCTCAGGAGGTTGCGGTCGAGAACAGCACGTATGTCTTCCAGTTTGATATCGACCGCATCGTTTGGATTTGGTTTACCGCCAGCCGCTCCGATATCACCGCCGGCGTTGTGAACCAGGATGTCGATCGGGCCGAGCTGAGTACACACGTCCTCGACAACACGCTTCACATCATCGGCATTTGTCAGATCGCCCAGCACGCGGCAAGTCTGTACTTCGTGCGACCTTGCAATCTCGGTGGCTGTAGCCGTGAGTGTCGTGCCTTCTCCGTATTCTGCCGGGCCGTTTTCACGCATTCCATGAATGCCAACGCGGCAACCGAGTGAGGCCAGATGTTCGGCAAACGCCCGCCCCAGACCACGTCCAGCTCCTGTGACGAGTGCTACTTTACCTTCAAGCAACCGATCTGCCATGAATGAATCTTTTTAGAACAAGGCACGACTTCAGATGGCCAAAACAAATGGGACCATAGCACCGATGCGCAAGTTTTCGCACACAACTCGTTTAACCGCGTGCCCATCGGGCCGCGTTTTACTCGCGAAAGCGCGGGGCGATGCCCACGCGGTTAAACGAAGAAACTTATGAATGGGTGCGTAATAAGTCCTATAGGTCCCATTGTTAACGTACAGCGATCGTTCCGTCTATGCGAACAGATCCATTGCAGCATCGTACTTAACCATTTCGCGTGGCTGGTTCAGGTGGTTCATAACCATGCGACGCGGATACAGTCCGACAGCATGATAAATCGATGCAAGCAGTTCGCCGGGATGGACCGGATTCTCTGCAGGGGCTGATGCCGTTTCATCCGACTTACCGTGGGCGTAGCCGCGTTTCATGCCACCACCGGCGACGACGCCTGTGTAACAATACGGCCAATGGTCGCGACCGTCGTCGGTGTTGCTGTTGCCAGAGGTGCTGACGCCGCGTTTCGGGCTGCGTCCGAATTCTCCAACAGCCACGACCAGCGTTTCCTTCAGCAGCCCTCGTTCGTCGAGATCTTCGAGCAATGCGGCAAGAGCAGCATCGAGCATTGGAGCGGATTGTGTCTTCATCCGAGTGGCAAGCCCGGTGTGGACGTCCCATGAATGGTTGTCGCTGTTTGCAACTTTTGGCCAGTTGACTTCAACGACGCGCGTGCCTGCTTCGACCAGTCGTCGAGCGAGCAGGCAACTTTGTCCGAACGTGTTATTGCCGTACCTTTCACGCAGCTCAGGCGATTCCGCAGTGAGGTTAAACGCTTCACGAGCCTGACCAGACAAAACAAGGCCTAAAGCTTTGCCGTAGTATTCATTGAGAGCATACTGATCGACCGCTCGATCGAGTGTCTTCATCCCGGCGTTCACGGTATCGCGAAGTGACGCGCGACGTTGCAGGCGATCAAGCGGTACATCCTGACGCAAGGTCAGGTCATCCACTTTGATGCGGTCCATTTTCGCCATATCCATGTCGTCGCCAGCGGGATACAGGTAGTACGGATCGTAGGCTCGACCCAGAAATCCCGCAGTCCCTGCTTTGCCGATGACGTTACTTTCCTGCAGAGGACGTGGCATCATGACGAACGGTAACATCGGCTTCTGCAACGGCTTCAGCTTGACGATGTTGGAACCGAAATTCGGAAAGTCTTTGGGACTTGGTGGTTCCAGTTGTCCAGAGGGACTGACATTGTCCGCTGTATAACCTGTGAGCATCTGGTAGATCGCGGCGGTGTGATTGAACAGACCAATCGGCGTGTAGCTGAGCGAACGAATCAGTGTCGCACGGTGAATTTGTTGTGCCAGCTTTGGCATGAGTTCGGTGAACTGCACGCCGGGAATCGTAGTGTCGATCGGATTAAAGGTACTTTTGACGTTGTCCGGCACGCCGGTTTTCGGATCCCACAGATCCAGATGACTCGGTCCGCCCTGAAGATAAAGAAGGATAACACTCTTCGCGGCACCGAAGCCTTTGCCGCCATAGCGAGCTTCTTCTTCGCTCACCTCGTTGCCGCGTGCGGAATTCTCAAGCAACGTGGAAAGACTCAAGCCAGCCAACGCCGAACTGCCAACACGCAGGATCGCTCGACGAGAAAATCCATCGCAGGTGTCTTTTCCATAGCGACCGGGAATTACAAGCATTGCGGGCTCCTGAGTAATAAGGTGGGAGGGCGTTGACCGCCGAAGTTGGCAGATTGCGGGCACCACAGTGTAAATAGATTCAACGTAAACGTCACGCGAAATCAAAGAAAAATGGAAATCGGCCAACCTGGGCGAGCGCGGCCCGCGTCTGGATACCGTTGGCGACCACCGTTCCAAGGCTGAAAAGTCCTGCGGATTCGTGGAATTGGTGGGGGTGTAACGGTTGAGCCGCAGAGTGGTCTGCCTAGAATGTGGAGTCAGGCCTGACGGTTTCTATGTGAGTGTTGTCGAAACCTTACACTGTCGAGGTTGTAGTCGTTGCCTGTCTCGGACAGCAATCAGTCGTTAACCAGGAGTCCACTTTCGATGCCATACACACTACCCGCCCTGCCCTACGCAACAACGGCGCTTGAACCACACGTTGATGCACGCACGATGGAGATTCATCATACGAAGCATCACCAAGCCTACATTACGAACGTCAACAAGGCATTGGAAGGATCACCGCTGGCTGACAAACCGATTGACGATCTGATGCGTGAATTGAACTCAGTCCCGGAAGCCATCCGCACTGCCGTTCGTAACAACGGAGGTGGTCATGCAAATCACTCGCTGTTCTGGACGGTCATGTCACCATCCGGCGGCGGGGCTCCGACAGGTGATCTGGCCACGGCGATCACGACAGCGTGTGGCAGCTTTGATGCTTTCAAAGAACAGTTTGCCAAAGCCGCCGCAACACGATTCGGCAGCGGATGGGCGTGGCTCAGTGTCAAGGCAGACGGCTCCCTCGTTGTGGAAAGCACGGCGAATCAGGACACTCCGTTGTCGGAAGGACGAACACCAGTTCTTGGACTGGACGTCTGGGAACACGCCTACTATCTGAACTATCAGAATCGTCGTCCTGACTACGTGTCGGCATTCTGGAACGTGATCAACTGGGCTGAAGTTGCTCGGCGCTTTGCAGCAGCCAAGGGCTAAGCAGGATAGAGTTGAATCGATATGATTCGGCAATGGTTCGACTGTTCTACACCGGTGCTGAAAACCCCAATGGCGTGGACTAAGGCGAGCGGGGGATGTAAATCCCCTGATTCGTTGCGATTGCCGGAAGAATCCGGACACTTACGTACCCGGCTCGCCGCTGGAACTCCTTAAGTCCACGCCATTGGGCACGAGGCCGTTGGGGTCGAGAGTAGAACAAACCC
>Ga0335394_10010256_pt1 | contig 10551 bp, 9 predicted proteins | sample MAT03_FD_205741 | JGI IMG/M metagenome (GOLD analysis project Ga0335394, IMG submission 205741) | Freshwater microbial communities from Lake Fryxell liftoff mats and glacier meltwater in Antarctica - MAT-03 (spades assembly) (version 2) ...
CGCGCATTGGCCCAGATAGATGCTTGCCCCGGTCTGGGCCCCAGACTGGGCCAGTAGCGAGAGCACCGTAATCAGGCCGGTAAACCAAAGACGCCGCATCCGCAAAGTGTAGCAACAAGCCGATGCGTGTCGCTTTCCATGATCGATCTGAACGGGAGTCCGCCTTACCTTTGGACAGAAATCCGGGGAAATCTGCGAGACAAGTGTAGGAGCGTATGTGTCACCGAACTCTCCAATTTTATCCCTGGAAGTAGAAGGGTGTCCCTGCGGAATAGACACCTCGCGCTTATCCAACTGAATCTCTCGCCACCGCTGTTGGACAGAGCGACGTACGGGGGCTCGCCCACCGGATGCGCCGGACCGTGTGCCGCTTCTTATGCGGCGCCTCCCGGTCGCACTCGAGCATTCCCTCGATTACCGCCTTCGCTGGCCCTAGTTTCGGCTGCTCCCGGATAGCCTTCGTCCGCTCTGGTGGGATCGCCTGGCTGATCGCCTGCCGCAACCATCAGCCGATGCAGCCCATGCTTCTGAGGCAATCTCTGAATCGTGTCTCCGGCCACATACCCGCGCCGCAGCCGTCCAAGTAGTTCCACTTTTCCTCTCCTGTCCATCTCGGGATCTCCTACCCGGGGTTGTGCAGGTGGGCCAAATGAGATGAGCGAACTCAGTCGCGCGTCGTTCCACATGGAGTTCTCCCACTACGACTACCCGGCCTTACGCGCTCTGGAGTGCATTCCGGCTGAACGGCATCGGGCTACAGCACCCCACAGTCTGACGCTGCGAGCTAGAGGCCCAATTTCAATGGTGAATCAGGCGTTTTCCGGAGTTACGATAGCAGGTCTTCTGGGGTCACCGGACGAAGGCCGAGGTTGATCTCCATCAGACGGCGGATTTTGGCCTTTTCGGCCTGGAGGCGGGCTTCTTCGGGGGTGAGTTTGGGTTCGATTGGCGTGGCTTACTTTTCGGCCGCCGGTTGTGGTGCCAGAGTCGGGATTTCGTCGGCGGGGGTGGGTGGTTTGGGTTCGATTGGTGCGGACGGATCTTCCGGGGGCTGGGCGGCGCGGCGGTCTTGTAAGTTGGTTATCGTCCATTGGCAGATGTGACCCACCGCTTACGCGGTGGGCTAGGCGGGGGCTAGAGAGTTAGTGGAGCGGGATGAATGGCGACATTAGAGAGGCATGCTGCCGGGGGGAGCGTCGCGGTTTTCGAGGCCGGCTAGTTCTTTTCGGGTGGCACGGATGGCTTCGATGGCCGCGTCGTGAGCGGCGGGGTGTTGGCGGAGGACGTCGTGGATGGCCTGGTAGAAGATGGGCCAGGCTTCGAGGTCGGAGGGGATGTGGGCGGGGTCCTCGGATTTGACGAGGTGGATTTTGTAAGTCGCGTTAGCGGCGGCGCGCGGAAGCGAGTAGACGGAGTAAGTGACGTCGGCGCGAAATTCGTTGAGATAGAGCATTTGTGTTTCTCCCAATTTGAATTTACCTCTGAGATACAAGCAAATTGACGGCAATTCTGGCAAAGTGATTAAAAACATGGGAGATTGATTTTCGCTATTGATCTGAACCGGTTTTCGCGGGCCAGATCTAAGGAGTGACCCGGCGCGGCAATAACGGCCAGTGGGTGTTTAAGGATGAAGAGGATTTTCTCAAGGCGCTGTCCTTGATGGTCCGCTACTCGGAGATCCATGCGGAGAAGGTGTGTGGCTATTGCTTAATGTATAACCATGGGCACTGGATGTTTGAGGCGTCGACGGAGGAGTCGATTTCGAATTTGATGCGGGATATGCTTAACGCTCTCCTTCCATTCGCCATGTTTCGCGTGTAGACTTGGGCCGAGGATATTTGCATGATCTCGAGACGCGCACTGGCAGTTACATTCGCATCGGCCCTGATTCCGTCAGCCGCGGTAGCCCAAAGACGACGCCGGGTGGTGGTGAGGCGAACGCGAGTTGTCGTTCATCCAGGCCACCCGATTGCCCGGGTAGTGAACCGCCAGGTCCTGGTACGCCGCCCAGCCAGAGTGGTGGTGGTCGGCGCGCCCTTGCGCTATCTGCCCGTAGTGGCCTTTACCGCCGCCGCCGTCGCCATCACCCTTCCGCCCCGCGAACGCCTAATCTGGCAGGATGTCGAAACCATCGAACGTGAAGAAGACTGGGTAGAATCGAACTTTGGCGTCGAAGAAGGTGGCGACGCCCTTTATCTCGAAATCGACGGACGCGCCGAACTCGACTTTGCCGACGTCACCTTCGAGAATGGCGAAGTCCAAAGCATCGACTTCAACGAGCGCACTTACTCGCGCGGACTTCACCGGCTGCTCGACTTCCCTGGCCGCCGCCAGGTGAAGACGGTCCGCCTCGTCGCCCGCTCCAAGAGCGAACACACCACGCTCAAGGTTTATCTGAGCAAGTAAGCCGGGCGGCGCTACGGCCTCCGCCGGGGCGCTTCCACCAGGTTCACGCCTGCCGACTTCAGCGCCGGTTGCGCCGTCACATACTCCATCTTCGGGGCGGCCTTCTTCAGATTATGGAGGATGAAGAAGCGTAAGCTTTCTTCCATCCCTACCCTGCCGGTCGTCACGCCACGGTCCTGGAAAACCTGCGCCACGCGCTCGAAGGGCGACTCGTCCTCCGGCCAGACGCGGATGTCGGCGCCCTTTGGCGTCATTTCGCGGGCGCGCTCTTCCTCGAAGCCGGGCACCACGAAAGCCGGCGCGCCTTTGGCCGGAATTACCACCAGGAAGGTGCGTTCACTGCGCCCCCAGCGAACCCCGGTTAAATGCTGCATCGCCGCGCCGGGCTCAATCACCACGGCGGCCAAGCCGAACTCTTTCATCGCCGCCTGCACTTGGGCGACGCGCTGGGCGTAAGTATCGGGAGTAATTTGCATGTCGGGGCCTTAGGCGAACGGTTGGTCAATGGCGGGGCTTTGCTTCGAGAAGAGATGCGGACCATCGTCGGTCATGTAGAAGCAATCCTCTAGACGCACGCCGAACTCGCCGTAAATAGCGATCGTCGGTTCGTCGCTGAAGCACATGCCTTTGGCCAGCGGCGTCTTGTTGCCTTTGACGAGATAGGTCCACTCGTGGCCGTCGAGCCCGATGCCGTGGCCGGTACGATGCGGCAAGCCGGGGGTCTTATAGCCGGGCCCAAAGCCGGCCGCTTCAATCACTTTGCGCGCGGCGATGTCGACGGCCTCGCAAGGCGCACCGGGCTTGGCGGCAACTAAGGCGGCGTCCTGCGCTTTGCGCTCCAGCGTCCAGATCTGGCGTTGGCGATCAGTCGGCTTGCCGAAGATCACGGTGCGCGTTATGTCCGATTGATAGCCTTCCACCGTGCAGCCATCGTCGATCATCACGAAATCGCCGAGCTTCAACTTCTGGGGCGTAAGGCTACCATGCGGAAACGCGGTGTAGGCGCCGTACATCACCGAGACGTAGCCCGGATAGCCCAGCGCGCGATAGGCAGCGTGGATGTTGTTCTGCAGCTCATTCTGCGGCATCCCTTCGCGCAAGGTGGCGAGCCCAGCCTTATAAGCGGCGATGGTCACATCGCTCGCCCGCTGCATCAAGGCCAACTCCGCCGCGGACTTGTACATGCGGCAACCGGCCGTCACCGAGTCGGCATTCGTAAACTCGAGCGCCGGGCAAGCGCGCCGGATGCCGTCGAAGACGAAGAAGCGCGCGCGCTCGTCGATGCCCAGGGTGCCGCTGGCGATGCCACGGTCCTTGAGCATTTGGGCGAGGCGGGGGAACGGATCGTCCTGCCACAGGCGCACGTCCTGCCCGGCCGGAGCGCGCTTCTCATCGGCGGCGGGCACGAGCCAGACGAGGTCGCCTTTGGCGGGAAGCACGAGGCCGAAAAGCCGATCCGAGGGCTGCCAGCTTGCGCCGGTGAAGTAGTAGAGGCTCGACCCAGCTTCGAGAAAAATGCCCCCGATCTTCTGCTCGCGCATCAGCCGTTGGGCCTTGGCCACTCTTTGCTGGCGCTCGGCATCGGTAATCGGCACCACGCCGACGGTCATCGGCTTCAGGCTGCGAATCTCAGCCGGAACCGGGAACCTTTGGGCGGAAGCGCTGATCGCAACGGCCGTGGCGGAAAGAAATTGACGACGATCCATCGTTCCAGAGTAAACCGGAATCTGTACCCACTGGTGAACTGCACCTGCAGACTCCCCCGGCGTCAGGCTTCGCTGGCTAGCGCCGGGGGCCTGGAGCTAGAACGAGAAGCGCAAGGCGAATTGGATCTGGCGCGGGTTACCGACGATGCCGGTGATGATGCCGGCGGCCGGGCTGCCCACGTTCGCATTGGGAACATCGAACTGCGCGTGGTTGAAGATGTTGAACATCTCCGTGCGGAACTGCACCTTGTAGTGCTCGCGGAAGGTGATGTTCTTGAAGATGGAGAAGTCGACGTTGGTACGGCCGGGTCCGAAGAGGATATTGCGGCCGGCGTTGCCGAAGGTGAACTGGGTCGGGTTACCCCAGGCGGCATTGCCGGGCGTGCCGAAGGAGGTATCGAACCAGCGGGCGATGGTGGGATTGTCGATTTCCCCTGACCGATAACGATCCGGACGGCTGCCGCCGGCGTTCGACACAGAAGTGTTTAGCACGGGCGTGAAGGGCTGCCCGCTTTGCTTCACGAAGATCATGTTGGCGTCCCAACCGCCGAGGATCTGGTTCACCAGATTGCTCGGCGCGGCGAACTTACGGCCTTTGCCGAAGGGTAGCTCGTAGTTCATGCTGTGGACGAAACGATGGCGAAGGTCGAAGCCGGAATTGCCGCGGTCGTTGCGGCGGAAGCGGGCATCCTGGGGCAAGGGTCCGTTATCGGCACCGCCGAATTGGTTGGCGATGAAGTCAATCGAGTGTGACCAAGTGTAGGCAGTGAGGAAGCCGATGCCGTTGGCGAATCGGCGTTCGAGTGACGACTGCAGCGAGTGGTAAGCGGAAAGGCCATCCGAGACGTTATAAGCGACGCCGAGGACGCCGGGGGCGAGCACGCCCAAAGGTCGACGCTGGATGGGCGGGGCGGAGCCGGGGATGAGTTGGTTGATGTCGAAGCTGTTATCGAGACGCCGGCCGAGGTTGCCGACGTAGCCCACCTTCATCACCATGTCCTTGGGCAAGCTCTGCTGCACCTGCAAGTTCATCTGCTGGGCATAGCCGGAGCGCAGGCGCGGGTCGACCGCCAGCATTGCGCCGACCGGGTTGTTGGCGACCGTCGCGAAATCGAGATTCGGAATCGGGTTCAAGCCGTCCGAAACGCGGCGCGGATTGCTTACGAATTGGTTAATGTCGATGGCGTTGATGGGGCCGAAAGGCAACTGCCGGTGGCGGCGCATCAGCACCGATTCGCTGCCGACGGGATTATAGAAGATGCCCGCGCCGCCACGAATGACGGTGCCTTGGCGCAGACGATAAGCGAAGCCGAGGCGCGGCGCGAAGTTGTTCCTGTCCGCCATGACACCCGTGTACTCGTCGGTGTTGAAGCCGGCGATCAGCAGTTTACCCGTAACGGGGTTGAAGTTGGTCCACTTATTGTTGAGCTCGCGGGTGGGAGTGTCGTATTCGTAGCGCAGGCCGAAGTTGACGGTGAGGCGATCGTTCACGCGCCAGTCCTCTTGGACGAAGAAGTTCCATTCCCATTGGATGATGCGGGGCGTGAAGAGCGTGAAGTCCTGCTCAATGGTGTTGGCGGTGCCCAGCAGTGCGGCGGCCATCGCGTCGCCGGTAGTGGCGGTGGCGTTGGGGTTGTCCGTGAAGGTGCGGCCGAAGTTGAAGCGGCCGTTGCCGCGGTTGGTCTGATACTGCGTCAAGCGGCGGGCACGGGTGTCCGAGCCGAACTTGGTGGTGTGGCGTCCGTTCAGCTTGGTAAAGGCGATCGCGGGGTTGTAGGTATCTTCAAAACGGATGATGGGCAAGGATCGCGTCTGGCCGATGCCAGTATATCCGGCGGGGCTGAAGATCGGGATACCGTCGGAGTTAGGGCCTTGGTTTGCGCCTCTGACGCCCAGCTTTTCGCCCAGCTTCGCGCCCGCAGCGGCTCCTTCCTGGAGGAACGTGAGATCGAAGCGGTTCCAGCCCATCTTGGCTTCCATGATGAGCGTGGGAGAGATGGTGCGGACCCAGCTCGAAACGATGTGGAAAGCCTTGAGCGAAGAGGCGCCGGCGAAAGTATCTTCGTTGCCGAGGCCAAAGGTGCCGTCGAGGCCGGGAATCCTGGCGTCCAGAAAGGTACTCGGACGGGTGGAGACCGTGTCCTGACGCGAGAAGCGTCCGAAGATGGTGTTGCGATCGTTCAACGTATAGTCGACACGGCCGTCGCCCTGATCCCAATTCTGCTTTTCTTTTGGAGACGAAGTGTGATTGTTCACGATGCCGGGCAAGGTGGGCTGCGGGTAGGCTTGCACCAGGCGTCCCATCACCGGGTCGAAGCGGTTGGTGGGAATCTGACGATTCGGGAAAGGATCGCGCGTAAAGCCGGAGGCCGTGCCGGGCGCGGCGCGCAAGGTGGCAGGGTCGAAGATGTCGCGAATGGCAGAGAAGTCGCCAACACGCATCGCGGCGGTGGGCACAGTGTTCACAAATGCGCGCTCCTGCCGGCGGCGATAGCCTTCGTAATTGCCGAAGAAGAAGAGCTTATCCTTAATCACCCGGCCGCCCAGGCTGGCCCCAAACTGATTCTGGCGCAGGGTGGGCTTGCGAGCGAGGAAGAAGTTGCGGGCATCGGTCGCGTCGTTGCGGAGGAAGTCGTAAGCGCTACCGTGCAAATCATTGGTACCGCTTTTGGTGACGATGTTCACCGTGGCCCCGGAGTTGCGGCCTTGGTCAGCGGCGAAGAGGCTGGTTTGGATCTTGAACTCGCGCACCGCTTCGACGGAGGGCCGCAGGACGATGGAGAGCGTGAGGCGCTCATTGTTGTCGATGCCGTCGTAAAGGAAATTGTTCGAGCCCTCGCGGTTACCGTTGGCGAAGACCTCGCTGCCGGGACGAAGGTCGTCCGGCCGCGTGCCGCTCATAATGGTGCCGCGGCTACCGAAGCCGACGCCGGTGACTCCCGGTCCGAGGGTGGCGAGTTGCACGAAGTTGCGGCCGTTGAGCGGCAGTTCGGCGACCGCCCTCTGCTCAATCACCTGCCCGATGGCCGCGTTGTCGATTTCAAGCAGCGGCGCGCCGCCTTTCACTTCCACGGTCTCGGAGACTTGGCCGACCTCGAGCTTAAAGTCGAGGCGCGCGGACTGGTTCACTTCGAGCGTCAGGTTATCCTGCACGCTCTGGCGGAAGCCGGCCTTCTGCACGGTCAACTTGTAGCGGCCGGGTTGAAGAAAAGGGATGCTGAACGAACCGTCATCGGAGGCCGTCACCTCTTTGACGATGAGGGTGGCGAGATTCTGGGCCGTGATTTTCGCTCCAGAAACCGTGGCTCCGGAGACATCGTTCACGGAACCAGTGATGGTGGCATAGTTTTGGGCGAATAGGGAAACTCCTAACGCCAACAGGCAGAACAGATAGCGAAACATAGCGAGACTCCTAACAGGGGAATACATCTTAGAAAGAGCATATCAAATTCATTACAGAGATACAGTTCCAGGGCAGGAATGGAGATCGCGCTACGCTGAAGGGGCGTGAAGAAGTTTGTTCCTATTTATGTCGGCGTGATTTTGGGCTTGGCACTTTTGTATCCCGTGGTCCGCTGGGTGACGGGCGAGAAGAAGCCGGTACGGATCTATCCCTCCCTGGCCGCCATGATTCCCGCCGATACTGAATTCGCCATGGGCTTCCAGTTGGAGCGGCTCAAGACAACGCCTCTCTACAAGAAGTTGATCGAGGGCCGGCGTATTCCGATCATTGAGGACTTTGTCGCGCGCACGGGCTTCGATCCGCGCAAGAGTCTCTATGAAATCGTCCTGGTGTCGAATGGCCGGGAGTCGGTGGCGCTGGCCGTCGGCAAGTTTTCGCGGACCACGGAGTTGCGGCAAGGCATGGAGCCGCCGATCCGCATTGAGGGCGATCGAACGACGCGGGAGACCTACAAGGGCTTCACGCTCGAAGGCAACGAAAATGCGACGTTATGCTTCTTGAACAGCGCCACGGCGATGGCGGGCCCGGCCCAGGCGCTAAGGGGATTGATTGACCGGCAGCAGCAAAATCCGCAGCCGCCACCGGCGCTGCTGGCCGCGATTGAGGCCGTCCCGCTTGAGAATCAGATCTGGGGCGTGGCGACCGGCGACGTGAATCGTTGGCTCTCCACCTTCAAGGTGGGGTCGATGAATTTGAAGTCCCTGCCCTTCCAGGTGACACGGGCCATCTTCGTCGCCGACGCAAGCGTGGGATTGCAGGCCAAGCTGAGCCTGGACTGCCCTGATCCGAAGGCCGCCGAGCAACTCGCCCTGGCCGTGCGCGCGGCCATGACGATGCTGCCGGCGAAGAGCGATTGGGCAGCTTTGCTTGAACAGCTCGACGTCCGCCAGGATGGCGCAACCGTCAATGTCCGCGTAAATTTGGGCGCCGACTTACTCGAGAAGTTACTCGGGGCCTGAACTTACTTCTTCGGGAACGGAATGGCGTCGCCCAAATTCATGGAGCCGCCGCCTTCGCTGACGTAGTTGCGGTTCCAATTGGGGATCTCCACCACCACATCGCCCTTGACGACGGCTTGGCAGCCTAAGCGCGACGACAGAGTTAGTCCGGCGGCGGTGTCGAGCCGGTCCAATTCGTCGTCCTCGGCTTCGGAGAGGTTCTGCTTGCCCTCTTTCACAATCACGTGGCAGGTGGTGCAGGCGCAGCTTCCGCCGCAGGCGTGCTCCAGTTGGACGTGGAAGTGCATGGCGATATCGAGCAGGCTCTCCGCCAGACCATGTTCACTGTAAGGAAGTTTGCCGGACTCGAACTCGACCGTTTGGCCTTCGCTTTGTCCAGCCGCAAGGAACGTAACTTTCGGCATTCGCCCCTAGTTTAGCATTGCTATACTCAGGCTACTCGTGTTCCACCAGTTTGAAAAGTCCATTCCCGTTGCCGTCGCGGCCAGCCTCTCCCAACAGCTCCAGATCGAGGTGCCGGTTCATTTGGAGCAGCCGCGAGACTCGAAGTTCGGCGAGTTTGCGCTGCCGGTCGCCTTTCAGTTGGCTCGTCAACTGAAGCAGGCGCCCAAAGCCATCGCCGAGAAGCTCGTCCAGGCGATCGGCCAACTGCCAGGCGTCGCGGCGATTGAGATTGCCGGCAACGGGTACTTGAATGTCCGGCTCGACCGGGCAGAGTATCTGCGAAACCTGATGCAGCCTCCTTTGGTCGATCGCGCCGGGGAGACCGGCAAGATCATCATCGAGCATACGAACATCAACCCGAATAAGGCCGCGCATATCGGCCATCTGCGCAACGCGATCCTGGGCGATACCTTTGCCCGGATGCTGCGGGCGAGCGGCGAGACGGTGGAAGTGCAGAACTACATCGACAACACAGGTGTGCAGGTGGCCGACGTGGTGGTAGGGTTCTTAAAGCTCGACGAGAAGAGCTTGGCCCAAGTGGAAGCTTTATCCTTAGCGCCACGATTCGATTACTACTGCTGGGATCTATATGCACAGACTTCCACTTACTATAAGGACCATCCGGAGGCACTGGCGTGGCGCGCCGAGGTGCTGCATTCGATTGAAGGTGGCACGGACGAAGTATCGCGTTTGGGGCACCTGGTGGCCGATGCCATTGTCAGTTGCCATTTGCGCACGATGGCGCGGCTGGGAATTGTCTACGACGTGTTGCCGCGCGAGAGCGAGATTCTGCACTTACAATTCTGGGCTAAGGCTTTCGAGTTACTAAAAGAGCGCAAGGCTCTCTTCCTGGAGACCGAAGGCAAGAACAAAGGCTGCTGGGTAATGCCGGCCTCGGCATTTCGTGATGCAGCGCGAGCCGAAGAGGAAGACGTCGACGATAGCAAGGTGATTGTGCGCTCGAACGGCATTGTCACTTACGTCGGTAAGGACATCGCTTATCAGTTATGGAAATTCGGCTTACTGGGTAAAGACTTCTACTACGAACCATTGGCCGGTTTCCCCGACGTGATGGTGTCGACTGCCCTGCCCCAGCCGCCGGAAAACTCACACTTTGGGGCCGGCAAGACCGTTTATAACGTGATCGACTCGCGGCAATCGTACTTACAGGACGTCGTCGTGGCGGGGTTACGCGCTTTGGGCTATCACGAACAGGCCGAGCGGTCGATCCACTTCTCCTACGAGATGGTGGCCTTAACGCCGCGGACTTGCGTCGACTTGCGCATTCCGATTTCGGACGAGGATGCGAAGAAAGCCTTCGTCGAGGTATCGGGACGCAAGGGCCTGGGGGTCAAGGCCGATGACCTACTCAATCAGTTGATCGATACGGCCGGGGCCGAAGTGGGCTCGCGCAATGCGGAGGCACCGGAAGCCGAGCGGTTGGACATTGCCACCCAGATCGCCATCGGCGCGTTGCGTTACTTTATGCTGAAGTTTACTCGCAACACGGTAATTGCTTTTGACTTACAAGAGGCTTTGAGCTTCACCGGCGAGACCGGCCCGTATGTGCAGT
>Ga0335394_10010258_pt1 | contig 10551 bp, 10 predicted proteins | sample MAT03_FD_205741 | JGI IMG/M metagenome (GOLD analysis project Ga0335394, IMG submission 205741) | Freshwater microbial communities from Lake Fryxell liftoff mats and glacier meltwater in Antarctica - MAT-03 (spades assembly) (version 2) ...
CTCGAAGGATTGGGCTGCCGGCCAACGGCTTGCACGCGAGGCTCCCAAGGTGGTGACCTCGGACGGTCTCAAGCCGCGTGCGGCATCGCAATCGCCCTGACAGGTGCCTGCCTTTGGGTGCCTGCGTGGCCGCCGGTGGTGCCGCCCGCCGCGACCGGGTGCTGATCGCCACCAAGGTCGGCAAGCCGATGCCCGACACGCCGGGCAAGGTCAACACCGGGCTGTCGCGGCGCTGGATCCGGCAGGCGGTGCACGACTCGCTGACGCGCTTGCAGACCGACCACATCGACCTCTACCAGTCGCACGACGACGACCCCAACACCCCGCTGGAAGAAACCCTGGGCGCGTTTGCCGAGCTGATCAGCGAGGGCAAGGTGTGCGCCATCGGCGCCAGCAACTTCTCAGCACCGCGCCTGGCCGAAGCGCTGGCCACCAGCGCCCGCCTGGGCCTGCCGCGCTACGAGAGCCTGCAACCGCTCTACAACCTGATGGACCGCGCTGCCTACGAGGCCGAGCTGGAGCCGCTGTGCCGGGCGCAGAACCTGGGCGTGATCAACTTCTTCGGCCTGGCGCGGGGCTTTTTGACCGGCAAGTACCGCAGCGAGGCCGACCTGGGCAAGAGCACCCGGGGTGCTGGCGTCAAGGGCTACCTGAATGAGCGCGGTTACCGGGTGCTGGCCGCGCTGGACGCCGCCGCCCAGGCGCTGGGCGCCACACCGGCCCAGGTGGCGCTGGCCTGGCAGATCGCCCGCCCCGGCCTGACCGCGCCGATCTGCAGCGCCACCAGCACCGCACAGTGGGACGAGCTGGCCGGCGCAGCCCGGCTGGCGCTGGATGCAGCGACGATTGCGGCGCTCGACGCCGCCAGCGCCGAGACCCCGGCCTAGCGTGGACTGGCCCGATGACCTGGGTCCGCCCACGTCAAGCCGTTTGTGCACCGCGCCACCAGCTCGAATGGCGGCGGGCTGGGCCTGTATTTCTCGATCAGCGAGATCCAGAGCCGCATGGCGGCCGACGACCCGCTGGCGCTGGACCTGGGCTACACCCGCACGATGATGGGTTTTTTGCTGTTCCGCCCGCAGCCGGCGCGCCTGATGATGGTCGGGCTGGGCGGTGGCTCGCTGGCCAAGTTCTGCCACCGCTACCTGCCGGGCGCAGCGATCCTGGTGGCCGAGATCAACCCGCATGTCATCGCGCTGCGCGATGAGTTTTTGGTGCCGCCCGATGATGAGCGGCTCACTGTCGTTTGCGCCGACGGCGCGCTGGCGGTGCGCCACGCCGCCCAGCCCTTCGACGTGCTGCTGGTGGATGGTTTTGACAGCCAGGGCCAGCCGGCGCGGCTGTGCTCGCAGCCACGGCGGCGATGGTGGACGCGTCCCATCAGGTCTGGCTCAACACTTTGTATGCCTGGATGCGCCTGCAAACCCCGGGCGTCGCCTACAGCAGCGGCGGGCTGACGGCCAACCCCAGCTACTTCGAGGATTCGGTGTTGATGGTCAACATGCTGGTGGTGACGGGCAATATGCCCAATCTCGCGGCGCAATGAAAGCGGGGGGCCTCGCGGCCCCAGGGTTCTAGTTCAGCGCGGCCCCAGGCCCAGCGTGCGGCGGATCACCCGCATGCCGAAGGCCTGGCGTTCGGCCACCAGGCCCATGACTGACTTGAGCTTGCGGCGGGCCGCTGGCAAGTCGCGCACGATGGCCATCAGCGCCGCCGAGATGTCGGCGCCGCTGGCCTTGTTGATGTCGGGGATGTACCAGTCGCCAAGGCCGATGTCGCGGAACATGTCAGCCTTGATCGAGTCCTCGGGCTGATGGACCATCAGGAAGGGCGTGCCGACGGCGGCCGCGATGATGGGCGAGTGGTTCTCGATGCTGACCACCACCTGCGCGTGGGCAAACAAGGAGGCGGCTTCGTCGGGCAGCCAGTAGTTGTCGCGCACCACCACCTTGGGCGCAACGTCCTCGGGCAGGCCGTCCTTGAGCAGGCTGGCCAGCAGCTCCACCACATAGACGGTCTCGGGCACAAGGGCGACCTTGTGCCCGGTGCTGCGCACGTAGTCGACGATGGCGGTCTTGAGCTTGTCGTGGTCGGCCTTCAGGTGCAGCGCGTTGTAAGTCTCGCGCGAATCGCCTTGGCGGGTCTTGGTGCCGGTGGGTGTCCAGCGATGACGCGGCACGACGCAGATGAACTTGCCCGATTGCAGGCCGTGGGCCTTCATGAAGGCGGCTGCCTTGGGCTCGTCGCGTGCGTCGAAGGCGAAGGTGGTGTCGGGCACGAAGTCTGCGTTCACGCCGGACAGGTCCAGGCCCAACGCTTCGCGGTTGATCGTCTCGTTGACGGGGGTGGCGGGGTCATCGAGCGAGGCGCCTTGCGGGCCGTCCACATCGGCGCCGCCCAGCAGGCGCAATGACGTGCGCTCGCGGGTGAACACGAAGCTGGCGGCGCGCAGGGCCTGAACGTCGGGGCTGCGCTCACCGTCATTGAAGTAGGTGAAGTTGAAGGAGTCGGTGGTGATGCCGAACATGCCGATCGGCTTGCCCGTTCGGCGATGGAAGCTCAGCAGCGCGGCCGGCTCGAGGATGCCGGCACCGGAGCCGATCACCATCACGTCGGCCGAGGCCACGGCGGCCTCGAGTGCGGCGTTGCTGGTCTTGCCGTCGGCGTCGATCTGGCCGCTGACGATGTTCAGGCCGGGGAACACCCGGCGGTGGATCGTGCCAGCGTCGAGCGCGCCATCGGCCACGCGTCCCAGACGCGCGATCTCGCCGCGGATCACCAGGTCCTTGTGCACCCACAGCGTGACGCGCGCCTCAGGGATGTAGCGGCGCAGCAGCGCCAGTGCGCCCGGCACATGGCCGATGTCACCGATGTTGTTGGTGTTCCAGGCATTGCGCCACAGGATGTGCGGCGCTTTGCCTTTGGTGCCTGCCTTGGCCGCCAGCGCGGCGGCCGGGCTCAACACGGTGCTCAGGGCGCCGAGCAGTTGGATGATGTCTCTGCGGTGCATCAGTGCTCCTTCGCTCGGCCGTGGGTCAGCGCTTTTCGGACTTGGCGGGCTTGGCGGCGGCAGCTTCGCCGGCCTGGGCCTTGCGCTTGAAGTAGTCGGCCAGCACATCGAAGGCCAGCTTGCGTTCACCGGTCTCGGAGACCACGCCCTTGCGGTTCCAACCGTTCTGGAACACCGGATGCTCGCGCCGTGGCGACTGGAAGTCTTTCAGAATCCAGGGCGAGATGCCGCGCAGGAAGCTGATGTTGTCGGCCATCTTCAGCGTGTTGGTATAGAACTGCGCCTGGAACTCTTCCGAGAATTTCGCCTTGTTGACCGGGTCGTGGTAATTCGCCTTGGCATCGGCACCGAACTCCGACAGCACCATCGGCTTGCCGTGGAGGTTGCTCCAGGTCACCGTGGTGATGTCGTCCAGCGAGTCGTCGCCGTACCAGCCGGTGTAGGTGTTGATGGCCAGGATGTCGAGCTTGGCGGCCAGCGGGTCGGTGATCTTGGCTTCGAGGCGTCCGTTGACCTTTTTCTTGCCCGCCCACAGCGCGGCGCTGACCAGGCGGGTCGGGTCGAGGGCGCGGGTGTCGTCGGCCAGCGTGCTCTGGAAGTGCAGGCGCTCGGGGGAATCCTCCGTCTCGTTGCCGATGCTCCAAACGAAGACGGAGGCGCGGTTGCGGTCGCGCAGGATGTTCTCGGCCATCATCTTGCGGGCAGTCAGCAGCGCCTTCTCGCTCTTGAAGTCAACCGACCAATAGACCGGAATCTCGCTCCACACCAGCAGGCCCATCTCGTCGGCCATGCGCACCGTCAGTTCGGAGTGCGGGTAGTGGGAAAGGCGCACATAGTTGCCATTAAGGCCGACCTTGATTTCGGACAGCAACGCGCGCGCGGCTTGCGGCGTGATGATGCGGCCCGGCGTCGGGCCGAACTCTTCTTCGTGCATGCTGATGCCGCGCAGGAAGATCGGCTTGCCGTTGAGCAAGATGTCCTCGCCCACCACCTTGATGGTGCGAAAGCCGATGCGGTCGCTCATTCGGTCGTCGCCCGCTTGCACCTGCACCTCATACAGCTTCGGCGACTCCGGTGACCAGCGTTGCAGGCCAGCCGGTGGCTTGACCGTGAAGCTGGCTTGCCCAGCCGCATCGGTGCTGGCCGTCAGCTTCACGCCCAACTCGGCAATGTTCAGCGTCACCGGCTGATGGGCGGCAGCCGGACCATCGAGCTTGACGCTGGCGCTGATGCTGCCGTCGTCATTCAGGCTCATGTACTGGTCGTCGATATAGGTCTTGGGCGTGTAGATCACTCGCACTGGGCGGGTGATGCCGCCATAGTTTTCCCAGTCGGTGTGGGTGGGTGGAATGCTCTCATCGGTGTGCTTCGAGTCGACGCCGACGGTGATCTGGTTCTCGCCCTTGCGCAGCAGACCGGTGACATCGAAGGTGAAGGGAGTGAAGCCACCTTCGTGCTTGCCAACGTACTTGCCGTTCAGATACACCGAGGCCTTGTAGTTGACCGCCTCGAAGCGCAGGAAGGCGCGCTGCGTGTTGCTGTCCTTGCCCAGATCGCGCGCCTGGAAGGTGCGCTGATACCACATCAGCCCGTCATAGAAGCGCAGCTCGGTGTTGGGCATGTTCCATGAGCCCGGCAGGTCGGCGCGCGGCGCCCGCTGCATGTCGTACTCGAAGAAGATGCCGGGGTTGGCTTTCTCCTCGGCCTGCACGTTGACGTCGCGGTAGCGCAGGTTGCGCAGGTCCGGCGATGTGTTGTGTATCTCACTCAGGCTGACTCGGTAGCGGTCCTTGGAATAGGTCCAGGTGCCCGACAGGTCGTCGCCGCTGCGGTTGATCGCATTGGTCAGCAGCACGGCCGGGCGCAGCGCCTGGGTGCTCGGGGTGGCGGCCCCGCCGGTGGCGGGCAGCAGCGCAGCAGCCATCAGGAACAGGGCGGGAAGCAGGGGGCGTAAAACAGTCATGGGGTCTCCGTCTTCTTGGTGTGAGGTGGGCAATGGGCCTTGCTTCAGCGTTGCAGGCAAGGTCGCTTGTTGTCAAAGGTCCAACCGGGCATCAGGTATTGCATGGCGACGGCATCGTCGCGTGCCCCCAGGCCATGCTGAAGATAGAGCTGGTGCGCCTGCTCCACCCGCGCCATGTCCAGGCTGACGCCGAGGCCCGGCGTGGTCGGCACCTGCACATGGCCGCCAACGATCTGCAGCGGCGCTTGCGTCAGGCCCTGGCCGTCTTGCCAGATCCAGTGGGTGTCGATGGCGGTGACCTTGCCCGGTGCGGCGGCGGCCACATGGGTGAACATCGCCAGCGAGACGTCGAAATGGTTGTTCGAATGCGAACCCCAGGTCAGGCCCCAGTCGCGGCAGGTCTGGGCCACACGGACCGAGCCGGCCATGGTCCAGAAATGCGGGTCGGCCAGCGGGATGTCCACACTTTGCAGAGCCAACGCATGGGTGAGCTGGCGCCAGTCGGTGGCCACCATATTGGTGGCCGTGGGCAGGCCTGTTTCGCGGCGGAATTCGGCCATCACCTCGCGGCCCGAAAAACCGTCCTCGGCACCGCAAGGGTCTTCGGCATAGGCGACGACACCATGCATGTCGCGCATCAGGCGCACTGCGTCCTTGAGCCGCCAGCCGCCATTGGGGTCGAGCGTGACGCGCGCGGCGGGGAAGCGCTGGTGCAGCGCCCTGACGGCGGCCACCTCGTCCTCGCCGGCCAGCACGCCGCCCTTCAGCTTGAAGTCATTGAAGCCATAGCGGGCCTGGACGGCCTCGGCCTGACGCACGATGGCATCGACGTCCAGCGCTGCCTCGTTGCGCAAGGCGAACCAGGCGTTGGCTGCGGCGCTTTCACTTCGCTGACTTTCGCTTCGATACGCGAGGTCGGTCTTGCGGCGCTCGCCGACATAGAACAGATAGCCCAGCATCTCGACCGAGCTGCGCTGCTGCCCCTCGCCGAGCAGGGCCGCCACAGGCAAGCCCAGGTGCTGACCCAGAAGATCGAGCAGGGCCGATTCGACGGCGGTGAGGCAGTGGATGGTGGTGCGCAGATCGAAGGTCTGCAGGCCGCGGCCGCCGCTGTCGCGGTTGGCAAAGCGCTGCTGCATCAGGTTCAGCACCGCCTGCACATTGCCGACAGCACGGCCGACCACCAGCTCGCGCGCCTCGTCCAGCGTGGCGCGGATCTTCTCGCCGCCGGGCACCTCACCAATGCCGGTGCGGCCGGCGCTGTCGGTGAGGATCAGCAGGTTGCGGGTGAAAAAGGGCGCATGCGCACCGCTTAGATTGAGCAGCATGCTGTCCTGCCCCGCCACCGGGATGACCTGCAGCGCGGTGACCACCGGGCTGTCAGCGCTCATTGCGGCCCCAGCTTTTCAATCAGTTCGCGCAGCGCTTCGACCTCGGCCACCTTCATGTCCGACAGCGGCGGGCGTACCGGCCCGGCACTGTGGCCGACGAGGGTTGCACCGGCCTTGACGATGCTGACCGCATAACCCTCGCCGCGGTTGCGGATGTCCAGGTAGGGGATGAAAAAGTCCTTCAGCAGCCGGTCGGTGGTGGCGGTGTCGCCACTGGCATAGGCGTCGTAAAACTCGATGGCGGTACGCGGGATGAAGTTGAACACCGCCGACGAATAAGTCGGCACGCCCAGCGCTCGGTACGCATGCGCATAGACCTCGGCCGTTGGCAGCCCGCCGATGTAGGCGTAGCGGTCGCCGAGCCCTTGGTAGATGGTGACCATGCGCTCGATATCGCCCAGGCCGTCCTTGAAGCCGATCAGGTTCGGGCAGCGCTCGGCCAGTTGGCGCAGCGAGGTCACGTTGAGCTTGCAGGCGCCCCGGTTGTAGACGATCACGCCGATCTTCACGCTCTTGCAGACGGCCTCCACATGGGCGGCCAGGCCCTCCTGCGTGGCTTCGGTCAGGTAGTGGGGCAGCAGCAGGATGCCTTGCGCGCCGGCGGCCTCGGCCTCCTGGGCATAGCGGATCGCCAGGGTGGTGCCGCCGCCGGCACCTGCCACGATGGGCACACGGCCACGGCAGGTGGCGGTGGCGGTCTTGATCACCTCGACAAACTCCTGCGGCTCCAGCGAGAAAAACTCGCCCGTGCCGCCGGCGGCGAACAACACGGTGGCACCGTAGGGCATCAGCCATTCAAGGCGTGCGGCGTAGCTGCGGGCATCGAATTGCAGTTGATCGTCAAAGTCGGTCAGCGGGAACGACATCAGACCGTGACCAAGTGCTTGTTTCAACTCTGAGGGGGACATCGGTGTTCCAGACTGTGGCGGCCTTGTTATAAGTCATCGTACAACATAAACCGGCTTTGTCAATCGAGGGTCGCCGCCGAGTCGCTCAGGTCAGCAATCCTTCGGCGTGGCTGCGTCGCCGACGCTCGCGGCTGTTGGCCAGATGGGTGCGCATCGCTGCCCGGGCGGCATCGGCATCTTGCTGCGTGATGGCGTCAAAGATGTTCTCGTGCTCGTTGTTGATCCGGCGCAGATAGTCGAGTTGCGCGGCACTGCGGGGCGGCTTCTCCTGTGCATCGGGTTTGGCGTCGTCAAGCCGCGCACGCGGAATGATCGAGGTGCCGAGGGAGCTCATCAGTTCGGCGAAATGAGGGTTCTGGGTGGCGCGCGCGATCTCCAGATGGAACTGAAAGTCGGGGCCGACGGCATCCTGGCCGGCCTCGATGGCGGCGCTCACCGCGTCCAATGTGCTGCGCATGTCCAGCAGGTTCTGTTCACTGCGGCGCATGGCGGCCAGGGCGGCGGCCTCGGTCTCGATGCCGATGCGCAATTCCAGCACCGAGATCACGTCGCGCAGGGTGGCGAAATGCTCGGCGGTGATGCAGAACGGGGTGGCCTGCGCCGGCCCGACCACAAAGGTGCCGATGCCGTGCCGGGTGTTGACCAGGCCGGCCGCCTGAAGGCGCGAGATCGCCTCGCGCACCACGGTCCGGCTGACGCCGAACTGCGCCATGATGGCCGACTCGGGCGGCAGCTTCTCGCCCGGCGCGAGTCGGCCATCGCGGATGCGGTCGCCCATGGCGTCCACCAGCTCATAGGCCAGGCTGCGTGTCTTGCGCAGGTTCATCGAGATTTCTGCCATCCGGGTTAGCCCTCAGCCAAAGCCATTGACGCCAGTGATCATTGGTAGACAATACTTGTATGACAACCTATGAGTTGATTCTGCAGCACTTTAGCAGAATCCTGCCCGCAGTCCCATGACAACTGACTTGATCGGCAAGTATCCCCGGCTGTTGCTGACCGGGGCCGCAGGCGCGCTGGGGCGGGTGCTGCGGCCGCGCTTGCGCGCGCACTGCCAGACCCTGCGTGTCAGCGATCTGGCCGAGCTCGGCGCGGCCACTGCGGGCGAGGAGTTGGTGCCCGCCGATCTGCAGGACCCGGCCGCCATGCTGAGTTTGCTGGAAGGCGTTGATGCGGCCGTGCATTTCGGCGGCGTGTCGGTCGAGCAGCCCTTCGAGGTGGTGCTGCCGGCCAATATCGTCGGCGTCTTCAATCTCTACGAGGCGGCGCGGCTGCAGGGCGTGCGCCGCATCGTGTTTGCCAGCTCCAACCATGTCACCGGCTGCTACCGGCAGGGCGAGTCGATCACCCCCGCCGCGCGGCCTCGCCCCGATGGCTATTACGGCGTCAGCAAGGCCTTTGGCGAGGATATGGCCAGCCTCTACTTCGACAGGTATGGCATCGAGACGGTGAGCCTGCGCATCGGCAACTGCGCGGCCCAGCCGGCAGATCGGCGCGGTCTGGCGATCTGGCTCAGCCACGACGATCTGGAGCGATTGGTCGTCGCCAGCCTGCGTGCCGAGAACGTCGGCTGCACGACGGTTTACGGCGTTTCGGACAACCCGCAATCCTGGTGGGACAACAGCATGGCGCGCGACATCGGCTACCGGCCGCAAGACAGTGCCGAGGCTTACCGCGCGCAGATCGAGGCCGAGGCGGCACCCGCCGACTTCAATGACCCGACCCAGCGTTTGCAGGGCGGACGCTTTCTGGGGGTGGGCCCGTTCCCATTCCCACCGGAATCCAAGGAGATGAAACGATGAAACTCAAGATGCTCTTCAGCGCGGCCGCTGCCGCACTCGCCCTGAACACCGCAAGCGCCTTCAGCGCGCAAGCCCAGGTGATGAAGGCCGCCGATATTCATCCGGCGGGCTATTCCACCGTGGTGGCGATGGAGAACATGGGCGAGAAGCTCAGTGCGGCAACGCAGGGGCGTATCAAGTTCCGCATGTTCCCGGGCAGCGTGCTGGGCGGCGAGAAGGAAATGATCGAGCAGGCGCAAGTCGGCGCGATCCAGATCTTGCGTACCAGCCTTGGCCCGGTCGGTCCGGTGGTGCCCGAGGCCAATGTCTTCAACATGCCTTTTATCTTTCGCGACACCGCGCACATGCGGGCGGTGATCGACGGGCCGATCGGGCAGGAGCTGCTCGACAAGATCAGCGCCAGCCCGGCGCGTCTTGTGGGTCTGGCCTGGATGGACGCGGGCAGCCGCAGCCTTTACACCAATAAGCCGGTGCGCAAGCCCGCTGACCTGAAGGGCCAGAAGATTCGCATGATGGGCAACCCGCTGTTCGTGGACACGATGAACGCCATGGGGGGCAACAGCATCACGATGGGTTTCGGCGAGGTGTTCACCGCCATCCAGACCGGCGTCGTGGACGGTGCCGAGAACAACGCGCCTTCGTACTTCACCACCAACCATCACAAGGCCGGGGCCAAGTTCTACACGCAGACCCAGCACCTCATGGTTCCCGAGCTCCTGGTCATGTCCAAGGTCAGTTGGGACAAGCTCCCGCCGGCCGACCAGGCTCTGGTGAAAAAACTGGCGCGTGAGGCGCAGATGGAACAGCGCGCGCTGTGGGACAAGTCCGTCAGCGAAAGCACGGCTCGCCTGAAGGCCGATGGCGTGGAGTTCATCGAGATCGACAACAAACCCTTCTTCGATGCCACGGCCGCCGTGCGCGCAAAGTACGGCGCGCAGTTCGCCGACCTCATGAAGCGCATCGGCGAAGTCAAGTGATGGGCCAAACCACCACGCCCGCGCAGCGCGCGCTCGACGGCCTGTACCTCGGCTGCATCTGGACCGCCGGCATCGCCATCACGCTGATGTCCATCATCATCCCGATCGGCGTGGTGCTGCGCTACGCCTTCGGTGTCGGGGCGCAATGGCCCGAGCCCATCGCCATCCTGCTGATGGTGGTGTTCACCTTCATCGGTGCCGCGGCGGCCTACCGGGCCGGCGCCCATATCGCGGTGACGATGCTGGTGGACCGCCTGCCCGCTGCGGCGCAGGCGGTGCTGGCGCGCATCGTCCATGGGCTGATGCTGCTGATCTGCGGCTTCGTCGTGTTCTACGGCGGGCGGTTGAGCTGGGAGACCATGGGGCAGTCGACTGCCGAGCTGCCCTGGCTGCCGGTGGGTGTGACCTACCTGGCCATTCCCCTCGGCTCTCTGGCCACGGCCATCTTCGTGCTCGAACGCCTGATTTTCGGCGAACAAAAACACCGGCCCATCGTGGCC
>Ga0335394_10010265_pt1 | contig 10549 bp, 12 predicted proteins | sample MAT03_FD_205741 | JGI IMG/M metagenome (GOLD analysis project Ga0335394, IMG submission 205741) | Freshwater microbial communities from Lake Fryxell liftoff mats and glacier meltwater in Antarctica - MAT-03 (spades assembly) (version 2) ...
AACGAGCAGCCGGCTTTAGTCGGCTTCAAAAGGGTAGCCGGAGGCTTCAGCCTCTGGCGTCGAACGGGTAAGACATCAAAACGGGCTTAACTTGGTGCATATTGACGTAACTACTCAGCCCTTATTTGAGGGAATAAATGATGGCTGGGTAGTTACGTTAATTCGCCGTTTTACTTCCCACGTAATTTTCGCCAAAACGGGCGCAGGCGCGCTTTGAGCGCCTCAAACCGATTTTGGCGGGCGGCATAGGCGGCGTTGGCGGCCTTGAACTCGGCGACCTCGCGTTGAAAACCCGCACCTTGCGAGTCGACCAGCGCCAAAAAACGCGCCTTCGCCCAATCATACACGGCGCGTTCTTGCGTGGTCAGGTCGATGAGTTGCTCACGGATTCCCGACGGCGTGTCTTTGCGCTCACCTGTGTTGCGGCGGACATAGTACAGCGGTTTGACCCACCCGCACAGCCGTGCCATCAACAACAAACTTTCGTCATAATATTCGGTCAGCCCGACAAAAGCGAAATGCTGGGTGATATTCGCCTGCGCTTGCGCCACAGCCTCCGCGCCGACGCGAGTCGGGCGGTGCTTGGTTAGTTCGTCATCGTTCCCGCCGATCAGACGGCTGATTTGGGTTTGCGTCACCCACGGTTTGGCGATGTGTTCCGGCCAGCCGATTTCACCACTGAGATATTTGGCGCGATTGGGGGATTTATCGAACCTAAATACGTAATAATAGCTGGCGATGGCGCGGCTGACCGGCTCGCGCAGCAAGGTGAAATAATGGGATGTTTGTGGCACATAACGGTGAACACCATACGAAAAATGCCCCCAAAGCGCTTCGGTGGAGGCCAGTTGGCTTGGCGTCAATTTTCGCAGTGATTCGACGGCGGACGGGCGCGGCACATAATACAGCCCATCACCATACTGCCGGTCAAGGATCGTATGGAGGGTTGTGCCACCTGTGTGTTCGATATGCAGGAAGATCGGAAGCATAAATGCGAGTCCTGAGTCTCGAGTCCTGAGTGAGGGAAACCTTATCTCAGGACTCGGGACTCATCACTCAACTTAGTAGCCCAACAGCCCGACGACATCGCGGACGGCCTTGGCGCTGATTTCCAGCATGGCCTTTTCGCTGTCGTCCAGTTGCATTTCGATCACCTTCTCGACGCCATCCGCGCCCAAGACGGCTGGGACGCCGACGAACAGATTATTGTAGCCGTATTGACCCTTGAGGTAGACGGCGCTGGGGATGACGCGCTTCTGGTCGCGCACAATCGCCTCAACCATGTCAACCGCCCCGGCTGCCGGCGCGTAATAGGCGCTCGTGCCGAGTAAGCCGACGATTTCGCCGCCGCCCTTGCGGGTGCGCTCAATGATGGCTTGCAGTTTTTCTTCGCTCATCAATTCACGGATGGGGATGCCCGAAACGCTGGTGTGGCGCGGCAGCGGAACCATCTCGTCACCGTGACCGCCCAAGACGATGGCGTGAATATCGCGCACGCTCAGGCCGAGTTCCATCGCCAAGAATGCCTTATAGCGGGCGGTGTCCAACGCGCCAGCCTGACCGATGACTCGGTTGGCCGGGAAACCTGATTCGGCCAGCGCGACGTGGCACATGGCGTCCAGCGGGTTGCTGACGATGATCAGGATGGCGTTGGGCGAATATTTAGCGACTTCACGGGTGACTTGGCCGACGATTTCTTGGTTGGTCTTGATCAAATCGTTACGGCTCGTCCATTGGCCGGTCACGGGGTCTTTCTTGCGCGGCATCCCGGCGGTGATGACCACCACATCGCTCTCAGCGGTCTCTTCGTAGCCTTCGCTGCCGGTGAAGTGGATGTCACTCTTGAGGATCGGCGCGGCTTCGGCGAGGTCAAGCGCCTTGCCCTTGCCGAGGTTTTGCACGCGGTCTACCAAGACCACATCACCCAGTTCTTTGGCGGCGATCCATACCGCGCAGCTTGCGCCGACGTTGCCCGCGCCGATAATCGAAATCTTCTTGCGACCCATGGGGATGCTCCTTGTGAAATACGGTCAAAAGCGTAACGGACGAATAGGCTACATTATATGTCGATTGATGAGCAACCGATATTGTGAAGTTTGGTATTAGTGCGGTTCATCCCTTTATCTCAAGACAGATGTATGGAATCGCTCAGGTCGGGGGACATGACCCTACGAACCACACGGTTTTCTTAGGGGCGGTTCGTAGGGGCGCAGCCATGGGTGCGCCCGCCAAACACGACATTTTACACTAATGGAGGGATGATTTAGAACCCAAACAATCTTCGACTGGGGTTTTAGAACAAAATGTACCCGAATAATCGTTTGAATTCTTTTCAGTTTCCCCATAACTTGAAATGCACCCAATGATGGCTGATTAGTTAGCCATAATCAACGAATCATTCTAAAGTATGACGCGAAGATCATCCACAAGAAGGATGTTTCGAGAATTATTATGTTTTATAATTTTTTCAGAGTCACTACTGATGGAAAATTTGAATAGAATTGGCATCAAGGGAAGAAATGATAGCGGAGTAGTTACGGTTATTTAGCGTTTTAGAGGATTAGCGCGATGCAGTCACTACCTATTCTGATTGTTGAGGACGACCCCGATGCCCGTTCGATGGTTTCACACATCATCCATTATCTGAAGATGCCGTATGAAGCGGTCTGGGATGCCAAAATCACACTGAATAAGCTGTACACGTCGGGCAGCCAGTACAGCGCCGTGATTATCGACATCGCACTGCCAGGTAAAGATGGATGGGAACTGGTGAAGTATATCCGCAACCAGCCGACCACCGAGTCGCTCCTCTGCATCGCCGTCACGGCTTATCACACGTCCAAGACCCGTGAACAAGCAGTCTTATCAGGGTTTAATGCCTATTTCCCCAAACCGGTTGATGCTGCCCACTTCGCGCGTGAATTTTCCGTGCTGTTAGGGCAACCCTACAAGGGATAACGCCGATATGATCACCCCAATCAATGATTTGCAAGAAATACATCAGATCGGGTGCATTTCAGCTTAACGCAAAATCCCCATATCAGCGGGCGTACACATAGGTGCGCCCCTACGAACCACACGGTTTTCGTAGGGGCGGGGCCGTGTCCCCGCCCGCCATGCAACATCGTAAAATGCACCCGTCAAAATCAAACAGTCTTTACGGCAATCCATTTTGTGGTTATCATAATGAAAACAACAAACTGTTGATATTGTATAAAGATACTGTTAACAATACCTTCGCCAAAATTTCTGACAGTGCTAAAATCTCGGTTTAGCTTACAGATTTGAGCCTTTATGAGCCATATATAACCCGAATTTTGCTATACATCTTGTGATTTTGATGGTGTTTTCAAAATTGGCGAAGGTATTGGAAGTTGAAACAATTTTAGTAACTTCTCAATAGACGACGCTCATTTTCGCCCCAATGACGATTTAACCGTGAGGAACGCCATGCAACGCTCTGCCTTCTATGCCGCAATGACACTGATAGCCTTATGTTTTTCGATATCAGCCTGCGCGCCGACGGCGATCCCAGTCACGCCTACGCTTGTGCCGAGGCTTGAACTATCGATTTCTGGGGCAACCTCGGTGTCGTCGGTATTGGCCGCGCTTGAAACGCAATTCGAGACCGATACCCCAGACCGTGATTTGAACGTCTTAAGCGGGACGACGACTGCCGCAGGCGTGCAAGGGGTGATTGATGGGGTTTTGACGGCGGCGGCGCTGCTCCGCCCGTTGAGCGATGAAGAGGCTGCACAAGACGTCCAGTATGTGTCTTTTGCCCAGACCTCGGTGGCCTTAATCGTCCATCCCGCGTTAGAGATCGATGGCCTGACCGGTGAGCAGGCTCGCGCCATCTTCTTAGGGGAAATGACCAACTGGTCAGAAGTGGGCGGACCCGACGAGGCGATTGTGGTGTTTGGTCGCAGCGAATCTGAGGCACATACCACCTTGATGCGCGTGGCCGTCTTCGGCGATGCCCCCTTCCCAGAACCCTTAGTGACGATTTTGCCATCTCACAGCGCGATGCTGACCGCCGTCGAGTCGACGCCCAATTCAATTGGCTATACCGTTTGGGGGGCTGCTTTGGCTTCAGGGACGGGAGCTAAACCTTTGGCACTGGATGACGTGAGTGTGAGTAGCCCCGATTACCCGGTCTTGGCTCAAATGGGCATCGGTTTTATGGCTGAAAAAGCCGAGACGGTTCAGCCCTTATTAGACTGGTTGGCCTCAGAAAAAGGCCTAGCGGCATTATCACAGTTTGGGGTGATGCCTCCTAGCGTATCCCCGTAAGGGGGAATACAAATGACATGCTGTGGGGTGCATTTCAGATTTTTGCACTGCGGGAGGAGACACCGCTCCTCCCCTACAAAAACCACCTAGCCCCTCCCTTACAAAAACCGCGTCGTTCGTAGGAGCGCACCCATGCGCGCCCGCCACATTCACCCCAGCAGACGAAAATTTAGTGGAGCTTATAAGACAGTCTATGCGTGCCATCACTGCTTTTAGGAATTTGTCGCTGGCAGCGAAAATCGCCGTTTTCGCGTTGATCACGACGGTGACATTTTTCGGCTTGTTAGCCCTTTTTATCGCGCCCAATATCTTGTCAGCCATCACAAGGTATGGGCAAGAACAAGCTGCGGGGGAGGTCAAGATCATTCAATCACAATTTTCTGTGATTGAGGATGAAATTTCTAACGCGGCAAACTTCCTATCCTTTGCCCCCGGTTTGAATGAAGCGCTTAAGAACAGCGACATCCAGCAGATCCGCACTGCCGTCTTGTTGCAAGGCGATGCGCTCCTGCTTGACTTTGTGCAAGTGGTCGATCAAGACGGGGATCAACTGCTTGATCTACAAAAGACGTCGGCTTCCTTGGACGCCTCTATGCTTAATAGCTTGGCTCAATTGAGTTTTGTGGGCGGCACGACCACCGGCTTGATCGGTTCTGAAGAGGGGTCGCCTTTCTTAGTTGGGGTCACGGCGCTCAAAGATACCACTGGCGTGGTGATTGGCGCGGTATTGGCCGGGCGGCGCATCGACTCGGCCTTCATGGATGAATTAAGGATTGGGCGCGCCGAAACGCATGTCGGTTTCCTCTATAACGGTGAACTGGCGGCCGTCACCTCCGACGATTTTAATCAGATTGACCGGCTTGATGAGGCCGCCGACCTGATCTCCCAAGCCGAGCAGGGGGGAGTGGCTGTTCAAGTATCATTGGGCGCAAGCGCAGACGATACCCCAGACACCCAAGCCTATGCACCGGTGATTGTCGGCGGCAGCCGGGCAGGCGTTTTCGCCTTGCGAATTGAGTACAGCGTCTTATTTGAGCTGCAATTTCAAATTATCCAGAGTCTTCGTATTGCTCTTCTAATCGTGGTCTTTATCGCCTCAAATGTGCTGGTCGTCCTGCTCCAGTTTGGCATTATTCGCCCTTTCACGCTCCTCACACAGCAGATTGAGCGAATCACCAAAGGCGAATACGGTGAGCGGGTTGAGATCAAGTCAAAAGACGAGATCGGGCGCTTGGGCGCGTCGTTCAATCAGATGATCGATATTGTCCAGCAGCGCGAGGCCTCTTTGAAATCACTGAATCAGACGTTGGAGCAGCGCGTCGCAGACCGCACCCGCGACTTGCGTGAAGCCCGCGATGAGGCGCTGACGGCGCAACGCCTTGCCCTAGAGAGTTCACGCTTGAAGTCGGAATTCCTCTCCACCATGTCGCACGAGCTTCGCACCCCGCTCAATGCGATTGAGGGCTTTAGTGGCATCATGTTGGGCGGGATGGGGATTGAGCTTTCGCCAGATGCTGAGGGCATGATGAAGCGCATCAGCGCCAACAGCAAGCGATTGCTGCATCTGATTAACGATTTTCTCGACTTAACGCGCATCGAATCGGGGCGACTAGAACTGGTCAAAGAACCGATTGATATTCGTTTCTTGGTCAACCGCTGGCGCGAGTCCGTCGGAATTTTGGCCGAAGAAAAACGACTGGACTTCAAGATTGTGATTGACGCCAGCGTGCCTGAAAAGATCGTGAGTGACGAGGACGCCTTGACAAAAATCGTCATCAACCTGCTGAGTAATGCCTTCAAATTCACACGTCAAGGGCGTGTCGAGCTTCAATTGGAGGCGGACTCATCACGATTGATCGTCAAAGTCACGGATACCGGGATCGGCATTCCGGTTCACGCCCGTGATTATATTTTCGAGGAATTTCGCCAAGTTGATGGTTCTTCTAAGCGCGAATATGGTGGTACAGGTTTGGGTTTGGCGCTGGTGAGCAAGCTGACGCGCTTATTGAATGGCACAGTCTCGCTAGACAGCGAGATGGGCAAAGGCAGCACCTTTAGCATTGAGTTGCCCCTACGAGAGGAAAAGGTTTTGGCATGAATAACAATATCCCGCGTGACATACTCAAAGATTGGTCGATTGTCGTCATTGACGATGAGCCAGATAGCCTAGAACTCGCCCGCTATATCTTGGCCTTTTATGGGGCGAATGTGCATACCGCCGTCAATGGTAATCACGGGCTAGAAGTCGTCCAGCAGGTCAAGCCCCGTTTCGTCATCTCTGACTTGTCGATGCCGGATATGGATGGGTGGGAATTTCTCTCACAATTGCGCGATTCGGGGTCAGATGTCGCCCAGACCCCCGTGATCGCCTTGACCGCCCATGCCATGCGCGGGGATCGTGAACGCGCCATACAAGCCGGGTTTCACAATTATCTGACCAAGCCGTTGACCATCAACACGTTCATGGACGAGCTGCTAAAATTATTGCTCGACATCCCAGAACTTAGCGAATACTTGGTTATTTAGCATTTTAGAGGATTAGCGCGATGCAGTCACTACCTATTCTCATCGTTGAGGACGACCCCGATGCCCGTTCGATGGTTTCACACATCGTCCATTATCTGAAGATGCGGTATGAAGCGGTCTCGGATGCCGAAATCGCGCTGATTAAGCTGTATGCGTCGGGCAGCCAGTACAGCGCCGTGATTATCGACATCGCACTGCCGGGTAAAGATGGATGGGAACTGGTGAAGTATATCCGTAACCAGTCGACCACCGAGTCGCTCCTCTGCATCGCCGTCACGGCTTATCACACGTCCAAGACCCGTGAACAAGCGGTTTTATCGGGGTTTAATGCCTATTTCCCCAAACCGCTTGATGCTACCCACTTCGCCCGTGAACTTTCCGTTCTGCTAGCGCAGCCCTAGAAGGGATAACTCCGATATGATCACCCCAATCAGTGATTCGCAAAAAACACATCAGATCAATTGGCTTGTCCCCAATCGCGTGCTTCAAGTTGTGCTTTCAGGGGTGTATACGCCTGAAAACGCCGCGCTTATTAACGCGGGTCTGATGGAAGTACTAGACAAAACCGACCAGCCCCTAACGGTACTTTTCGATTGCTTGACCATGCAGCGCCCGGTCAATTTTGAAATTATTCGTCAGGCACAAGGGTTCATGCACCACCCGATGTTGGCGCAGATTTACGTTGCCGCCACGGACCGTTTGGTTCGATTTGCGATGATGGTGATTTTCAACTCATCGGTTGCGCGCCTTCGCTTGTTCGATTCGGTGAGTCAGGCGCGCATGATGGTTGAGGCGCTCGGCATCAAACGGCTCTAAACGTCGTAGCACACAGGCAAATACAACACCCGCGTTGTCCTCACGATCCCTCGAATTTTTCGTAGGGACAGGGCCTGTGTCACAGGCTGTAGGGTTAGTGAGGAAATAGCGACATAGGGTTACACATCGGTTTTCGTAGGGGCGGAGCCATGTCCCCGCCCGCCATGCAATAATCTGAAATGCACCCCCTCGTTGAATTGTTTGCTTTTTGCAAGGTATGTCATACAATATCATTAGAGATGATCTGAAGGATTATTTGCGGGCGGGCAGGCGCGCGCCCTACAAGATTTCAGATGACTTTAATCTCACAAAAGCGAATTTATGTGCTATACTAAATCTGTGAACACTCTTTGAGGACACAGGACAGACACATAACCGGGATATGACGACCAAAGGAGAGACATCCCCATGTATCAACAAATCACCATTATCGGTAATGTGGGGCGCGACCCCGAAATGCGCTACACACAAGGCGGCGTGGCCGTCTGCGACTTTTCCGTGGCGGTCAACAAACGCTATACCACGGCGGGCGGCGAACAGCGCGACGAGACGACATGGTTTCGCGTGACGTGTTGGCGTCAATTGGCCGAGACGATGGGTAAATATCTGACCAAAGGCAAACAGGTGATGGTGGTGGGCGAGGTAACGGCTTCGGCTTATACCGACAAAGCCGGTCAACCGGCGGCCACGCTGGAAATCACCGCCAACACGGTCAAGTTTCTGGGTCAGCGGCAAGAAAGCGGCGAAAATGAGGCTACTGGCGGCGGCGCTCGCGGGGGTGGGGACAGTGGCGGTAATCGTGGCGATGATAATTTTACGCCACCACAGCGCTCATCCTCACGCGGGAGTGGTGGGGGCGGAGGCAATAACACCCCGCCATCCAACCCGGATGACATCCCGTTTTAAGCGCACTCCCAAGCCCCTTCTCCTCACAGAGAGGGGGTTTTGATTCGGGACTTAGGGGTGAGGTTTTTAATCTGGGTACAGATACGCCGCCAAAACCCCTAACTCGGCGCAGGCGTCGTCGCACAGCGCGGCGTAGTCTGCACGCGCTGACTCCGATGATACGACCCGCGCTAAGGTGTGGTAGGCCAACCGGATATCCAGCGGCATGTGATATTGTTTCGCCACGGGCAGGGCGGCGCGGGCGTAGCGCTCTGCGGCGGCGGCATCCCCGCGCAAACGCGCCAGATAACCCTGTGTATTCAGGCGGCGCGCCTTGCTGTAAGGGAACCAGCGCGTAAAACGGGGGTGCATTTCAAGTTAGTGCAAAATGTTGTGTCTGGCTGGCGCACGGCATCAGTTGTTTTGGATCACCGACGACTTATGGAAGGATGATTTGAAATCCAAACGATTTTGGATCGGGGTTTTAGGGGTGCATTTCAGATTATTGCATGGCGGGCGGGGACATGGCCCCGCCCCTACGAAAACCGTGTGGTTCGTAGGGGCGCACCCGTGTGTGCGCCCGCCAAACACGACATTTTGCACTCACTTGAAATGCACTCGATTTATTTTGAGAGATGCGTTAGAAGTAGCGTTCGATGCTATACTCGTAATAGGGTGAAATCAAAACTTAAACAGGAAAATCACCGATGTCTGATAGGTCTGATAGCGTTGAAATCACGCTTAAACTTCCGCGTGAATTTGTGCAAGACGCCGAGGAATTTGGTTTATTAAATCCTGACGAGTTGTATGCCGTTTTGCAGAGCGAATTAGACAGGCGCGTGATGAATTTGGTAAACGCCGAAATTAAAGCCTATCGCGCCGAAAAACGAGACCCACCCGTATGATTTAGCCCTCAAATGCCCATAGCCCGCCGATGACCTGCATTTGTTCGTCCTCGGTCATCTCGTTATACATCGGCAGTCGAATCAGTCGGTCACTGACATCTTCCGTCACCGGGCAGTCCCCGACCTCCCCGCCGAACTTGCGCCCCATGTCGCTCAGATGTAGCGGCAGATAATGGAACGGGGCGTAAATCTGGCGCGCTTTGAGGTGGTCAATCAGGGTGGTGCGCGCCTCTAACGACGGCAGCAGCATGTAATACATGTGGTACGACTGCTCGCGGTCAGCCGGAATCGTCATCAGGCCGACGCCGTGCCGCTCCGCCCAATCGGGGACGTGAGTGGCGTAGCGCTCCCAAATCACACGGCGGCGGTCTTGGATGTCGCCCGCTTCTTCAAATTGCGCCCACAAATAGGCGGCCAACAAATCAGATGGGAGATAACTGCTGCCCAAATCAACCCATGTATATCTATCGACCTGTCCACGGAAGAACCGACTGCGATTCGTCCCTTTTTCGCGCACGATTTCGGAGCGTTCGTGCAGCCGGGCATCGTTGAGCAGCAATGCGCCGCCTTCGCCACAGGTGAAATTTTTGGTCTCGTGAAAGCTCTGAGTCGCCATCGCGCCGAACGTGCCGGTATAGCGGCCTTTGTAACGACTGAACAGCGCGTGGGCATTGTCCTCAATCACCGGCACGCCGTGGCGATTCGCGATGTCCATAATCGCATCCATCTCACAAGCGATTCCAGCGTAATGCACGACCACGATGGCTTTGGTGCGCGGGGTGATGAGCGCCTCAAGCTGAGTTTCGTTGATATTCAGGGTGTCGGGGTGGACATCGGCGAACACCGGCTTTGCGCCGCGCAAGACGAACGCGCCGATGCTGGTCACGAACGTGAACGCCGGGCAAATCACCTCATCCCCCGGCTGGATATCCAATAACAGGGCGGACATCTCCAGCGCGTGAGTGCAACTGGTGGTCAGCAAGGCTTTGGGGACGCCGAGATTATCCTCCAGAAATTTATGGCAGTGCTTGGTGAACGCGCCGTCTCCGCTGAGGTGTCCATTGGCGACGGCTTGGCGCATGTAGTCAAATTCGCGCCCGGTGGCATACGGCTTGTTGAAGGGG
>Ga0335394_10010266_pt1 | contig 10548 bp, 13 predicted proteins | sample MAT03_FD_205741 | JGI IMG/M metagenome (GOLD analysis project Ga0335394, IMG submission 205741) | Freshwater microbial communities from Lake Fryxell liftoff mats and glacier meltwater in Antarctica - MAT-03 (spades assembly) (version 2) ...
GATTTCTAAATTTTCTTTAATTTTGACAATCCATGCAAATTGTTCTGTATTATCCGCCATTGGCTGTCCGTCGCTTTCTGGGTAGATGACTTCGATTGTGGTTTCTGGTGTGACTTGTTGTACCATTACTGCACCTCCAAGTATGGGGTTTTTAGCTGATATTTATAATTTATATAGCGCTCATGTTAATATTTATTTTAGCTATAAGTAAGTCGGCGATAAAAAATAAAGCTATGTAACACAATGTAAAATCTTTGGAATTAGCTCATAATTGCGCTGTCGACTTACTTAAGACTGAATTGGCAAACTGGATTTAGGCATTAGATGATAACTGTGCTTTTATTGGCAAACGTAATTATTATCGCCTAGCTACAAACTGCTCCTCAGAGAAATGGCAAAATAGTAGATAAATTGAATTATTCGCAGCAAGCAGGTTGCAAACCAGTGATTAATCAGCGAATTGAGCAAGCAAATAAAAGAAAGCAAGATTCTCAAAGTTAAGGCTTACTCGTCTGGATTTACACCCATATCTCTCAGCCTTTGCGCCAAGCGTTCAGCTCGTTGACGTTCCTGCTCTAACAATAATTTGGACTGCTGTAACTGTTGTTGAGCTTGTTCTTTTTGCTCTCTTTCTAAATCTGCTCTTTCTTCACCAGAGAGTAATAAATTTCCCTGCTCATCCCACCAACGCAACCAAGGCAATTCTAGATTTTGATAGCGACCTTGCCAAATACCTAACTCTACACCAAGGGCGTTAATAGGGTAATGTCCTCGTTTGTTTTCTAAGACTAATTCATAGTGGTCTTCTATCAGGTGATACACTTCTACTCGACTGTGGCGCACTTCGTAAATGCCGTAAAAGGCAGGTCTAATTGCTTGCTCGTAAACCCAAAATTTTCCCGTCCAAGAAGTTTTGTCACGTTCTTCTGAACCATCACCCGATACAAACTCCAATACAATCAAAGGTGGGATAATCTCTTGCCACAGTACATAAGAACGTCGTGTTTGACCATTTAAAAGTGGTGACACATTAGGCACATAAAACCAGTCTGGTGCTTCTGCACCTCTTTGTGGCGGGTCAGTCATCCGCCAATAAATGCCAGAATCTTGACCAATGCAATAATTACCTTCTGGATGACGTTGCTGTAACACTGGTTGAATCGAATCTGTAAGCAGAATACTTTGAGGATGTTCTTGAAAATTTTTCACAAATTCGCCGTCTGACTCAGGCAATTGAGTATGGTCGGGTAAAGTAGTTAGCAGTATTTCAGGTGTAGTAGTCATAGAAATTTTGACTTAATTCAGATTTTTTCTACTATTATGGAAACTTTCGCTCGCGCACTTCCCCAGCATAATCTTGCACAGCTTTGGTAATTGTCTCTCGCAGATTCGTGTAAACCTTGGCGAATGGTGGATGCTTCTCGGCAAGCCCGATTACATCTGAGGTAACTAAAACCTGTCCATCGCAGTGAAGCCCTGCACCGATACCAATTGTCGGAATACTAAGTTTTTGGGAAATCTGCATTGCCAAATCTGCGGGTATATGCTCTAACACTATCGAAAATACACCAGCTTGTTCAAGAGCGATCGCTTCATTGAAAATTCTCTCACTCGCTTCTGGTGTCTTCCCTTGTTGTCGCAAGCCAAGTTGATGTACTGATTGCGGTGTTAAACCGACATGACCCATTACCGGAATTCCGGCTTCTACCAAACGAGCTATAGTTTGGGCGATCGCTGGATAGCCACCTTCCAATTTTACCGCTTGAGCGCCCGTTTCCTTCAGTACCCGCCCAGCTGAGTGCATTGCTTGCTGAAGACTTTCTTGATATGTCAAAAATGGTAAATCTACAACCACTAATGCCTGTTTAACTCCTCGACGCACAGATTTGGCGTGGTATATCATCTCATCTAGAGTTATCGGCAACGTTGTTTCATACCCTAGAATTACTGCCATTGAGTCACCCACAAGGATTAAGTCTACACCAGCTGCGTCGAGGAGTTGAGCGATCGCATAATCCCAGGCGGTCAACGCCACGATTGAACGTCCCTGTTGTTTCCATTGAATTAATTGCTGGGTAGTGATTGCCATTTTTGAGTGCTGAGTAGTGAGTGCTGAGTGTTGAGTAGTGAGTAAACAGTTAGGAGTTAGGAGTGAGAAATTAAGAGTTTTGAATTTAAAAAACTCTTAAACTCATAACTCAGCACTCATAACTCATAACTTGTCATTTAACACCGCGACCAAAAGCAAGATGAGGTTTTGCACCGCTTGTTTTGGGCATTAACCAAGCTAGACCTTCACTAGTGCCGATCCATAATTTATTGCCGACATCAGGCGCAAGGGCAAGAATCCGACTAGAAGGAAGTCCAGCAACTTCTGGGTCTAAAACAGCTCCTGTATTTGGATTTAATCGTAACAAACCATCGTTAGTTCCAACCCAAACACTACCATCTTTAGCAAAACGTACTGCTGTCACGTTACGCCCACGCAGCCGAGTCACAGACCGCAACACTGCACCAGTTTTCGGGTTAATAACTAGCAAATTATTCGCCATTCCCGCCCAAATTAATCCTTCTGGACTGATAGCTAAAGCTTGTACAGTTGTCCCCGGCAAATCGACGATCCGCTTCATGATTGCAGCACTGGCAGTATTTACCCGCACCAATCCATCAAGGGTGCCGACCCACAGATGACCTTGAGCATCTAAAGTCAGGGTGTTGGCACTGACACCAGGCAGATTTTTTAATGTTGTCATAATCAAGCCTTGGTCGGGACTAATTAGGACTAAACCATTATCGGTTCCAACCCACAAATAACCCCGCTTGTCAAGTAACAGTGACAATACTCGTTTAGAAGGCAAAAATAAATTCTGCGCGGTGATTTCGTTAGTGCGGGGGTCAACTCGGATTAGTCCCTCATAACTTCCCACCCACAAGCGTCCTACTTTGTCTTGGGCTAAAGCACCAATGGCAACATTCGGTAAGTTAACACGAGAAACAATCTTGCCGGTTTTTGGATCAATCCGCGATAGTCCCCGCCAAGAACCTACCCAAAGATTGCCTGTAACATCTTCTAGTAAATTACCGACACGATAATCGGTTTCTGGTGAATGTTCTTGCACCCCCCGCTCATTGGGCAAGGGATCTACTCGCGGTGGCGGTGGGGAAGCTGGGTAACTGGAGGGTAAATCAGATGAATCAATGTCAGGGGTTTTTTGGGCGATCGCCACAATTCCTAAACTTGGCAGAGCTATCAACCCCAGCAAAATAGAAGTAACTAATAAACAAGTACGCTTGCGAAATAATACCACGGTGACATTTCCTTTGGAAACAATACCCATAGCCACTATCTAAACTGGCTTTGGGTTAATTTCAGTGTTCCCCTAGTTGGGATTTTTTAAACGTCACAGGCAATTTTTCTCAAATTCTATGAGTATTGGGCATTTGGGAAAGAATTCTTGTAACTCCTAACTCCCTACTCTCCACTCCCCAAAAGCTTCTATACAGTTATTGATCACCATTTGTAAATCATTCTTAACAAAATGTTTAAAACTTTCTGTAATAACAAATATATATAGTTAAGTTAAAAAGTTTCAAAGAATAACTTATCGAATTCTTGATATATTGTGAAATAAGCTACAAATTACGTGGTGTGCAATTTTTTATCTTTCGCTCACATCTGTGCTAAACTTCCGCAGAAAAACTGCGACCCTCTGCCAAAAGCAACTCTCAATAGAAATTTGCTGATCTTCTCCCTAGTGAAGGGGGAAAGTCGAGAGTGAGGGCAAGTTGCACAGTACGTAATTTGATAAGTAATAAAGATGACTTCTGGGAAGGATGAAATATGTCTTACGCTCAAACGAAGACTCAGAGCAAAACTGGGTATAAAGCCGGGGTTCAAGATTACAGACTAACTTATTACACACCCGATTACACACCCAAAGATACAGATATTTTAGCGGCATTCCGCGTTACACCTCAGCCCGGAGTTCCTCCCGAAGAAGCGGCTGCGGCTGTAGCGGCTGAGTCTTCCACTGGTACTTGGACAACTGTGTGGACGGACTTGCTCACCGACCTCGATCGCTACAAAGGTCGTTGCTACGATATCGAACCCGTTCCTGGTGATGACAACCAATTCATTGCCTACATTGCCTATCCTTTGGATTTGTTTGAAGAAGGCTCTGTAACCAATATGTTAACCTCCATTGTGGGGAACGTATTTGGTTTTAAAGCTTTGCGGGCGCTGCGTCTGGAAGACTTGCGGATTCCTGTAGCTTACCTCAAAACCTTCCAAGGGCCTCCCCACGGTATCCAAGTTGAGCGTGACAAGTTAAACAAATACGGTCGTCCTTTGCTGGGTTGTACAATTAAGCCCAAATTAGGTCTTTCCGCTAAGAACTACGGGCGTGCTGTATACGAGTGCTTACGTGGTGGTTTGGACTTCACCAAAGACGACGAGAACATCAACTCCGCTCCATTCCAAAGATGGCGCGATCGCTTCTTGTTCGTATCGGAAGCTATTGCCAAAGCTCAAGCTGAAACCGGTGAAATCAAAGGTCACTACCTAAACGTCACCGCTCCCACCTGTGAAGAAATGCTGAAACGGGCTGAGTACGCTAAAGAACTCAAACAGCCCATCATCATGCACGACTACCTCACCGCAGGCTTCACCGCCAACACCACATTGGCTCGTTGGTGTCGTGACAACGGTATTCTGTTGCACATTCACCGCGCTATGCACGCCGTAATCGACCGTCAAAAGAACCACGGTATCCACTTCCGCGTATTGGCTAAAGCTCTGCGGATGTCTGGTGGCGATCACATCCACACGGGCACCGTAGTTGGTAAGTTGGAAGGTGAACGTGGGATCACAATGGGCTTCGTTGACTTGTTGCGTGAAAACTACATAGAACAAGACAAGTCTCGCGGTATCTACTTTACCCAAGACTGGGCTTCTCTACCTGGTGTAATGGCAGTTGCTTCTGGTGGTATCCACATTTGGCATATGCCCGCACTTGTAGAAATCTTTGGTGATGACTCTGTACTGCAATTCGGTGGTGGTACACTCGGACACCCTTGGGGTAATGCTCCTGGTGCTACAGCTAACCGCGTAGCTTTAGAAGCTTGTGTCCAAGCTCGTAACGAAGGCCGCAACTTGGCTCGTGAAGGTAACGACATTATCCGCGAAGCCGCTAAGTGGTCTCCTGAATTGGCGGTTGCTTGCGAACTGTGGAAAGAAATCAAGTTCGAGTTTGAAGCAATGGATACCGTCTGATCAAAAGTTAGAAGTTAGAAGTAGAGACGCGATTAATCGCGTCTGTTAAATATAACTCATAACTGTTAAGGGCTGGGGTCAAGCATGAATCTTAAGCAAATTGCGAAGGACACAGCCAAGACTCTCCAAAGTTACCTGACTTATCAGGCTTTAAGGACAGTACTGGCACAGCTAGGCGAAACGAATCCTCCATTGGCACTTTGGCTGCATAACTTTTCCGCTGACAAAATTCAGGATGGTGAATCATACATTGAGCAACTATTCCGAGAAAAGCCAGATTTGGCATTGCGAATCATAACTGTCAGAGAACATATTGCAGAGGAAGTTGCTGATTTTTTACCGGAAATGGTTCGCGCTGGTATTCAGCAAGCCAATATGGAACAACGTCGCCAGCATCTAGAACGCATTACACAAATAGATACATCAAACCTCAGTCTGCAACCAGAACAACAAGCAACTTCAGATCCAAATAATGAACAGTGAACAGTTAACAGTGAGTATTTTTTAACTGTTCACTGCTGACTGATAACTGATAACTAAAGTCAATCGCAATCCATTATCAAAAGCTATGCAAACTCTACCAAAAGAGCGTCGTTACGAAACCCTTTCTTATCTGCCTCCCCTGACTGATGCTCAAATTGCCAAGCAGATTCAGTACATTTTGAATCAAGGTTATATCCCAGCCATCGAGTTTAACGAAACTTCTGAGCCAACAGAATTATATTGGACAATGTGGAAGTTGCCTTTGTTCAGTGCTAAATCTACTCAAGAAGTGTTGAGCGAAGTTCAAGCGTGCCGTTCTCAATTTAGTACTAGCTATATCCGTGTTGTGGGTTTTGACAACATCAAGCAGTGCCAAATTCTCAGCTTTCTTGTTCACAAACCTAATAAATACTAAAGTTAGCAAGCTTTAAGTAATTGATTTAGCTCTATAGGAGAGGGGAATTATCTGCCTCTCCTATTTACTGGGTTTGTTTTTAAACGCAAAGGTACGCTGAGTTATTCTCTGCGTTTTTTAAGAGAGTAAGTAGAGCGGCGTGAATAATTCAAGGTTTGTAGTAAGGACTTTAGTCCTAATTTGAGGGCTGAAGCCCTCTCTACGAGACGCTACGCGTAGCTTGCTTCCCCGAAGGGGTACACTACAAACTCATCTCAAGATTTTTTACATTACTTAAATGTTTTTCCGATATTAGAAAAATCAAGTATCTGGATAAATGAGGCAAAAGCTAATGATGGTGTTCATCCTAGAGCAAGCGGTTATGCAGAATTTGCCCAAATTGTAGAAAATTGGGACGCTTGGTTAAATTGGTTTCCTCTAACTTAATCGCTCATCCAAAGTTAAGATACTATTGCTTTTGATGCCGAACTTCGACAACGGTATGCACATTGCCGCGAGGTGTGAAATCTGCTTTAACTGTTACTTCTAATGGGTCGCAAGCAGCTACAAAATCATCTAAAATTTGATTGGCAGATTCTTCGTGGGAAATGTAGCGATCGCGGTAACTATTAATGTAAAGTTTGAGTGCCTTCAATTCTACTACTTTCTCATCAGGCACATAGGTAACATAAATTGTCGCAAAGTCAGGATAGCCAGAAAATGGACATTTACAGGTAAATTCTGGCAAAGTAATCTTGATGTCATATCGCCTACCCACACGCGGATTTGGAAAGGTAATTAATTTGCCTTCGGCAATTTCGCGTTCGCCATACTTTACTTCTTCGCTTGGCTGGGATACAGTTTCAGGTAAAAAATTACTCATAAGTGATTAAATAAGTTAAGAGGCAGAAGCTAGCAAGCAAATGAGTTTGTTTGATTCTTGAATTCGGAATTAAAGCGCAGCGACTCAATACTCTTCCTTTTCCCAATCTGGACAGTTATCATCTTCACAACCGTTGGGATGCATAGCACAAACTAACAAGTTACCGCCGTAAACTTGACCGTGGTAATTACTGCAACCGATACAGGCAGAATTTTTTTCGGCTGTGGGTTCAACTGAATAAGGAAAACCAGGATCTACATCTGATATAACGTCTTCTAGTTCCCAGTAGGCTTCCAACATTGGTTCAGCCAAGTCTTGCAAATACTGATCGACTTCAGTGACAATGTTATTGTGTACTTGCTCAGTGATTTCTTCCGTTAGCTCAAAAAAAGCGTCTGCCATTTCACTCACTTCTAGGAAGAAACGCTCCACTTCATCGGCCACTGTTTCTACAATTTCTATTAAATCTTTTTGCCAATGTTCCATAAACTTAACGCCCTTACGGGCTATAAACAGGACACTTTGTGCTTATCTGGCTTGAAGCACTAGAGTACACACTAGGCAATGCATCTTATCAAGTCTCTGTCTATAGTGCCATGTCAGAGTAACACTTAATTACTAATATTTCGATCAAACAATACTTTTTATTGATCGCGTTGCAATCGTTTTAGCTCGTCTTGCAGGTTTAGCACTTCTTGGCGTAATTTATCTACGTTCTGATCATTTGATGCTTCTTTCACCGTTGGCTCTTCATCTTCCTCTAATATTTCTATGCGACGAGGTTCAGAAGGGTGTGTTTTCTCAAATGTTTCATCAGATGTTGGAGGCTGTTGGGCTTGCTTCATCATGTCTTCGACGAAGCGACGGGCTTCTTCTGTGTTCATTTCGCCCTTTGCCACCATTTCATCTGCCAGTTTTTGGACTTGCGATCGCACTTCCGCTAATTTTCCCCCTGCTTTCTCACCTGCGTAAGAAGCTAACCCAACACCGAGGTAAAAAGCCTTTTGAACAATATCTCCAAAACCAGCCATTGCTGACGAACACTCCTAAAAATAGGGCGACCCGGAGACTACGCCTACCACAAGCCTCCCGTGTTGCTGCTACCTTCCGGTTCTGACAAGGTTTGGGTGTTGCGATCGCATAGATCCAGGTCTTCTAAAAGTATAACATCAAAAGTCGGTAACTGTGTGTTATTCCATAACAATTCGCCATTCATAAAGCTGATAGTTGACACAGCCATGTTGCACCAATGGGTCACTAGCCACAATCGCTTCGGCTTCGGCTCTGGAAGCTGCCTCAAACAGCAGCATTCCGCCTCTTTGCTCCACCCAATAACCTGTTCGCGCTTTGTGTCCTTTAGCAATTAACTCTTGAATGTAGGCTTTATGGGCGGGTACATATTGGTCAAAGGTAGGTTTATCGACTTTACCTTCTTCTATCTTTACAAAAGTTGGCATCTACTTCTTAACTCCAGTTGCAACAGACATCCTGTTTAAGTTATTACTATTTTTGAGTAGGATTTGAGTAGCCATTTAATCATCGCCTTCGCTTGAAATTGTTTTATTTATTGTGTAGCATTAGTGAGAAAGTAAATATTGTTGAAAAATAACATTAGTATTAATTATTTATTGTGAGGCATCATGACTAGCATCAGTGCAACAGAAGCTTGTGCAAATTTCCAAGAGCTTATTAATCGTGCTGAGTATAGGGGTGAACGGATTGTAATTCAGCGTCATGGTAAAGCTGTTGTCGCAATTATCGGTCTTGATGATTTGAAATTGCTTGAAGCTGCGGAAGATGCTATCGACTCAGAGGCACTTCGTCTGGCAATTGAGGAAAACGATGGGTTTACCACTTTAGACGCAATTACCGAAAAGCGATTAAACTTTCTACTCACTAACTTTTAAACTATCTCTGTTTTTCAAGGAATTTCTGAAGTTCTTTTACCTCAGTTTCTTGCTTGCTAACTAGCTTTTCCGTCTTCATCCACACCAAAGGCTAGTTCATCTATTTGAATCTGTAAAACAAAGCATCATTTAGTATCCAATTGGCGTTTTGTTATATATTTGTAATATTCTTTGGCTTTCGCCGTTCAATACTCAACAGTATCCTCAATCTCAAATGGAATGAGCCGTTTTTTTATCGCCCTCTTACCACCGCAAGACATTCAGGATTACGTCAACCAGATTAAGCAGCACTTTGCTGATAATTATGCCAGTCGCAGCGCTCAAAATTCCCCGCCTCATATTACCCTGCAACCTCCCTTTGAATGGGTAGATGTAGACGTGCAACCAATAGAAGAATTGTTGAAGGAGTTTGCTAATAGACAAAGAGCGATACCAATTACACTCAGTGGGTTTGATGCCTTCGCTCCACGTGTAATTTACATTAATGTCGTCAGAAGTCAAGAACTTTTGAGATTACAAGCTGATTTAATGGCTGATGTAGAACGTAACTTAGGAATTATTGACGAAGTTTCTAAAACCCGCCCTTTTGCACCCCATCTAACTGTTGCGTTTCGGGATTTAACTAAGGAGAACTTCAAAGCTGCTTGGCCTGAATTTAAACAACGCCAGTTGCATTTTGAGTTTACTGGTGAGAAATTAACGCTGCTTATTCACGACGGTAGTCGCTGGAATGTTAAATCGGAGTTTAGTTTTTTGTCTATAAAGTAGAACAAGCAAGTTCCTATAAGGATTATCTCAAGGCGATCGCACTGGTCACAATTGCGAGAAACTGAAAGCAGATATATTTAGGAAAGAAGAACCTAATGAGCTGGACTAAAGTTCTTACAGTCGAAGCACTTGCCCCAGGTGCGCGAGAAGTGGTGAAAGTTGGCAACCGAAAAATTTTGCTTTTAAATCACGAAAGTCAGCTTTATGCTGTCGATAACACCTGCCCTCACATGAACTTGCCATTGAAAAGTGGGAAAATCACTGAAGATGGGGCAATTGTTTGTTCCTTCCATCACAGTGCTTTTGACCTGCGGACTGGTGAAGTAAAAGACTGGTGTTCCTGGCCACCTGGTGTAGGTAAATTACTCTCATTGGTTTCACAACCAAAGACTCTGCCAGTGTTTCCGATTCGTGTGGAAGAAGGAAGTATCTGGATTGATGTCCAAGAGGGATAGTAGCCTCTTTCTCAACAATCAGTTATCAGATTAGATAAGATGTTATGCCATTGTGAGTTGATGCAATGGCATAACATCCAATACGGTTGGGTTAACTTGTCTGTTGAGCGAATATCCCCCCAGCCCCAATACAGTTTGTTTAAGGCATAGTCCTTAAAGATCCCCCTTAGTCCCCCTTAAAAAGGGGGAAATAGAGCTATTCTTAGCCCCCATTAAAAAGGCTACGGTGTACACACAAGTCTTTTCTTTTTACTTGCAGCTTAGTTGCATCGACTCGCACCTTAGTTGCATCGACTCGCACCTTAGTTGCATCGACTCGCACCTTAGTTGCATCGACTCGCACCTTAGTTGCATCGACTCGCACCTTAGTTGCATCGACTCGCACC
>Ga0335394_10010269_pt1 | contig 10546 bp, 10 predicted proteins | sample MAT03_FD_205741 | JGI IMG/M metagenome (GOLD analysis project Ga0335394, IMG submission 205741) | Freshwater microbial communities from Lake Fryxell liftoff mats and glacier meltwater in Antarctica - MAT-03 (spades assembly) (version 2) ...
TTTCCGCAACGGTGTCGTTCGCGCTGGCCGGCTTCAATACCTTGGTGTACAAGAACGAACAGGGCATTGCCGTGATCCCGCCGGATCTACTGGCCATCCTGAACGGCATCGCCATTTCCACCACGCGCGGCATCCTATTCGGTGTGTTCAAGGGTACGCCGCTGCATGGCGCGATACTGCCATTGATGGACGTGAAGGCCTTTGCGCCGGAGCTACCGTTGGAAGGGAAGTGACACGATACTCCATGTGCCGCAAATGTGCCATTCGCACATCTACTGCACTTCCGATATAGCGGCCTCCTGCCCCACACGAACAGGCTCTTTTGCAGGAGTTGGGCGAGGGCGCTTATGGAGTGTCCGTACCAACCTTGGGCAACTGCGCCAGATCCCCCGGCCGGGCCATGAAGTACTCCACATCGAAGGGGTTGCTCAGGCCCATCTTCTGGTACCAGCTGAACAGTTGATACTGTGCGCGCTCCAGGTCCTGCTCCAATTCCTCGTACCGCATGGCCTTCGCCCACTCGTCCATTTGCCTTTGCACGTTCACATCGTGCTGCATGGGGTAGGCCTTCAACACAAGGAGACCACAGCTGTTGTAGAACCTCCGGGCGATGGAGATCAACGCGTCCCTGCCGATCCCCCGGCCGCGGTGTGCGGGCAGGACCTCCAACTGCTCCACGAAGCAGACATCCTGGTTGAAGATGGGCTCCTCCTTGAAGTGCTCCTCGAGCTTATCGAAAGGGTGAGCACCCTCTTCCCAACTGAAGAGCATCTCCGACATGGCCAGTATACTGGACGTGGCATCCATCACAACCCGCAGCGGGAACTCCGCGTCCATGGCCAGGCCGAAATGGATCAGGCTCAACTTGCCTTTGCCCACCAATTCCACGTGCCCGCCTGGTTCTTCCTGTTCCGTGTGGATCTTGAAACGGACCGCTGTAACGAAGTCGTTGGGGTCCTCACCCAGCTCCGCCCCCAGTATATCCTGGAACTCGAAGTCCACGGTGTAGAGGGTCATGTCATCTTGGTCTGCCATGGGAAGGGGTGTGTTCAGGACCTGTTGAGTTGCGGTTCTTCAGGCGCACATCGGGGTTCTTCCAAGAACAGATCGCTCATGCCGTGCGAAGCTTCCGTATCCAGCAGCGATGCTAACATACACTACCAATTCTTGGTTCAAACGCGACCGAAGAGCGTTTGAACTTAGAAGTGGCAAGTGCGCGTGAGGCCCGTTGCCTCGTAGGACGCGCTAAGCCCTTATGCCGTAACGGAATTGCTGTGGCGCAACTCGCTCTCGGCGCTGCGCAGTACATCGAACACATTGAACCGGCTCAACGACCGCTCCAACTCGCGCAGCTCGGCGCACTCTACCACGAAGCGGCGGAGGTGGGCTATGGTGCTATCCATGGTTTTGGTGGGGTCGGTCATTGGCTTGCGAATGGTGGGTGCTGGATGAAGTGCCATTGGATCTGTATGGTCGTGATCCTGCTTCAGAGATCATCGCGTCCACCTGCTACTGGGAACCATCTCAGTTCCCGAATACCGTGTTGCACGAATGCGCTCAAGAACCGGGCATCACCTCGGATCCGGCTTTCCGGACGACATCTTCTTCAGGAAGTCGATGGCATCGGTCAGCAGGTTCTCTGCCGTAGCACGCTTTGCTTTGGTCTTCCACAGGGCGAGATAGGCACGCCTGCACGCCGCGTGGAGCTGCACAGCAGAGGTCTCCATGGCCAACACCGCTTCGCAATCGTCCTTGATGTTCTTGGGGATGCCCTTCGTGAGCAGCAGGCGATAGGTGGTGCCGATCTTCACGATGGCCTCCGCACGACCCCTGAACAACTCCTTCCGCAGGTTGTAGTCCGCCAATTTGAAGAACGCGATCGTGACCCGCGCGCGCTCATAGCCTAAGGCGCCCTTCTTCATCTTCGGCATCGGTACGATGCCCTGGAAATCGATCAGCTCTTCTGGATCACTGTCCAGTTGACCGATGGGAAAGATCAGGTATGGCTTCTCCTTTTTGTTCAGCTTCACAGGATCGTCGCCTGCGGTTTGGTAGGTCCCCTTGATCGGGAACATGTTCGACTTGATGTCGCTGTTGCACCGCGCGCACGCAATGGCGTAGTTCTGCAAGTGGTACGGCAGCAGGTGGTAGCCGGCACCACCCGCAGGCACCTTGACGAAAGTGAACGCCTCCGGCTGCAAGTCCTTGGGCACTGGCCACTCCTTCACTCCGTTCTTGGGGCGGTAGTGTTCTATGTCCATCTCTTTCTTCGACTCCAACGCCCGCTCACAGAACGCGCATTTGGTGTGTTGGAGAGTGACGTACACATCCTTGATGGCGCTCCAATTCCCCTTCGCTTCGGTGTATTTGCCTGCGGTCTTGAACGCGGCCGTCCGTTTGGCGGCATCCGTCATCCATGTCTTCTTCAGCGCGTTCACCTTATTGGTCAACTGCGCCAGATCGGTATCGTAGCGGATCATGCCTTCATCTTTTCGAGGCCCTTGCTCCACTCATGCACCAAGAGCTCGGCGGCCTTCCTGTCGCCGGTATTCGCCTTCTGCGAGAGCTCCTTCATCCGGGTCTCTTTGACACCCACGCGTGTGCTGCTCATGTTGAAGAACTTGGTCACCAGCACTTGGTCCGCATCCAACCCGTGAACGGCCTCACGGATGCGTTCCGCACGTGTTGCTTTGCCGGGCAGGCGCTCCATCTTCAGGATGTTCATCCATTCCAAGGAACCCACCACCAATGGACTGTGGCTTGTCACGATGAACTGGATGTTCTTCAGCACCCCTGCAAGTCGCGGAAGCACGCTCATCTGCCAAGTGGGATGCAAGTGCAGGTCTATCTCATCCACCATCACTATGCCCTTGTTCTCTTTCAGTTGTTTGCCGCTCGGACAGGTGCGGTTCACGTGGTAGAGCAGGTCACCGATCCAGCCCAAGTAGGCCCGGTACCCATCGCTCAGTGCGGGGAAGGGAACCTTGCTTCCACCAGAACGGAACAAATATTCCCCTTGCTCCATCTTCCCGTCGAACTGGTATCCGGTCTTCTCCAGCAACCGGTTTATGATGTTCCGCGTCTCCGCGAAACGGCCTTCGTTCACTTGGGGTAGCCAATAGCTCAACGGCACCAATGAATAGGCTTCCTCGAAAAGGCTCCGCACCCGCTGCGCACGCTCGAAGCTGGTGACCTGCCGAGCGCCCATGTCCACACGTTCGCGGCTCTCAACCCTTCGTGTTGCACCATACCCAACGAAGAAGAACGATTCATTCTCAGTGCTGAAAATACTCTCCCATGCCTCCTCGTTCTTGCCGCTCCATTGCACGCGCTCCACCTCACCCTTGCGCAGGATCCGCGTTTCGCCGCTAAGCCCGGCCGTTGCCTTGCCGACCAGCGTGTCCTGCTCATGCAGCGTGAAGCTGGCATCCACGAAGGCCTCCGGGGTCTTGTGTTTGGCCGGTGCTCCGGAACTGCGCCGTACTAACCGATAGATAGGCAGATTGGCGTCCGGGATCGCAGGGCCCAGTGCAGCCATGGCCATCGACTTCAACACCGATGTTTTCCCCGATCCGTTGTCACCCAGCAACAAGTTCACGTTCGGCAGCTTCGGCTTCGGCATGTCCAAGGCCTTGAAGTCCGTTCCCGGATGGATGAATTGCAGCGTACTGTCCCGGAAGGTGCGGAGGTTGCGGATACGGAGCTTGTCTATGTACATGGGTACTGTCGTTGGCGAATGAAGCCGAAAGTTAAGGGCGGCATTCGTGGACCTTCATAGTTCCTCGTCGGTTCGATCGTCATCTTCTGTAACGCTTTACACCAACCTCCCCTCAAAAGCCCGCTTCAACACCGCCTGCCGCAAACGCGTGCTTTGCTCCAGCTGCACGGCGAGGGTGAATCTGGCCTCAGAGCTGGGGTATATTTCTTGGATGTGCATGTCCTTACTTCTTAAGCTTGTGGCTATTGTCCCACGCCTTGTAGGCCAAACGTTCGATCTCGAGATGGACCTTGAACGCCGTTGGGCCAGGCATGAAGATCGGCACACCCTCATTCCCCTTGGATTGAAACGGGTGCCCACCAAACACATGATCCATCTCCCGGAACGCGTAGTATGCTCCATTGTAGTGCACAATTGCATTCCTTATGTAGTAGAACAGGTCCAAATCCTTTTTCTCGCGCGACGTAAGGCCGAAAATGTTCTGTTTGTAGCCGACCGAGATATCGTCCTTGCTCAGAGAGTAGTCTTTCTTCGTAAGGTCCTTAATGATCAGCTCGAAGACAATCCATGAGTTGATGATAAGTGAGAGCACAATGTCCTCCTTGAAATTTGACAAGAGTTCTTCGTTACCGCGTTCAAGAGCTTTGAGGTAAAGTGCGAAGTCATCCTGCCCCTCAAAAATCTCCTTGATGTCATCCGGAACATCGATTTGAAGACGCTTGCCATCAGTGTGTTGGAAGAGCATCAGATACTTCGTGTAGTAGACCGTCCTTATCGTTTCGAAATAGCCGAGCGCTTTCAGTTCGTCTAGGCTTGTAACAGTCTCAATGTTCGTGGTCATGTTGCAATGTGTTTTACACCAACCTCCCCTCAAAAGCCCGTTTCAACACCGCCTGCCGCAACCGCGTGCTTTGCTCCAGCTGCGCGTCGAGGGTGGCACTATTTCGCGACTTCATTTCGTTTCGGCGTGTAGTGCTTGTCAAACTCCTTCACGATATTGGGACTATAGAACCATTTGCCGTTACCGTTCGGTTTGTTTGGGTCATGTGGTCTCCATTGAGCTAGTTTCTTATCCTTCTCAAGCCTCTTTTTGAGCGCATTGAATTTCGGATCGAACTTGATATCAGAGTATCGCGCCTTCAACTTGGGGCGTAACTGTTCGCCGTAGTTCCAAATGAAGGTCGTCTTATACACATCCTCGGCGTCGAGTTTGATGGAAAGCGCATTAGGGTTGTTCTGGTCTATGCGCAATTTGGATCTGACAAATTCCGTCTTCAACTCCAACGCAATAGCAAAGGGTGAACCCTCGTTCAACTCTTGCCCAGTCTCGATGCCCGCTATGTACCGTAGAAGGTTCTGATGCTGCTCGGCCTCACTGCTGATGGAATAGCTTTTCATCTCATGCGCATGGAAGAAGCTCATTGGCATAATATAGAAATTGTACTTCGATAGATCTGCATTGAACCAATCCTTGACGACCTGCAAATAATTGCGCAACGAGGCGGTTCCTACCTCCTGCACCTTCGCCTTGATCATGGGACTGTCATTCATCAAATGTATGGCGTTGTCCCTGATCTCAGTAAGTGCGAACAGGTGTTGTTTCAGTACACTATCCAAGACCACAAGGTCTATAGCATCGCCGATGGATAATGTCATAGGATTTCCGGAGCGTGACAGCTTGGGAACGAACGCACCCGTTGTTCTGTCCTTCACCAGCACATAAAGACTTTCGAGGCTATCGCCATTGTCAAAGGCGACTCTCGCTTTCAGCAACAACTCCCAGGCATTCACTATCAGGATAGCGAACGACTCTTCCCGGTACTTGAAATCCGGCTTGTTGTAGACCTCGATAGCTGAGAGTGCTGCTTGTATGCTCTTTTCCGCGAGCCTTCCCGACAGCGTATCCGGCATGCCGGAGCCAACCCTGTTCTTCGTGCTCACCCGTCTCGCATAGTCCTGGTCACTCAGGCCCTTGGTTCCATGGGCCTTGTACTTACCGTCGGACTGCTTCAGAATGAAGTCGCCGAACTCACCCCGGTTCAGCTTCGCGGGCAAAGACGCGTTTTCGATGCCATACATCGATGCTTCGGAGAACTCTTCAACAGTAAACGCGCGGCTCTGTGTCTCCTGATCCTGGAGGAATAGCAACGTTGCACGCTGCTGCTTCGTAACGGTCTGCCTACGTGGTTTGCGTGCGTTCGCCATCCTGATTTCATTCAAACCAACCCCCCCTCAAAAGCCCGTTTCAACACCGCCTGCCGCAAGCGCGTGCTTTGCTCCAGCTGCACGTCTTGGGTGCAATTCTGTCGCGTCCTCATAGTTCGGCTGGCAGTAAGAATTTATCCACGTTGCCATAGGTCTCCACCTTGCAGCCGTCAGGCAGCTTCATGGTTTCAACCGTTCTTGCAATCTCCTCCGCGTGCTTCTGTGGGGCCTGGACATAAACGCGCTTGAGCGCTGGCATGCGCTTCACGATATCCCTATCGATCTCGCGGTTGAAGAAGGGGAAAGAGTAGCCGATCACAACTAATGCTTCGCACGCGACAAGCACTTCGTCCAACAACTTGAAAGCGGCGATCGTTTGTTCATTGACCTCCCATGCGAAGCGCAGAAGCAACCTCCCCTGTCCCATTGTTCCGCTGTACTTCAGTCTGGCATAGAACAACATCATCGAGTCGAGCAGATCCTCGTCCTTGTTCGACGACCAGTCCACCAATGGATGTATCTCATCAAAGTCGTGACGGCACGCGAACATTCCATTGAGGTGGATCGAGCGACATGGGTACGGTCCCTTCCTTACGCCTATCATTTCAAGTGGCAGCATACCTAACTGCTCGATGGCTCCACCGATGGATCCATGATGTTGATACTCGGTTAGGGCCAAAGCGAGTTGCTGATCATAGTTCCAGTTGATGACCAACACCTCCGGAGGAAGCGTTAAGGAGCCATTACTGGAGTGGCTCAGAAGAGATGCAAGGAATCCATCGTAGCGCTTGTCAGCGACCTTGTGCTTTGCCTGCAGGTAAGCCATGAACATCGCCAAGCCGATCTTGAGTTCCGTGAATTTCTGCCTATCAGCGCTTATGGTCTTACTCCTGAGAAAAAGTTTCTTGGCATAGGTGTCGATACTCTCGTGGTTGGCTGACCCCTCCTTCAAGTCGCTGATGATCTTCAAATACTCGCCCAGAACCTTTGCACGCTCAGTTTCCGGCTTGCCTTCGATCATCTCCTTTCGGACCTTGCCTTCTTTCGCGTAGCTCCATATCCAATCATAATGCTCTTTCAGAGCCTTCGGTATCTGAGAAACCATAGGCAAGGCTTGGGCACTGGCCCCTGCACCCAACAGATACACAACACGAGGTTTGGCGTCTAGGATCATTAGCTGTTCATGCTTTCATACCAACCTCCCCTCAAACGCCCGTGTCAACACCGCCTGCCGCAAGCGCGCGCTTTGATCCAGTTGCGCGTCGAGGGTGGATTCGATTTCTTGGATCTGGCGCTCGTAGCTTTTGTATTCCTCAACGATGCAACGCTGTATGGACATTGGCGGAATGGGCACGCAATCGGCGCGCAGGTCCTCAAGGTGGATATGCTGTAAGCCGGATCCCTTGGGCACCATTTGCACTTGGACAACCGGGGAAGTAAGCGCCACGGATAAGTACTCACCCATTGAGCGGTCAACCGGCTTGATCATGGCAACCGAAACGAAGATGCTGAACACCTTGTCGGTGGCCACGAAGCGCACAACCCCTAGCGTGCCGTCTTTCGTGATGAGCACATCGCCGAACTCAGGGTTCGCGCGTTTGATAAACTCCGCGTGATCCTCTTCCGTGATGAACTTCAGCGTTTCGAAACTGATCCCCGGCCCAGCGGTCAGATTTCTCACGGTGATGAAAGGCACACCCGCTTCGACGTAGTTGGGCTTCTTATGAACTCCATCAACCACCTTGGTCGAGATCTGTTCAACCGTTGCCCACGCCCAACCATCTGGCAACTCCTGCAACTCGCCAAGATCCGGAGCTGCCGGTTCCTTGTACTTCCCTCGACCAGACCATTGCGCACGCCGCTGGTTAAGGAGTCGCTCCAACATCTCTTGACCAGTCTCCTCTTTTGTGGGGCTAGGAACCGTTCCGAGAGTTCCCTCCACCGCCGCCTTCAACACCGCCTGCTTGTACCGCTTCAAGTTGGCTTTGGCCGCGTGCAGCCGCGCAACCGCCGCATCCAGCCGCCCCAGCTGCGTTTCGATCGCCGACACGATACGCCGCTGCTCGGGGAGGGGGGCGAGGGGGATCTCAATGGTCAGGTAATCCTTGAAGCGGAGGTTGCGCAGGTTGTTGCTTCCACCTTGGTAGTCGCTGATGTTTCCTGTGGCGTAGAAGAACTTCAGGTAGTAGTTCACGAAGGCGGCATCAACTTCATCGCGCAGACGCAGCAGACGTAAGAAGTTGGTAGGCACCATAGGCCTTCCTTCCGCTGTTTCGATCGCTTCCTCGTCAATGAGGACAGTTCGCCCAACAGGCTGTTCCGGACCGCCGCCCGATACCTCCAATAGGATGTCACCAACCCGTAGTCGTCGCTTATCCAAGCTCTTCGCTTCGATGGCACGTGACACGGCCGCACTAGCCTTGCGAACTTCCCAATCGCGGAAATCAGTTCCCCGGATGCAAGCGGCAACTATGCTGGTCTTGCCATCGGCTGTGTCTGGCAATTCGCCCCATGCACCTCCAGTCGCGTACTCTACGAGTTCGCTCAATGGCACTTGCGACCAGTCATCGGCAAGGCTCTTCTCAATCACTGCTGCTTTCGTCTCCATCACGACGCTACTATTTCCATTCACACCAATTGTTCGATCGGCGGCATCTCATCGTAGGTCTGCCCATCCAGTTCGCGCCCTGCGGCCTTCTTGTTGGTGCCGCCCCATTGCTTGAAGAAGAAGGCCGTGTTGCTGCGCTGGCATTGCTCCTTGATGTCCTGCACCCATTCGGCCTTCATGGGGCGCGGGGTGCGGCCGCTCTCGCCGCCCACGATCACCCAGTCGATGCCGTTCAGGTTCATGTCCGGCAGCGGCCCGATCAGCGGTTCGCAACTCAGGAATTTTACGCGCGCACCTGTGCCACGTAGGAGGTCCACTCGGTTCGTTACACGCTTGTCCTCCACGCTCACGCCCATCCAGATGTTGTGAGTCCACTCCAGCCAACCTTCGCTATCGTAGTAGCGCAGCACATCCGCCCGCTTGGTGAGCACTTGGAACACATGCTGCGGGTTCTCCTTCATCACCTTGAACACCTGTTGGATGAAGGCGATGGGAACGTCCTTGTGGAACATGTCGCTCATGCTGTTCACGAACACCACCTTGGGTTTCTTCCAGGTGTAAGGCAGGTCCAGTTCCTTGGGGTGTATGCGCAGCTTGAAGTTGTCCTTGTACTTCTCCACGCCCATGGCCTGCAGGCGGCGGCTCATTACCTCGGCGTAGCAGAATTTGCAGCCCGCGCTCAGCTTGTTGCAACCCGTGGTGGGGTTCCAGGTCATCTCGGTCCATTCGATGCTTGAACTAGCCATGGTGTTTGAGTTTGATCATGACCTGACGCTTCATGTCGTTCAGGTAGTATCCCTTGACAGGAAGTCCGTCAAGAGACACGACCTCTAGTATACCCTCTTCCTTCCAGAGTTTGAATAAGTCCGCGGTATGCTTGGGTAAATAACCTTCAACAAGGCCGAATAACTCGAGCTGTTCGTTCGTCATTCCGCCAGACTTCTTCAGTCCCTCCTTCAGAACCTCTGGATATCCTGAATGTTGATGCCCCGTGAAAAGATCGACCTGTACTTTGGGTAGTACGAACCCACGACCTTCCTTCTCGTCGATTCGCCATTTGGCTTCCACCATCTTTCGCAATCCTAGCCGGTGGCTCGTGAAGAAGTAGAGGCAGAAGTACCTTCCCGTTCCGCGCTCCAAGGTGAACTTGTCAACGTACTTGATGTCTGGAAGTAGCTTGAACCTCTGTAGTAGCGAGCCTGCAAATTCCAGTGCGGTCGAAGTGTCCGGGGAATCACCAGCGTAAAGCGTCAGCAAGAACTCTCTCAAAGGCACTCCACCGGGGAATTCATCATCACTCAACGCTTTGCGCGCAAACCGATGCATATCGCTCGTAGGGAGGAACAGCAGTACCTCGGTCCTTCCGTTCTTCATGAGTTGCACGAGATCCAGAGGCTTGATCTCCTTGTAGCCCCATGGATCTATGAAAACGATCGCCCGCTCTTTCGGTCCAAGGGCATCCACCTTCCGCTGTACATCTCCCAGAATATCCGTGTAGCCCCTTGCGCTGAAAGAGACCTGGACATTCGATGGCCTGAAGAGCTTGGTCACCGCTTCCTCAACGCGTTCGATCTTCTTCCGACCCTTCTCGACTTTTGACAAGCCTGGATCATTGAGTTCGACATGTATGCGCAAGCACTGCTTCTCATTCGCGAAGTAGTGGTCCTTGATCGTCTCCATGATCATGACAGGGCTCCCTTTGCCGCCGTCCGCGTAAACGCCTTCGCCAGCGCAGATGTCAAAGAACATGAGGTGGTCAATGCCGACCGCACGTTGCATGATATTCAGATAGATGGCGAGATACTCCTTGAACAACTCCACCTTGGCCCGTGAGTGGGCTTCCAGTGTTGTGCTTGTGCTTTCGCCTTTCTTCTTCGCCATCTTATGACATTATTAACTTCAATTCTGGAAAGCCTTGGGGATGGACTCCAGCGCATTGGCACTGAACAAGTGCAGATTCCGATGACTCACCATCTTGGCGTGGGCCATGGCCCCGATCACAATGCTGGGGTGTA
>Ga0335394_10010271_pt1 | contig 10546 bp, 10 predicted proteins | sample MAT03_FD_205741 | JGI IMG/M metagenome (GOLD analysis project Ga0335394, IMG submission 205741) | Freshwater microbial communities from Lake Fryxell liftoff mats and glacier meltwater in Antarctica - MAT-03 (spades assembly) (version 2) ...
TGGCAACTATCTGCAGCAAGCGCCACAGCCGGTGCTGCTGGACTTTGGCGCTGCGCGGCGTGTGATCGGCGACCAGACACAGACGCTGACCGCGATCCTCAAAAGCGGTTACTCGCCGGTGGAGCAGTACGACGGCGAGCAAGGTATGCGACAAGGCACGTGGACGGATGTCTACGCGCTGTGCGCCGTGTTGTACACGGCCGTGACGCAGCAGCCGCCACGCTCTGCGATCGGCCGCGTGGTGCGTGACGAAATGCCGAGCGCGCGTCAGGCCGGGCGCGGCCGCTATTCCGAAGCTTTTCTGGCCGCCATCGACGCCGGCCTGGCGGTGCGGCCAGAGCATCGGCCGGCCGGCATGCCGGCTTTGCAACAATTGCTGGATTCTGCTGTGCCCATCGCTGCCGGGGCCACAGCAGGTGGTCAGCGCCCTGCGGCCTGGCGGGGCTCTCGCCCGATCTGGGTCTGGCCTGCGCTGGCCGGTGCAGCATTGCTGCTGATCGCCACACTGGGAGCCCTTTATTTCAACGCCTGAACCTGGATATGACCCACACCGACACCGACACCAACACCCACACCAACACCCACACCAACTCCGACACCAACTCCGACACCCGCCCCCTTTTGCCCGACCACTTGAGCACCAACCCTCGCAGCCCCCACCACGATGCCGCTGTGCTGGCGCACGACATCGGCGTGCGTTTCAAGGGTCAGGAGCGCAAAGACGTCGAGGAGTACTGCATCAGCCAGGGCTGGGTGCGTGTGGCAGCAGGCCGCACGCTGGACCGCAAGGGCCAGCCGATGATGATGCAGCTCAAAGGCGCGGTGGAGGTGTTCTACCGCTGAGGCGCCCGGCTGGGGGCCAGCAGTGATTGAGTGCGCCCTGAACTGCTGAAGAGGCTGCGCCAGCTTCGGCCTCAGGGGTTCGATACTCCCGAAGCCACATGCCCCGAAGGCACGTGGCCGGATGCGTTTTCGATGTGGCCGGTCTGGTCGTCGAAAAAGAAGTCGGGCTCGAACTCGCGCAAGAAACTGCCCTTGGGCAGCCCGCCCAGAAACATTGCTTCATCGATCTCGATTTTCCAATCCATCAAGGTTCGGATGGCGCGTTCATGGGCGGGCGCGCTGCGCGCGGTGACGAGTGCGGTGCGCAGCCGCATGCCAGCAACCGGCTCTTGTTGCAGGCGTTGCAGGGCCTCCAGCAGCGGCTTGAAGGGGCCCGGTGCCAGCGGCGTGCCTGCGCGGTCGCTCTCATGCAACTGGAAGGCATGCAGACCCTGCGCCTGGTACACCCGCTCGGCCTCGTCAGAAAACAGCACCGCATCGCCGTCAAAGGCGATGCGCACCTCATCGGGATGCGCCACCGAGGCACGCGCGCTTTGCGGATAAACACGCGCCGCAGGCACACCTTCGGCCAACGCGCTGCGCACATCGGCCTCGTTGGTGCTCAGAAACAGGTTGGCTTGCAGTGGCCGCAGATAGCGCCAGGGCGGCTGGCCGCGCGTGAACACGCCGCGCTGCACGCTCAAACCATAGTGCTGGGCCGAGCGAAACACCCGCATGCCCGACACCGGGTCATTGCGCGACAGGATCACCACCTCCACCCGCGGTCTGCCGTCGTTGAAGGCCAGCAGCTTGTTGACCATTGAAAACGCCACGCCGGGGCGTGCCGGCTGCTCCAGGCGCAGCAGCTGGAGCTGCATGTAGGCGCGGTCGTCTGCGGCCTCGAAAACGCTGTTTTCTTCTTCAAAATCGAACAAGGCGCGCGAAGAGATCGCGACGACGAGTTGACCATCGAGTGTTGCGGGCATGGCTGGACAGTTTAGAGCCGCTGAGCCCATGCCATTGGCACCCATGCCGTTGGCACCAAGCCTGTCGCACCCTGCCGTTGGCACGTTGACGACGCTGGCACTGCAGCCCGAAGCCTGAAACCGGGCGAACGGCCTGCGCCAGACAAAGGCTTGCCCGCAGTCCGGTCCAGCCGCAGACGGCAGAATCGACGCGGTGTTGACGCTCAAAGATGTTCACTTCGCCTGGCCCGGTGCTGGCCAGGATTGCCTGCGCCTGCCCGTGCTTGACCTGCAGGCAGGCCGTACGCTTTTTTTGTACGGCCCCAGCGGCTGCGGCAAGAGCACCTTGCTGGGCTTGATGGCGGGTGTACTGCAAGCCCGCTCCGGCCAGGTGCAACTGCTGGGCAAGGACTGGGCTGAGCTGCGCGGCGGCGCGCGGGATGCGCGGCGTGCTGATCACGTGGGAGTGATCTTTCAGCAGTTCAATTTGTTGCCGTATTTGTCGGTGCTGGACAACGTGATCTTGCCTTGCAGGTTTTCGAAACTGCGGGCCAGCCGTTGCCAGCGTGGGGCGCAGCAATCAGCGCGGTCACTGCTGGAGCGTGTGGCTTTGCCGGCCACGCTGTGGGATCGTCGGGCCGATGCGCTGTCGGTCGGCCAGCAGCAACGGGTGGCTGCGGCGCGGGCGCTGATCGGCCAGCCTGAGCTGATCCTGGCCGACGAACCCACCTCGGCGCTGGACGCCGCGCGGCGCGACAGCTTCATGCAGTTGCTGCTGGGCGAATGCGCCAACAGCGGCAGCAGCCTGGTGTTTGTCAGCCATGACGAGCGTCTGGCGCCTCGCTTCGACGAGCAACTGTCGTTGCCCGAGCTGAACCTGGCCGCTGCCCCATGAAGGCGCTGCTGCATGTGGCGTTGAGAAGCGCGCTCAACCGCCGCGGCACGCTGGCGTTGGTGGTGTTGTCGATTGCCCTGGCCACGGCCCTGCTGTTGAGCCTGGAGCGTTTGCGCACGGACATCCGCAGCAGCTTTTCGCAGGCCGTCAGCGCCACCGATCTGGTGGTGGGCGCGCGCACCGGGCCGGTGCAGTTGATGCTGTACGCGGTGTTCCGTGTCGGGGGTGCCACCAACACCATCAGCATGGACAGTGTGCGCGCCGTGGCCGCGCACCGTGCGGTGGCTTGGGTGGTGCCGCTGGCGCTGGGGGACTCGCACCGCGGTTACCCGGTGCTGGGCACCACGGTGGACTACTTCAAGCACTTTGCCTGGGGCGACAAGCAGCCGCTGCGGCTGGCTCAGGGCCGCACTTTTGACGGTACGCTGGACGGCTTGTACGAGGCCGTACTGGGCGCCGAGGTGGCTGCCCAGCTGGGTTACGGACTGGGCCAGAAGATCGTGCTCAGCCACGGCCTGGGTGGCGGCGGAGGGCTGGATGCAGAGCATGCCGACAAGCCCTTCACCGTGGTGGGCGTGCTGGAGCGCACGGGCACCCCGGTGGACCGCAGTGTGCACGTCAGCCTGCAGGCCATCGAGGCCATTCACCTGGATTGGGGCGGCGGTGCGCCGATCCCGGGGCTGCAGATCGCGCCTGAGCATGCACGCAAGTTCGACCTCGAGCCCAAGCAGGTGACGGCCGCACTGGTGGGTTTGAAGAACCGCGCCGCTGTCTTCAACGTGCAGCGTTTTGTCGCCCAGTACGAGGCCGAGCCGCTGCTGGCGGTACTGCCCGGCGTGGCGCTGGACGAGTTGTGGGCCGCTGTGGGGCTGGGTGAGCGTGCATTGCTGGCCATCAGTGGCCTGGTGGCGCTGGTCAGCCTGGCCTCTTTGGTGGCCGTGGTACTGGCCGGGCTGAACGAGCGGCGGCGCGAGCTGGCGGTTTTGCGCGCCGTCGGTGCCGGCCCGCGCCAGGTGCTGGCGCTGCTGGCCCTGGAAGGCGCGCTGGTGACGCTGGCAGGGGCCTTGCTGGGGGCCCTGATGGCAGCAGCCTCGGTGGTGCTGGCGGGCCCCTGGATTCAACAGCGTTTTGGCATCAGCCTGATCGCCAGCGCACCCACGGCAGAACAATGGGCCTTGTTTGTGGCCGTCTTGGCCGCAGGTATGCTAGCCAGTCTGGTGCCCGGTTGGCGGGCTTACCGCCTGTCCTTGGCCGACGGGTTGTCGCCGCGGACTTGATCTCGCTGCAAGAAATTCCTGCTGCTCGACGACCGCATCATCGCTTGTCAAACTTCCACCTTCAGCGCCATGCCTCCTAACTGCAAGATCCACGCCCGTTTCGGCGGCCAGCCAGTCGCTGAATCCAGTGACCCGTCCGCAGCCTTGCCCGGCGTCCCCAGGCGTGGTGCCTTGGCAGTGCTGGCCGGTCTGCTGTATGGGGCTCTGCAGCCAGTTGGCGCGCTGGCCCAGAGCAGCGCTGCACGCGATGTGGTGCCGCTGATGAAGCCGCCGCTGGCTGCCACCGGGCCGGCAGCCTCCAGGAGAGGTGCGGCTGTCTCAGCGGCACGCACCATCACCTGGGAGGCGCTGGTGCCGCCCGGTTGGGATCCTTTCAAGGACTTCAAGGACCTGGACTTCCAGACCCTGGACGACGGCGACCCGCGCGCCATGCAGTTGCTGAAAAAGATGCGCGAAGCCTGGGACAACGCACCGGTCAACGCCGCCATCGTCGGCCAGACCGTGCGCCTGCCGGGCTTTGTGGTGCCGCTGGAGGACAGCAAGGACGGCCTGAAGGAGTTCTTGCTGGTGCCCTACTTCGGCGCCTGCATCCACAGCCCGCCGCCGCCGGCCAACCAGATCGTGCATGTGCTGCCCAAGGTGCCGGCCAAGGGTTTCAGGTCGATGGACACGGTGTGGATCACCGGCACGCTGAGTACCGTGCGCACCGACTCCTACATGGGTGCGGCGGGTTATCGCATCGAAGCCGTGGACGTCTCACCCTACACCGACAAGCCGCGCTGAACCCGGCCCCTGCCACCGCACAGGCGCAGTTCATGCCATCGAGACACGCTTGAGCCGCATCAAACCGATGGACCTGGCCCGCACCACTTTTGCGGTGCTGTTCATTGGGGCCTTGCTGCTGGGCTCGCTGTGGATCCTGCGGCCCTTTCTCGGCCCTGCGATCTGGGCCACCATGGTGGTGGTGGCGACCTGGCCATTCATGCTGCGCATCGAGCAGATCCTTTGGCGCAAGCGCCTGCTGGCGGTGACCGTGATGAGCCTGCTGTTGCTGCTGCTGTTCGTGGTGCCGCTGACGATGGCCATCGTGACGCTGGTGGAAAATGCCGACATCATGGTGGGCTGGGCCAGGGGGGTGACGAACTACCGCTTGCCGGAGCAACCTCCTGACTGGTTGCTGCAACTGCCGCTGCTGGGCGGCCTGATCGAAAGACTCTGGGCGCAGGTGAATCTGGAGGGCCTGCGCGAGTTGCTGCCCCGCCTGACTCCCTATGCTGGCAACCTCACACGCTGGTTCGTTTCCGAGGTGGGCAACGTCGGCGTGTTGTTGCTGCAATTCTTGATGACGGTGGTGATCGCCGCTGTGATGTACGCCACGGGCGAAGACGCGTTGAAACTGGTACAGCGCTTTGCCCATCGCCTGGGCGGCGAGAGGGGTGTCGGCGCAGTCGTGCTGGCCGGCGGCGCGATCCGCGGTGTGGCGCTGGGCGTGGGCGTCACCGCGGTGGTGCAGGCGGTCGCCGGCGGCCTGGGCCTGGCGCTGGCGGGTGTGCCGTTTGCGGGCCTGCTGACGGCGCTGATGTTCATGCTGTGCATCGCGCAAATCGGTCCGATCCCGGTGCTGCTGGGCGCAGCTGGGTGGGCTTTTTGGGGCGACCAGATCGGCTGGGGCATCTTTCTGGTGGTTTGGGGCTTGATCGTCGGCACCTTTGACAACGTGCTGCGCCCGCTGCTGATCAAGATGGGCGCCGACTTGCCGCTGCTGCTGATCTTTGCCGGCGTCATCGGCGGCCTGTTTGCTTTTGGCCTGGTGGGCATCTTCGTCGGCCCGGTGGTGCTGGCGGTGGCCTACACGCTGCTCGATACCTGGATGGGCGACGGCGAATTGCCACCTGTGGGGCCTGAATACCGGGATTGAGTCGTGGCCGCTGTAGGGCTCGATCGACAGCGCGCCGCTGTGGACGGAAACCCACCTCGATCGACCCGGCAGGGGAGAATGCGGGCTGTGCCGCAGAGCAGCTTGGCTCGGCATCGGATCGGAACGGATCGCATCGCATCGCATCGCATCGCATTGCATCGCATCGCATCGCATCGCATCGCATCGCAAAGGAGGAGGCGCTGTTCATGAATTGGTTCAAACGTCTGTCGCTGGGCCTGCTGGCCCTGCTGTTGCTGCTGCTGGCTGGCGCAGCCTTCTACGGCTGGCGGGCTTTGCCGCAAACGCAAGGCAGCCTGGCGCTGCCGGGCGCGAAGGCCGAGCTGCAATTGCTGCGCGACGCGTACGGCATCCCCAGCGTGGTGGCGCAGAGCCCGCACGATGCCTATTTCGGCTTGGGCGTGGCCCATGCGCAAGATCGCTTGTGGCAGATGGAGAGCCAGCGCCGCATCGGCGCCGGCCGGCTGGCTGAGGTGTTTGGCGAGTCGGCGCTCGAGACCGATCGCTTCCTGCGCGCTTTGGGTGTACGGCGCGCGGCGCAGCGGCAATGGCAACAATTGCCGGCCGTCAGCAAGGCCGTGTTGCAGGCTTATGCCGACGGCGTCAATGCCGTACTGCGCCACGGGCTGAAGGCGCGGCCGCCCGAATTCGTGATCCTGGGCATCGAGCCCGAGCCCTGGGACCCCGTGGACAGCGTGGCCTGGGCCATCATGATGGCCTGGGACCTGGGCGGCAATTGGAGCAACGAACTGCTGCGTCTGCGTCTGTCCTTGCAGATGTCGGTGGACCGCGTCAACACCTTGATGCCACCCTACCCGGGTGAGCAGCCGCTGGTCAGCACCGACTACGCCGCGCTGTATCGCGGCCTGGGTTTGGGTGCCTCCAAAACGGCCGAGGCTGATCAAGCCAGTGAAGTCGCACAAGCTGTTGTCGACTGGAGCCGCTTGCTCGACATCGCGCCGCCTTCAGGCGTGGAGGGCGTAGGTTCGAACAACTGGGTGCTGGCGGGCTCGCGCAGTGCCACCGGTAAGCCCCTGCTGGCCAATGACCCGCACCTGAAACTCAGCGTGCCAGCGCTGTGGTACCTCGCCCGGCTGCAGGCGCCGGGCTTGCTGGTGGCCGGCGCCACCCTGCCAGGGCTGCCGATCGTCGTGCTGGGACAAAACCAGCATGTGGCCTGGGGCTTCACCAACACCGGCCCCGACGTGCAAGACCTGTACATCGAAGCCGTGAAGACTGATGACCCGACGCAGTACCGCACGCCGCAGGGTTATGCGCCTTTTGAGACAGCCAACGAGATCATCAAAGTCAAAGGCAAGCCCGATGTGCCCATCGTCGTGCGCAGCACGCGCCACGGGCCGGTGATCTCCGACGCCGGCACCGGCGCCGAAGTGCTGGGCGCTGCACCCGGCGCAACGCAAACCCGCTATGTGCTGGCCTTGCGCTGGACGGCGCTGGACGCCGACAACGATGCCACCGGTGTGGGGCTGAGGATGCAGCAGGCCACCTCGGTTGAGAGCTTCCTTGCCGCCACCGACGGCTATGTGGCGCCGATGCAGAGCATGGTGGTGGCAGACACCGAGGGCCGCATCGGACTGGTTGCACCCGGCCGCTTGCCGATTCGGCGCGCCGACAACGACCTCAAGGGCCACGTGCCCGCACCCGGATGGGACGCACGCTACGACTGGGCGGGCTGGGTACCGAGCCGCGAGACCCCGCGAGAAACCGACCCAGCCCGCGGCTGGATCGCCACCGCCAACCAGCGCATCACCGCGCCCGCTTACCCGCACTACGTGACGAGCGACTGGGCGCTCCCCTACCGGCAACAGCGCATCGAGCAACTCATCAACGCCAAGACCCGGCACAGCTTGCAAGACCTGGCGCAGATGCAGGCCGATGTGCAGAGCCTGGCCGTACCCGGTCTGTTGCCGGCGCTGCTGAAGGCAGACGCCAAGCACCCGCTGGCAGCGCCGGCGCTGGCGCTGCTGCAAGGCTGGGATGGCCAGATGCAGGCCGACAGCCCAAAGCCGCTGATCTTCTGGGCCTGGCAGCGGCAAATTGCCCTGGCAGTGTTCAAGGACGACACGGGCGAGGTGCTGTGGAAGCGCTCGCTGGCCACCCGCAACTTCCAGGAAAGCCTGGAGCAGGTGCTGCAGAACGACGACAGCAGCTGGTGCGACGACCGCAGCACGCCGGTCGTGGAAACATGCGCCGGTCAATCGGCCACGGCTTTGACGCGGGCGCTGGATGAACTGCAGGCCCGCTACGGCAGCGACCCCGCCCAGTGGCGCTGGGGCGATGCCCACCAGGCCCGCAGCGAGCACCGGCCCTTCAGCCGCGTCAAGCTGCTGGCGCCGCTGTTTGAGCTGCGCACCGCCGTGGGCGGCGACACCCACACCGTCAACGTCTCACGCGTAGGCCTGAAGCCAGATGCCACCACCGGCGAGCTGTACCTGGACGAGCACGGCCCAAGCCTGCGCGCTTTGTACGACCTGGGCGACCGCACGCAGTCGCGCGTGATGCATTCCACCGGGCAGAGCGGCCTGTTCTTCGCGCCGCAGTACCGCAGCTTCGTCAAGCCTTGGGCGGCGGTGCAGTACGTGCCCTTGTGGGGGCCGGCGGGGACGGGTGATCTGTCAGCGGCGGCGGGCAGTGAAGCGCGGCTGGTGATCAGGCCCGGGCCTTGAAGGTCGGGTAGCGGCCAGCACTGTCTGATGCTGGGGCCGATGCAGAGCATTCGCCTCGGCTGCAAACCCCAGGCCACGCCGACAGTCCCCCGAGCGGCAGGGCTTGCAGCAGTTGCATGCGAACTCCGGTCAACGCCACCGGCTGTTCCTGGCTAAAGTCGCCAACGCTATCAGCTGGGTACTGCGACGATGATCATCGGAGAACAGCTCGTGTGCCGCACGAAGTCCACGGGGATGCCGTTCGGGTCGAGCACCGCGAAATGGCGATCGCCCCACGGCTCATCCAAGGGCTCGAACTCAATCGCGATGCCGTTCGCCTTGGCCTTCTCGAAGGCCGCGTCTACGTCATCCAGTTCGACCGTGAGCCACAAGCCGTGGCCGGAATACTCACGCTGGAACATGGGCTTCTGGAACTCGAGATCGGGCCGCATGAAGGCCAGCTCTTGGCCGTTCAACTGCAACAGCACATACCACTCGTTCTCGAAGACCAGCTCAAAGCCGAGCTGTTGATAGAAGGACTTGGACTCGGCCAGGTGTCGTGTGACGATGCCGGGATTCAATTTCATAGCTTCACCTCATTGATGATGAGTCTACGAATCGGCGCAGCCTGTGCCTAGTAAAAATGCGACATCGTGGTGTCGCTCAGCGGAGAAGCCGCGGTTGGCCAGCGCCATGAAGTCGCGTCGCAAGTGCGATTGGTCGGTGAAGCCGAGTTCGGCAGCCAGAGCCGCACGATTGAGCTGACCCCCGCGCAGCTTGGCAAGTACATGCTGGAAGCGAACGGCGCGACAAAACTGCTTGGGCGAGAGGCCGACAGCGTCTCGAAATTGCCGCTCGAGTTGCCGCCGACCGAGCGAGGCGAGCTCGACCAACTGTGCCACGCGAATGTCACCTGCGTGGCGTTGAACGGCCGCCACAGCCACCTCGAACGGATCGTGCCTGGCGGAGCTGAGGGCGTCGTCGCACAGCCAGAAGCGGTCAACGACGCCGCGCAAAGGCGGCGAGGGTCGAACTTCACGAAACATGTGTGATCCCTGCTGCTGCGGTTCGCGCTCCTGCGTTCTGGCGCGCGCCAAGAGAAGCAGGATACCGGCTGCTGCAAGCTCGCCGCGCAAATTCGGCCCGCGACCGACGTGCGCCGCAACAGAAACGTTGGACCAGCAACTCCACCGTCGGCGCCGTGGCAAGACGCTCGCCCGTTTCGCCAGTCGTTGGTCGAATGTCACAACCCCTGCGCCACTCTCGTCCAGTTTTCGGGCAGTGCACACAGCGCAAAAAAATCAAGCCAAAGCCAGCACCGAATGTCTGGTCTCTGCCTTGGCGAGCCGAATCTTGGCCCAACGATTCAGGCAAGACCACGGCGGTGAGTCTGCTCACCGGACTGTGCGGGAGGCAATCCCTACCCGCCTCGCGCCCTCAGCTCTGCCACACTGGCGACATGACATCGACCCCTGCGGCAATCGGCCCGCTGACCCTCGTACCGATCAACGAGGTCGTGGTGCGGGTGCTCAGCGCCGACGGCCAGACGCTGGGCAATCTCAAGCGGATCGGCGCGGTGTGGAAATTCAAGGCCGTGGGCGTTGACGCGGGCGGCGCACTGGAGCCCGGCGGCGGACCGCTGACCTTGGCGCACAACACCGTCTTCGACAATCCCGATGCGGTACAGCTGAACGAGAGGCTCGGGCCTTGGTTGTCAATGGGACGCTGAGGTCTGCGGACCGTGGGCCGAACCGGGTTCAATGCCGTGCCACAGAACATACTGGGACCCCATCCGATCGCTGCGCCGATCCAGTTTTTGTCGATCCCGATGCGGTCGTTCGTTGCGCTGCCCTCCCTGGCTTTGCCGCTGGAACACCAGCAACAGCCAGCCCGAGCCGCCGCCCATGGACTTGCCCTTCGCGATGAATTCGTCACGCCACCGCTCAACGCTGCCAAAGTTGGCGGCCAGCGCCAGCGCGCAGGCT
>Ga0335394_10010272_pt1 | contig 10545 bp, 10 predicted proteins | sample MAT03_FD_205741 | JGI IMG/M metagenome (GOLD analysis project Ga0335394, IMG submission 205741) | Freshwater microbial communities from Lake Fryxell liftoff mats and glacier meltwater in Antarctica - MAT-03 (spades assembly) (version 2) ...
GAATGCGGACCGAGTCTCCGACAAGAATGGCAGGGATGTTCAGGTCGATCAGCGTCGTTACGCGGAGGCCTTTCGCTTCGGCTTGAAGTCTTAGCGGTCCAATGGTTTGTCGGATGATCGCACGTAGATCAAGTGGAGCCTCCTCTAGGTGCATTCGGTTGGCTTCGATCTTCGAAACATCGAGGAGATCGTTGATTACGACCAATAAGGTTTCCGCCGAGCCACGAATCATCTCAACGAACTCAGTCTGCGATTCGCAACGGCTTCTACTGTCTCGACCTCCGAGATGCAAAGCCCGGTCATCGGGAGGGAAGTAAGTGTCGGGTTAAGCCGAGACTGCGGTCGTTGTGATGTATCCATGGCCGAATTCCCGAACCTCACTTTGGCCGAGTCGAATCTGGAAGCCAAAGGCGTCAACGAAAAACCTTACCGTCCACGATCATCAGGTGATGCGAAAAATCGTGAAGCTCTTATGAAGAAATGCCCACGGAGATGCGGGGTCACGTTCCAGCTCAACACCGTAGCCTCGTCCGCCATAAGCGATCTCTCGATAACCAGGCTTGTTCGTTCGGTCAACGAATGGCTTCAGCTTCTCCTTCAACTCATCCATGCTCGAAGCGTCGCGACATCATTCTTGTAAGCATCGATGACGACGGCGTCTTTGCCGGGTTCGTGAGGTTTCTGGCCGAGATACTCGACGTGAACCGAGATTGGTGCTGGCGCAATTGATTTCCAAACGTCTTTGAACAGGGCCCGGTTCACCATCCCCTTGCCAAGAGGGACTTCTTCTAGCTCCTGGCCGTCCTCGCTGACACGTTTTGTATCCTTCAAATAGACGGATCGGAGATAAAGTCGAATCGCATTGACGGCTGTGAGGTAAGACCCTCCGATTTCTGCTCTCAGATGACGCAGGTCAAGCGCGACGCCCAGGTCTTGAACAGGGACGTCTTGAAAAACAATCGCTAGGTCCCAAATCAGACTGCCGACGTAATCTTTGCCTGCATGATTCTGATACAGACCTACCAAGCCGAGTTCATGATTGAGTGCTGCGAGTTCTTTCGCCTTCGCGGCGAAGACCCTAGTCTGCTCGATCATTGGCGTGCCTGGTTCATACCTCCAGTATCCCAAGCGATAGTGCTTCACTCCATTATCGGCCAGGATGCGCAGTAGTTCGCGGTTTGCGGGAGTCACTTCATTGACGTCCGTTGCCGCGATTAATAGTCGTTTACCACGGTCAGCAAGCGTGGATACCATCTTTGCTAACTGGGGCCGAAAATCTTTCGCTTCCGGGTCAACATGGCCGCCGGACCGAATGGTCGCCTCAACGCCATCTGCATCGGTCTGTTCCAACACATCGGCAAGCTGAGTGGAGGAGTGTTTCTGAAAAACCTTGCCGAAAATTGCAATCGGAAATTTTTCTTGATTTACATCATCAGCAAGCAACGTCCGGTCGGCTTTGGTAAGAAGATGAGTCGTCATGGCCAACGAGCCAGCGTTTACGATGAATTGCCTACGGTCCATGGTTTTCGATCGACTTCATGAGATGGGAAAGAGAAGCTCTGAGACAGGAACTATGAAGAAATAATAAAGATTACATTGTGCTTGGTATGGTGTGGAGGTTCAATGACCCGGGGGACTCGATTCCGCAAGCGAAAGATCGCAACACAGGCGTAGATGGATAGTGTAACTTAAGGTCTTACGATTTTTTCTTATAGCCAGATCACGAGCTTTCCCATGGTAAATTCATTGCCTTTGAAGTCCGACGCTAGTCTTTTCGCCACCGCTGGTCTGGGCAGGCGTGGCTTTGTTCGCGCCGCAGCTTCGCTTGCGCTGCTTCCGCTGCTACGACGCCCTGCTTATGGCATCGTGTTGAGCGAGATTGTTTTTAGCGATTACCCGTTTTCCCTCGGTGTCGCGTCAGGCGATCCGACTCCAGACGGTTTTGTGCTTTGGACGCGTCTTGCACCGGAACCGCTGCATGGCGGCGGTATGCCAAATGAAAACGTTGAAGTTTCCTGGCAGGTTGCGACGGACCAAGCGATGAAGAACATCGTCCAGCGCGGCACCGAAATCGCGACGCCAGACTTTGGTCACAGCGTGCATGTTGAAGTATCTGGGTTGGAACCAGGGCGACCGTATTGGTATCGATTCAAAGCGGGCGGCGAAGTCAGTCCGATCGGACGCAGTCGTACGGCTCCGGCGTTGAATTCGCAACCAGAAAGATTGCGGTTCGCCTTCGCCTCGTGCCAGCATTACGAAAGTGGTTTTTTTAACGGCTACTATCACATGGCAGGAGATGATTTGGATTTGGTCGTGCATTTAGGTGACTATATCTATGAAGGTGCCGGAGTGAGCGGCACGGTTCGCAAGCACTCCGGCCTTGAGATCCAATCGCTTGAAGATTATCGAAACCGTCATGCTCAGTACAAAACAGACACTGACCTACAAGCTGCCCATGCGGCATTCCCTTGGTTGGTCACTTGGGATGATCATGAACTTGACAATAATTACGCGGATGGCATCAGCGAACAAACGCACGTCAATCCTGCTGACTTTTTGCTGCGCCGGGCGAATGCGTATCAAGCGTATTACGAACACATGCCATTGCGTCGGTCATCGATTCCCAGTGGTCCACTGATGCAGATTTATCGCGGTTGCTCATGGGGAAATTTGGCCGACTTCAGTGTTCTTGATACGCGTCAGTATCGAAGCGATCAGCCATGTGGCGACGGCAACCGTGAACCGTGCGAGGGATCCTTTTCGGACCAGCAGACGATGCTTGGCGCAGAGCAAGAGTCTTGGCTAAACGAAAGACTTGCCAGTTCACCTGCCACATGGAATATCCTCGCGCAACAGGTGATGATGGGTCGCGCCGATCGGAAAGCAGGAGAAGGGATCGCGTATAGCATGGATCAATGGCCTGGTTACGAAAAGCCGCGACAACGATTAATGAAGTTTTTGAGCGACCAGAAAGTTGCAAACCCAATCGTCTTGACCGGGGATATTCACTCGAATTGGGCGAACGAATTGAAGATCGATTTTGACGACGAGAAGTCGCCAACGGTTGCCAATGAGTTTGTGGGAACGTCGATGTCTTCGGGAGGTGACGGTTCACAGAATCGACCGGGCACGGCAGAAATTTTGGCCGAGAATCCGTTTGTGAAGTTCTACAACACCGAAAGAGGTTACGTCCGCTGCGATGTCACAAAAGACCAGTGGCGAAGCGACTATCAGGTGATTCCCTATGTTTCGCGAAAGGGTTCACCCCAAGTAACTCGCGCCTCGTTCATCGTCGAACAAGGCAGAGCGGGAATGGAACGCGCATAGCGACTCGCTTCCACAATGCAACCACGACCTACAGTCCGAGCTGTTCTTCCAAGTGCGCGAAGAAGATCGCCTTATCGCGTTCGTATTGCTCTGCATCACCGTCGATCTCTTTCCAACGCCGGACTTTCGCGTCTTCGAAATCGATCGCACGTGCTGGATGCTGGCGCAGATGGTCGCGGATCAGGATCGCTCGACGATGCGTGCGGCTATCGATCGTGGTCAGCCAAAGGTGATGAGTGCGTTCCCCATGTCGAGGCTTCGACAATAGGATCGAATCTTCGCTCCATGACGGTGAATCGACTCGTCGATAGTTGAGCCCTTCAATCTGGTTGGCAGCATTTTCGATCATGATCGCGTTATGGACGCATGCGACCATGTCGATGATCGGGCGAGCGATCAAACCCGGAATGGCTGTACTTCCGATGTGATCAACTCGCGTGACTTCGCCTTGACATGATTGAAAGATGCCGGATTTCGTCTGCTCAAACTCTTGACGCCATGCCGGAGCGTAGTGCATCAACCTTACCGCTTCTCCCATGGTGAGTTTCCGTTCGGGTACAAAGATGTCTGGAGTTGTGGATATGACGAAACAAAGATCGCCGGTCGATTCTCAAACCAATCGACCGGCGATCAAGAAATTCGTCAAGCAGAGATGCTGCTACTGAGCGGCAACCATTGCTACCTTTACGCCTTCGTAGTCTCGAACTACCGCAGCGATGTATGATTCGTCTGCGGGGCAAAGACGATTTACGGGAACGGTGCATGTGCGTCCGCTGGTCTTGAGCAAGCGGATGAAGTCATCGCCGATTTCAACCAAGCGTCCCTCAGTCGAGAACTCACCCGTATTATCGATCCAAACCCTCACGCGGCTGTTCGCCCCAAACAGGTCGTCAACGGCATCCTTGACCGGAGCCGCAGGCTCAGCCGGTGCGGCAGGTTCCGCTGCTGGCGGTATACCGAACAGGTCGTCTGCGGGTGCAGCTTCTGCAGGGGCAACGCCGGGCGCAGCAGGTTCGCCGAACAGATCATCCATTGGAGCTTCGGCGGCCGGCGCGACAGGTTCGCCGAAAAGGTCGTCTGCAGGAGCCGCATCGGCAGGTTGCATCTTGGGAGCAGGTTCGCCAAATAGGTCTTCGGCAGGTGCAGTTGCTGGCTCAGCAGCGGGAGCTTTATCGCCGAACAAATCGTCCATCGGCTCTTCGGCAGGTGCCGGAACTGGAGCTGGAACTGGATCCGCTGGTGGGAAAACCGGGTCTGCTGGAGGCGGCGTTGATTCGGCCGGTACAGGCGCAGGCTCGGCGGGTACCGGTACAGGCGCAGGCTCGGCGGGTGCAGGTTTCGGTGGCTCAGCGGGTGTGGCAGCCTTGGGTTCCACGGCCGGAGTTGGTTCCGCTGGAACAGCCATATCTGAGCTGCTCGATTCCATCGGCTCCATCGGCATGGGGTGAGACTCAGAAATTGCCCCATGGTCAACCATCGGGAGGGAATCAATGATTTGGTCGCTCATCGGAACAATGCTTTCATGCATAACGTCGTCTGCACCGCAGCAAGAATCCGATGTGGCCGGCATCTCGACGGCACATGGATCAGCAGGCGATTCAAAAATCGGCTCGCAGGGTGTCGGACAGGCAGGTTCGCAGACGGGTTCGCTGGACGCAGGGCAGACCGGTTTGGGCTCGCGGCAGATGAGTTCTGGCTTGTGGCAACGGGAGCGATTCAAAAGCCAGCCGCCTGACGCGGGCGTGACGGTGGTCGTGACGATCATTAAGCCAACGATCGAACAATAGACGTAGCGGGGGAAAATGCGTTTCATTTCTTATTCGGGGGTAATCGACTCGAAGTGCAAAGGGGGTTACGTCGACGGCAAAACGGTAACGACGATGGTCGACGAATGAATGCGATCGCTGCGCCGGCGAATACCACACCGGAGAGTTCACTTAAGATTAATTAGGGGGAATCCTAACAGCAAGCAGCGAAAACTAGGTAATTCCTATGTTTTGTGGTTCTTGTGCCGATATTTCTAACCGTAACGATTCGCATTCCTTCAAAGGTCCCACCCGCCGTACAATCTCGGCGTCAAGTCGACCTTTTGCCATCAACTTGAACGCGGCACGTCGCCGCGGCCCACTATTTTTGTACTGCCGTTTCGCGACAGCCAGATTCTTTATGTTTCGATTGTTCCAAAACCTATTTGCATCGACGAGCTTGGAACGAAAGTGTCTGGTACTTTTTGGCTCCGTCATTTCGGTGCTGATGTGTGCTGCATTTTGGGTTGTTCAAATGCTCGCCAATCGGTTGGTACAAGAAAAAACACGGCAAATCGCGAGAGATTATTCTTTTGGAGTAATCGAGAGGATTCACGCTAACGCGATCTACAGCGGGGGGATGTCAAAAGACAGCTTCGACCAAAAAACGGAGTTGCTAGAAGAACTGGGCAAAGACCTTCGCAACAAGGACTATCAGTACAAAATCATTGGACTTCCCGGTTCGACTCAGTACGAATCTCTACCGAACGTGGCGGAACCTGAAAACGCCAAAGAGTTGGCTTTGCTAAAGGAGTTAGAAGTTGAATATCGCCAGCATCTTGCCGAGCGAATTCGGCTGGATCGACCTGACATTGATCGTCCACTCAATCTCGAATTTGACTCGCCGATGAGCCAATTTGGTCCCGGCAACAATATCGCATTCAAGGAATTGGGCCCGGTCAAAGACGAATACATTCATTACACCCCTGTCTTCAGTAAGCCCGCGTGTATCTTGGCATGTCATGCGCCCATCGGGAAGCGTGTTTCGTTGGACGCCGAAGAAGACCCATTGCGACTCGCGGCGCAGTATCCTTTCCGCGTGGTTCGTGTCAGCATGCCGTATAGCAATACGCGAGCGACGACGTCGTGGATTCGAACGATTCTGATCGCAATGGCGATGTTGATCATCACCGTGATGCTGTTCATTCTCCACGCGATCGTTCGATATCTCGTGCTTGATCCTCTTCGACACTTGCGTGAGGTGAGTGATGCGATCACTCGCGGAGATACTGAGCAAAGAGCCGTCATCGAGACTGAAGATGAGTTCCGTGAACTCGGAGATGCATTCAATCGGATGCTTCGCCATATGACCGAGACACAAGGCGAACTGGAGTCGGTCAATACAGAGCTCGACAGCCGCGTCGATCAACTTGCGCAAGCGAATTTGCAATTGTACGAGGCCAACCGCCTGAAAAGCGATTTTCTCGCGAACATGAGTCATGAATTGCGAACACCGCTAAACAGTATCATCGGATTCTCGGAAGTTCTTCAAGACATCGATTCGCTCAATGACAAGCAACGTCGATATGCGTCGAACATTCAAAAGAGTGGCCGTGTGCTGCTTGAGATGATCAACGACATTCTTGACTTAGCAAAAGTTGAAGCGGGAAAAATGGAGATGCGCCCGGTTCAATTCAACTTGGTGCGTTTGGTAAGTGCACAAGTCGACATGGTGCGCAGTCTGTCGGAAGAAAAAAATATCTCGCTCTCGATTGTCGCAAACGAACAATTGCCAGACGCATTCCAGGATCAAAACAAGCTGGGCCAGGTTCTCAACAACCTCCTCAGCAATGCGATCAAATTTACGCCCGAAGGTGGCATTATCACGGTCCGAGTCGATCACGCGGACAATGACGTTTGCTTCATATTGTCTGTCGCAGACAACGGTGTTGGGATCGCGAAGGAAGACCAGTCTGTCATCTTTGAAAAGTTTCGCCAAAGCAATAAGGTCCTTGATGGCCAAGGTTTGACGCGTGAATATTCAGGCACCGGACTGGGGCTATCGATCGTCAAAGAATTGACGAAACTGCTGGGCGGTGAAATCAACTTTGAAAGCGAACTGGGTCAAGGCAGCACGTTTTGGGTCACGCTGCCGTGGCGATTCGACGCATCAAAGTAATCAACGGATTCCGCCCCGTGAACCACTCCGTTTCCAAGCAAAGTCTAGGTTTTGTTAAATGAAGTCCGTTGAACTCTATACCGATGGTGCCTGCAGCGGAAATCCCGGTCCGGGCGGATGGGCCTTCATCCTCCGATGTCCAACCACAGGAAAAGAGCTTGAACGAGCGGATGGGCTCGGCGAAACCACCAACAATCAAATGGAATTGATAGCCGTGATTCGTGGCTTGGAGGCATTAAAAGAGCCTTGTAAGGTCACCCTTTATTCCGACAGCACCTACGTCGGTCAGGGTCTAACGAGCTGGATGGCCGGGTGGAAAAGCCGAGGCTGGCAACGCAAAGACGGTTCGAAACTGGTTCCCATAAAGAATCAGGAGTTGTGGAAACAGCTCGATCTGTTGATGCAAAAGCATGAACTGGTCTTTAAGCATGTCAAAGGGCACGCCGGTCACGTCGAAAACGAACGATGCGACGAGCTAGCCGTCGCCGCGTCCCAGGCCTTTCGGCAACAGTAATGGATTCGGAGCGTCCGCAGGGCTAAAGCAAGCGAGCAGTTGCGGTTACAATACCGCAGCCAACGATTTTGGCTGGATATACCTCGCTTATTCTCGTGTTTTTATCGAATGAAACCAACCGCCGCCCCCGATCTGTCACTTGGCGACCTGCAGCGACATATTCGCGAGATGTACTACGAGAAGGACGTTGCTCGAGGCATTGATGGAACTTTCATGTGGCTTATGGAAGAAATTGGCGAACTCGCGACGGCGTTGCGCGGTAATGATCGTCAGAACTTGGCCGAAGAGTTCGCGGACGTGATCGCTTGGTTGGCGACGATTGCCAATGTCGCCGAGATCGACCTGTCTGCGGCGCTGGCGGCCAAGTACGGCAGCGGTTGTCCCGGCTGCAAGAAACTTGTTTGCACTTGCCCGAATGAAGAAAAGCCGTGATCCGCATCGATCCTCCGTTTGTCCTTTCGCGGCGACTGCTCTTCGTCATTGCCGTTGGCTTTCTGTTTTTCGGTGTCAACGACTCGAAATCGGTTGAACCTGCTGTCGCGCCCGACGCGAGTTCGAACGAATCACTCGAAGTCGGACTGCGAGGCGTTTACCGACCGGGCCAATGGACGATGGTGAAGCCGCCTCCGGGCGTCTCCGGGAAGGCTTCAATACAAACCCTTGACGGAGATGGTGCAAATGTTGTTTATGAACAAAGTGTTGCGCCTGACGCGAGAGTGATGTATGCCGTGGCTGGGAGGCCCGGTGTGCCACTTGTGATCCGTGATAAGGATGGAAACGAGTTGCACCGGGGCCGATTTACGGGCGAATCCATTGAACCGAAGATGCCCTGGGTGGTTGTCTTTGGCGACACGCTTGGGATCGAAACGATCGGACGCAATGAACTGCTTAATCGTGAGTCGTCCGTCGCGGTTAGCCAGATCGATCGAGCCGAGCAATTCCCCGATCAAGTTGTCGGTCTGGCAGGCGTTGACTTGATCGTGATTGGCCCTTCTAGCGCAAATTCGCTCTCTGGACTTTCGACTCGGCAAGGTGAGTCAATTGTTACTTGGGTAAATCGAGGTGGGCGAGTCTTGATTTCATTGGGAAGCAACTGCGAGCCACTGTTGGTGGCGGCACCGTGGCTAAGGAAACTCGTTTCAATCGATGATCCACCCAAAGCGATTCGACTGGATCCTTCGTCAATCGAGACTTACACATCATCACAAAATCGATTGCCAACGCTTGACTCCATTGAGCTGCCTGCCCTTGGCGGAGAAACGATTATCAGCGGACGAAACTTATCGCGTCAGCCGACGAGGGTTGCGATCCAATCGATCGTCGGTTTTGGTCGAGTGGTGGTCACGTCGTTTGCGTTGGATTCGCCCGAACTCACAAGCTGGCCAGAAAGAACGCTTTTGGTCAGTCGATTGTCTGGGAAACTTTTTGCTTCGGAGAATGAAATCAGGCGCGACGTTCGCTCTCGATCAAGCGTTGGATACGATGACCTCGCCGGGCAGATTCGGATGTCGCTTGATCGATTTGATTCCAAACGTCGCGTCCCGTTTTCGATCATCTCGGTAATTCTGATCGGCTTGGTAGCCTTGATCGGACCGATCGATTACTTGATCGTCAATCGTGTCCTTGGCAAGCCGCTTCTGGGTTGGATCACGTTTCCGTTATCAGTATTCATCGTTTCTGCGATTTTGGTCGCGATCGGGCGCCCCGATCACAATTCAACGGTCGCCGGCGAATCGCCTTCCCACGCCTTATCAAAGGTGTCTTCGGTGGCGGCGATAAATCGAATGGAGATCGTCGACATTGACACTGTCGGCAAAACGCCGCTGGGGCGTGGATGGCTTTGGTCGCACATTTATTCTTTTGACTCAACCATCACGAATTACCCGGCGACGTTAGCAAAAGAAATAATTGCGGATGGATCGAAACCTGCAATCACGTCGGCGCCTTTTGGATATCCGGGGTCAACTTTTGGCGGGATATCAATTGCCGGGGAAGATACTCGGCTGCCCATGTACCGAGTTATGATGTCTTCGCATCCGACTTCCGGTGTGGTCAGCGACATTTTCGATATCCCGCTGGCTCCCGGTGGAAGTAAGGGTTTGATGACGCGCTGGGCTTTTGCACCACGCCTCAGTGGCGAGTCCGATCTATCACGGCGGCGCGGCAGCGAATTGCTTGAAGGCCGACTGACGAATTCACTTTCTGTTGACATCTTGAATGGCGCACTAGTCTTTGGCGAGTGGGTTTATTTGCTTCCCACGCGATTCAAAGCAGGCCAAACGATCGACAATATTGACACCCTCCGTCAAAAGAATTTTCGTTGGCTTTTGGCACGACGAGAGGCACTTGAAAATTCGTCCCGATCCGAGCCTTGGGATCCGGAGATGTACGCTGACATGCCAAGGCTAGCGGAAATTTTGATGTTTGAATCGGTCGTCGGTGGACAAGATTATACGGGCCTTTCAAATCGTTCGCTTCAAGATCTGGACCTCAGTTATCTGCTCAAACAAGACCGTGCGATTCTGTTTGGCCAACTCGAAAGTTTTGCCCTTCAGGTAGATATACCGGTCCAAAGAGCAAGTGTCTCGGCAGTCAGAGTCATCGTGCCAGTGAGCGCTCCGCGTCTTTTGCGAACCGAATCCTTGTAACTGCTAAAACATCTCCCTTCATTATTTGTGTTTCATCCGAGAGTGACCGCGTGATCAAAACGATTGACCTGACCAAGAAGTATGGCGACATCTTCGCGATCCGCAGCATTGAATTGGATCTTCGCGAAGGCG
>Ga0335394_10010274_pt1 | contig 10544 bp, 4 predicted proteins | sample MAT03_FD_205741 | JGI IMG/M metagenome (GOLD analysis project Ga0335394, IMG submission 205741) | Freshwater microbial communities from Lake Fryxell liftoff mats and glacier meltwater in Antarctica - MAT-03 (spades assembly) (version 2) ...
ATTCAACAGGCGATCGCGGATCTGCTAGAAAAAGAGGTGCTGCCAGCTGGCATTACAGAACGATTCAATGTGTTGGTGAGGTATCGGATCAGTGGAGAAACCCTATACCGACATCGCGATCTATGGCATCCTTGTTATCTGCAAGGAGAAATAATTTGTGAACTTCAAGGTGATGCAGGGCAGGAATGCTCGCAAGCGGCATCCTGCCCTGCTAATCACACAAGCTTATTGGGTGAAAGTGGGTGTAATACCTTGCCTGGAGAGGGTTCTAGGGTTTTGGGCAACGCAGATGCAGGGGCGATCGGGTGTAATAGTGCTCCCACAGGGGATTTGAGCCACTCAGAACCCCAAAATATGACTCAGGAGGAGGGGATTGCTTATATCAAACAGGTTTTAAACCAGGTCAAGGCGAGACGGCAGGTGGAAATCGCTCAGAAACAGCAGCGACTGGCGGGGCTTGACCAAATGACACTGCCGTTTGACCAGGAATCGGTGTAGACATTAGCCCTACTGCGGTGACTGCACTCCAACGCAGGCGAGCGATCGCTTTCCTGCTCACTTTCGGCTGCTCGTCCGCTGCTGGTTTCACCACTCCAGGTGGAGCCGACAGGCGATCGTGGTTAACTGCTCACGGCAGCGCTATTGCTGCTTCTCATCCCAACGGGGGTCAATTTGGCATTGAGCCAAGATACGTGCGAAAGTTTATCATATGGGTACTAAAGCCCTACTGAGTAAGGCTTTCAGCATTTGGCTCAAAACATAGCTATTTTGTCGGATAGCTGCGGGACGAGCAGAAGGGCGACGGTAGAATGCGGGTTTCAGGCGACAAATCAAGCAGAAATAAGGCCATGTACTAGTCGTCTTGCATTAGTAAAAATGCCAAAAGTAGTTCAAACCTTCACTAAACAAGACTTTCAGTGATCAGGACTAGAAGCGAAAAGGCTAAAGCGCTTATCTAGTTTACGTTTCAAGCGATATGCTCAAAAATCGTACGTATCTCGGCTCACTCCCTACTTAGCTAGTGTCTCCGTAACGATTCGATCCGGATTTTTCGTCTGTGAACTAGTTTATTGATTTGGGTATTCTGTATAACTAAGAGTGCGTTGCTTTATGGGCGCTGGTTTCAAGCATCCTGATACACGACTCTATAGCCAGGAAGGAAATGATGACAGCTACTGTGCAAGAAATCCAAACAGCCTTGAGTTCATGCCTTCCTAGTAAAGACCTGCGGCAAACCGCCACGCATATCGTTAGAACTACGCAGTGCCGTGGCTAGGATATTTATGTTGTAATCATGAGTATCTTTACTGGTTAAACCGTAATTTTACTGTGAAGATTCTGATCTTGAACGTTAAGAGCTTGTTTTTTGCTCTAGATCCTCGATAGCAATAAGTCTGCCGTCCGGATAAATACGAAATCTTCTTAAAAAAAGGCAAGATTGTGTAAGTTTGTCTGAATAGTGAATCTACCTATGACGCTGTGCAACTGCTTTTCTTACAGTTGATGCATCACTTGTTAATAACTTTGATCGTGTCTGATAAAAAAGATATAGCTGAATTGATCGTGATGCTCCGCAAGCGTTTGGGTTTAACACAGGAACAACTGGCTGCCCGTTTAGGTGTGAATTGTTTGACTGTGAGCCGCTGGGAAAACCGTCGATCGCGCCCCTCGCCGATCGCGCTTAAATTAATTAAAGCAGCACTTGAGCAAACAGAGGGTGCAGAAGATTTGCTCACCGAGTATTTCCCTAATTTAAACAGATAGAAATCATTGCTTAGTGTCGTCTAAGCAATGATTTTTTATTAGTTTTATCTGCAATTTCTGTAGCTAGAGGCAGGGCATCTACTCCTTAGAGAGATCGCAACCTTGCCCGATTTTCGCTGGCAGTGTTCATAGGTTGCCATGCCATTTGATTCACAAATCTCTTCACTCAACTGGGAAGTAAGGCTTTATGGCTACCGGATCGACTCAAGTTAAAACTGCTGTCATTAAAGAGAGTCGCGTTGAAGCATTACGGCAGACGCTAGGCTATCCCATTAAGCAACACGATCCCCAAGGTTCTGATTTTTGGTACTTGCGTCCTGGTAATGATGCGGCTGAGGCGGCGGATACTTGCCCGATCGCCATTGGCTTTTTCTCTGAGTTGAATGAGTTAACCGATGAGCGAGAGATTCAGCAACTTTTGACGTCGAAAGAGTGGCAGCAACGGATCTATGGGCACTACGTCAGCCGTGACTTGGAACACAAGCCAGTCATGTATTTGCTGCTGCCGACTGAAGGGGCTGGACGGGTGCCGCTAGTGTTGCCGACAGAGGGCGGATTACGAAAGCGCAATATTCAGTCATTTACTTGGGGTTCAGCAGAGCTAGAGACACGGTTAAACCGTTTGCGGCAGGGAGATTTACCGATCGCCCTCAAAGCACTAGTTTCTATTCCACTAGTGGAACGAGCGTTTTATGAGCCAATTAAGACGGCGGAAGAGTTGGCGCAGCTGTTGGCAAGGGCAGCCCGCCAGATTGAGAATGTCATTCCTAAAGTTTATAAAGATGAGGAGCGTCGGTATCCGTCTAGCAGTGGTGAAGATGGCTATTTGCATAAGCTGTTGAAGAGTTTTCAGCAGGAGTTGTTGCCGTCGCTGCGGCTGGCTTCGGAGAACGAGAAGGATTATAGTTTTTCGGATATTTACGCGCAGACGATCGCCTATTCGCTATTTACGGCGCGGGTGTTTAGCTATGTGCGCGATCGGCGGGAAGGGCGTGAGAAAGAGGAATTGTTTGATCGAGAGTCGGCTTGGCAGCAGTTGCCGGAGACTAACCCGTTTTTGCGTCGTTTGTTTCAGGATATTTCGGAGCGATCGCTAGAGGAGTTGGGGGATGAATTGATTGGGGCAATCGCAGAGATTTTTGCGATTTTGCGGGCGGCGAAGATGGATGTGATTTTGCAGGATTTCCGGCAGAAGCAGAATCGGGAAGATATTGTGATTCGCTTTTATGAGGACTTTTTGGAGGCATATAAGCCGGAGATGCGGGAGCGGCGGGGCGTTTACTATACGCCTGAGCCTGTTGTGTCGTATATTGTGCGATCGGTTGATTGCGTCCTTCGTAAGGACTTTGGGCTAACTGATGGGCTTGCAGATGCTTCAAAGATTCAGTACAGACAAGTGAATAGTAAAGAAAATTGTGAGACTCACAAAGTTCTCATAACAGATGTTGCAGCAGGTACAGGAACATTCTTGTATGGCGTAATTAATCACATCCACAAATCGTTTGATCACAATTCTGCTAACTGGTCAGATTACGTTGCTAAAAACCTTCTACCGCGATTACTTGGCTTTGAATTGTTGATGGCTCCTTATGCTGTAGCTCATATGAAGTTGGGATTACAGCTTCTTGAGTCAGGATATAAATTTAATACTCCTGAACGGCTGCGCGTCTTTTTAACCAACACATTACAGGAGGCATTTCAAATTCCGTCTGCTGATGGATATGATAGTTGGTTTAGAGATGAAGCGAACGCTGCAAATGCAGTGAAAGAAAAAGCTCCTGTAATGGTGATTCTAGGCAATCCTCCTTATTCTGGTGTGTCTGAAAATACAGGAAATTGGATTCACGAACTCCTTCGTGGTAAAGATATCCTTAATCACCAGCCAACTCAGAGCTACTTTGAAGTAGATGGTGAGCCTCTGAATGAGCGGAAGCATTGGCTGAATGATGATTACGTAAAATTTATTCGGTTTGGTCAGTGGCGAATTGAGCAGACGGGATACGGAATTTTGGCTTTCATTACTAATCATGGATATCTAGACAATCCAACTTTCCGAGGAATGCGCCAAAGTTTGATGGAAACTTTCGATGACATCTACGTGTTAGATCTACACGGAAATATCAAGAAAAAGGAATCGTCTCCTGATGGTACAAAAGACGCCAATGTTTTTGATAATATTCAGCAAGGTGTAGCCATTGGTATTTTTGTGAAACGTTTAAATGGAAATAAGACACCAGCTACAGTTCACCATTCAGATGTATGGGGAAATCAAGAAGTCAAGTATTGTTGGCTTGAGGATAACAATATTGAGACAACTCAATGGAAAGCTCTTGCTCCACAATCCCCGTTCTATCTCTTCGTTCCACAAGACACTCAACATTTAACTGAATATGAGCAAGGCTGGAAAATGACAGATATTTTTCCTGTGAATAGTACGGGTATCGTTACGGCACGAGATCATTTTGTTTTTGACTTTGATCGGAACTCTTTGTTACAACGAATTCAAGAATTTGCCGATCCAAACTCGTCAGATGTAACTATCCGTCAAAGATATTTTCAGGGAAAAGGGTCATCAAAGTATCTTGACGGAGATACACGAGGATGGAAGCTTTCAGAAGCTCGAAAAAAAGTACGAGCTGACAAAAAATGGAAAGAGCGATCTATTCCTTGCTTATACCGACCATTCGACCGCCGAGAGCTTTATTACACTGAGTGGATGGTTGACTGGTCACGTTCCGAAGTCATGCAACATATGCTTGCCAGAAAGAATTTAGCTTTTCATATTTGTAGACAAACTGTCAGTGAGTCTTGGCAGCATATTCTTGCGACTGACCAACTGACTGATGATTGCTATGTGTCCAATAAGAGTCGGGAACGTGGATATACAATCCCACTTTATCTAGGCTCTGAATCTGAAAAATCTTTCGGTATCACTCGCCGTCCCAACTTCTCCCAACCCTTCCTCAAAGACATCACCGATCGCCTCAGCTACACTCCTACACCTGAAGCCATCTTCTACTACATCTACGCAATCTTCCACTCGCCCACCTACCGCAGCCGCTACGCCGAATTCCTCAAAATCGACTTTCCCCGCGTCCCCCTCACCCGCAACGATGCCCTATTTTGCCAACTTGCCGCCTACGGTGAAGAACTCGTTGCCCTGCACCTCATGAAATCCGCCAAGCTAGAGCAAAAGAGTAAACACCCTCAGTTTGTCGAGCAGGAAGGGAAATGTATCGTCGAGCCAGGACACCCCAAATATGAGGTGAAATCTCGCAGCGTCATTATCAACAAAAAAGGCGATCGCTTCACCCACGTCCCCGAAGCCGTTTGGAACTTCTATGTAGGTGGCTATCCCGTTTGTGCCAAATGGCTAAAAGACCGCAAAGGGCGCACCCTCAGCCCCCAAGACATCGCCCACTACCAGCAGATTGTCGTCGCACTCGGTGAAACAATTACACTAATGGCAGCGATCGACCAAGCCATTCCCGGTTTCCCGATCGAATAGATCACAAGTTCTTTTTGAGGATTAAAATCATGGAAAAAAAACCAAAAAACATCAATAAACTCAAGATTGTAGAGATAAGAAAGGCTGATCCTAATTCTAATAATTTGAATGGAAAATCACTTAGCAAACCATCAAATTCTACTGCAAAAAAGACAGTGGAAATCTGCCATTTTTGCAAATGCAAGGTGAATATTCAAGACATAAAACAACATCTTGAAGAAGAGTGTGATCCATCACTTGATGAGAATGAAGTTCGCTCTGGTGATTGGTATGAATTGAATTCGGTTGATTCCAGAGATGGCAGTAAATATATAGGCTATCTAGCGAGGGAATATGAAGAAAGCCGCTGGGGATCACATCCAATTCATGACCCCTATGGGGAAGAATCCTCACCCAATTAGACACATACCTTAATAATTTATTAAAGGCTTAAAGAGGCTGATGCTTGACTTTGTGTTGCAAGAGCTAATCCGTCAACAACGCCCTTACTATCTGCCCCAGGGAAGTCTGGTCAAAGGCGTGGGTGGCAACTACTGGCTGGTTTTCCGGCATCGAGATGCAGACAAAGGTGGCAATTTCCTCAAAAACATTGTTTCGCTGCTGGGCTTTAAAGATAAAGCTGTTCCTCACAAAGTTCTGAGAGTTGACCCCAGTACCGCTAAGATTTACACCTACAATCCTTGCACCCCTGGCGATCTACCGTCTCCAACGCTGCTACGTACGGGAAATCTCAATATCATTGAAAAATTCTTGGCACTGGAACAGACTGCCAAAGAACCAGCTCTACTCAGCGGCAGCTTCCGGGAGGTTAAAGGCATCAAACGCCGCTACAATCTCCCGGCAGAGCTAGAGCCATACAACAAGGTAACGGCTCAAATGTTGGAACGCAGCGGCATTTATCGCCGTTCCACTGCCTATTTTGATAGTGGGGTGCTTAAACTTTACGAAGAACCTCTGCAAACAATTGTGCAGAATGAAGGTCAAATTCGACTGTTGATGGATTGGCAAGGGTTCACAAAACGCGTCGATGTGGCAGAACTTGAAAAACTCCACGATCCCAATTATCGTGCCGATTTTATCCAGCTTACCCTGCAAGATTTTCTCCAGGGACTTGAAGAGAGTGCCTTTAACGGAACTCAGATTCTAGCTGAAATGGTGCGGTTAGGGTTTTTAGAAATCAAGCTGGTCAAAATGGGACAGCAACGATCGCTTTACCATAAGAAGACAGGTATCTTCAGCGATCGCCTTGATAACCACATCCTACACGAAGGCTCTGACAACTTCACCAGTGCCGCCCACTCTCGCAATGCAGAAAGCGTCACCTTCCTTTATTCTTGGGAACAGCTTGACCGAGAAACGATTGAGCAAAGCATTCAGGAGTTTGATAGCGAGTGGCAGCGTCAAGACCTCGCCTATGACCTGACTCAAGAATTTCTACAGCAAGTCCTGCAAGAGTGCGATCGCCGTGCTGAAGGTCGCCAACCCCACATCGATCAAATCACTCCTAACGAACTGCCCCCTGGCGAAACTACCAAGGTCACCATCACGGGTAACAACCTCGATCAGGTTGATAGCATTACTGTTCCAGACAATACCTTAGTTGAAGTCACCATCACCGAGCAGACCCCAGAGGAAATTACAGCCGACTTCACTGTTTCCCTCGACCATCCTCCTCAACCCATCACCGACTTTCGAGTCAAAGATAATGCGGGTGAACAATACAATGTTCAACCTCAGAAGCCTCCCAAAGTCAGCCAGGTTGAGGAACTTCCGAACTTCGATGAGATTGAAGGGTTTCAGCAAGCCGTTGAACTGATCATGTCTGGGCAGTACGGCACACCTAACGACTTCCTCTACTGGTTGGCACAACAGCGCCCCCGCCAGTTCCGCGTTGAACGGAGCGATTTGCTAGATGAACTGGTAAACCAAGGAACCCTGTTTGAGCATCAGAAATCTGGCGCTCAACACTGCCTGCGCGTGATGCAAGACTTTGGTATTTCCGTTTGCGCTGATGCTGTGGGTTTGGGTAAGACTCGTTTGGCTGCTGCCGTTTCCTGGCTCTACCGCTCCTCCAATGGACAAGCTAAGATTGCCATCGTCGCTGCCCGAAAGCTACACGACAACTGGAAGCGTGAAATGACCGAACTCGGTTTTGGCGAAGCTGATTACGAGCTTTACAACAAAAACCTGATGAGTCGGAAGGGTAATGGCTTCATCGATGATTTTAATCGCTACGGTGGTCCTGACCTAGTCATCATCGACGAGGCGCACGAGGGCATCCGTAACTACAAGAATCGGATTCACAAACTTTGCCTGCAAATTCGAGAACGCGATCGCCAATCAGGACGGCAACGCCATTTCTTACTGTTGACGGCAACACCCTGGAACAACCGCCGCGAAGATATTTACAACATCCTTCAGCCATTTTTGACTCGCCCGGATGGCTTTACTGAAGCAGGTTTTCCTGTAGAAGTGGCTCAATGGTTTCAAAATCGTGAAACCGGATTGGAGCAATTTACCGATAATCCCACCCTGTTCCGGCGAACTTACCGAGAACTGTTTCTTCAGCGTACCCGCCAGATGTTACGGGATGCCATGCCCAATCTCAATGTCTACGCCAGACGACAGGCTGAGTGGCTCCCAGTCGAGTTTGAACCCAGTACGGAAGCTGCTCTAGAGCAAATCTTTACCCAGTTTGAAACTCAACTGTACATCCCATGTGCTGACCCAGTTCGCTATCTAACAGGCAGCGTGGAACAGCGCGGTCTGCTACACAACCAACGCCGCTTCTTCCTGCAACGGGCAGAATCTAGCATGTACGCTCTTCGGCGCACGATCGTCAATTTCAGAGAGCGAATCGAACAGATGCGATCGCGTCTAGGCAGTGTTACCCCTGATGCGGATGGTTTAAAGCAGTTCATTCTGCTGCACTATGGCTTTGAATCGGATCAGCCGGAGCAGCTTGACTTCAGCGCCGTCAATGATCGAGAAACCTGGGAGGAAGACTATGAAGAAGATGAGGATGACGAGGAGGAAACGGTAGTTGAACAGCAAGAAAAACGTCAGCAGCTACGCCGCACGATTGACCTGGCGATCGCCCGATTGCACTCTGACCCTGTAGAAGCCCGTCGAGTCTACAACCTGATGTGGTCAGCTTGTGATAGTGACCTAATGCAGCTTCAGGAGATTCAAGACCTGTTAGCTGATGAGTTTGTTAAAGACCATAAACGGGAGCAAGTCACGCGTAAAGTACGAGAACTAGTGCGCCAGGGGAAGAAAGTCCTACTCATCTCCATCTTTTCTGACACTGTAATCGACTACTACCGCTACATGGCTCAAGACGAGGTGATTCCTAGTCGCGGCATTGGCATGGCAATCGGGTCAACGAAACGATACCACGTTAGTGCTGGCGATCGCTCGATCCAGATTGCGCCCCACAACATCATGCGATCTGGTAAAGAACGCACAGGCATTAAGCGGCAAGATCTGTTTCGCCTGTTTGCCCCAGCGGCAACCTGCAAGACCGCCACCGCTCGTCCTAGCGTAAATGAGGAAGTCATGGTGCTGATTGGGTCTGAAACGCTATCTGTGGGTCAAAACTTGCAAGATGCTGACTACTTGATCAACATCGATTTACCTTGGAATCCCATGACCCTAGAACAGCGCATTGGTCGAATCGATCGCCCGAAACAACACGCCTGCGAAACGCTCTACATTTACTATGCCAACAGCGAAAGCCAACTGCTGCGGCAAGCTAGCCGCCTTGCCAACCTCAACAAAAAGTTAATTGGTGAAAACCAGACAGGGCAGGATGGTGCGATTCAAGATGTGCCGAATGTAAATGACTTGGGTGCTTCTATCTACGGCGATACCTTGTTTGACGACACGATCCTGCCGGGGTATGTGAGCTTCATTCGTGATCTGGTGGTAGCAAGACGGCAGACCCAAGAAAGCTTTCAAGAAACACTCTACCGTCAGCAAGAAACATCGCGTGATCTCTACACCCAGCAGGAAATTGTGTTTAGTGAGGATATTAGCCAGCGGCTGCAAGCAATGGGTGATGACTATCAAGCTAACCCGATTGCGTTGGGGCGAAAGACCGGAGACAGGGACGAGCCAGGAGGATTGGTCGCACTCACGGTGAAATATTTCGGTCCCAACGGCGAAGCCATCGCCGATCGTCAAGAATTATTGTTTTGGAATGACCAGACTGGAGAGCGTGACGGTTATGGCATGGCACTCTCTACTGCGGTCAAAACCCCAGAAGCCGGAGATGTCTTTTCTGCCAGATACCTCCGTACATCGGCTCAGAAGCTCTACAGCCAGCTAGTAGCAATGAAACAGCAGCGATTGTCTGAACTGGCTCAACCCGAAACCCTCGAAAACGTCACCATCACTTCAGAACGCCTTAATAAAATTCAGCAGCGGATCAGTACCCTCGACGCTTTGCCTGATGGACTCGATCGTAAAACGGTGAAAGATACTCTCAAGAAGTTAAACGCCTGGAAGGGGATTAAATCAGTGCAAAAACTTTTGCGGGACTATACCGATGGGGCAAAAGCGGAGTTGGAAACTTCAGTCTTTGTTACCGAATTGGTGAAGGACACTGACGAAAAGAATTTGATTCTAAGTGATGGCATCAAGGCATCAGTATTGTCAGTATCCCTTTCTGCCATGTTGCTAAGGGCATGAGCCAACTGGGTATAGGGGTTAAATGAGTAGTCGTACAAGAACTCACGCTAAGGGTGAAAGGCTTACTGAGCAGGCGTTTCAAAAACTAATTCTCGGGTTCATTGAGGCATGCCAGCGAGTCTCTAGGTTCTTTGGTACAGCAATTAGGAACGGCAGAGCAAGGGTTTCAGGCTCCTGCGTCCTAGCGAGTTTCACTGGTATACTCCTTGACGCCACTTTCTGCTCGCATACTCATTTAACCCCAGCATTAGGACAACTAAGCCCAAATGTCATACCCATTAACATGCATCCTCGACTATGATTTCTGTGTAAGAACGGAGTTGGGAAAAGGCGTGTAACTGTGTAATGGCTCAAACTCGAATTGCGGTTGCTGCACGGAAGGGGGGCGTAGGGAAGACATCCATTGCCTGCGGTCTTGGTTCTGTCATAGCGAGCCAAGGTAAACGGGTGTTAGTGATTGACCTAGATCCACAGTCAAATGCTGCCTATGTCTTGGGTACAAATCCAACTGCGCCGGGAACGGCTGACCTGCTTTCGGGCGGTTCGCCAGCGGCACTGGAAGCATCACCTGACCTATATG
>Ga0335394_10010284_pt1 | contig 10540 bp, 9 predicted proteins | sample MAT03_FD_205741 | JGI IMG/M metagenome (GOLD analysis project Ga0335394, IMG submission 205741) | Freshwater microbial communities from Lake Fryxell liftoff mats and glacier meltwater in Antarctica - MAT-03 (spades assembly) (version 2) ...
CTAGTACAGCCTGTCATTAACCCACCGGCTGAGGCGATCGCACTAAAGGTTAACGCTAAAAAGCCATTCCTGAAAGATAGCAGTTGCATAAGTCTCACCTAAAAGTTTCCTAATTCTATATTTACTTATTAGCTTGGCAGCCAGAAATGAAATTAGAATGAAATCTAACTTATTAAAGAAGTCCAGTATCTTGTTGTTTATTTATCACTCAAAATTGTGTAAGCATCATTAACTAAGTGCATTTTCTCTTGTGCTTGTTTTAGTAGTTGCGGCTGATTCACAAACAAATCTGGATGCCATTTTTTTACTAAAGTTCGATAAGCCTGCTTTACCTCAGCCTGAGAAGCATTTGCTTGCAATCCTAAAATGCTGTAGGCGCGAGTAATCTTATCTTTTTCCGTCTGGCTTTTGGGTTGAGTGGGTGCTTTGTTGCTTTGAGTTGAATTTTGCTGTTTGCCAGTTTGAGAACCAGGCGATGTCTGACGACAAGCCTTAGGGCTACGCATCTCTGCTTTCATTCGCGCTATTTCCTCATTGAGTTCCCAATCACGAAATTTCGCCTCCACCTCTTCTGGACGCGGAGAAACAGATTTTACCCTTGTCTCACTATTCTTAGCAGTATTTTCCTGTTGTTGCTTAACACCAGGATCTTTTTGAGGGGAAGTTTTAACTCTCTCTGGCTGTGGCGAATATTTTTTATTAGTGTTGCTGGATTTGGGTATTTCTTTATAACGTTGATGATTTGAGAGGATTTTGACTTTTTCTAACTCTCCTAACAACTGATTAAAACAGTTTTGTAATTGCTGCAAAACTTTACGTTTGTTAGTAATTTCTAACGGTTCTTGACTGAATTCAAAGCAAATTACTTTTTCGGCTTTCTGTTCATATTCAGTCAAAATAGATAACCCTTGACTACTGAAGCCAGATAAATAATGTTCAATTGCAGTTATACAAAGTTTAGCAACTTCCTGATGATAAGATTCCTTTGCTAATTGATCGTCTTGTTTTTGAATATTCTTGTTTAGCAAATAAGAAATACTCCCGACGACAGCAGCACCAACTGGGCCGCCTAGCAACCAACCAATACCACCACCAACAGCGATGGAACCTGGTTCACCCAAATCATCAGTATTGCTTGGCTTTGATGGTAATATTACTTGTGGTTCGCTAGGAAAGGGAATTATTAAATCTTGTGGTCGTTCTTCTTGGAAAAATTCGTAAGCTTGATAAAGCCATTTTATCACAGCTAATTGCAATTGGTTCAGGTCTTTTTTAAGAGTATTTGTTTGCCAAGCTTGAAAATTATTTTCAGCCAATGCAACTGCTGCATCAGCTTGATATTTTTTGAGTAGCTTGGGTAATGCTAGCCAATCGCGTAACTCTTCCAGGCTAGTAGCAAAACCTTTATAAATTAAGTTGGCTGCTTTTCGTTTAATTTCAATTTTAGTATTTTCTTTATCATCAAAGGATTTTATTTCAATAGCAATCGGGTCAATTTTAGCTTTTAATGAGTATTGGATTTGAGAAGCGATCGCTTGCACTCTTGGCAAACGCACACTACCACGATTTTGTTGCAAAATCCCCACAATATTTTGCAATGCTGTTTCAAAAGCCGCTAACCCGCTACTATTGGCAGCAGCAACATCGCCTTTTAATCTGGCTCTTAAAGCAGGTAAAGCATCAACACGATATAAATTACTAAAACCTGGAGGTAATTCGGCTCGAAAGCTTTCTGCAACAAACAGCAAGCGATTTTGAACCTGTTTTTGCTCGTCGGGTTCGAGTAAGTTAAGAAAATTAGCGACAAAAATAACTGTTTTAATCCCGCGATCTAATAGCCAATCTCGTAAGTTTTCCCGCTCACCTAAAGTCATTAACTTACGTGCATCTAATAATTGTATAACTAAATCTGCACTTAAAAGTTGTTCTCTGATTAAATTATCTTGTTCATCTCTATCATTAGTTCCTGGTAAATCGAGAAATTCTACACCTGTTTCTAAGAAGGGATGCGGACAATAAATTTCCACAGATGCTACATCTTTTCGCATCTGTCTATTGCCATCAAGAATTGCAAATTGCTGTAAAACTTCTGTGCCACTGCGATATATTTCTGTACCATCTACCAACATGATACGAGTTCGCACATCAGAGCCATACTTGACAGTAATTGCTGCGCCTGTAGTAGGAATTAAATCAATTGGTAAGGTGCGATTCCCTAGCATGGCATTCAGTAAGGTAGATTTGCCATGATTAAAGGGGCCAAATACTGCAATGCGAAAACTAGGATTAACTAGATGATTGCAAATGGTAATTATATCTTGATGCAGTTGCGATTTGCGTTCTAAATTCAGTAATGCAGATGCAGATTTGAGAGAATCTGCTAAATCCTTATAACCTTCATACTGTTGTTGCATAGTTCCTCGTTATCAGCTTCTAACTTCCTCGTTCCCAGCTTCTAGCTGGGAATGCAGATCATTGAGGCTCCGCCTCACATTATTAAGTAGGTAAGCATAATTAAACATACAATCAAATCCTAGTTAGTAGTGAGCGATTCATCGCTCATAACAAAATTTATTAGGACTAAAGTCCTTACTACAAACTTTAATTTATTTGCGTTTAGCTACTTATGTTTATGGGAGGCGGAGCCTCCCACTAGGTATTCCCAGCTAGAAACTGGGAACAAGAGTAATGAGATTTATCAACTATAATAAGCTAATAAATTGCTATACGCCGCCTCGATTTTTTGCAACTGAGCTATTACTTCTTCCTGTAAATTTTTTAACCGATTGAACTCACCCTCACGATTTATTTCGCGGGTTTGTTTCTGCTTGACTAGATTATCTAATTCAGATTTCCGAGATACAATATCATCGTTAATCCGCTTACTCACTTCTCTTTCGTAAGAGTCAAAACACTCTTTTACAGCATTGTATACAACCTGAGATTGCTCGTATGCGATTTGGGGTAGATGTTTAACTAACTCTTTCTTCGCTGTTTTAACTAACTCTTTACGGGCTTGATCTGCTTGCAAAAATCCTACTCCTAAACCTAGCAGTGCAAACCCGATGGGGCCAAGAAAAATACCTGTCACTGCTGTAATTATGCCGCCAACGCCAATTACAGTAAAGTAGTTTAACAAGATATTTTTCCAATCAAATCCGGCTCCTGCTAGTGCGAAACCAGCAAGATTTCCCTTAGAAAGTGATAACAATCCCATTGCCCATTTTGCCCATCCGGGAGAGTTATCTTCTTCAGCAGTAGTAGTGGCATTTACTTTGACGTTTTGTCCGGTGAGTTTTTCTGTAATTTGATCTGTGACTTGACTGTAAGACGCACCATATTGTGCAGCACTCCGAGAAAGTTCTTTAAAAGCGGCATTGATATCTTTTTCAGCAGTTAATGTCCAAGCAGCAGATTTGTCAGTGATATATTGCTCAAAGGCTTTTTGCAGTGCGGTGTTAAATGCTTCTCGTTTACCACTACTGAGAAAATCAAACAGATTTAATTCTGGCTGATAGCGCAAGAAATCGGTTTCAAAGGTATTACCTAAGTTTAAAACGTAGCTGCGAAAAGATTCGGAAATCGTTCTTGCTTGAGTGTCTCTGGTATTGATAATTTCTTTTTGAAATTCATCTCGAATACCTGTGAGTTTGTTAAACTCTGGTTCTACTGAATCAATGCGTTTTTTTAATTCATTTACATCTTGGTCAAGTAATGGTATACGTCTAGCAACTGCTTCGCGGGTATGATTGCAGGCAAGTCTTGCTAAGGTTCTGACTTGACGGAGTTCTGCGATCGCACGTTCTCTGGTAAGAAAAGTATTAAGGGAATCCATAAACTTCGGAAACCCAGTCCCGTCTAAATCAGCCTGGGGATTTTTCAACCGTCGTCTGAGTGCTTGAATTGACGAAAGCTCAAATACTCGTTCGTCATAAATATTCTGACCTTCTACAGTACAATATTCTGCTAAATTCGCGTTAAATACTTGCCGCAATCTATTCTCGGATGCTTGTAATTCTTCTACATCATCAGGATCAATCAATGATTCCCGCACCTGATCCCAAGCATTAACTAAGAAGAAAACTGTCAATCCTCGACCTTTGATATAATTTTCTAGGTAGCGACGCTCACCCAAGGTACAAGGTTGAGAAGCTCTCATCACAAACAAAATTGCATGGCAATTATTTACATAACCCAAAGATAATTCATTTCGGGCTTCTGTATCATTCAATCCTGGGCTATCGACAATTTCAATTCCCTTTTCTAGTAGCGTTAAGGGATACTCAACTACTGCATAATCCACATCAGGAAAAGCTTGTTTTTTCTCCTGCTCTAGTTTTTTAGCTTCACCCGGATCAATGGTATATTTATATTTAAAGTTCTGAAATTCTAGCTGTTGCGGGCTTTTTCCATCATTAAAATGAATGGTAACTTTTTTTTCTGGCCCATAGCGTAAAACTGTTAACACTGCGGTACAAGGGTTAACATCACTCGGCAATAAGTTTTCCCCAATTAAGGCATTGAGAAACGTACTTTTTCCGCGTTTCATATCGCCCAAGACCAAAAGACGAAATACACCTTGGCGGAGGTTTTTACTAGCTACTGTAATATCTTCAATATCTCGCTCTAAACTGAGTTTTCCTGATGAAGAATCTCCAGCCAACTCAGCTTTACTAATTGTTTCAGCCAGTTTGCTTAAACACACAGATATCTCCGATCGCACTTGAGCAACCCGCTCTAAATCTTGGATAAATCTGTCAGTTACTACCTGATCGCTCATAACAGTTACACCTTTATTAAAGATTGGTTTTTTTCGATTCAAAAAATAATTTGTAAGACATCCACCCCAACGCACCAATAATAATAAACCCAGCCAGCACTGAGGCTATTCTCACTGCAACCAGCGCTACCACACCAAGAACAAACAGCTTCCCACCCAGAATCAGTTTTTTCATCCAAGGTTTCTGAGAATTTTCTGGCTGATGCTTCACAGTTTGATGAAAAGCCGCATCGGTAGCATGGATGTTAGTTTCCATTTCCCGGAGTCGCAATTCAACTTCTCGTTCTCGTAATAAACGTTCCCGGTGTTCAAGTTCTTTTTGGCGATTACTCTCAGATGTCATCGGTGTTCATCCCGTGTAAGACAATGAAAAGCAGGGCTATTTCATTCTCATCTAGCCCGCCTCAGAATGAATTCTGAGTCTAATAGCGAAAGTCGTCTAAAGACGACTAAGACAAGGTTATAGTCCGTTTTAACGGACTTTAGCTATAAGCCCGGAACTTCAGTTCTGGGCGGTTTATGTTTAAAACGAAATAGCCCTGCAATGAAAAGATGTCAATATTAACTCATCAATCATGCTGTATACTAACTTACGTCAATATTTAACAACCCCAGTAAATTTACTATTTTGCTTTTCATTGCCTGCTAAATTTAAGCTGGAGTTAAATACCAGAAATTTGTGGCGAAAACGAATATTAGCGTCTCACAAAAAGAATTAGTTGCGTGAGAATAAGAAATACAAGCCAGTCGGGTAGACAGCAAAACCTAGAGGAAATCATCATGTTTACATCCCCTTTAGTTGTGCAAATTCCTCCCTCAATGCAAATGACAGACGAGCAGTTTTTTGACTTTTGTCAGGTTAATCGTGAATTACGCATTGAGCGGAATCAATTTGGAGAAATATCAATTATGCCGCCCACCGGTTCAGAGACAGGTAATCGTAATTTCAACGTAGCTGGTCAATTGTATGTTTGGGCAGAAAAAGACGGGACAGGTACTTGTTTTGACTCCAGTACAGGATTTAAGCTATCAACGGGTGCAGAGCGAGCGCCTGATGCCTCTTGGATTAAACTGGAACGGTGGAATGCTCTCTCCCCAGAAAAACAGCAAAGATTTGCCCCCATCTGTCCAGATTTTATACTTGAACTGCGATCGCATTCTGATAACCTCAAACCGTTGAAGGAGAAAATGGAGGAATATATGAGGGAACCAGGAGTACAGCTAGGCTGGTTAATTGACCGCAAGCATCGCCGAGTCTATATTTATCGTCCTAGTGTACCAGAGGAATGTCTAGAAAATCCCGCGACTGTTAGCGGTGAATCGGTATTACCTGGGTTTGTTCTGAATATGAGTAAAGTTTGGTAGTGTACGCCTGTGTTTTCTGTGCCTAATAAGATTAAATAAAAGACTTTTGAACCGCAGAGACGCGGAGGGCGCAGAGAGAAAAAAAGAGATTTTACCAGTCATCTTGAAAAAGCTGGTCTATAGGCATTATGGGATTTTAGGCAAATCAGTTGTAAATTATGCGATCGCTATAAGCCAAAATTTTTATAGATACTCACACAGGTATAGTTAAAATGGATATTAAGAATGGCTTCGTTGGCGCTGTTGGCAATACACCCCTGATCCGCTTAAACAGTTTCAGTGAAGAAACAGGATGTGAAATCCTCGCTAAAGCTGAATTTCTCAATCCTGGAGGTTCTGTCAAAGACCGCGCCGCACTTTATATCATCGAAGATGCAGAAGAGAAAGGTTTACTCAAACCCGGTGGCACAGTTGTAGAAGGAACTGCTGGTAATACTGGCATTGGGCTGGCGCATATTTGCAACGCCAAAGGCTACAAATGCCTAATTATTATTCCCGATACTCAGTCACAAGAAAAAATAGACGCGCTGATAGCACTAGGCGCAGAAGTTCGTCGCGTTCCTGCCGTACCCTACAAAGACCCAAACAACTATGTCAAGCTATCTGGCAGAGTCGCTGCTGAGTTGGAAAACGCTATTTGGGCGAATCAGTTTGATAACTTAGCCAACCGCCGCGCCCACTACGAAACCACAGGGCCAGAAATTTGGAAACAGACAGATGGTAAAATAGATGGATGGACAGCTGCAACTGGTACTGGTGGTACTTATGCTGGGGTGTCGTTGTACTTGAAAGAACAAAATCCGGCGATTAAATGCGTTGTTGCCGATCCTCTGGGTAGCGCACTTTATAGCTATGTCAAAACCGGCGAAATCAATATAGAAGGAAATTCTATCACCGAAGGCATCGGTAACGGTCGTGTCACAGCCAATATGGAAGGCGCACCTGCTGATGATGCCATCCAAATCGATGACCAAGAAGCTTTACGCGTAGTTTACCAATTGCTAAGGAAAGATGGGCTGTTAATGGGGGGTTCAACAGGTATTAATGTTGGTGCAGCTGTCGCCCTAGCAAAGCAGTTAGGGCCAGGACATACCATTGTCACCATCTTGTGTGATAGTGGTTCCCGGTATCAGTCGCGGATATTCAACCCTGAATGGCTAGCCTCAAAAGGACTTTCAATAGATTAAACCGCGTCCATCTTGAAAACTGTAGTTATTTCAGTATGAAAAGAAAAAACCCTCATCCCCCAGCCCCTTCTCCCAAATTTGGGAGAAGGGGAGCCAGAAAGAAGTCCCTCTCCCAAGATGGGAGAGGGATTTAGGGTGAGGGCAAAAACTACGGTTCTCAACATAGATGAGGTTTAGTTATGGGGAATTGGGCATGGGGCATTGGGAAAAGACCCTGAGAAAGTTCTCTCCCTCATCTCCCCCTCTTCCCATCTCCTGCTCCTCTGTGTCCTCTGCGTCTCTGCGGTACCCTGCGGGAAGCCGCTCCGCGTCTACGTTAAAAAATGTCAAACATAACTCAACCATCAAACTTCTCGATAATAGACCAACCTTCTTTTTCTAAATGTGCGCGGGTTTGCCAAAATCGTACCTGCAAAAAGCAAGGTGCAGCCAAGATATTAGCAGCTTTTACGGCTTTGCCAATCCCTGGTGTAACGGTAACAGCTAGCAGCTGTTTGGGACAATGCGGTAATGGGCCGATGGTACTGGTATTACCCGATATGGTCTGGTATAGCGGCGTTCAACCCGATGAAGTATCTCTACTGATAGAAAATCATTTGCTAGGTGGTCAAAGAGTCCAACAGATGCTCTATTATCGGTTTCATCCCCAGAAATAAAGCCAAATTTTCAATATCAATGTCTGCAATATTGTTGACTGAAGTGAGGCATCCTATGAATATCCAACAGCTGCGTCAATCCTTAAAACAAAAATGGCTAAGTTACTACGAGCAAAATATTTCCTGGCTGGTCAAAATGCGAACTTGGGGCACTTACGATGGTCTGCGCCGTCCTTTGTCCGGTTTTATTTTGGCAACACTCTCTGTTTTAGAACCCCAGTTTGATGAAATACTTGCTTTTATGCTGGATCTGAATAACGATCCAGATAAAATAGTCGCCGCTTTAGGTCTTAACTTCAATCCTGATCAAGAGTTACGTTTAATAAAATCAGACCATTCTATGGCTATAAGCCAAGTTGAAAGTGAGTCGCCAGATGAGAAGCATTATGAGGATAAACATCTATCATCGGCTGTAACTGCCAGCAATATTGCGCTTCATTCTCTTGCTAAGACTCTAGATTCCAACTTGTCACGCGCCGATGAACTTGTGCCATCAATTACAGCTACCACTGAAATAGTTCGCACACGCAAACCTGAGTTGATAGTAGCAAATGCAACTAAAATTGCTCCAGATACTCCGGCAAAAACGCCATCCTCCGGTTTGCTAAGGAAATATCAACCAGTACGCTGGCACTCTGGTCAGTTACCTTCAGGAGCATCGGCGACAATGACCAGTCAGGTTAACAGCAAAGCCAAAACTATGCCATCTGTGGCATTAGCTACCGAAGTTAAGAGCAACGCGCCATCTGGCCGAATCCCTGTGGGTGCATCGTTGGCTATTACCAATGAGATTTCTAGTAACGGTAAACCAGTGCGATCGCTAGCAATTACTACTGAGGTTAAAAGCAACAGCAAACAACCGAATATTCAACCAGAAGATATTAAGAGCAAAGTGAATCTAGCAACCACTAATGCCCGTAGTATAGCTTCTTGGGTAGATGAATTTTGTTACGGCGCTAGGAATAAAGAAGAAGATATTTTGAGTTGAATTACTTACGGGTAATCATGAGAAACAAACGGGATTTCTATGACTTCACCTTCAGTTTCTCCGACTTGGACTTTCAACCCCACGCCACCAGCTTTAGTGCGAATGTAACCTAGTCCAAAATAACCATCAGCAGTTTGGGTGTAACTGGTAAGTTTGCCAACCTTTTCATCTCCAACTGCGATCGCACTTCCAATTTCCGCAGGGGCACTGAGTCGAATACCCAAAAGGTGTTGTTTTACACCTTTGTATGTGTTTAATCGGGCGATGGTTTCTTGCCCAATATAGCAACCTTTAGTAAAAGAAATTGTTTGCCACAAACCAACTTCCAGAGGATTGTAATCATCTGTGAGTTCCGCATCTGGGGCGGGGCGGCCTTGTAAGATTCGCAAGGCATCCCAAGCGCGATCGCTCATTTCTACCGCCCCAGCCTCTAATAATTTATTCCACACCGTTGCTTTGTCAGTATAGGGGAAAGTTAAGGTGTATCCAGGAGCAGCTAACCCACTACCCACAGCAATCTGCACTCCTTCGGCAGGAGGAATTGTGTATACTTTGTGACTACCGTAAGGTTGCCCGATGAGTTCGCTAATACCCAACTTTTCTAAAACAGCGTCGCTTCCTGGGCCAATGAGGCTGAAGGTGTTGGTGTCTTCTGTGATATCAGATAATTCCACCTTGTCGGCAAAGAAAATATATTTATCCAGCCATTCCATGAGATATTGGCGGCGGTTGGGTGAAACTAGTAGGATTACTGCATCTTCTCTAACGTAGGCGGTTGCTAAATCAATTGTCCTGGCTGTGGAAGTGACAAAAACCGTATCACAACCTTGTCCAGGCTTGAGTATTTGGAAATTGTTAGTACTTTGGTTGTGTAAGAAATTGAGGCGATCGTCGCCAGATACTTTGATGCGTCCCCAGGCGGTGCGATCGCATATAGCAACCCCAACTCTGGCGGCTTGGATAGCTGCTGCGTCTTTATCGTCAATTGTAGATATTGGCATGGTGATGAGAAGTTGCCCTGTTTGAATGTTGTCGCACTGGAAATCTTAGCAAATATAGCAGTTCTCGTTTACGTGAGGTACACCCGTAGGGGCACGGCATGCCGTGCCCCTACACCTTGGGATATAACGTGAATGGGAACCGCTATAAGCGTTTGCGGCTTCAATCTACCTGCGAAGAGATAAAATTTACGTTTACAGATACATAGTTTTGCCTTACTATCAATAGTGACTGTATAAAACCCTGATTTAGCGTTGAAAATGGCTAATTTCCCACAGAGCCATATCGTTTTTTGAAAGCCAGCTATTAAGGAAGTATTCGCATTTTTGGAGATGCGGATTAAGTTAACTAAAAAAGTTAGCTTGAATAAAATATGCTGCATCATTTCATATTTTATTTAATTAGTCAAGTTTGAATTGCTGTTTCACAACTATCTCGTTCTATTGCCATTTAATAATTTTCTCTATTGAAGATGTATCTACTCAGTTTTTGGCGACGTTGATGAAACAACCAAGCAGACGCAGGCGTGGTGTAATCCTTACCCTAAAAGGCTGGGATAAATTTC
>Ga0335394_10010285_pt1 | contig 10540 bp, 14 predicted proteins | sample MAT03_FD_205741 | JGI IMG/M metagenome (GOLD analysis project Ga0335394, IMG submission 205741) | Freshwater microbial communities from Lake Fryxell liftoff mats and glacier meltwater in Antarctica - MAT-03 (spades assembly) (version 2) ...
TAGAATCTTAATGTGGCATTTTGGTCGTAAGCGGTCGGCCATCCCACCCTTGCGGGGTACCGGGAAGGCAGGTTAGTCTGGGCGATGGGATTTCGAAGCGTTAAGGAAGTCGCGCAAAGCGGAAACGGTCGCGGCTATGGTTTGGCGAGAGTTCACCGATGGCCGGTGGCCGCGACCGGTCTTTGCGCTTTTTATGGAAGCGTGGCCTTCGCCGGGAAGGAGGATTGAATCCTGTCCGCGATTTTCTTGCCGTTATCTCTGCCCTCAGTGCCGTCGAATTTCCAGTGAACACCGAGATAGACGCGGCTTAGGAGGTTTTCCTCGATGGCGGTGGCGATTGTCAATTCGTGACTGTAGCGCGAGCGGACGCTGCCGTCGCGGTCGATGGATTCGCCGTTGAGTTCGTCGGAGACGAAAGAGAATTTGAAATATTCGGGCAAGTTCAATTCGAGTTCAGCCGCGCGGAAGGCGGCGGCGCCGAAGGTGGCGTGACCGGAGGGGTAAGCGGGGAAATTCGGGGTGAAGGAATTGTGCCCGGGCTGGTTGGTACGGGGAGATCCGAGGGGGAGCCAGAAGGGATCTCCGATCGTTGCATCATTGCCGTCGCCTTTGCCGGTTGGGCCCCACCCTTGGTCGGCTTCGCGGACACCGACGACGGGGCGCCAGACGTTGTAGAGGTATTTTTCGTGCCAAGCCTGAATGCCGGCGTCGGCCATGGCGACGTTGACGATGGCGAAGAGCCGGGCGTTGGCGGCCTCCGAGGAGTTGACCTTGAGGGCGATGGCGCGAATAGCCTGATTGTACAGACGAGGGGGAACGCCGATATTGCGGGCGCCATCGTAGGCCCAGAAGAGTCCCTGAGTGATTTCTTCCGGCGTGCGCGTGCTTCCATTCAAAGCGCCCTTCTTGATTACTTGGTTGTAGTCCGTTGTGTATTTGGGATCGGTCAGGGGTGGGGGCGGCGTCGTTGGGAGAGCGGTGAGATTGGCGATACCGAAGGGTTTGACCCGGCCCCACAGCGGGCCGAGGAATTTTTGGCCGGAATTGAGAGGATCGGTGCGATGTTTACCCGGTTCCGCGCTTGGGGCGTAAAGGGCATTAGAGAGTTCCGAGCCGTCGCTTTTCCGCTCATTGAGCATTTTGGCGCCAACGAGGCGGCCCCAGGCGAGACCGAGTTCGATTTCGGGGTCGTTGGTGGCGCTGAGAGTAGAAACGAACTCGATATGCTTTTTCAGAATCGCCTCTTGTTGGCGGGAGTACAGATCGATGAGGGTGACGCATGCGGCGGAGGCGACGGCGGCTCTAGCGGCGTCGGCGTTGACAGTTCCTGGAACCTCAGTGGGAGAGTATGTCAGATACTTCTTCGTTGGATCGAGAATGCCTGCATAGGCGTCGTACATGGCGAGATGTACGATGGCAAGGGCGCGGGATGTACGGGTGGGTCCGCCCTGTTGGGGGTCAGGATCCAGGTCGGGTCTCTCCGTCGTAAAGTCAGTTTTGTTGGCATCAATGCTAACCTGATTCCAAAATAATATGGCGTCCACGGTGGCACGGCCTTTCTATTCCGATTGGATGTAAGGGGCGGAGTGTTCCGCCCACAATTGATAGCGTGTTCGCTTGGCGAATAGGGACAGTCTCTTATCCTAAAAACCCGGCAGTTGACCGCCTTAAGCGGGTGCGGCCTTCATCCGGGCAGTGCTTCCCAGGACCCTGCCATCAAGAAAAACTCGAAACGCCTCGTTGAGGATCAGGCGCCATCGTCCGGGTTGTGTCAACTGTTCCGCATTCACCTCTATTTTCAAAGTGCAGCGGCACCCCACAACAAAGCTTTGGTTTATGTCAAAAAATTGATTTTCCTCGAATCGAAATCCGCTCAACGATGTTGCGCGTGACTTTTCGCCGCCGCCGGTCATAGATCCGCTTCAGCGCCGCCTGGGCCCGGAATTAGGTCCAAACCACCGGTCGGGCGCAAAGAAGAGCCCTCTAAATTGGGGAGGTCGTTGGTGAGAACCGAGCTAGAAGGGAACCGGCAAGCGGCACGCCTGGAGATCTCATGAAGCGCCTTATAGTGTGCCCCGGTCGTTAGCACGTCGTCGACGTTGCCGATGGCGGCTCCATGCATGAGGTTCAGTTACCGACCCCTGGATTTCATTAACGAGACCGTTTCCGCCGGTCCGGACCGCGTGATCCATGTGGCACTGGACCGAACCGGATGCCCTTGTCAAAGGCTCCGCTGAGCTAAGGATCCTCCTGTGGCGGGAACTCCGCCAGCGACTTTGCGGCGTACCCACTTTCGACATGCGTCAGCGTTTCGGCCGCCATTCTCAGGAGTTCTTCTGAGCAAGTGCACGAGACTGCGTAGTAAGAATGGTTATTTGGGGTATGAGCGGACGTATCCACCTATGCGCAATCTTCGCGACGTCTGAATTCGTCATCTGGAACGGAATCTCTTGGGACCGTCTGGAAGACTCATCAAGTCAAACTCCAGGGGATCGATTCGCCATTCCGATCTCGTATCCGCGTAGAGCCGCTCCAGCGTTTGCATTCGGGCTTCTAACTGCCGTTTTAGATTCATCCGCGTTTCCGGTTGCGCGAGGCCTCGCGCTCGGCTTCCCTCAGCAAAACCCGCGCCTCGCTCTCGGCATTGCTTTCGCCGAACATGATCCGCGTGAACGAGAGAGCCGGGTTTGCGGCTTCGATCATCTTGGCCAGGTCATAGAACGGCGCCTCGCCCTTGATGCATTGGCGCGCGAAATCGAGCAGTTTCTCGCCTGAAAATCCTTCCGCCATTTGATTCCGATCTTAGCGCCGCGCCCTGCACCAAAGGGCGCGCGCAAAGCTCCACTTCCGGCCCAGGCTCCGGCCCGCTTATCAGCGAAGCCGACATTAGCGGGACCGGATAGGCGGTGTCCCTTGCAGGGAGAGGCAAAGAGGGTAGAATTTTTACGTTTGACGTCACTCATCTATAATGGTATATAGGACTGGATGATAAGGAGTTACCGTGACAGGGATACGGAAAGGCTTGCGGCTGGTGACAAACTCCGGCAGTGGGAACCGTTCCGAAAACAGGCTGAGAAGCGGCTACGCATTCTCGACGCCGCTACCACGCTGAGCGATCTCGCCGCGCTCAACTCCAACCGTCTGGAAACCCTGAAGGGAAACCGGAAGGGGCAATACTCCATTCGGCTAAACGACCAGTGGCGCATCTGTTTTAAATGGCCCAAGGACGCGCCGGGCCCGTCAAATGTTGAAATTGTGGACTACCACTAAACGGAAGGAGAACACCATGGCACGCACACCCATTCACCCCGGAGAAATTCTCGCCGACGAGCTGGAGGAGATCGGTCTGACGGCGAAGAAGCTCGCCGACGTCATTGAGGTCCCGCCGAACCGCCTTTATCAGCTTCTCGCGGGAAAGAGGAACGTGACGGCCGACACGGCCCTGCGGCTCAGTCAGTATTTCGGCATGTCGGCCGATTTCTGGATGAACCTTCAGAGCGCGTACGAGCTTGACCTGGCCCGTCAGCAGCACGGCAAGGAAATTCAGCGCATTCCGAAGCGCAGCGCAATGACGGAGCCGCGGCCGGCGGCGTAAGCGAAGGACCAGAATGAACGCCGTTGAAATTGAAGAAGCCATTTCGCAACTGGCCGATGATCCGTTCGATGCTAACAGCTTTCCGTATGCCTTCCTTGAAGCGTTCGGCAACAAGGAAACTACGATCAGAAGATTACGCGCTGGCGCATCGAACAAGTCCGACCTCGGCGGTGTCCTTCAGACCAACAACATTCACATTGTCACCTGCGACGCAGGACAGGTCACAAAGACGCTGACGGCGCTGAAGCAGAGCCCGGCGACGGCCAAAGCGAAAGCGAAGTTCATCCTCGCTACTGACGGTGTGGATTTTGAGGCCGAGGAGTTGACGAACGGTGAAGCCGTTGCCTGTGCTTACAAGGATTTCCCAGACCATTTCGGCTTCTTCCTGCCGCTTGCCGGCATCTCGACCGTAAGGCAAATCAGCGAGAACTCCTTCGACATCCGGGCAACCAGCCGCCTGAACCGGCTGTACGTTGAGCTGCTGAAGGACAACCCCGCGTGGGGTGCCGCCGAACGTCGCCACGACATGAACCACTTTCTGGCGCGCCTGATCTTCTGTTTTTTCGCGGAGGACACCGGAATCTTCTTTGGCGGTGGCCTCTTCACCGACACCATTGCACAGATGAGCGCCAGGGACTCTTCCAACACACATGAAGTGATCGGTGAGATGTTCCGTGCGATGAACACCAAGATCCAAGATCGAGAGAGCGCCAAGCTCCCAAGATGGGCAGACGCATTGCCGTACGTCAACGGCGATCTGTTCTCCGGTAGCCTTGACGCGCCGCGGTTTACCAAGATCGCCCGCTCCTATCTTCTCCACATCGGCAGTCTGGACTGGACGAAGATCAACCCGGATATCTTCGGATCGATGATTCAGGCGGTTGCGGAAGACAAGGAGCGCGGCGTTCTGGGTTTCGCTTGGACTTGTGCCATATGGTTATCGTCCTCTTTTTATTGTCCCAGGACCACGATGCAGCCAGCAAGGGTATTTCGATTGGCCAAAAGCGCGAATAAGATGAGTCATCTCGTTTGGAATCATGCGCATGCTGAACTCACCCCAGACATTGTGCTGTTCCTCTATACCTGCAACCCCACAAAGGAGACACGCCGCTTCGCCGGAGAAAACTCCTGGAAGAACAGACCTAAGCCAGCGCACCGGCTAACACTCGATAGGCGGCCTCGCGCTGTGCGGTGGGAAACTCGTGTTTAGCATCCGGATATTGAACGGCCAACTTCTCTTCAGCGTGGAAAATATTGCGATAAATCGGGAGGGCAGCTTCCACGCAATCGCGGACGCCTGACACTTCGAAGTCGGGTTGGTCATGCAGCGGCGCATTCACAAAGACGGAGCGGGGCGCAAGAGAAGCAAGTACCTCCGTAAAGTCAAACGGAAGGTTTGCCGGATCATTTCCATACACCGACTTAATGCGTGGCATATAGTAGCGCGACGACCATGCTGAAATATCGCCACCCGCGTGCTTAGCAAAAACGTTGAAGCCACAACTGGACACAATGGCCTTGATACGCTCGTCGAAAGCCGCAAGAAACAGCGCGTTATGGCCGCCGAGCGAATGGCCAATTACGCCGATGCGCTTCGGCGCAACGTACAGCAGGGATTGCAAGACGTCGATCCCGCGGCGATGATTCACGATGCCCTTCATGGTGGCGCTCTCATAGCCGATGGCATACGGATCCGTTCCGTATTCCAAAGTGTGAACCAGAGGGTAATCGAGCACCAGGCACACAAATCCGAGTTCGGCCAGCTCATGCGCCCAGACCTGATCGGGACGATTTGGCGCCAGTCCTACGGGAACATCTTTCCCCGGCTTGGAGCTGCCCGGCAGACAGATCATGGCCGGACGCGGTGTCGCGCGGTCATGGGGAATCAGCAGGAACGCAGGTACTCGATCGCCCTTCTCGGGCGCGAAAGTGACCCGCTGCCGGGTATAGCGGTACAGGCGAGTTTCTTCGGCCACACGTAGATCGAGGGGCTCGGCGCTTACAGGTGGAAGCGCGCCCATTACCAGTTCCATATTGGCGCGAAGGTGCTGGACTCTATGCTGCCAATCCGCGGCCGTACGCACGGGCCGCGTCCGGCCCTTCGAATCGACATAGAAGAGGAGATTCTTCTTGTCCTGGTAATTCACTGCGTCCGCCGCCCAGGCCGCCGCGGTTGCTAAGGAGAGAAAAGCACGGCGGTTGATCACTTGGCTGCCCCCAATTCCGCTTTGGCCTCGCGGACGAGTTCCCGCACCTTCCCGGCGATCACTTCCTCAATAGCATGGCCGTATGGACCCGGAAGACCATACTCATACATCCCTTCCGTGCCCTCATATCCGCCTTCTTTCAGTACGCGCAGCGAGGGAATGTAGGACAGCAGTTCGTTGTGGTAGCCGGCTACCCAGGTGTTATCAACTCCGTATTCACTCTTAAACCGGAGGCAGTAATCGACCACGCTTTCGCCCGTGAGTCCGATAAAAAGGAGATCCTTTCCGAACATCCAGACGTGAACCGGATACGGGTAGCTGTCGCGCAGCTTGCCTTCCTTTGCTAACCGGGCCAGAAGGTAATCGTTGAAGCGAACCTGGCTGCCTTTTAAGGACTTCCCCCGTTCCAGCAGTTCGGCCTTGGTCGGGGGCTTTTGAAACGGAACGGTGGCGATCCCGTATTTGTTCATCAGCGGGCCGGCCACCGGCTTCATAGGACCAGACAGCACGATCTTCACCGCGGCGGCCAATATCCGGCCGTACATCGCCGCCAGTTCGACCGCTTCAGGGGTGCTGGAATTCATGATGCGAGGAAGCGGATTGGCATCTCCTCCACATCCCATCACGAAGAGAGCGATGGCGCCGGGATTGGCCTTCTCGATTTCCGCCTGCGCATACCCCGCGTAGTCTCCATTCACCTGATAGCCGGACAGTGCGGTGGTGTGGCACGAGTATCCGAAGAGAATCGCCTTTGCCTTGCGCGTTTCGTCTCGCACCGCCATCACCGGAACATCGTGATCGACGGGGCCGGGAAGTGAACGCCCGCCAGCGCGCGCGCGGCGGCGATTGACGGCGAATCCGGCCAAGCCTTGCTCGAATTCAATCGTAGCCGGGGCGATGGCGGCGATCGCATTTCCAATCACCTCCACATATTGATTGTGAAGGCGCTGGGTGTAGCGCTCGATCACGGCGCGCTGCTGGTCATTCACCGGATAGTAGAGCGGAAGCACGCCGCTGGTCACCGGGCAGCTATGGTTGTGGGAGTAATTAAACAACAGCCGTTCGCGGGGGATGCCGTGCTTCTTCGCGACGCGTGTGGTGACAACATCAATGGTCGCCGTATCCAGCCCCACCAGATCCGCCGTTGTGATGACAGAGATCGTTCCCGTCGAGTCTTGAAAGGCGGCTGCCTTGATCCAGATGTCCTGGATAATACCTTCAGACGGCCGGTCGCGATGGCCGTAGCCGGCGAGCCAGATCGGCTCGGTGGGGTTGATGTTGACCTTGGCCGCACCCACTTTCCAATCGGCGGCGGACAAAGAGAGTGTGGCCAACAGCAGCGATAAAAAGCGAATCATAATCATCCTGACTCTAGAACAGGAACTTCAGTCCGATTTGAGCGTTGCGCGGATCTCCGCTGGTGGAAGTTACGCGTCCGAAAGTCGCCGAGCCAAAACCGGTACCGGGAACGAGGCAAAAAACTGTCGGTCGTCGAGTCATTGGCGTCTCCTCTTCTAATCAACAATGGTGTCTCAACGCGGATACTCAAATTGAACGCTGTCGATCATGATGAGGCCTTTCGGCAGGAATTTCTGCCACACCTCGTAGCTGGGTTCTTCCGGATAGTCCTGGCCGGCACGTAGTTCGTGCGGTTCGGATACGGGCTTCACGGGCACTACATGCAAAGGAAATAGAACGAACATCAGGTCTAAGTTGACGTCTCCGAGAACAATATCAATGTCGTCGCAGCCGTATAGGGCCTTCTTCGATTCGCGGCCCCCAAGACAGGTCCACTGTTTCGGATCGGGAACGAGAGTAACCGTCTGCTCCGTCCATCCCTTTTCGATCCGGAACGGCTGACCCGTCAAGACAAAGTTCGCGGTCGTTTTGGCCGTCTTCGATTGGACAAGAACAACCATTTGGGCGCCTTGCAGCTCTATTTCTCCGCGCAACCGCAGTGTTACCTTGACGTTGCGCAGGTCGGTTGAATATTTGCCCCGGATGAATGCGTTCGGCCCGCCGCGAGTCTCCTTGTCCGTCTTCGTAAAGAGGTACATGAGCATATTTAAGTAACCCGCTCCGGGAGGAGCATGATGGCTATCGAGATACCACGGCCCAAAAAGATGCGCCACGCCGTCGAAGAGCGGAAGCGGATGGTACCGGTTCGCGATCCAACCGCCAGGCCCCTCGTCGAATGTCTCGACGTAAGCTTTACGGCTCTGGCTTAGAACGCTGAGGGAAAACAAGAACAGAATGCAAAGTACACGCATAAATTCACTGTCCCGGGAAGTCCGAACAAAAGAGGGAACGCCCGCTTCAAGGGGGGCTGTCTTGCATCCAAAATCCTATCACACCACGTTTGCACGGTGTCCGAGCAATGATGTTGTCCAGCACAAAAATCGCGACGCAACGAGAAGCAGCCCCAGTCTCACCAGTTTGATGAGGTGCGGCAACCTCGCCTTCGCACTCTTCAACTCTTCGCTGTCGAACATGGCGTTGGTCGCCTCACGATTGCATCTCGTCTGGATTGCAACGGTCTGTGGCAAACTAGAAACTCGATACAGATATTCCAGCACACTCGGTTGGAACACGTTTCTCGTCCCGACGCTCACTGACAAGAACAAAGACGACCTAACACGCTGTGCGGAGACATCCTTCTGGCGCGCGAACGTCACTTCCCAGCAACAATCGCCGATCTCTACGAGCCGGACAGCATGCCAGCCGATCTGCGAGCGGCGCACGAGCGCAAGCGGCCGGCGCCGATACGGTAATGCCCCGGTCGGCATTCTCCGCCAACCTCCCGGCCATACTGCAACGTCACGCTGGCGCCCTACCAAATCCGTTACCGAGCCGCGACCCTTAGGGAGTCGGGCACCGGCCACAGTCCGCCAACGCGGAACCTCTCTTGGATGCGGCCAGCCAGCGCGGGATTTGGCGCGGCAACGCGAAACTGCGCCTCGCTCGGCCCAACCGTCTGCAATAATAACAACAGCGTTGCCAAGCAAAAGGAAGGCTATTCATGCCAGAGCCCCAGGAGCAAGACCCCGCCGCCCGGCGCTTCGAACGTATTTGAAGACCACATCGCCACCATTTTCAAAGCCCTCGCCGCCGTCGCCGTAACGCAAGCCAAAACCGCCGAACACATCGACATTTTGACGGTCAAAAGCGCCGAAACGCAAAACAAGCTCGATGCCTTGATTCTCAAAAGCGCGGAAACGCAAGACAAGCTCGACGCCCTGATACACATGTGGGACGACTGGATCAAAGATCGCGGCGCAAAGAACGGCGCGCCCGCCCCCGAACCCCCGCCGGCCGAGTAGCCCCGCGCGCACTGATAAGTGTGAACGGGTGTTGAGCGGCCAGCGGGAGCGCGCCGTAAGGCTAAGACACTTGCTTTCCTGCCCAGCGGCGAGCGGTTTGGGCCCCTGAAGAGTGGAACAAGCGAGATAGCGCCTCTGACTGTCGCAGGAGACTCATTCAACGATGAGCTTTACCGCTGCCGGAGATGCCTTATATGCTGGTTATCACATGGCACTGACGGTTCGGAAAAAAGAGGAACGGAAGGCGATGATTGGCGGCCTGTCCGCCGATCCGCAGGAAGCCGAGCCGATCTGGCCGGGGAAGACTTCGGAAATCTCCAGCCCGATATGGGTGAACAGTTGAACGCCGTTGAAATAGAAGAAGCCATTTCGCAATTGGCGGATCAGCCGTTTGAGCCCCAAAGCTTCCCGTATGCCTTCCTTGAAGCTTTCGGCAACAAGGAGACGACGATCAAGAGGCTGCGTGCAGGCGCATCGAACAAGTCCGACCTTGGCGGCGTACTTCAGACCAACAATATTCACATCGCTACATGCGACGCAGGGCAGGTCACAAAGACACTAACGGCGTTGAAGGCCAGCCCTGCGACCGTCAAAGCGAAAGCGAAGTTCATCCTGGCGACCGACGGTGCGGATTTTGAATCCGAAGACTTGACGAGCGGCGAGACCGTTGCCTGTGCGTACAAAGATTTCCCCGACCATTTCGGCTTCTTCCTGCCGCTTGCTGGCATCTCGACCGTCAAGCAAATCAGTGAGAACTCCTTCGACATCCGGGCGACCAGCCGCCTCAACCGGCTCTATGTCGAGCTCCTGAAGGACAACCCCGCATGGGGCACGGCGGAGCGCCGCCACGACATGAATCACTTTATGGCGCGGCTGATCTTCTGCTTCTTCGCGGAGGACACCAGCATCTTTTTTGGCGGTCGCCTCTTCACCGACACCGTTTCCCAGATGAGTGCGAGGGACTCATCCAACACCCATGAAGTCCTAGGCGAGATGTTCCGCGCCATGAATACCAGGATTCAGGATCGGGCGAGCGCCAAGCTGCCCCGATGGGCTGACGCGTTTCCGTACGTCAACGGCGATCTCTTCTCCGGCAGCCTTGACGTGCCGCGCTTCAGTAGGATCGCGCGTTCCTATCTGCTCCACATCGGCAGCTTAGATTGGACGAAGATCAACCCGGACATCTTCGGATCGATGATTCAGGCGGTTGCGGAAGACGAGGAACGCGGTGCGCTTGGCATGCACTACACGAGCGTACCCAACATCCTGAAGGTGCTGAATCCACTATTCCTCGACGACCTGTGCGCGAATCTTCAGGAAGCTGGCGACAATCACCGCATGCTCCTGAACCTGCGCAACCGTATGGCTAGAATCCGCGTCTTCGATCCCGCGTGCGGCTCTGGAAATTTCCTTGTCAT
>Ga0335394_10010287_pt1 | contig 10539 bp, 13 predicted proteins | sample MAT03_FD_205741 | JGI IMG/M metagenome (GOLD analysis project Ga0335394, IMG submission 205741) | Freshwater microbial communities from Lake Fryxell liftoff mats and glacier meltwater in Antarctica - MAT-03 (spades assembly) (version 2) ...
GCCAGCACTTCCGATCCTACAGATTGCCACTACTAAAAATCTTCGACGACGCAGCTAAGTCCTTGATTTCATTGACCCGAGACCGTCAAAAAAGGCGTGAAATCGCGTTTGGTGTCGAACTTAGGGGGCCTGAGCGTGGGCGAGGTCTGCCGCGACATGAAACTCGGCGAGACGGCCGTGAGGCGCTGGCTGGCGCAAGTGGGTGAAGAGGCTGCAGGCCGCCCTGGCCTTGGCAAGCCGCCGACCTCAGAGCAGCAGCGCATCCGCCAACTCGAAGCCGAAAACAAGCAATTGCGCGGTGACGTCGACATCCTAAAAAAAGCATCGGCCTTCTTTGCCCGGGAACTGCGATGAGCTACCAACTCGTCGCGGAACTGAGCGAGAAGGCCGTGACGGTCGGGACGGTCGGGACGGTCGGGACGGTTGGGACGTTGTGCCGCGTGCTGGACGTCAGCAGGTCGGGCTACTACGGCTCGCGCCAACGCGCCCAGGCGGCCCCCAAGGTGTGCGCCACCAGCATCCAGCTCAAGGCCGAATTTGCAGCCAGCGGCCGCGTCTACGGCAGCCGACGGCTGGGTGCCGTGTTGCGCTCGAAGGGCCTGTGCATTGGGAGATACCGCGTGCGCCGCTTGATGCGCGAGCACCGGCTGCGCGCGCTGTGGCGACGCAAGTTCATCCACACCACCGACAGCGGCCACGCGCTGCCCGTTTCGGACAACGTGCTGGCTAGGCGCTTCAATCCAAGCCGACCTAACCAAGCCTGGGTGAGTGACATCACCTACATCCGCACGCGCAGCGGCTGGCTGTATTTGGCCGTGGTGCTGGACCTGTACGCACGCAAGGTGGTGGGCTGGGCGATGGCGCCAACCATGCATGCCGAGTTGGTCTGTGCGGCGCTACAACTGGCCATCGCGCAGCGCCAACCTGGGCCCGGGCTGATGGTTCATTCCGACCGAGGCAGCCAATACGCCAGCGCGTTGCACCAGGCACTGCTGGCCCGCCATGGCCTGGTTGGCAGCATGAGTCGCAAAGGCAATTGCTGGGACAACGCGGTGATGGAACGCTTCTTCCTGAGCCTCAAGACACAGCGGGTCTGGCAGCGCGACTATGCCAACCACGCTGAGGCCATGACGGACATCGCCGACTACATCGTGGGCTTCTACAACAGCGTGCGGCTGCACTCCAAACTGGGCAACTTGCCGCCCAATGCCTTCGAGCAGAAATCGGCAATCAAACAACCTATCGCTGTGTCCGAAAAAACTTTACCAGCACAGTGCGCAAATCGGGTACTCCCGCTATAAGGCCAACGCTCAGCAATACAACATAGACCGGCCATTGACTTACATCAGAAGCTGGAAATTTCACTTCATCAATCGCGTCAATTGGGGTCATTTTGGTGAGTTGGGCGCAGAACCACGATAAGAACTCATCCGACACCCTTGTTGAAGATTGTCGAAAAACTTTACACTCATCACCAAGCCAAGCCAAGCCAAGCCAAGCCAAGCCAAGCCAAGCCAAGCCAAGCCCTTGATTTAAATAAGGATATTGGAATCGGATGTGTCTGGGCACTTTTTTTGCTCTGCTGCACTGGTTGCGACTCTGCAGCGGACATCATGGGTGAAAAAGTGGAAATCAATATGGGCATCAAGAAAATAGCAGTGATGCTGGCAGCGCTGGTCACGGCGGTGGCGGCACAGGCTGCGCCAGTTCCTGGTCAGGGCACGTGGGAAACCACGCTGGCGGGCCGGGACATCAATCGGCAGGCGGTAGATGCCACGGATGCCAGTGCGGTCTATCTGTATGACATCACCCTGGGCATCACCTGGCTCAAAAATGCCAACATGAACGGTTTTCAGTTCTGGGGCACGCAAATGACTTGGGCGCAGAATCTGTCAATGGGAACAGGCTCTAATGTCATCGACGATTGGCGCCTGCCTATAATGAGAGACACCGGCTTTCCAGGTTGCGACAATAGTAATGCCGGTGGCACTGACTGCGGCTACAACGTCGATACCAGCACCTCGGAGATGGCGTATTTGTTTTTCGTCACTTTGGGTAACAAATCCTATTGCCCACCGAACGATGCTACATGCGCAGGCGGCCCGCAAGCAGGTTTTGGCCTGACCAACACCGGCGACTTCCAGAATCTACAGTCTCTCTACTACTGGTCCGGTTTGGACGCGCCCGACCCTCTCAGCGCGTGGTACTTCGGTACCGACAAAGGCTTTCAGTTCTTCGGCAATAAGGACTTTGGTGGCTATGCCATGGCTGTGCGCGACGGAGATGTGCTTGCCGACCAGGTGCCTGTGCAGGTACCTGAGCCTGAGTCCATGTTGTTGGTGTTGACGGCGTTGGCGGGCCTTGGTCTGATCCGTCGGCGGCAGGCAATTGGCACTTTGCCGCTTTGAACCCTTCGGGTCTTTTGAGGGGGTTTGGGGGCGTTAGCCCCCAACCACTGCAAAAAAGCCCATTTTGCTTTCCTTCTGAAGCCGCGGCATGGCGCGCTACGAGCATTTGCCCATCTGCAAGTGTGCGCTGGACTTGACGGTGCATTTCGAGAAACTGGTGGCCGGGTTTTCGCGCTACCACAAGTACACCTTGGGCACCGAGCTGCGCGTCGGCAGTCGCGCCGTACTGATGCAGGTGCTACGCGCGAACTCGGCTGGCAATGCGCCCAGCGCTTGCTGCACAGGCAACTGGCGGGCAGCTTGTAGTTCTGCCCTGGAAGGGCGGTGTCGAGAAGGCAATAACGAAGAAGCAGAAATTCGGAACTCTCTTCTACCTTGCGATGTGGCAAGGTCTGAGGGAAGAACACCTGAATATTGACTCTACCGAAGAGATTACTTTGAACTGCACGGCCACCGGAATGGCCGTCGTCTTCACCGGCGACATTGCAAAGTACGCTGGAAGCGTAGACCACTCGGAGCAAGACCGATGAACTTTGTGGCAATCGACGTCGAGACCGTCAATGCGGACATGGGCTCCATTTGCCAAATCGGCCTTGCGAAGTTTGTCGATGGACAACTCGCCTAAGAGTGGTGCACGCTTGTTGATCCTTAGGACTACTTCGACGAGGTGAACTCTCCATTCACGGTTTTGAAGCCAGGATGGTTCGAGGCCAGCCGAAGCTGCCCCAGATTGCTGACCGACTTCGTTCGACGCTGGAAGGTACGGTGAGTGTTTGCCACACCCACTTTGATCGGATCGCACTCGGACGGGCTTGCGGCAAGTACAACCTGAATCCGATATCTACCACTTGGCTGGACTCTGCACGAGTAGTCCGCCGCACCTGGAAAGACGTCGCGTGGAAAGGCTACGGCCTCGCCAACGTTTGCCGCAGGATCGGCTACGAGTTCCAGCACCACGATGCCCTCGAAGACGCGAAGGCGGCAGGCTTTGTATTGCTCGCTGCCCTGCGCGAATCACAGCAAGACCTCGACCAGTGGCGCCGCAGGGTAAACCAACCCATTGATCCCGATAGCTCATCCTCTGGCGCAGCGATACAACGAAATGGGAATCCTGAAGGCGATCTTTATGGCGAAGTCATCGTCTTCACAGGGGCACTTGAACTACCGAGAAGCGAAGCGGCAGACCTTGCCGCGCCGGTGCGCCAGTGGGTCCTCTCGTTGCCCATCCCGCTGCGCCTGTTACTGGCCGCGCAGCCCAAGCTGGTGACGCCGGTGCTGCAGGTGGTGCAGCGCGTGATCACGCGCTTCCTGCTGGATCAGGCCGGGCTGAAGGCCGAGCAGGGTGACAGCGGCGCGGTCACGCTGATCCAGCCGAGCTTGCCAATGACGGGCGCGACCGCCAATCTCAACATCCACCTCCACTGCCTGGTGCTGGACGGCGTGTACCGGTGCGACACCGAAGGCGAGCCTGTCTTCGTCGAGGTGCCCGCACCGACCGACGAGGCGCTGCAGACGGTGTTGCACACAGTCATCACCCGATTGACGCAAGCTGCTCACCTGTCGGGGGGTGCTTGTCGAAGAGCAGGGCCAGACCTATGTGGCTGACAGCGACGGCGATTCGGACGAGGCCCGCACGTTGAGGCCGTTGCAGGCAGCCGCCTGGCCTTGCAGGCCGCGCCGGGCCAGCGGCCCGGCCCCTCGCCAGGCACAAACAGTCCACTGGACTGTTTGAGTCCGGGCTCGGCTTACCGCATCGCCTTCGGCCCACGCGCCGGCCAGAAGGTGCTGACGGTGCAGGGCGCGATGCCCAGGGACGCGGACTTCAAGCAATCGCTGTGCGCCGACATCCAGGGCAACAGCGCAGCACGCCGCCGTGCGCTGCGGCGCCGACGACCGCCACGCGCTGGAGCAGTTATGCCGCTAAATGACCCGCCCGGCACTGGCCAACGAACGCGTGCAAACCAACGCCGCCGGACAGGTCGTGCTCAAGCTCAAGACCCCATGGCGAGACGGCACCACGCACCTGGTGCTGTCGCCGCTGGAGTTCATGCAGCGGCTGGCTGCGCTGGTGCTCAGACCGAGGCTGCACCTGATTCGCTTCCATGGCGTTCTCGCACCGAACGCCAAGCTGCGCGCGCAGGTGGTGCCGCAGGTCGTGCCGCAGGTGGTGCCGCAAGAGCCCGAACCACCCGTGCAGGCCGCACCGCTGGCCGAGTGCGAGGCGACCTGTGCGCACCACCGTCCGGTTCGGCTGAGCTGGGCCAAGCTGCTGAAGCGCGTGTTCGAGATCGACATGGCGCACTGCCCGAACTGCGGCGGCGAGCTGAAGATCATCGCGGCGATCATGGAGCAGCCAGTGATCGAGAAGATCCTCACGCACCTGGGTCTGCAGGCCCGGGCTCCGCCCCACGCGCCAGCCCGTGGGTCGCAGCTGCGAGCGGCCTGAGACTCTTCAGCCAAGACGTTTGAGGCGGCCCGGTGACCAGGGCCGCGGGGATCGGCTGCGCCACAGCTTCTCAGAGCCGAGGTTTGGCGGCAGATCGCAAGGGAAAACCCAGAAAACCCGGAGACGGTCGCCACGGATGAAGTGACCTTGCCCCCGCAAAACGTACCCCTTGCTGAGTGTTTCAATGCAAGCAAGGAGAACCGAAATGACGAAGACAGTGCGGGCGCGCTACACGCTGGAATTCAAGCAGGAGGCCGTCAGGCTGGTCGAGGGCGGACAGAGCATCGCTGCGGCAGCCAGGACGCTGGGCGTGGTGGAGCAGACGCTGTTCAACTGGGTCAAGGCACAGCGTGCGGGCAAACTCAAAGGCGCTGACAGTAAGGTCGTGAGTGCCGAGCAGATGGAGATCAGCCGGCTGCGGGCAGAGCTGGCGCGCGTGAAGATGGAGCGCGATATCCTGGGAAAAGCGACGGCGTACTTCGCGAAAGCGCAGAGTTGAAGTACGCCTTCATCAATCGCCATCGCAAGGTGTGGCCGATCTTGGTGCAGTGCCGGGTGCTGGAGGCCAGCGTAGCGGGTTATCACGAGCACTTCGTACGCCGTGCCAGCGCGGCGCAGGGGCGCCACCTGAGCGACGATGCGCTGCTGGTGCACATCAAGGTCATCCACGCTGAAACGCACGGCGGCTACGGCTGGCCGCGGACGTGGAAGGAGCTGCTGGCGCGCGGCATTCGGGTGGGCAAGGAGAGGGTTCAGAAGCTCATGCAACAGCATGGCATCCGCGCCAAGGGCAAGCGCCGCTTCAAGGTCACCACCGACAGTAACCATGACCTGCCGATTGCGCCCAACCTGCTGGTCAGGCAGATCACAGTGGCCGAGCCGGACAAGGTCTGGGCGGGCGACATCACCTACATCCACACCGGCGATGGGTGGCTGTTCCTGGCCGAGGGGACCGACCTGTTCAGCCGCCAGGTGGTGGGCTGGAGCCTGCGTGAGACCATGACGCGCGACATCGTCATCGATGCCCTGCGCATGGCTTGGTTCAAGCGGCACCCGAGCAAGACGGGTGGGCTGATGTTCCACAGCGACCGGGGCAGCCAGTACGCGAGCAACGAATTCCGCGACGTGCTCAAGGAGTACGGCATCACGGCCTCGATGAGCCGACGTGGCGACTGCTGGGACAACGCCTGCAGTGAGACGCTGTTCGGCTCGCTGAAGGTCGAGCGGCTGTATGGGCAGAAGTTCGAAACCAGGCGCCAGGCCAAGGACGAAGTCATCGATTGGCTGCTCTGGTACAACCGTACGCGGCGGCACTCGACGCTGGCTTATGTCAGCCCGATGAAGTTCGAGCAAGACTGGCTTGCCAATCAACCACGGCAAGCTAATTCGTGACTCGGTTATGGGGTACGGATTCCAGGGGCAAGGTCAAAGCTCATTCCGGCTGTGGTCGACCCTCAACAGGCCGCCACCGAATGCAAGGACCGCATCAGTAGGTGTTCAAGAGCATCGCCGGGGGGCCTTTGGGAGAAGAAAGAGCGTTTGAATTTCCTATGCTCCTCGGGACCGGTGATGCCCATCTTCAGCACTTCCTGCTGCAGCAGGAACACCAGCTCGCCGTTCTCGGCATGCACGGTGGGCATGGCGCCGAGCTCGAGCGCGCGGCGAAAGCTGTTCACCAGGGTCTCGTCGTCGCACATGATGGCGTTCTTGTAGGCCATGAAGTGCTTGAAGCTGTTGATGCCTTCTTCGCGCACCAGGGTGCCCATGTCGGCGTGAACGCCCTCGCTCTACCAGGTGACGGCGACATGGAAGCCGTGGTCGGCGGCCGACTTCTGGGACCAGCCGCGCCAGGCGCGGTAGGCATCCATCAGCGGCTGCTGCGGGTCGGGGATGACGAAGTCGATGATGCTGGTCGTGCCGCCAGACAGTCCAGCGGCGGTGCCGCTGAAAAAGTCGTCGGCCGCCACCGTGCCCATGAAGGGCAGCTGCATGTGGGTGTGCGGGTCGATGCCGCCGGGCAGCAGCAGCCGGCCGCTGGCGTCGAGCACCGGCGTGCCACGCGGCGCCTGCGTGACGGCGGCCTCGCCGAGTGCGGCGATCGCGCCGTCGACGCACAGCACATCGGACTTGAACTCGCGGTCGGCGTTGACCACGGTGCCGCCGCGGATCAGGAGGGTGTCGCTCATTGCATCGTTCCTCGCGTTCGGTTCAGGGATTGGGTTCAGGGATTCGGTTCCCGGAGCGTAGTCTGCACCTGCGCGTCGCCTTGCCGGGTAATGTGGATAGAGGACGGGAATGCTAGGTGTTCTTTCCCCGCCCATGGCGGGACCCATGGCGGGGATGCGCGCTATGGAGAGATTTGCATCGCGACCCTCAGAGGAACTACGGTAGACAAGACCCGACTGCGCAGTGCGGTCGCTGGCGCATGTCTTGCACGGCTCCCCCCAATAGAATCGTCTTGTGGTGGGGCTGCCAGATCTGGTCCGCGCGGCCGGCAGCTCTGAGCTGCCCATGGCGGCGGGCGATCGGCGCTTGCGACGAATCGGCGAGAGCCCTGGGCCTGCCCGTGCGATGTGCTGCGACGGCTGCATACGTAGCCCATCAACAACCTAGAGCAACTACTGCCGTGTCGCCTGCGCAATACCCGAGCTGCACGGATTCGCGGCTGGGCTCAAAGCCGACTTATCGGCAGTGCGCGCGGCTTGCACATCGCACTGGAGCAGCGGTCAGGTCAAGGGTCAAGTCAACCAATTCAAGTTTTCAAGCGCCAGATGTGTGGGCGCGTGAAGCTTGACTTGCTGCACCTTCGGGTGCGTGCTCTTGATTCAAACTGAACGCTGGTGTCATGCAAAGTGCGGAAGAACCCCTTTTCGTTCGGTCTATTCGGGGCGCCTTCTTTGGGCGCGGGAATTGACGCCAACCCGACCCAGCATCAACGCCAGGCCGACAGCCATGACCAAGGCAGTGGCCGGTTCCGGAATGGGCGAGGTTACCAAGAGAAGTTGGCGGTTCAAACCGGCAGCGCCTGAGTTGTTGAAAAACACCTCGGTCGCACTGCTGCTGAAGCTCAAGGTAGTGCCCGCCAAACCCACAGCAATTGAATTACCCAACCCAGCGTTGATGTAATTGATGCCGTTCAGGTTCAGCGTAAAGTCGATATTCGTTCCATTGGAACTCGAACTGACCGTCGTCGAACCTAACTGCAAGCCCGTGCCGAGGTCTGCGAAGGCGCCGACGCCGCCGCTGCCCGATGTCAGTAAGGCCAGATTCGTGGAAACGTCAAATGCACCCACACCTTCGGTGGCGTCAGGGCTGATGTACCCGCCGTTCGGCATGCTCAGGCGCAGCGTGGCCGCAGTCACGGGGTCGGAGATGCCCGCCAAGCTGAAGGAGACGTACGCGCGGTACTCGCCAGGGGGACTCAGCAGCAGGCTATTGCCGACGAAGTAGCCGCCGCTGAAGGCGGAACCTGTGCTGACGTAGAAGCCAGAGGTAACCGCATTCACGGTGACGTTGGCTGCTGCCGCGGTTCCGGTGCAAATGATATTGGCGCAAAGCGCGGCAACCGCCAAGGCGCAGTGAAACGGAGCAACTGTCACGGAGCGTGATTTCGCAAGCATTTTAATTTTCCAAAAGTTTTTTATTGTTTTTGATGATAGACCTCTCCATGAAATGCGAACCCCGCGTTCGGGGGGCGCACCGCAAACTCGACACCCGCTGTCTTCTGAGTCCACGGTTGGCGCCGATCTGCCGCAGTTTGTGAAGGACGAGTTCGACGCCTTCCTGGAATGCGGCATCCTGGCCCACGGCTTCCTGCGGCTGCGTTGCGGTGACTGCGGCCACGACAAGCTCGTGGCTTTCAGCTGCAAGCGGCGCGGCTTTTGCCCGTCGTGCGGGGCCCGGCGCATGGCCCAGACAGCGGCGCACCTGGTGGACCACGTCATTCCGCGCGTGCCGGTGCGCCAGTGGGTCCTCTCGTTGCCCATCCCGCTGCGCCTGTTGCTGGCCGCGCAGCCCAAGCTGGTGACGCCGGTGCTGCAGGTGGTGCACCGCGTGATCACGCGCTTCCTGCTGGATTAGGCCGGGCTGAAGGCCGAGCAGGGTGACAGCGGCGCGGTCACGCTGATCCAGCCGAGCTCGTGGATGAAGGGTTCAGCGGCCAACTTGAACATCCACCTCCACTGCCTGGTGCTGGACGGCGTGTACCGCTGCGACACCGAAGGCGAACCTGTCTTCGTCGAAGTGCCCCCGCCAACCGACGAGGCGCTGCAGACGGTGTTGCACAAGATCATCACCCGCACGATGAAGCTGCTCACCCGTCGGGGGGTGGTCGTAGAAGAGGAGGAGGGTTCGACCTATATGGCTGTCAGCGACGCCGATTCGGACGAGGCCCGCGTGCTCAGGCCGTTGCAGGCCGCCGCGTGCACCTACCGCATCGCCTTCGGCCCACGCGCCGGCCAGAAGGTGCTGACGGTGCAGGGCGCGATGCCCAGGGACGCGGACTTCAAGCAGACGCTTTGCTCCGACATCCAGGGCAACAGCGAGGCACGCCGCCGTGCGCTGCGGCGCCGACGACCGCCAGGCGCTGGAGCAGCTGTGCCGCTACATCACCCGCCCGGCACTGGCGAACGAACGCGTGCAAACCAACGCCGCCGGACAGGTCGTGCTCAAGCTCAAGACCCCATGGCGAGACGGCACCACGCACCTGGTGCTGTCGCCGCTGGAGTTCATGCAGCGGCTGGCTGCGCTGGTGCTCAGACCGAGGCTGCACCTGATTCGTTTGGTGTCCGCGTAACTTCGCTGCGCGAAGTGAGCGGACCCCCGCTGCGCGAACCATGGCGTTCTCGCACCGAACGCCAAGCTGCGCGCGCAGGTGGTGCCGCAGGTTGTGCCGCAGGTCGTGCCGCAGGTGGTGCCGCAAGAGCCCGAACCACCCGTGCAGGCCGCACCGCTGGCCGAGTGCGAGGCGACCTGTGCGCACCACCGTCCGGTTCGGCTGACTGGGCCAAGGTGCTGAAGCGGGTCTTCGAGATCGACATGGCGCACTGCCCGAACTGCGGGGGCGAGCTGAAGATCATCGCGGCGATCATGGAGCAGCCGGTGATCGAGAAGATCCTCACGCACCTGGGTCTGCAGGCCAGGGCGCCGCCGCGAACGCCAGCCCGTCGGTCGCAGCTGCAAGCGGCCTGAGACCCTCCAGCCAACACGTTTCAGGCGGCCCCGATGCCGGAGCCGCGGAGATCGGCTGCGTCTGGGCTTTGCAAGGCCGAGGTTTGAGGCCACGTCGCCCGGGAAAACCCGAAGGCAAGCGCTATGAACGACACCCTTTGGGGCTGCGATCAGTGTTCAACGGGCTGGTGCCGCGCCCAACAACCACGCGGGTGCGTGTCCGAGAGCTCGGCGGGGGGTGTTCCGGGGGGTGTTCTGGGAGAAAAAAGGGCGTTTGAAAAGCCTATCCCCTCCGCCGCGGCGGCCTTGTTCGTCTTGCGTGGCATTCATGCTCCTTGAAGTCATGCTGTGCCTTGCACACAAAAATCCTGACAGGCTCGGTTTATTGCACGCGGTGCCGCTCAACCCGTTCTGGATCTTTGCCTCTGTCACCTATCTTGCTGCAACGGCGCGCTGTGACTTCTTTGGATTCGGCGTCGTCTTGCCGCGCTCGACCTGCGCAAGCAGTGTTGCCCA
>Ga0335394_10010288_pt1 | contig 10539 bp, 8 predicted proteins | sample MAT03_FD_205741 | JGI IMG/M metagenome (GOLD analysis project Ga0335394, IMG submission 205741) | Freshwater microbial communities from Lake Fryxell liftoff mats and glacier meltwater in Antarctica - MAT-03 (spades assembly) (version 2) ...
TTGTTTGCAGCAGTTCGTTCAGTTGTCAATACTGGCAAGCGTCAGGGTTTAACTGCTTATCAATCTATTCAACAAGCTCTCTCTATTGATGGCTCCCTTTTTTCCCCTAGTTGAGCAATTACCAATTGACGATGGCTAATCAAGATGTGAAAGGCGAAGATTACATGATTCAATACGATTCTGCGACTACAACCGTAAATTTCAACGGGGAACTGAGCCTGGGCGGTCCAGCAGAATATGAACCGATTACTAATTTACTGAGTGAAGTGGCAGAGACTAATCCAGAGACAATGACTGTGAACCTGCGAGAATTAAGCTTTTTGAATAGCTCAGGCATTAGTATGCTATCAAAATTTGTGCTGGGATTCCGCAAAAAGAAAGGGACACAGTTGATCGTGCTGGGATCGAATGATATGCCTTGGCAAGGAAAATCTCTGAAAAATTTGGAGAAACTACTGCCTGGGTTGAAGTTGGAGATTGAGTAAGAATATAACCTTTACCCCCTAAGCTGGACTTGAGATACATGCTAGACAACTTCCTTTCCTTTCAGTCCAGTAGTACGTGGTCACTGATCCTCACCAGCTTGGTGTTGACGGTGGGCGGCGCTGCTGGATTGTATTTTGTTCTATTTTATGTAATGCGATCCATCTTTCGTAAATTTGAACGCGATATTGCGCTAGTTACGCTCAACGTTTCTGCTTATCCTGCCCTCACTGTTTTTGTTCTGGTAATTATCAAATTCACCTTTCATCGTCTGCCATCTGTCAACATAATTGATGATTTTGAAAGTCTTTTTAATGCTGGGTTAATTGTTTCAATTAGCTATTGGTTAATTCAGCTTTTCCTTCAAGTTTTTGTTTATTACTTAAAAGAATATACTCAGCAAACTGAGGCGATGTGGGATGATGTGCTGCTGCCAATTTTAGAAGCGGTCATTCCGGTCATTGTTTCTACCATTGCAGGCGTTTTTGTGCTGCGATCGTTGGGCGTTGATCTGACGGGAATTTGGGTGGCCTTGGGTGGCGCAACCTTTGTACTGGGTTTTGCTGCTCAAGGCATTCTGGCAAACTTTTTTAGTGGCGTTGTGCTATTAATCGACTCGCCCTTCCAATTTGGCGATATGTTGCAGCTTGAAAATGGTTCGATCGCCATGCTCCGCAAAATTGGAGTGAGGGTAACACATCTTTATGTACCCAGCAAGCACTGTGACATTTACATCCCCAACAGCAACTTGCAAAGTCAAAGTATTATCAATCTCAGCCGTCCGACTTCCTACTTTCAATACTCAACAGACGTTAAAATCCCCGCAGAGTATGAGATTCATGCCATCAGGCAAATGATCCAAGAGGTCATTCTGGCTCACCTCGATACGTTGGGTGAAATTGATCAGAAGCTAAATCTAGGCGATCGCTATTACCAACTTGATGAACTCTCAGATCAGCAAAAAATCGGGCGTTTGCGTCTGCTGGCTGAACAGGAAGTGGACTTTAAGTTAGAGGAAGTGTTTCCGTCTCTGGAAGCACTGACTGTAACCCTGCAATTTGCAGAGAAAGGGGGGCTGTCTAAAGAAGAAATTGAAAATGTGCAGCAAGAGTATCGTGATGTCTTAAGTTTGATCGGGCTAAAAGTGACGACTGAAACTCAAAACAATCGGACAACATTTATCCTTGAGGAAACTCGTGTAAAAGATAGTTTGATCGAACTTATAAGAATATGGTACCGCACGAGTATTCGTGATCCAAATTTACTAGATGCCGATGCGTTTATCATTCCCGATGAATGGGAGCGTAAGATTAGCTTGCTGAAACGACGTATGCAGCGGCTTTATCAAAAAATTTCTAATCCTGAGCGAGAAGAAACGCGCCTAGATGATTATGTCACTGAGTTAAATAAATGGTTACGGGAACGCTTTAAAGATCCGCGACAGAGATGGCAAGAACCTCAGGTCTTAGTAAAGGGGCTTGAGCATGAAGATGGGGTACCTTACATTCAATTCAATATTAATTTCTATGTGGATGACGTAAAGCTAGAAAATGGTAAACGAGGAGATCGTGTCAGTAGCCAAATCTATCAAGAAATCCTGCAATATCTCTATCATCGCCAAGTCGGAGAAAAGGTGGCAGCGCTGGAACGAATTGCTACGTGACCTTTTCTAAAGCTCTATTAAAACTCTCCAACGCCGCAAAAATAATGAACAATACAATGAGAGGCGATCGTCCGTCAAATACATTACTTAAAAAGCTGCTCCCAGCCAAACGGACTCCTTTTTATTACTGGCAAAATCTCGGCCTCCGCTGGAAGCTGACCTCTATTCTAATCTTTGCAGCCGCTATACCTGCTGTATTGACAACAGAAGCTATCTCTCGTGTTACCAGCGAGAAGTATATGGAGAACCTCCGATCTCGCCTCTCGATCAGCAATCAACAACTACAAACAGAGGTAGCCGATATAGAACAGAAAAATAGAGTCCAAGTAAATACCCTCGGCAAAATCCTAGAAACTAATCGAATTAACTGGGAACAGCCTGACTTTTCTACTTTGCAAGAATGGCTGACTGATTCAAATCTCACAGATGCCAAAATGAGCAATAATTTTTTGCTGATCACGAATGCGGAAGGCAAGACAATCGCTCAAACTATTTACACTCTTGATGGCGATCTGACCACTTATCCTGCCCTAGCTGACAACAGCGAATCCCGCTTCATACCGATCAAACTGCCAACTGGGATTGATCTATCCGATTTAGCAATTTTAAAAGATTTAACCCAAACCAAAAAATCAATTAGTGGTGTGGAAATTTTCACCAGCAATCAACTCCAGAAATTAGGCTTAGACAAACAAGCCTGGGTAGGAATTCGTCCTCAAAAGACTAAGGATTTGCCAGCATCGAAACTTCCTGCTCCCGAGGGGACTTATCCCATTGAGTCTGGCAAGATTGGTTTAGTCGCAATGGCAGCTTATCCAGTTTACCAAAACAACAAGTTAGTCAGTATCGTCCTAGCCGGAACCTTGCTAAATCGCAATTTTGATGCGGTCGATCGCGTCCAGAAATTTGCTGACAAAGATAAAGATACTGTAGTCACTTTGTTTGCTCAAGATTTACGAATTGCTACGAACGTTCCTCATATAGATGGAAAAACCCGATCAATTGGGACGCGACTTTCCAGCGAAGTTGCTGCTGCGGTGCTAGATCGTGCCCAGCCCTTTAGAGGCAGAGCCCTTATTGTTGACAAAGAATATGAAACCTTCTACACGCCTATTTTTGACCATACTCGCCAGACTCAACCCAGTCAGGCTAAACCTGTTGGTATATATTTGGTGGGCCGATCTATCCAAAGCATTCAAGCAGCCCTGCTAGAACAAAGAATAATAGGTTATGCCATCAGTGCTGCTGCGGTTCTGGGGGCAGGGTTGGCAGCCTTTGCCGTCGTCAGCACCATCATTCGTCCTCTTCGTCAACTTGCTGCTTTAACTAAGAAAATTCAGCAAGGGGATTTAGAGGTCGTAGCATCCATAGAATCGGCAGATGAGATCGGTCAACTGGCAGATTCGTTTAACCACATGTCTAGCCAGATGAAGGAGTCTTTTGAAGCTCTGGGGCAAGCTGAAAAAAACTATCGCGGGATTTTTGAGAATGCTTTGGAAGGTATCTTCCAGTCATCACCAGATGGAAGATTGCTCAGTGCTAATCCAGCAATGGCTGGAATCTTTGGCTACGACTCATCCACAGATATTCTCACTAGCCTAACTGATTTTCGCAATCAGGTTTATGTTCATTCCCACGAGCGAGACCAGTTTCAGACGCTGATGCAGGAACACGAACAGGTCAAAAATTTTGAATTTGAGGCGTATCGTCAGGATCAATCCGTCATCTGGGTGCAAATGGATGCTCACGCCGTGCAAAGTTCCTCTGGTGATGTTCTCTACTACGAAGGGATTATACAGGATATCAGCGATCGCAAACGGCAGGACGAAATTCTGGAAGCAATGGTGCAAGAACGCACCGCCGATCTTGCAACAGCAAATGAATCAATTATTGCTCTTAACGAGAGATTGAAAGGAGAAAACCTACGCATGGGCGCAGAATTAGACGTAGCCCGTCAAATCCAAATGATGATTTTACCTAAACCTGAAGAACTAGAAAATATTGAAGGTTTAGATATAGCAGGTTATATGGAACCTGCGGACGAAGTAGGCGGCGATTATTACGACGTGCTACATACAGATGGCGTAGTAACCCTAGGGATTGGGGACGTAACGGGACATGGCTTAGAAAGTGGTATCTTAATGTTAATGACGCAAACAGCCGTCCGCACTTTACAGGAAATTCGTGAAACTGATCCAGTAGTATTTTTAGATACCCTCAATCGCACGCTTTACAAAAATGTGCAACGGATGAATTCTGAAAAAAGCCTTACATTAGCGATTGTCAACTATGCTGATGGGAAAATTAGTATTAGTGGACAGCATGAAGAAGCCATTATCGTTCGCAAAGGCGGACAAATTGAACGGATTGATACGATGGATTTGGGGTTTCCCATTGCTTTAGATGGTGACATTAGTGAGTTTATTAGTCATGCTATTTTTGATTTGGAAATAGGGGATGGCATAGTTTTATATACTGACGGCATTCCCGAAGCTAAAGACATTAATAAAGTGCAGTATCAAGTAGAGCGATTGTGTGAAGTAATTAGCGAAAACTGGCATAAATCAGCATCAGAAATTAAGGATGATATTATTACCGACTTGCGGCGACATATTGGTACGCAAAAAATATTCGATGATATCACTTTATTGGTGTTGAAACGGCAAGAAAAAGCAACTGAAAAAGTATAAATGTAGGGGTAATTCATGAATTACCCCTACATTTAGCTGTTAATAAAAATTAAAACATAGATTAAGACATGAACAAAGCATCCCTTAAGTTTCGCCTCCGTACCACTCTGATAATACCTTTTGTGATCCAAATTCTTGCGGCGGTGGGTCTGGTTGGTTATATCTCTTTTCGCAATGGGCAGGAGTCAGTTCAACGAATTGCCCGACAATTGCGTACTGAGGTTGCAGCTCGAACCGTGGGAGTTATGGAAGACTATTTTAGACTACCCCACGAAATTACCCGTCTTAATATTAATGCCCTGCGGCTTAAGCAAATTAATCTCAAAGATAGAGAAGCCCTAGAGCAAAGTTTTTTCTATCAAATGAAGACTTTCCCTTTGTGCCGGGAGATATTGATGGGAACAATTAATCAGGAAATAGTCATGGCAGGGCATGAATCTGATGGTGATTTCATCTCAAATACAATGAATGTCTATCCTATTCGAGAGATGTATGAACTCGATAGCCAAGGCCGACGGAAAAAATTAATTAAGTCTGTTGTCTCTCCTAATCCTCTTCCTCCCTCTGTTTATCAGCGTGCCAGAGATAATCGAGGTCAAAGCTGGTCAGATTTCTATGTGTTTAAAACATTTCAAAACATGGGAATTGGGGCAATAGAAGCTGAACACGATGAGAAGGGTAACCTTATTGCCTTTTTTGTATCTAAAGTGTCTGTCGGAGAAATAACTGATTTTCTGAAGACTCTGAAAGTTAGCCCTACAGGGCAAGTTTTTTTGCTCGATCGAACGGGTTTGTTGGTTGCCACTTCCACTGGAGAGAGTTCTACCGTGGACGTGAACGGGGAGAAAAAAATGTTCAAAGCAATTGACAGTAAAAATTCCTTAACTAGTCAAACAGCTAAGTATCTACAACCTTATGTTAAAAACCTCAGTGACCCGAAGTCAAAGGAAACCTTAACGCAAGAGCTATCTTTTGATATTGATGGTCAACGTCAGAATGTTTTAGTGCGGCGTTATTTAGATGGTAAGGGTTTGGATCTTTCGGTGGTAGTGGTTATTCCAGAAGCTGACTTTATGGAACAAATTAATGCTAATACCCGCAATACTGTTTTACTGTGTTCGGGGGCTTTGGGAGTATCGATCTCCCTTGGTATTCTCACCTCCCGTTGGATTACTCGCCCTCTTTTACGAATTTCCCAAGCCTCAGAAGAGCTAGCCGCAGGTAATCTCGATGGCAGAGTTGATATAGATAATGGTCTTGAAATTAACGAAATCCAAACCTTAGAAAGGTCTTTCAATAGCATGGCGGGACAACTACAAGAATCCTTTGAAACCCTAGAAGATAAAGTTAAAGAGCGCACCGCAGATCTCGCAACAGCGAATGAATCAATTATTGCTCTTAACGAGAGATTGAAAGGAGAAAACCTACGCATGGGCGCAGAATTAGACGTAGCCCGTCAAATCCAAATGATGATTTTACCTAAACCTGAAGAACTAGAAAATATTGAAGGTTTAGATATAGCAGGTTATATGGAACCTGCGGACGAAGTAGGCGGCGATTATTACGACGTGCTACATACAGATGGCGTAGTAACCCTAGGGATTGGGGACGTAACGGGACATGGCTTAGAAAGTGGTATCTTAATGTTAATGACGCAAACAGCCGTCCGCACTTTACAGGAAATTCGTGAAACTGATCCAGTAGTATTTTTAGATACCCTCAATCGCACGCTTTACAAAAATGTGCAACGGATGAACTCGGAAAAAAGCCTTACCCTAGCCATTGTCAACTATGCTGATGGGAAAATTAGTATTAGTGGACAGCATGAAGAAGCCATTATTGTTCGTAAAGGCGGACAAATTGAACGCATTGACACAATGGATCTGGGGTTTCCCATTGGTTTAGATGGTGACATTACTGAGTTTATTAGTCACGCTATTTTTGATTTGGCAATAGGAGATGGTATAGTGTTATATACTGACGGCATACCGGAAGCCAAAGATATTAATAAAGTGCAGTATCAAGTAGAGCGATTGTGTGAAGTAATTAGCGAGAATTGGCATAAATCAGCCTCAGAAATCAAGGATGATATTATTACTGATTTGCGGCGACACATTGGCACGCAAAAGATATTTGATGACATCACTTTATTGGTGTTGAAACGACAGGAATAATTGATAATTGACAATTATCAGTTTAAATAATTTCAATAATCTCAGGTACAAAAAATGAAAGTTACTAGCTCTGCATTTACTAATTCAGCATCATCAACGGCAACGATTCTGCTTTTTACGTCCGATTCTCAATATTTACCTGCCAAAATATTGATCAGTTTAGTTACAAAAACTGATCAATATCAAGTTTATAAATGGTTTTTATATGGGCGCAGAAATTGGTGGGCGGAATTTCAGCGACACTTACCGCTATGCTGCCAATTATTGCCGGAAAGATGGGTTTAGATTGCAGCGAAAATATGACTCTTTGGAAGGATTTAGCTTTGGTAGAAATGAATGTGGCTGTGCTACACTCCTATAAACTGCATGGGGTAAGGATGTTGGATCACCATACCCTGAGCGATTCCTTTATCCAATTTGTGGATGAAGAACAAAAGTGCGATCGGCAAGTTTATGGAGATTGGCGTTGGCTGCTTCCGCCGCTGTCGGGTTCAACTGTCCCAGTTTACCCCTGAGAGTTTGAAAATCGCCTGCTCAAACCTAACTATTTCTATGTCCCAGATCCTTGGGAGACAGAATCTCAAGCGGGTAAATGCCCATTCCATCATCAGGCGTAAACAATTTGGGAGCGTCTCATTTTTGTCGCCTAGCATTTTTTTTTGAGTGCGAGCTAGCAAAAGTTCGCTTGATTATACCAGCAAGCGAGCTATAGGAGTTTGCACTACAAAAACAAAACTGAGATGCTCCAAACAATTCTCCATTCTAATTGAGGTAATTTCTATGGATTTTCAAGGTAATGATTGGTTTAAGTTAGCTCTAAATTTAAGAAGTTCCGTTATTCGGAATATCAAAATTCAAGTGCTTTTGACTATGGTAATCGCTCTCATCATTACCATCTTTTACCAACATGGTTATTCAGGTTTTAGCCAACCTATTTTAGCCGGATTAATTCCGGGTATTGTTTTAGGATTGATCTTAGTTTTTCGCACTAATACAGCTTATGAAAGATTTTGGGAAGGCTGGCATATTGCAGGTATGACTATATTTACAGGGCGTAACCTTTCCCGACAAATGTGGCTAACAATTCCTGATAAAAATTTAGAAGAACGCCAGGAAAAAGCGGCTTGTCTGCGCTTAATTGCCGCTTTTTTTATAGCGATGAAACAGCATTTAAGACACGCTGGGGTTGACGAGCAGTTAAAATCTGTTCTTTCTTCAGAACAATCTTCAAAGTTACAAGATGTCACCAATATGCCATTGAAAGTGACGCAATGGATCGGCTATTATCTAACTAAACAGTATACCAAACAGCAGATAGATACTATTCAATTCGCTTCTCTCAATCGCTTGCTAGATCAGTTAGTTGAATGCTTATCACGTTGTGAACGTATCTTAGGTGCGCCAATGCCTCACGCTTATTCAATTCATTTACGCCATCTATTAATTTTGTATTGTTTTGCCCTGCCTTTTCAGATGGTGAAAGATTTACAATGGTGGACAGTTCCAGTTAGTGGGGTAGTGGCTTTTGCTTTATTTGGTATTGAAGCGATCGGTTTAGAAATTGAAAATCCCTTCGGCTACGATCCTAACGATATTCCCCTTGACAAACTTTGTCATAAATTGCACAAGGATATTGAAGAATTAATTGCTTCTAAAATACTTGAATAAAGTCGTGGGGGGCCGGTTTATAGATATAGCGGTTCTCAGATAAATGAGGTATGCAGAAACCCTGTATTGTCAAGCTTTCCAGGTCAAAATTCATACAGCGGTTCCCGCTGTTATGAGGTACAATCAATAATAATGAAATATCATTGTGTAATCAAACCTAATGAAAGCATATTCACTCGATCTTAGAGAAAAAATAGTGACAGCATATTTAGTAAGAAAAATGTCCATTAGGAAAGTAGCAGCCCAATTTGGTGTCACTAAAAGTCTAGTTCAAAAACTGGTCAAGCAACAACAAACTGAGGGAAATTTACAACCAAAACAAAGGGGGAAACCGCAATTTAGCCATCTGACTTCTTCAGATGTAGAAGTCAGAGCACTGGTGGCAGAGCATCCCGATGCCACTTTGGTTGAGTTCTGTGAATTATTTGCAGAAAAGACCGGAAATTGGGTGAGTCGGGCAGCAATGTGTCGCTGCTTACAAAAATTAGAGCTAAATCGCAAAAAAAAAACATGGTACAGTAGTCAAGCTGCGACAGAAAGAGTCCAAAAATTGAGAGTAGAGTATTGGGAGAAAATCAAGGATATCGAGCCAAAAAACCTAGTGTTTTTGGATGAAACAGGTATTCTATTGGGTTTAGCCAGAACTCATTCTCGTTCCCAGCCTGGAACAAGAGTTGCCGATATTAAACCATTTTATCGAGGGGCAAAGGTCACAGCTATTGGCGCAATTAGTATTAACAAAGTGCTAGCATTGATGACAATGAATGATTCAATGGATGGACAAGCATTTGCCGTATTTATTGAGAAATTTTTATGCCCTGAATTATGGAAAGGAGCAGTAGTAGTTATGGATAATTTACCTGCCCATAAATTAGCATCAATTGTGCCAATGATTGATGCTTGCGGTGCGAGTGTAATTTGCTTGTCTCCGTATTCTCCAGATTTTAACCCCATTGAACTGTGGTGGTCACAACTCAAATCTTTTTTACGAAGTTTCGCTCCAACTAGCACATCAATGATTGATAAAATCATTGCAGTTGCCCTCAAGTTAATAAACCCTAAACATTTAAGAAATTGGTTTTCTAACTGCTGCTACTGTACCTCATAACAGCGGGAACCGCTGTAATTCAATACTTCGGACAGTTTTTAAGCAGCGAGAGTACCATAGGATAGGACTGACGGAAGGTTAGGGTGATTTAAAATTAAATTAGGGTCTAAATCTAACTTGTCAATAAAGGTGTAAAGTATATGTCTGTTGAATTCCCGGCGTTTATAAGAGGCCATTGAAAACACGAATGAATCGGGAGATGAATGACGATTATAAGCTTCATATTTGGCTATATTTAAAGCAATTAGACTGGCATTAAAATGAAAATTAAGGCGTTGACCACTACGAGATTGACAATCGGATAAACCAGTAAATTGTTTGGCGTCACGAAAAATAAATTCAATTTGAACAAGTATTCGGACAAATCTCCTGGAAAAGCAAGTATTGGGCAGGCAAGATGCCTGCACCACAATAATTAACAGATTTTAACCTAAGCCCAAATCAGTCACAGCACCGAGACTGCTAGAAGAAACCAACTTAGCGTATTTAGCCAAAACGCCCCTGGTATAGCGAGCTTGAGGAGGCTGCCAAAGAACCCGTCGCCGCTCCAATTCTGCATCATCAACATTGAGCTGCAACAAGCGATTGTTAGCATCAATCGTAATCGAATCGCCCTCATTTACCAGAGCAATTGTGCCGCCAACTTGCGCTTCTGGTGCCACGTGACCGACAACCCTGCCGTAGCTTCCGCCGGAAAAGCGGCCGTCAGTAATTAAGCCGACAGAATCGGCTAAACCTGCACCAACAATTGCC
>Ga0335394_10010298_pt1 | contig 10534 bp, 8 predicted proteins | sample MAT03_FD_205741 | JGI IMG/M metagenome (GOLD analysis project Ga0335394, IMG submission 205741) | Freshwater microbial communities from Lake Fryxell liftoff mats and glacier meltwater in Antarctica - MAT-03 (spades assembly) (version 2) ...
CCCCCTAAATCCCCGCGCTGGCGCGCCGCTGCGCTAGAAAAAAGGGGGACTTTGAATCCAGTTCCTCCCTTTTTATAGACGCGAAGCGGCTTCCCGAAGGGTAGGGGGGTTAGGGGGGATCACTCAGTGCCAAAAATCACAGCCAATCACTTTTCAAACATCCTCTAAGTTGAATTGATATTTTTTCTGAGAGCCGCGCGGAGCGCGGCTCTCAGAAAAAATATCAATTCGATCGCAATGCCTCCACGGGGTCGAGGCGACTGGCACGGAGGGCGGGAAGAAAACTAGCACCTACCCCTACGAGCAGAGCGGAACCCATTGCCAGGGTTGTAGTTTGAGAGTCGAAGCGATAGGGTAGGTTAAACTGTTTGGCGACTAGCAGAGTGAGTCCGTGGATGGACGCGATCGCCACACTGCCACCCACAACGCTCAACAGCACCGCCTCCAAAATAAACTGCACCATAATTTCGCCCTGGGTTGCCCCAATCGCCCGCCGAATGCCAATTTCAGCCGTGCGCTCCGTCACTGCCGCAATCATAATGTTGGCAATGCCGACCCCGCCAACCAGCAACGACACGACACCCACTGCCGCCAGTGCCCGCGAAGCCAGCGTCAAGGTTTCTTGCTGGCGCAGAATCTCTTCGACGTTGTTCCAGGTATAAAATTGCTGACCTGGATAGCGTTGTTCTAATAGCTGCTTCGCCTCATCGCTAACGCGGTTCAAGATCTCCAATTGCCGAGGGCGGATCTTGATCGCATCCAGCGCGCGATCGCCGCTCATTGCACCTTGAAATGCTAATGAAATGAACAGCCTTCCGTCTTGATCTTCGCTGTCGGCATCGATCTTTCGGTCAATTACTCCTACCACTGTCAGAGGTTGGCGATTTAGATAAACCTGTTGGCCAATGGGCGAGTCGTCTTTGAATAACGTTTGCTTCACCACTTGATCCACCAAGGCAACCGGACGAAAACTATCGAAATCTACGTTTGTTAAAAAGCGCCCTGCTTTTAGCTGATTGCCCGATGTGTTCAAATACTCCTGCGAAATGGCGACAATCTGCGGATTGGCCTCTCGATCGCGAAATAGTACTGAATTTGAACCTAACCACTGCACTCCACTGACTACCTCTGCCCCGGAAAGACGTTGCTGAAGATACGTGATGTCACTCTGGCTTAAACGAATGCGACTATTAAAACTTGTCCATTCGGGCAGGGTCGTAATCTGGGGTGCCTCTTTCTCAGCCAGTTGGCGGGCAATGACAGCTCGGCTAATGCTGCCGACATTGAGGGTGGCACTGACGGAGGCTACACCCATAAAGATTCCTACGGTTGTAAGCAGAGAGCGGAGGGGGTTGCTGGTGAGCGATCGCAACGTTAGCACCAGTAAATCGCGAGCAGCCAAACTCATGAGCTGACCTCTGATGGACTAGCGGCTGGTGAAGAGGATGGGGCTGGCGTGATTTGCACTCCAGGCTGTAGCGCTAAATCAGGCGTGGGGACGGCAATGCGATCGCCCACCTGTAAGCCTGCGGTCACTTCAACCTGCGTTAAGCCCTCCAGTCCTAATGTAATGGGCTGCTGACGCACCGTATTGGTCTTTTCTACCACCCAGACAAACGGCTTTGAACCCGTCTGTTGAATCGTTTCTATATCCAACACAACAACATTTTTGCGCTGTTGCAAAACGATTTCGACATTGACTTGGCTCCCCGGAATTAGCGATTGTGTTGGGCGATCGAGCAGTACTATCGTAGGAACTACTACCCCAGACGACTGAGAACCTCCGTCTGAGCCATCAGAGGCGATCGCCTGGGGATTAAGGGTACGGACACGCCCCGTAAACACGGTGGGATCTGGCCCAATTACACTCACCCGCGCCACTTGATTGAGCCGTACCTGCGAGGCATTTAGCGTTGAGAGGTTCAGCTTGATCAATTCCTGTGCTGGGTTACCCAACGTCAGTAGTTCTGTCCGCCGATCAACCCCATCGCCATCATTTACCCCCACCCCTAGGATCAATCCGTCGATCGGTGCCGCAATAACAGTCCCTTGCAGTTCTTGTTGGGTACGCTGTCGCTGCAACTGAAGCTTTTGAATTTCTAAGGTAGCGGTTTGCACCGCTGCCGTCGCATCGCGTAGGGTGCGCCGGGTAGCGCGAACCTGAGTCTCTTGTTCTTGTGCTCGTTCACGGGAAATGACTCCGGCCTCGGCCAACCGGGTCAAGTTTTGCATCTGCTGTTGATCGGTCGTAAGCTGTGCTTGAGCCTCAACAATTTGAGCCTGATTTTGAGCTAGAGCTACCTGCTGCTGCTGAATTTGTACCTGTTGATCTAGCAATGCGGTTTGCCGATCGGGGTTGCGTAGTGTAATTAGCACCTGCCCTGTGGTAACGCGATCGCCTGCTTGCACTAACACTCGTTCCACGGCTCCTTCTGCGGGCGACACCAAGGTTTGCTGTCCACCTAGTTCCACCGTACCGCTCTGGTTAACCACCGTTTCCACCGTACCTTGTTGCACAATCTGTATCGGTACAGCGATCGCCTCAGTCGAACGGTTCAGTGTCAACCCAAACAGTGCCCACCCTCCTAAACTGGCCAGTGCTAAAACCCCTGAGCCAACTACCCAGCCCAGCCCCGTTTTATGCAAATCTTTCCCATGAGACTGAAGCATAGTTACAATGCCTAAATGGACGATGATATCAATAAATGGTATCAAATCAGTTGCTATATTACCACTACACTAGACCATGAATAAATTCCACATCGTTTTAGAGTTGGGGTTTTAGGGTTGGGGTTTTAGGGTTGGGGTTTTAGAGTCGGGGTTTAGAGTTGGGTCATGTTTTAACGTAAGTCATCGTCGGTGCTTATCCCCCAATCCTCTGGTACACGGCCATTTTGAGCTGCAAAATTTGATTTTGTAAGCAATGTTACTGTTGGAATCAGCAATTTAGATAACCCTTCAGGGTGAAGTAGTAGCAGCAACATGTAATTTATGCTGTTGGTGGTTTAACGAAGCTGCGGTAGAACGATGCTCTAAGACTGTTACAGAATTAAACCTTGAGCAGAGAATTTGATAGTTCTAATCAAATAGGGGATTTGGAGGGCTTATCTAAAACTCTTACCTCAACACCACTAAGTAGATGGGCGTAATTAAATATAAAACCTTAAAAGTCTGTGCCGCCCGCGCAGCGGGCGGCACAGACTTTTAGAATTTTGTTTTTATTTAGGTTGAACTACTTACCGTTGATTGATGATTGTTGTAAGTAAAGGCAAAACTCTCGCCTACAACAATCTGAAAAATCTAACTCTGTAAGATGTGGAAAGTAGAGATAAATAGATGGGCGTGATTAAATATAAAACCTTAAAAGTCTGCGCCGCCCGCGCAGCGGGCGGCACAGGCTTTTAGAATTTTGTTTTTATTTAGGTCGAACTACTTAGCAGCTATGGGCATAGTCAGAATCTGACTAAACCTTAATTGTTTGAACGGTTGATTTTTTGTTGATTCCGTACGGAAAAGGAGTTTAGGCAACTATGGACTGTAGTCACGTTCAATTTTGTGTCCACGATGAAAATTCACGGGGCATGGGTGCTCGTGATATCGATCTACACCAACTTCAGAGTTTGTTTCAGGTTACGGCGTTTTGGGCACAAGATCGACGCGTGGAAGACTTGAGTGTGGCGATCGCCCATAGTAGTCCAATCGTAACGGCATGGGATAGCGATCGGCTGATTGGATTTGCCCGCGCCACATCTGATGGTATCTACCGCGCTACGATTTGGGATGTGCTGATTCATCCCGATTATCAGGGTGCTGGGCTAGGACGTAAATTGGTAGAAACGGTACTGATGCATCCCCACGTTAACCGGGTTGAGCGCGTCTACCTCATGACGACCAACCAGCAAAAATTTTACGAGCGCATTGGGTTTGAAGCAAACCAGACCACTACAATGGTGCTTTTCAACCAGCCAGTTTCTCAGGAAGGCTTGCCGGGTGTCGTGACGGAATTGGCCTGCTAAATTTGATTAGAACTATCTAAAAGCCGCTGTTGTTGACTTCTCGGCAACAACAGCGGATTTTATGCGTTGGTATGGAAACACCTTGTCCGTTAGCGACGAGACCGAAACGACGGTGGTTTACGCCGAGTTAGTCCGCCTCGGCGACTGGCGCGATCGCTCGCTTGCTCTTTGCGAGCCGCAACGGCATCAGCAGCATCTTGTCGCCAGCCAAATTGACTGGTCAACCGCTTAGATAGCCCCGATAGCTGGCTGGGTCTATCCGTTTCGGTAATGGGTTTGGTCTGCTTTAGATACCGTGCAATTGACCCGCCTGCCCATCCACCCAAAGCGCCCAATAAGATACTCAAGACCACTGGATATTGCAGCAGCGCAAAGGCAACCATAAAGACAATCCAGAGCTTTAGTCCGACTGTAAACCCATCGTTGGTCATCGCTTAGGCCAGTAAGAGATTTGGTAGTGGTATTGATGTAAGGATTTTTTGATGGGCGGACTTCGTTCGCCCATCAAAAAATCCTTACCAATTTAGGACTACCAGAGATTTAACACTTCTTCTGTAGTCTGCGTGGTGTCTAAAGTTCTAACATATTCCGATTCAGCAGATGTGAACGACTCAAATGACTGGGCGGCCAAAATGTCAGGGGTAGCATCGGCAATATCACCTGTGCGCTGACGCAAGCGTTGGGTCAACAACTCTAACGGAGCCGTGCAATGCAGGATTTGCAGGGGCAGATGGTGAGCATTCGCCTGGGCGATCGCCGTCTCTCTCAACGCTTGGCGATCGTACTTAGCATCTAGAATAACGGTGTACCCCGCCTGTGCTAACGCTAGTCCCAAGTCCAGCAGCCGCGTGTAGGTTTTCTGCGTCATCTCTGGCGTGTAGAGCGCCGCATCGCCGCGTTGGTCTAGCGAGAGGCCACCCAAGTGCTTGCGAACCGCATCCGAGCGAATGTGGATGGCTCCAATGCGGCGGGCTAGCTGTCGTGCTGTCGTGCTTTTACCCGCACCCGACAGCCCACTCATCAAAAACAGTCGTCCTGCTTTGGGCTGGGTACTCTCCCACGTCAGCCGATAATACAGCGCAGCCGTATCCAATGCCGTTCGCTTCTCGTGATCAGGTACAGTCGGATCATTCAGCAAAAATGAGGTGACTTTGGCGCGCACATAGGTTTGCCGATTGATGTAAATGGGCAGCACTTGCAGTCCTTCCCAGTCGCCTGTTTGCTCCACATAGGCGTTGAGAAACACAGTGCTGAGATCGGAACGCTGTCGGGCTTGCAAATCCATCACGATGTAAGCGATGTCGAACATGACATCAACAAAGCGAAATGGTTCGTTGAACTCGATGCAGTCGAATAGGAAGAATTGCTGGTTCCAGTAAGCGATGTTACGCAGGTGCAAATCACCGTGACATTCGCGAATCCAATTGTTTTTAATCCGGTCGGCAAATAGGGCTTGATGGGTGGCAAAGAAGCGATCGCTATAGGTTCGCGTTTGCTCAAACTGCTGCTGTGTTTGGGGCCCCCCAATATACTGCTGCGTTTGCTCATAATTTTCATCAAATGCCTGCCGTACCTGCGACACTTCACCAAAACTGCGGATGTAGTCGTTTGTTGTGGTGCCTAGGTGAAACTTGGCAATAACCGTGGCTAGCTCTTGCAGCAGCGTTTCAGTTAGCTCTCCCTGTTCATATAACTCTGTCAACAGCGTCTGTTGGGGGAACTGTCGCATTTTGACGGCATAATCGACAACCTCACCCAAACCGCCCAACTGAAATTTGGGTTCTGCACCGCCTGCTGCCTGCGTAATGGGAATCACTGCCAGGTATAGCTCAGCAGCAGCTCTCTGATTTAGCCGCAGTTCTTCTTCACAGAAATGTCGCCGCTTTTCTAGAGTGGAATAATCTAAAAAGCCAAAGTTCAACGGTTTTTTAACCTTGTAGGCGTAGTCTCCTGTTAGCAATACATAGGAAATGTGGGTCTGAATCAACTGCACAGGTGACTCAGGCGATGGAAAAAAATCTTCAGGTTCTAGGCGATCGCCTCCCATGACTGGTTGGATTGAGGCAGGTACCGAGTGAGGGTAAAACTCTGGGTTCAACATTTGCTGAATCAGAGGCGGCAGAGTAGAGTCAGTCATGTTGTAGAGAGAGGGTTATGGCTTGTAAAGCATCGCATAAAAAAACAGCCCTAGGGCTGACATAATTAGGCCTTCTACAGGAATGCTTTTTTGGAGGACGTGAATTGTTCCCTGGCTTAGCCGGGGAATAATTCACGCTGGAGGTCTATTGATAATGTTGTTGTGTCTTAAGGGTTGACTGTTCTTGCACGTATCTTGCACGTAGCGTAGAACAGTCAACCCTTAATTCGCGCCTCTAGTTTAAGTAGCGTTTCCGCGTCCCTAGTTTAAGTAGCGCTGATTCTTGATCTATTCAGCGTCTTCAGCCGCGTCAGTGACAGCTCCTCTAGATTGCAGGACAGACACGACGACGCGATCGCCTTCTCCCACCGCTCTAACGCCCTCAGGTAGCGTCAACTCATTAACGTGCAGGGCATCTCCCAACTCCAGACTAGAGATGTCAATCTCAATCGAATCAGGAATCTGATCTGGAGCACATTGCACCGTGATTTCGTTCATGTTGGTGTCCAGCGTACCTTGGCCAACCTTTACACCCACCGATTCGCCAATAAAGTGTAGCGGTAGTGTCACTTCCACGCTTGCCTGACTACCAATCGAGAAAAAGCTCAAGTGGTATAGATTGCGCTTCCAGGGATGGCACTGCACCTCACGCAGCAGTGCTTTACCGTTCCAGGGTAGGTCAGTGACGTTGAGCTGAATTACAGTATTGTTGACCACCGCCTTTTTTACCAAGGTTTCTGCGGTTTTTGCATCCAAAGTTACAGAAACAGAGTTTGCGCCATCATGGCCATACAGCACCGCTGGAATTTTACCTTCCCGCCGGAGGGTGTTGCTCTTTGAATTATCTAGGCGTTTCTTGCACTCAACTGTAAGTTCCATGATTTGCTCGTAAATTAACGTTAGGGTAGAAAAGTTTCGGATTTTGAAGGTTGAGACTAAAAGACGCTATTGCCTACAGAGCAAGCATCCTTTGGCTCTTAGCTCTGATTTATGCTTCTGCTGCCGTCAATGCTCCATTGGTGTACAGCAGCGCCCGCTTGGGTCCGTGGATCGGGTCTTCGACGATAATGGTCTGATCCCTACTGGCACCCAAGGAGACAATCGCGATCGGCACCTCCATCAATTCTGCCAGGAACTTGAGATAGTCCAATGCTTGTTGAGGAAGATCGTCTAGGGTGCGGCAGTCAGCGGTTGAGCGCTTCCACCCAGGCACTGTTTTGTAAATGGGCTGACAGCGAGCAAATCGACGTGCATTGCTAGGAAAATCGCGGAACTGCTGTCCATCAATTTCGTAGGCAATACAAACGCTAATTTCATCCAGTTCGTCCAACACGTCTAGCTTGGTGATAGCGAGACAGTCTAGCCCGTTAATCCGCACGGCGTAGCGCCCAATTACTGCGTCAAACCAACCGCAGCGTCGTCGTCGCCCTGTCGTAGTGCCAAATTCGGCACCGCGATCGCACAGCAGATCTCCCAATTCCCCGTTCAATTCAGTGGGAAATGGCCCCTCGCCTACCCGTGTCGTATAGGCCTTAGCCACGCCAATCACGCGATCGATAATAGTAGGGCCAACACCTGCCCCAATACAGGCACCCCCCGCTACTGGGTTTGAAGACGTGACATAGGGATAGGTGCCGTGATCTAAATCCAGCAGTGTTCCCTGTGCCCCTTCAAACAAAATATTGCGACGCTGCTTTACAGCCTCTGCAATCCGCAAAGAGCTGTCTACCACATGATGTCGTAACCGCTCAGCGTAGCCCAAGTACTCTTCAATCACCGCTTGGGGATCAAGAGGAGACAGCCCATAGAGCTTTTCAAGAATGACATTCTTGTGTTGAATAGCCCAGGTTAACTGCTTCCGCAGCCCCTCTGGCTCCATCAAGTCAATCATGCGGATACCCGTGCGTTCAGACTTGTCTGCATAGGTTGGCCCAATTCCACGGCCTGTTGTGCCAATTTTGTGGCTGCCGCGTTGCTCTTCGGATGCTTGGTCAATGAGCCGATGATAAGGCATCGTGACATGAGCTGTCTCCGAAATCAGCAGGTTTGCTGTAGAAATTTCCAGATCAGCAAGCTGATCGAGTTCTTGCAGCAGAACGCGCGGATCAATCACCGTTCCCGAACCAATAATGCACTCCGTAGTGGGGTACAAAATTCCAGATGGAATTAGGTGCAGCTTGAACGTCTGCCCCTGTACAACCACCGTATGTCCGGCGTTAACGCCCCCCTGGTAACGTACGACCACGTCTGCTGACTTGCTAAGCAGGTCAGTAATCTTGCCCTTTCCTTCATCGCCCCATTGGGCTCCAATTACAACAACGTTTGCCAAAGCTATAAGGTTGCTAGAATTTTCAAATAAGTACGCAATCTCCCATTATCGTCAGGGCGTGTTCCTCATGTCAATCCTTAATGCTGATTTAATGCGCCAATCCAGTTAATTATTTTGAGAGGTTCTCATGACGCTATACGCTGAGTTGCATCGCCATTTGGGAGGCTCCGTAGTTCCCCGAATTTTGTGGCGCTATTTTCAACGGAACCAGCCAGACTTGGCAGAACGATTCCCCAACTATCTAGAGTTTGAAGATTTTTACACTAAACCTCGCAACACGCTGGCGGAATATCTTGAATTGCATACCTTAGTAGAAAGTGTGCAGACTCAGGAGACTCTACCGTACTTCATTTATCGCTTAATGCGGGGAGCCTATGTATTTGAAAATTTGGCCTATCTAGAGCTACGCTATACGCCCTATCTGCGGACACCCGAGCACCTGAGTCAGTCGGAACGAATTGACTTGATGACGCAGATTGTAGAAGTAGTGGGGCAAGCTAGTCAGTTTAGCGAATATCCGATCGCCACCAGTCAAATTCTCTGTATGCACTCGCGCTTGCCCTATGCGGTGAACCGAGCGATCGTAGAGCTGGCAGGCCAGATGAAACAGCATGTCTGTGGTATCGACCTGGCTGGGGGGGATGGGCATTACCGCGATCGCCTTGACGAGTTTCTTCAGCTTTATGATTACGCCCATTCCCTAGGGCTAAAAACCACTGGGCACGTGTATGAAACCGTTGAAGGATGCTATCCCGAACTGCTGCCCTACCTGATGCGAATTGGGCATGGTATCCAAATTCCATTGCTGCACCCAGAACTGTTGCCCCAGGTGGCACAGCAGGGACAATGTTTAGAGGTCTGTCCTACTACTTATCTAAAGACGGGGACGCTGCAAGACCTGAATCAGCTTAAGGTTGTCTTCGATCGCTGCTTCGAGGCTGGGGTGGACATCGCGATCTGTACCGACAACGCCGGGTTGCATAATGTGCGCCTGCCCTTTGAGTATGAAAGCTTACTAACCCACAACATTATCGATTTTGCTCAGCTTAAAGCCTGTCAGGATGCGGCCTTTCGCCATGCGTTTGCCTGGGGACATGCCCAACGTCCAGAGCGGATCTTGAATGGAATCTTACATCCTGCATCTTGAGAGGAATGTGAGGAATGTATGGTTGAGAGGCTGGTTCATCAAGCCTTTCAACCATATGCCTGTCAACCATATATTCATGTTCAATGAAGCAATGCCTAAAGTTTTTGTGTCAGAAAAGTCCGCTGCCTCGGAGCATTGATGCAACCAGGTTGTCTTAACCCTGTGCTTAGGGATCAGCAAACAAAAATCATCCCGGTGTCATTCCCGCGCAGGCGGGAATCCATGATAAGCCTTCTGCTTGAGCCGGTATCTTATTTCAACGCAGTTCCCTTATGTTCCTGTGGGACACCGTGAACCAACAACACAGAAAACTTGATTAAGTGTTACTGCTCAGGCTAATGAAGTAGCAGAGATTGAGGATGACCAGAGAATAGAGCGATGAGAGCATCCAAGACATTAGTGCCTTGTTTTCTCAGAGTCGAGATGTAACCCCGGATGCGACAAAACATTTGCGCTCCCTCTGGGGAGCGGAAGCAGCCAGAGATCTTTTGCTTGAGCTTCATCATGCGAATGTCACGCTCTGCCTGATTATTATCAAACGGCAGAGCGAAGTCATCCATAAAGCCAAGCACCGATGTCTGTTTGGTTTGGAGGCGATGCAAAAGATTACGAGGGGGGGATTGCTTGGGACGTCCCCGTTTTTTGGGTGAGTCCTGCAATGGAGGCGGCAGGGTGGGATTGGCGGCAAACCCTTGTTCGACAATGGTCTGATAGCGCGTCTCAAATGACTGGGTCTGTTCCGCAGACAACGTGCTCTGACCCTGGTCTTTGGCTTCACGCACCTGACGGTTGATGGTGCACAACAGCAGGATCATCTGAAACGCCCAAGGTTGCCCATAACGCTCCCAGATAAACATCAGCTCACGCAAGTGATGGGCATTACAGAGAAAATGCTCGCAGGCATA
>Ga0335394_10010299_pt1 | contig 10533 bp, 19 predicted proteins | sample MAT03_FD_205741 | JGI IMG/M metagenome (GOLD analysis project Ga0335394, IMG submission 205741) | Freshwater microbial communities from Lake Fryxell liftoff mats and glacier meltwater in Antarctica - MAT-03 (spades assembly) (version 2) ...
TGGCACAGCGTGGTTGGCGGCGTCAAACCGACTTACCTGAAGGATGCTGGTCACGAAGTCAACAATCCGGCACTCGATGATGACGATTTTGATGCTGCGGTTCGCACGGCTCAAGTTGAATTCGATCAGCACCAACCCGATGTGATCGTTGGAAGTTCTCGTGGTGGTGCAGTTGCCATGAACATCAACAGCGGTGACACACCACTCGTCTTGCTTTGCCCGGCATGGAAGAACTGGAGCACTGCCACGAAGCTCAAACCGAATTCGGTGATCCTGCACTCATGCAAAGACGATGTGATCCCGTTCGCTGACTCTGAGGAACTTGTTGCCGACAGTGGCCTGCCACCTGAGACGCTCATTGGAATCGGTTACAACCATCGATTAGCCGATCCAGAGCCGGTCGAGGCGATCTTGAAGGCGTGTGAGAGGCTCGAAAACAAAACTCAAAAGGGAAGCAGTCTATGAGTCATTCCGAGGAAGAGATCAACGACGCAATTAAGACGCAACGATTGGTCTGCCAGAAGCTACTGGAGATCATGGACTTGCAAGGAGATGTTGATGCCTTACTTCGAGACAACCATCCATCTCCGTTCGGGGCAGCCAAGTTCAAGAACGCTCGGCCTGAGGAACTGCAACGACTGGTGATGATGACGGCTATTCAGTTCGTGTTGTTCGAGCCGGACGAATGGGTCGAAGGAAACAAGGATTTCAAGATCGCTGCTGAGAACTTGATCGAGATGACTGTATCGCAGTTGAAGTGGCTAAAAAAGAAGTATCGCTAAGAAAGGGTTCAATCCATGAGTCATTCCGAATACCAAATCCGCCAACTTGCCAACGAACTTCAGCCACCTGAATCCGGCAAGCAAAGCATCGTGCTGACCGACGACGACAATGCAAAAGTTGTCTTGTTCGCCTTTGCTGCTGGCGACGGTCTCAAAGAACACGTCGCCCCGCTCCCAGCCATCATTCAAATCATCAACGGCGAAGCCGAACTGACTGTCGGCGAAGAAGCGGTAGCAGGAAAGCCGGGAACATGGATTCAGATGGCTCCCAAAACAGCCCATAGCATCAAGGCTAAAACACCGCTGGTCATGCTGCTGACGTTGTTGAAGTAAAACCTGATCCTGATCCTGCTCGTGTCGAAGGTAAACAGAGAACACAGATGCCGTGCCAACTCTGCGGGATCGACGAAGTTCACAGCGAACATCATTTAATCCCCCGCCATTGTCATCGAAAGAACTGGTGGAAGCGGCACTTCACCAAGGAGCAAATGCAGCACACGATTCTCGTGTGCAAGATGTGCCACGACTCGGTGCATGACTTGATTCCAGACGAGAAGGAATTGGGGCGTGATTTTTACACGGTTGAAAAGTTGAAAACGCATCCCGGTATCGCCAACTACTTAGACTGGAAACGAAGACGATTGACTTGAACACGGTCAAGTCCGCTTTTTCAACGTTTCTTCCAGCGTAGTTTTCTCGAAACTGTCGGCAAACTCTTTCACGACAACCGGGGATTTGGGAGCAGCAGCAAGAATGCGGGCATGAATATCCGCCCCAGGCGTTCCCTCGTTGAAAAAGGGAGCCATGCCCTGCTTGGCAATGTGCTGAATATGGATGACCGGAATGCCCTGAGCGTTCGCCTTCCCGACAGCCCCTTCGATGTTCTGAAGAACGACCTCCGTGTTTCATAACGGAAACTTGCCTTCGGGGAAGTAGTCGTTCTGCGAATCAATCACCAACAGTGCCTTCGTCATGGACAATTTCCTTTTTGAATCGTTTCTCAGGCATCAACCATACGTTTTGTGGTACTTGGCATTTGTTAATCAACCGAGCGGTTATTCGAGCGTCTATTCGTCGCATTCAACCAGCATCGTTGCGGGATGCAGCCAAAAAAAGTGCGTTGCATTCTTGCTCCAGAACGCCCCCGATTAGCGTGCATCGCCAAGCGGGGCTACGTTGTACGACTTCTTCCGCAAGAATGTCGATTTGTCGCCAGCCATGATTCTGCAAGAAACGGATCGACGTGCCATAGACGACTATCTCGATACCGCTCCACAAGATCGCACCCTGACACATGGGACAGGGTTCGGCAGTGGTGTATAGCGAAAGTCGGCTTCCCTCGAATTTAGGGCGTAATTCGGCCAGCCTATTGATGGCGTCGATTTCCCCGTGCCATGTCGGATTGACCGACGATTTGTTCCAGCCCTCAGCGATAATTTCACCCGATTTTCGATCAACGATTACGGCTCCAAACGGGAAGTTGGGAACATTCGCAGCCAATTCAATAGCTCGTCGCATGAAGCGTTCGTGCTGAAGTTCGCTCATGGCTTCACCAATTCATCATCGTGATCGACAATTGCAGCACTGTCGCCAGCGACACCCAAATAAAGTACGGCACCTGGGCGACAGCCACCCAACGGTAATGTCGCCACACAGCGATCACGATCCAGATGATTGTCGCCCAGACGATCAGAATGTCCACCGCCGCCAGCGGCAGGTTTCGCATCCCGAACTGAATGGGCGTGAAGATCAGGTTCGCCACGAGATTGATGGCAAAGGGTAACGCCACGAGCCACGGTACTTTCTTTCGGATCGCCTGCACGAAGACGAACCCGAAAGTGACCAAAATAATCGGGTAGAGAATCTGCCAGATTAACCCGATGGTCGCCGGGGCTGGCGTCCAACTTGGTTTGGCGAGTGAGTTGTACCATTCGTTCCAGGGCATCAGCGTCACGTCTTTCTGCGAGCATTGTCTTGGTCTGCGGACTTCATCACGTTGCGGCTACAATACCGGCTGCATGAGCATCATAACGGAATTACGAATTCACCCGTGACTCACAACGAATTTGAAAATCAACATCACCCTTCCCGATCGCACCACATTCCAGTCCGCTTACGCCGGAACAGCACCATGGGACATCGGCAGGCCGCAAAAGGCGTTTGTTAGTATAGCCGACCAGATCACCGGATCGATCTTGGATGCTGGTTGCGGTACTGGTGAAAATGCTCTGTACTTTGCCAGTCGAAGACAGAAAGTCACTGGTATCGATTTTTTGGAAGAGCCGACAAAGCCGAATACATGAAGACTAAGTAAGCACTTGGCAACGGCATCAATCCAGAAATGCCACGTTTCGCATTGCTTGTGATTGGTTCTCGGTGTTCATCACAACCTGATGCCAACCATGAAGCTTGATCGTAGCATGATCGGGATGACGAACTCGACCACGAACGTAAACGCCAGGGTTTCGTCGCATCGTTGTCCAGCCCCAATTCTTAGCATTGCTGTTTACTGACAGAATCTTACGATACTGGTCGTCTGTCACACCGTTGGGATGACGTTTGCAAACGTAAACCGTCTCGCCGCCAGTTCGGCAGCAGAAGTCAACCCAGTGGGGCTTTCCGCCATTGCCTCGACTTAGCGGTTCATGCTTCAAGACTAACGATTCGTTGACCACATGCTCTGCGGCAGGCAAGAAGAACCATTCGCCCTGACGAATGAATGCCGCATTCTTACGGCGATTGCGTGCCTTACCGGATACATGACAGCGAGCGACCGAACTAAGAACTTCCCTTGGTTGTAACGCTTCCATTGCCTGACGAACGGTGCCGACCGATGCGGTTTCAGGGATGCCCGCTACAAACCAATGCCGCTCATCATGCCCACATAGATACTTGTTCTTTGCGTTGTCTTCACGGACGAGCAAAAGCAAGTGGCGATCAGAAGGTCGTACGTCCAGCACTTGCACTTCAGGATCAACGCCAGCGTGCGGCATGATCTCGAAAAACTCGCCTCGGCGATCCGAACCAATATCAAGCCTCAATAGACCGGCAATCGATCGCAACCTACGTCGAGGACGATCGACAACCTTGAGTCGTGCTCCGATTCTCGCAAATTTGTAACTGAGTAACGAGGTATCCATAACAACCAAAGACAACAACAGCAACGGTAGGTTCGCATCGAAATCAAGCTCAACTAATTCGGTTACAATTATCGGAAGTTGCCACAAACTACGTGAGAGCTTTAATTCATGACCGCACCTGAGTGACGAAGACGAAAAAAAATTGATCGCTGCGTTGATTTCTATCTCAACTGGCGTTGGTGACGTGAAGGTACTTGGTGTGTCCGAAGATGTCGGCACCAAGTTACTGGCTTGTTACGATGCACTTAGCGAGGAGTGATCGATGGAAGCGAAGATTGTCCACAAGCTTGAACAAGAAATCGAGGATGCTATTGCCGAGGTCATCGTTGGCTGGGGCTGAAGAAGTTGCCGCTGTTGCCAGATCGCTGCACGATGCACTTGATGGCAAAAGCAGCCGTAACAGTTTACGAAACCGCAGTTGAAAACAGCACACCAAATGATTGAACCGCCAGTCAAGTACTCGCCTTTCTGTCGAACAAACGAACTTCGTTGTCAAGCAATTTGCCGTAACGACAAATATTGATCAGCGAAAGCGTTCCCCAGCCGACGAAGAATTGAGCCTGGTTTTGCATTTTGTCCCATGTCCCAAAAATGAGTATCAAGCTTATTCGTTTGAATGCGAGCTAACTTGTTGAGCCGCACCATCGCCATCGGGATATCCACAGTTGCTCAAACGCACGATATCTTATCGATTCCAAACTACCGTTTCACTTTTACACTGAATTTCGATGCAACGCACTCCCGTGATCCGCACAGCCAATGGCGGTAAGACAATCGCCGTTGTCGGCGACGTTTATCGCTTCCTCGCAACTGGTGAAGATACAAATGGCCAGTATGCGATGTGGGAAGCGATCGTGCCTCCAGGGGGCGGACCTCCACCACATGTTCACAGCCGTGAAGAGGAATGCTTTTTCGTCCTCGAAGGGGAAATCACCTTTCAAGTCGGCGAAGATCGAGTCGTTGCGACCGCAGGGACATTCGCCAACATGCCGGTTGGCACTCCTCACTCCTTCAAAAACGAATCAAGTGTGACTGCGAAAATGATCATCACGATCGCACCCGCTGGTCTGGAGCAGATGTTCTTTGAAGTCGGAATAGCGTTGCTGCAAGGAGCAACCACAGCCCCCGCACCGACCAAAGCAGATATCGACAAAATGCTTAGCGTTGCTGACAAGTACGGAGTCGAAATCCGGCTCCCTAAACATTGATGGTACCGAATAGATCGCTGAATTTAACTGCGTTTCAAATGCCTGGACCGCAGTTCGCTACCGCTGGCAAGTCCGCTCGCAGACAAATTACTCGAAGTAAACGTAACGCAAAATCTATGCCTTTCGCATGGATGATCGGAATCGTCGAATTCCATGCCGAGACCTTCAATGAGAGAATCGATAAACAAGTGGGACAGGACAACCGTCGTGAGTCGAACCATCGCTATCGGGGATATTCACGGTTGCTCAATTGCGTTCGCAGCGATCATCCATGCCATCGACCCACAACCTGGCGACACGATCCTACCGCTGGGGGATTACGTTGATCGAGGAATCGATTCCAAAGGCGTCCTCGACCAATTGATCAAACTTGGCGACCGCTGCAACTTGGTTCCGATTCTCGGCAACCACGATCAAATGATGCTTCACGCTGGAGAAGGCCGGTCAGATTTCCAATTCTGGTTGAACTGCGGTGGTGATTCGGCACTGGATTCCTATGGATCGACTCAACAGCTTAGTTTGATCCCTCAATCCCATTTTCGTTTTCTCAAGTCGTGCCGTTCGTACTTCGAGACGGACACGCACATTTTTCTCCACGCCAACTATAAACCTGAAGTGCCGCTCTCGAACCGGTTCCTCAGCGGACCGGAACGGAGCCATCAGTAAAACAGAGAGTAGAGCACAAAGAAGTCGGTTCATGGGTGCAGTCCATTTGAGGTATTGCTTGTTCATCGGAAGGTCAGTCATCCAGCAGCCATTCTTTGGCTCGTTCAACTAGCAGCAGATCACGAGTGCATTGGCGAATGTCATCTTTCCGCATGTCTTCGATCTCCTCGGCGTCGGTTTCGTGATCGCCATCAAATAGTGCTGGGCCAAATGGCTCCGTCTCCCTTCCCGTTTCCAAATACTGTGTCAGTTGCCATTGCTCGAAGAGCGACTTGATCTCGGCGACGAAGGCGGGGACTTCGGATCGATAGTCGGCGTTGTCATCGCCAGCTTCTAAGAAGTTCAAGAACTTCTCACCAACAAGATACTCAAGAGCCTGCTGCGTACCGAAATCAGCCTCGATCCCTCGTGCTGCTTCGCATTGTTCGATCCAAATTTTAATCGTGGTCACGATTCCTGCTCCATGTACCGCCTCGCACTTGAATCCATCTCCTTCAAAATCGCTGCGAAGTCCCGATACGCTGTATCGATAACGATGCTCCTGTTACCTTTGCGAATCCTTGCAAATGCACCGATGCTAAAACTTTCGCCGATTTCCAGCGTCCCGCCGGAGCGTAGCAAGGTTGCAAGATGCGGATAGCTTGACTCGTCTTGCAGTTGATCCTTGGCTCGTATCATGCTCTATTTTACCTCAAACGTCGGTTTACCTAAGCACAAGCAAGTATGCATCATATCGAAGAACCGGTTTGTTTCTACGACCGGTCAAATGACCACGCACTATCGCAGAAAAGCGAACTCGATGACCGGCAGAAGTGTCCTACTTTGGTCACGACAAGGGATAGTGGGGGAGTGACAATTGGCTTTCGAACGGCGTAGACTGATAGTGCCACCATCAGAACAATCAGAAGGGATTTGACCATGACCAAATTCGCCTACACGCTGATCCTTCTCACTCTTACCAGCACGCTCCTCGCCGCAGACAAATCACCAAGTCAGTTGCTTGGCGGTAAACCAGCGGCCACGAGCAGTGGATCAAGTCAGTTCTACGACGGTCACGGAAGTTTTGCCGGTCGCAGCAGCACCAGTGGTTCGACAACCCGGCTATACAACAGCAATGGGAGCGTGACCGGAAGAGTGGATTCGACGAAGAACTCGACCAAAGTGTATGACAAGACTGGATCGTATGCCGGACGCACGACAACTTCAGGCGGCACGACCAGCTTCTACGACAAGCGTGGATCGTTCAACGGACGCAGTGCCACTTCGGGCAATTCGACGAAGTTCTACGATTCCAAAGGGGCGTACAACGGACGGGCCGAAACATCGGGCGGCACCACGAAATACTACGATGCGACGGGGAAGTTTACAGGGACGAAGAAGAAGTAGTGAAGATACTCTTCCTTCACGGCTGGATGTCAAAACCGGGTGGGTTAAAACCGAGCTTTCTAGCCCAGCACGGGCATGAAGTCATCAATCCGGCTCTGCCCGATGAAGACTTCGACAAATCGATCCGTATCGCCCAAGCTGCATTCCACCGCCATCAACCCGATGTTGTCGTTGGTTCTTCGAGGGGAGGTTCAGTGGCGATGAACATCAACAACGGCAACGCCAAGCTCGTGCTGCTCTGCCCAGCTTGGAAGTATTGGGGATCAGCAACGAACGTCAAACCCGGTACCGTGATCCTTCACTGCCGAACCGACGAAATCGTCCCGTTTGCCGATTCTGAGGAATTGGTTAGAAACAGTGGGCTTCCTGAACCAGCCTTTATCGAAACCGGTAGCGATCATCGGTTGGCTGATCCTGATTCGCTCTTAAAGATGTTGAGGGCGTGTGAGTAGCAATGACTCACAAGAAACCCAACATGCCGACCAAGGTCTGCCCCGTCTGCAATCGACCTTTTGCTTGGCGGAAGAAATGGGCCAAGTTCTGGGAGCAGGTGCGGTATTGCTCGGAAGGATGCCGCAGGAAGACAAAATCTTTCAGATTGAAAGATGACAGGGACAACTCAACTGACTTCCAAAGCCAGTAGCGTTGTACCTGTGCATTGCAGTTGCCCATTCAAAACGGAGCCTGCAATGCCAAGTCAAACCGAAATCCAAGAGAACATCACTGCCCGCATCGTCGAAGGTCTTCAAAACGGCATCGTGCCTTGGAAGAAGCCTTGACGAAATGATCCCAATTGCGGTCTACCAGCCAACATCGTCTCCCGCCGCAACTACAGCGGCATCAATCCGATCTTGCTCGACCTTGCTGCCCAAGCTAACGGATTCAATTCCCGATTCTGGGCGACCTATCAGCAATGGCAACAGCTTGGCGATCAGGTCAAGATACGACCGGACAGCGTGAAGTCAGGACATTGGGGAACGAACATCGTTTTCTTCCGACAAGTCAAGAAGACGAATGTCGATGCAGCGGGTGATGAGAAGATCACTTCCTTCCCACTGATGAAGTTCTACACCGTGTTCAATCTGGATCAAGTTGAAGGTGAGAAGCTCGATCATCTTAGACCCAGCGGCAAGCCGACCGATGATGTCCCTGACTTCGATGAAGCAGAAAAGGTGATCGCTGCGACTGGTGCCGAGATCAAGTACGGTGGCAATCGTGCTGTCTATACCAGACCCGTTGGACAATTTCCCAATCACAGCGGTGGCGACTTTATCCGAATGCCCTCACGTCATCAGTTCGATTTTAGCACGAGTTCTATGCCACCCTGCTTCATGAATGTGTTCATTGGAGTGAGGTCCGACTTGGCTGGGAAGGCAGTTACGCTCTCGGTGAACTGATTGCGGAAATGGGGGCTTGTTATCTGTGCGCTCAGACCAATATTCCTGCATCTGATGATCTTACCAACCACACGTCGTATCTGGCGGCTTGGCTCAAGGCATTGCAAGACGACCGCAAATTCATTTTCAAAGCGGCGGCTCAAGCATCGAAAGCAAGCCAATTCATTCTCGGTTTCAGCCGCACCAATGAAGAGGTTCCTGAACTGCAAGAGGCAGAAGCGTAGGTCAATAGAGTTGTACCTGTGGAAATCAAATCAATAATCAAACACCGAAACTAACATGCCATTCTTCCGAATCGAACAGTACGAAATTCACGTTCAGACATACCAAGTCGAAGCCGACTGTGAGGCTCAAGCAATCGAAAAACTATTTGCCGGGGAAGCAGATGCGATTGATGGTTGTCTTGAATACATCGAGGTCGCCGAAGACCTGGGGCTTCCGGTGGATGAATTTCGAGAATTGGCGGACGAATTATTCGCACCCGATGCGAGTATCGGAGAGGACGTGATTTCTTCAATACGAAGCATCGAGCAAGTAAAGCCAAAATTTGACAATAATAACGGGCGCAAAGAATGGTTGCGTTGCTCGTCGATCTGGCTCTCGATTAGTTCAATCAAGTGAACGTTGAGCGAATGCGACGGGCGGCAAATAAAGTTGCACTGACGCCCCGGTTTTGATGCTGAGAGTCAGTAGAGTTGTACCTGTGTTGGTTGAAACAAGCTCATTCACCAGCACTGAAACGACGATGCAACTCGCTGAACTGACCGTAATGGATGCTGCCAAAATCGCTGCTGGCAACTGGCGCAGGTTTGACTGCTTTGTTTGGTTTCGAGAAGAGGAACTGAAGCGACCGAACGATTGGGCAATCATCTATACGAAGAACCGTGAATCGGGACTGCTCGATGAAAGCAATTCGTCGGTGATTCGGAAACAGATGCAACTCTTTGCTGAAGGCGATGATCCTGATGTCGTGTTCGAGTCTCATAGCCATTGGGTTGTTGGACATGTCGATGGTTTTAGCATTCGAGTTTTCAAGCGAAGCAGGATCACCAAAGCGTTTCGCAAGTATCACGAACTCGTCGAACAAATGGATGTCTATCCCTTTCTCGATGAATCCGATTATTCGGATCGAGAATACGAAGCCACGATTTCCAACATTGAAGATACGGCATGGCAACTGAAAAAGGAATTCGACCTGCCCGAAGGTTGGGTCGGTGAGGTCTACAGTTGGCTCAGCGACAACGAATGCGGCGAGCTTGAGAACGTCGATGACCAAGGTGGTTATCCCAGTGAAGAAGCACTGAAGCAAACCTTTGACGCTCTCGGCGATGCACTCAGCAAAGTCAGTTGAGTTGTACCTGTACGAAATGCACCACGTATTCACGGAATTTGAAAATCAATCATGAAGTCAACGATATCAAGCCCTCGTCACTGTCTCACATCGTTGGACAACGGGGAGTGGTCGATCAGGTTCGAGTTGCACTTGATGCGTGCTTCCAAGATAACCGCCGGATGGATCATTGTTTGATGGTTGGTCCGCCCGGATTAGGCAAGTCAGTTACGGCATCCATCGTGGCTCAGGAAATGGCGACTGACTTTCATGAGGTCTTGGGCCAAAGCATCGCTGCTCCCGCCGATCTGAATGCGTTGTTGCTGTTGGCGAAAGATAAATCGGTGATCCACATCGACGAAGCCCACGAGTTGAAGAAGGAATATCAAACATGCCTTTATCTGGCACTCGACCAAAGGAAATTGCTGCTACCCGGTGGGAAGAACGTGCAGAGCTTGCCACTGAATGATTTCACGTTGTTGCTAAGCACAACAGATGAATACTGTTTGCTTCAGCCGCTTCGTGATCGTATGCGGTTGGTACTTCGATTCGAGTTTTACTCTGTCGAGGAACTGACGACTGTTCTCAAGCACCGCACGAAATGTTTGCGATGGGAAATTGATG
>Ga0335394_10010302_pt1 | contig 10531 bp, 16 predicted proteins | sample MAT03_FD_205741 | JGI IMG/M metagenome (GOLD analysis project Ga0335394, IMG submission 205741) | Freshwater microbial communities from Lake Fryxell liftoff mats and glacier meltwater in Antarctica - MAT-03 (spades assembly) (version 2) ...
GACGTGAATCGCGATCTCGCCGAGGCGATGAGCCTGAAGACAACAGCTGGTGTGCTGATTTCCGACGTCGTTGGGGGCGGGCCGGCAGATAAAGCAGGAATCCAGCGCGGCGACGTGATCGTCGAGGTGAACGGAAAGAGCGTCACCTCAGCTGGTCAGTTGCGGAACGCGGTCGCCGCGTCCAGTGCCGGCAGCAGCGCGAGCCTCATGGCCATACGAAAAGGCGAACGGAAGAAGTTCAGCGTGAAGTTAGATGAACGTCCTTCCGATTCAGCCATGTCGTCCCAGCTTGGCAAAGGGCAGGGCGCCGAGGCCGAAGCTGCGAACGGCCTGCGCCTCCAGACGCTCGGCCAGGAGGAGCGCGAGCAGCTGAATGTTCCGGCAAGCGTGAAGGGCGGAGTGCTCGTGCGGGAAGTGGCCAATGGCAGCAATGCTCAGCAAGCGGGCCTCACTGCTGGAGACGTCATCATTGAAGCGGCCGGGCGCCCCGTCGCGTCAGCGGAAGAGCTTCGTAAGAGTCTCACAGGGAAGGGCAAGTTGGCCCTGCTGGTGTGGCGCAACGGGGGCACGCGGTTTGTGGTGATGGTGCGCTAGCGAAAGCTCGGGTGCCGTCGAGGCCGCCGTAAGTCTTGTGATGTGCTGCGAGCTGGCTTGTCGAGTGCTTGGATTTCCAATATCCCTCAACCGAGAGGGACACCAACGATGACCGTGACACAGGCTGTTCAGGCAACCACAGATTCTTCCGCGCCGCCTGCGGCGTCGCTGCCCAAGCTGGCCGCCTGGATCGGCGGGGGGCTCGGGACGATTGCCGTGCTGTTGGGCGCCTACACGACCGCTCTTGCGGCGCTCACCCAAGCGAAAGAAGCCACCGAGCAGGCACTCACGGCGAACAAGAAAGCGAGCACCGCCAACGACCGGGCTGGGCGCGCGGAGCCTCTCACAGAAGCCAGCTACGAAAGACTTGCGAACGCCATCAATCAGCAGGCGCGTGAGCTTGCGACGGCGCAGCAGAGCATTGATCTTCTGGTGGCCTACATCCGGATGCAATCACGGACGGGAACCGTGCCTGTCGCAGTTGCAGAAAATCCGGGAGCACCAGCGGCCGCGGTGCCCACTACCCCGCGTGCGGCGCTAAGCGCAATGAGTGCGCAACCTAAGCCGAGGCCAGCAGCCGCGCTCCCAGCCTTCAGCGCGATTCGCAGGGAAGCGGCAAGTGCAGCGAAGCCTCCAGCGGCGCCAGCTGAACGTTAAGCCGTGAGCTGAGCTTAGCTCATAGCTTGAATTCGTAGACCAGGAACGAACGCCCCGAGTTCTTAAAGTCACGCTCAGGGAGTCGACGAAATCCGACACGCTCGTACAAGCGTTGCGCCTCCACCATCGTGGGCTGTGTCCACAGCAGCATTCGCCGGCAGCCAGCGCAGCGAGCCACGTCGAGCGCGCGTTCCACCAGTGAGCGTCCGACGCCAACTCCTCGCTGTTCGGGCGCCACCGCCAGGAGGTGCAGCTCCGCTTCATCCGGCCCGGCCATTCGCCTTCCTGGCGAGTCGGAGGGCACCACAATTACCATGCCGAGGAGCGCATCCTCGTCGCGCCCGCGTGCCAGCAGCACCTCCCCGCGTTGTCGCACGGCCCGAGCGTTCAACAAGGTGGGCGCCAGCTCGGGTGCCGTGAATCCGCCCGAGACGTAGACCGAATCGAGTAAGGCCTCGATCTCGGCGTCGGATGCCGCATCGTCTGGACTCGGAGCAATCTTGAGGAACTCCATCCCGACCCGCTAGCGCAACCGGGAGGTCCGCGCTACAGGACGCGCCCGGCTGGACCCCACAAAGCCGGGCTAAAGCTGCCGGAGCCCCTGATGTTTTCGCCTACCGACGATGTTCGCATTGAAAGCCTGAACCCCTTGCTGCCTCCGGCAATCCTGATGGAGGAGTTGCCGCTCGGCGAGGCGCAAGCGAGCCTCGTGGCGCGGAGTCGAAGCGATGCGGCGAAGATCATTCAACGCACCGATGATCGCTTGCTCGTGGTGATCGGTCCTTGCTCGATACACGATCCCGAGGCTGGCCTCGACTACGCCGAACGCCTCGCCCGGGCGCAGGCGCGTACGAAGGATGACCTCTTGATCGTCATGCGCACATACTTTGAGAAGCCGCGCACGACCGTGGGTTGGAAGGGCTTGATCAACGATCCGGATTTGGATGGCAGCTTTCGAATCAACCGCGGGCTGCGCGTAGCGCGGAAATTTCTGCTGGATGTCTTGGACATCGGATTGCCAACGGGCACCGAATTTCTCGATCCGATTTCGCCGCAGTTCATGGCAGATCTAGTGTCTTGGGGAGCGATTGGGGCGCGCACCACGGAAAGCCAAGTGCATCGAGAATTGGCGAGTGGCTTGTCGATGCCGGTGGGCTTCAAGAATGGCACGGGCGGCACCGTGCAGATCGCGGTGGATGCCATTCGTTCGGCCGCGGCGCCCCATCGCTTCTTGTCAGTGACCAAGCAGGGCCTGGCTGCCATCGTGAGCACGCGCGGCAATCCGAACTGTCATGTCATCTTGCGCGGCGGCAATAATGGGCCCAATTATTCGGAAGAAGCCGTCAATAAGGCCTGCGCGGACCTCAAGCAGGCGGGGCTGGATGCGGGAGTGATGGTGGATTGCAGCCATGCCAACAGCAACAAGGATTGTTCCCGTCAGCTGATCGTGGCCGAAGCGCTCGCCGAGCAAGTGAGCCACGGAACGAACGTGTTCGGAATCATGATCGAGAGCTTCATTGAAGCGGGCCGCCAGGAGATGCTTGAGAAGAGTCAGCTTGAGTACGGTAAGAGCATCACGGATGGTTGTATCAGTTGGGAGCAGACGGAGCCCGTGCTGGAGAATCTTGCACGGGCCGTGCGGGCTCGGCGCGCACGCGGCTGAACTCACTTAGCGCTGTCCGAGTGTCGTAGCGATGCGACCTTGGTGGTGGATCTCTGCCACCCGCATCCCGGACGCTTCCTTTGATGTGGTGTTGTGTCGGCTTGGTCTGATGTACATGCCGCATCCATTGACCGCGCTGCGCGAGTGGCGCCGCCCCCTCAGAGCAGGTGGTCGGGTCGCCGTCGTTGTTTTTTCCACACCCGATCGAAACAGTTGGGGTGCTTTGCCAGCCTCCACTATCCGCCGACGCGCGCAACTTTCGTCTCCCGTCTCGCGCAACTCGGACCGTTTAGCCTGGGCGGTGCTGGGGTGCTCGAAGACGTCTTCCGTCAAGCCGGCTTCGGCAACCCCGAGGTTCGCGCTGTGGCCGTGCCCCTCAGAATGGCCAGCGCCGCCGAATACGTGCGCGTGGCCCGAGAAGCTTTCGGTGCATTCAATGCCATGATGGCTCACTTGCCCCCTGAAGAACGCGATTCCGTGTGGAACGAAGTAGAAGGATCAAGCGCGGTGACAAAATGATGCGGGGCATGGTGCGGCGCTACACGCCTCGCCGACCTATCACCCGCTCGGGAACATTCTATGCACTCTTTGGGTTCGAAGCAGTATTTCGGGGGGGAGCCGAACCCGTCGTTGTGATGAAAAATGCGAGTGGCGTTGAGATCAATTTGATCTGCAACGGCAATCAAGGAAATAGCGCCACGAACGTCTTGATGGACATTCCGGAGAAGCACGCCGGGTACACGCACGTCGCACTGGGCGTTGAGTCGATTGAAGAAACCGTGGTGGAGCTCAATCGCTTGAATATCCCGATCACGGGAGGGCCTATGCAGCTTGGCGCCGGGATTTCGCTGTTTGTGCGGGATCCGGACCGGAATGTTGTGGAGCTGCGGAGAAGCTGAGCAAGGGTTAATCCCTGTTGGCATTGGTGTGTACCAGCGTCGGCGTCGCGAGGATATTTATAATTGAAACGTGAATCTGCAACGAGCAGTCACAGATGAATAATTGACTATGAGCGCGGCCGGTGAAAATTGGCGACGATTCGTTGGAGGTGCAGGCAACCTGCGGATAAGAGCCCGTAGCGCAAATACTCCTCGAACTCACGCACTATGAACTTCGGGAGACCCCCATGCTCGGCGAGGTCTTCCAGCAGCGACAGCGAGTGATTCAAGACGTGTGGGCCCGGCTGGATGCTCACCCCGCGGCCAAGGGTCGTGAAATAGATCGTGAACATCCGCGGTGAAGCGATGAGCTGATGTCGATGCAAGAGCTCGGCGAGGTCAGCGATGCTGCTCGTACAGATGCACGTGCACCCTACCGAGGTTCTATCGCGCGGACGTTCTTCGTCTCCTCCGCGTAGTCGAGGATTTTGGTATCTCGCGTGATCAGCACAGCTTTGAGATACCGGGCTGTGGCGACGATCATACGATCGGCAGGATCGCCGTGAAAAAGAGGTAGTTCGGCAGCGTCGACCGCGATTGACGGCTCGAGGGGAAACACGATGACGCGGCTGGCGTGCACTGCGTCCGTGACCCATGACAGCGTGGGTGCATTGAGCTTTAGGGCTCCTTTAGTGGCGAGCATGGCGATCTCCCACACAGTGACCGCAGCAAGGTAGAGTGCGTCGGCTGCAGCGGCGGCGTCGATGCGTCTCAGAATGCGCGGAGCAAAGCGATCTCCAGCCACCAGCATCGTCCAAACATGCGTGTCCAGGACCAAACGATCATCGATTGCCATCGGCGTCCCAGCGCTCGTTCGTCGAGAGAAGGTCGGCGGTAGGGGCCGACAGCAGGATGGTTCCCTTCATGCATCCGTGCACGGTGCGCGGCGCTTTCCGCGCGCGCTCTGCCGCAACCAGTTTTGCAACGGGCTTGCCGTGCTTCGTGATGACGATCTCTTCCCCCGTCGATGCAACCCGATCCATCAGATTGAGGCATGTTGCCTTGAACTTCCCAGCCGGAATCAACATATGACCACTTTAGCATGGTTATATTGAGTGCGCCAAGACCAACCCGTTCCACGGCTCTCGCGTCAGGCGCGAAGGCGGTGCCCTGGCGTGAGTTTCTTGTGCTCATCTGACGCCACAACTTTCGCTGTGGGTTTGCCTGGCGCGGCCAAGGGCAAGCGCGGGGGCGGGCGTTCATCGTTGACCGGCTGTTATGTCGGCTGCTATGAGCCCCGCGGCACACCTCTAACGGAGACCCATGTTTTCATCGCAACACCTTCCTCGTGCCATTGTTGGTTCCCTTTTGATCGTCGCCGGGTCCCTCGGATGTTCCGGTCAGTCTGAAGTCACGGGGGCGAGGGGAGGCGCAGGCCCGTTTTCAGCCCTCACAGAGGCAGAGTTCGCTTGCATCGGCCCGATCGTCGGGGAGTCGTCTGGAACGCCGCCCACGTTGATCGGTAAGTTTGGCGCAGAGTTCAAGGGAGTTTCATTTGGCGACGGCACCTCCCCAGCGAACACTCTCCGCAAGAAAGTCCCGGTAACGTTTGCCCAGAGCACACCAGATTTCTCCCTGGGGGACGCCTGGGTCTTTCGCTCATCAGCTCAATCCGAGAATTTCTTCCACTATACGATCCGCGTCACCTATTTGGGAAATGAGCCACGCTGGTACGCCAAACTTGAATCCTTGCGTTTCATCGACACGAATGGGCAAGTTCTGGTTACCAGTAGCCTCGCGTACCTGGACAACGTCTCGGGAAGCGCCGTTTCCCTGTTCAGGATCGCCAAGGGTGAAATGGCTGAAGCGGTGGGCCTTGAGAGCGCCTTTGACGTCTACAGCCAAATTGCGGCGATCGAGGTCGGCGCCGTCGATCCAGGTTCTTCCAGTGTGTCTCCAGGCTTCAAAGCCAGCATCGCGGCCACCGATCTCTGCAAAACAAATAAGGGTTTTGTGGTCAGCTTGGTGAACCGAGGAGCACAGACGGCCGGCGTTTCCAACCTGCACCGGTACCTCCTATCGGACGGCGAGGGGCCGGTGGCTGTTGGGTTTCTCCAGCGCTTGCTCCCCCTCGACAAGTCGACCGGCGTCAAGCCCAACGAACGCTCCATCTTGGCGGAAGAAGCTGTGTTCTCCGATGGGCGAGCCGATAGAGCCACCATTTTCAGCGTTTCCTACGACGGAAGCATCGGTTCTTTCGAGTCACCACCACAGGCTTCGTTCTCGACCGCAGGCAACGTCGCTCTGCAAATCCGAAGGCAGGCCGCTCAAGATTTCAAGCGAGAACAATTCAAGCTCTGGGCCGAGCACCTCGGGCGAACACCTCTCCATCCGTAGGCGCGTCGCACGGGCGGGGGCCAAAATGCCCTCAGTGCGGCTTGCGCCGGGATTCAAGGCCGACGTTGCTCCAACGCGGCACGGCAGGGCAAGCCTTCCGCGCGCCCGTGTTGCATGCTGACATCGTGGGCCTCGCTCAAATGAAAGATGCTCGACCGAACAGTGCGTGGACCCGTCATTATTACTCCAAGGGGGATAGCGGAAATGGGGAGGGGCGCGTAATATACCTGCAGAGGCGCTCCAGTTGGCGACGGTCACGGCCATCGACGCATTGACGAGCGTGGAGGTTAACGCCTCGCACTTCAGCGGCGGGGTCGTTTTTGTCGTGAATCTCGCTGACAGCCGGTGCGGGCGAGACGAGCAAGCGGAGTGGGGCTTGGCCGGCGCGGTCACCAGAAGCCGCTACTCCGCGCGCCGCAGCGGCATAGCAAGCGGCAAGGCCGGGCTCATCGGAGCAGAGCTTGGGCGGCTGGTCATCTTGCGAATCTTGCATCGCCGGGTCGAGGGAGCGGCCGTTTGCTTGGAGGATTTTCTCGATGCGTTGTGCCGTGCGGCGGGCTATGTCGGCGACATCTGAACGCGTGGGCGTTGGAAGCGTGTGAAAGACGAGAGCGTCACTTTTGGCGTCGCGGACATAGACGCCGTCTAAGGCGAGAATATGGAAGTGCACGTTGAGCCGGAGGGCGCTGTCAGTTCTCTGCACAGCGGCGATGGCGCCTGTGTGGGCGTCGGCAACGCTTGGGAGGTCGAGAATGGCTTTGGCTCTTTTGCACAACGAACGGCCGAGCTCGTGTACGAAGCCACTCACAACCTGCGCCGCGAGGGCACGGTCATAGCCGAGCAACGCACGCAAGCCCCAGGGCAAGGAGCAAATCCAGTGACGCACGGGTACGCGGGGCAGCACCTGCTGCTCCATGTGGACAGCGGTGTCGGTCATTCGGCGCCCGAGGCCACAAACTTCGGGAGACCCCCATGGTCGGCGAGGTCTTCCAGCACCTCAGGCCAATGGGCTTGCACGGCCTGGTAGAGCACGCCTTCTTCGGGTCTTCGGCGCGCGGTGCTGTCCCGGCGAACGGCAGGGTGTAGAGCTGCATGGGCGTGCGCAGGGTGGGCCACAGCAAAGGGCCGTGGCTAGATACGTGCCGGCGGTGGCGCAGCACGATATCCGGCAAATGGGCTAGGTCAGGAGTGGCCGAACTGGGGCTTGGCCTGATAAAGACGAGCCAACGCGATCACTAAACTTTGCCTATCGGGTTGCATAAAATCAGGCCCCTTCGGCAAGCTAATTTTCGTTGGGTCCACGCCGCTCGCTTGCAGTGGCGCGGCCACCAGGAACACCACCCATGCAAAGAGCCAGGCAGAAAGCGCTCTTAGGCCCACTCGAAGCTCATCACACCCCGGACGAAGGTGAAGTCAAGGTCCCGCAGGCTCGCGTTAGCCATCCCACGGCGGGACTACAATCAATTTGAATTCTGCCGAAATCACCTTGGAAGGCGCGACGCGCATGCGTTCGGGAGCTCTACGCCTTCGGCGCGGGATCGAGGTAGCGGGCAATTTCTGATGCGAACGAGCTGAGCGCTGCCAGCCCTTCGGGCAATTCCGCCCAGATGCGGTCCATATCTACGGAGCCGTACCCATGGGCTAGTCGATTGCGCAGGGCGGCCATATTCGCCAACCCAGATGCGAGCGGTGGCTCAATGACTCCGTGCTCCGCCAACATTGCGAAACTCTCCGCATAGGAGGCAGGCACGCCCCATCCTTCAGCTGACTCGATGTGCAACGCGATATCCAGAGCGTCCTGAACGGCTACAAGCAAGCTCATCCCGATGGCATCCTGTCGATCGACGTCCGCCCTGAACACCCCAACGTCGTCGGGGCGGCGCCGACCCATCCGGGCTACTTGCTCTCGCAGCGACGAAAGCTTCCGGAACACGACGTCTCTGTCGATCAAGACACCACACCCCGCTGCTCAGCCGCGAGAACTCGACGGAAGGTTTCCGATGCGCGCTCGAAGGCCGGCGCGAAATCCAAATACTCAGCTATGGAATCGGCAGCAAAGCGTGAAGCTGAAAACGGATAAGTCTCCATCAATACGCGCCCGTAGCGCACCACCTGCCAACGCACGAGGGTCGAAGCTCGATCCAGCCGCACGAGATCTACCTCGCGGCCGCACACCCGAGCCAATTCCGCCTGCAGCGCGAGCTCCTCGGACAGAGACAAGCTCGAATCCATGGGAAAGATCCCGATATCGACATCACTGTCGGCCCGAAGTGCGCCCTTTGCGGCTGAGCCAAAGAGCATCGCGAAGCGAAGCGGGGGGCCGTCCTTCAAAGCGGCCACCAACTGCTCCAGGGAAACCGCCGGTGCCACCATCGTTGATGCTCCAGAATACGCCTCCCGCGTAAGATCGGCCAGCAAATTTTCGGCCTTTGCACGAGGCGTCTGTTCGCGTTGGCAGGCCATCCAGCCGAAGGCGCTCTGCAGCCTCCGAACCACGTCACTGAAGCCCAGGCAGTGGTGAACACGAGCGACTGCGGAGCTCAAAAGCCAGCAGATACCGGCGCAAACAGATCTGCGCCCAAGAGGTGCTCACCTCCGACGAGGTAAGCGCCCCAAGGGCAACCACAGCCCAGATTCAGAAGCTCAGCTGAACCCAAACCTCAGCTGCCCGAACAAAACCGGTGGTGGCGCCCCGTTCGATCGCCTGCTCGCGGTTCAATGCCTATCGCGGGGGCTCACTCTCGTGAGTCGGGACGCACAGTTCGACCAGTACGGAGTCCAGCGGCGGTGGAGTTCGACGGCGCGCGGGCGGACTTTCGCCTATTCGCTGCCACCGGGCTTTGGTGTCCAGCTCCTGCGCCTGCGCAACCCCGCCTGGATTTAGTTGGCGCTGTCGGAGCAGAGCTTGTGCGGCTCGTCGTCTTGCATCGCCGGGTCGAGGGAGCGGCTTGCAGGGGAGAGCTACGAGTTGCGAGTGGCCGCAGCTACGGCGAACGAGGTGCAAGCAACCTGCGGATAAGAGCCCGTACCGCAAGTACTCCTCGAACTCACGCACCACGAACTTCGGAAGGTCGCCATGCTCGGCGAGGTCTTCCAGCACCTGGGGCCAATGGGCTTGGACAGCTTGGTAGAGCGTCGGTAAGCTGTTCTTCTCCCCGCCGGGGACGTAATTGCTTCTTGGATTTTCACCCCAACCAACGTCACTCCGTCATGCGACGTGGCAATGCCACTGAGGGACGGTTGGTGCGCCGATTTGCGAAAGTTTACACAGCAGCAAGACTGTCTAGACCGCACATGGAAAAGCAAAAAACACGCACCTGGCAGCTTCAAGTAGCTAAGAATCGGTTTAGTGAGGTGGTGGCAGAATCTGCAAAGGCGCCGCAGATAGTAACACGCCACGGCGAGGAAGCTGCCGTTGTGATCGGCATCGATGCGTACCGTGCCCTGATAGGAAAGAAGATACCCACTCAATCTTTCACGCGGTTTCTGCTCAACGCACCCAAAGCCCCAGTGGGGCTTGAAGTCGCTCGTGATAAGAGCTCGGGGCGGAAAGTGGAGTTCAAGTGAGGTATCTTTTGGACACCTGCGTGATTTCGGAGCTCACGAAGCCGCAACCGAATCTACGCGTGACAGACTGGCTGGGTGCTGTTGACGAGCGCTCCCTTGGGATGAGTGTCCTCACGCTCGGCGAGCTTGAGAAAGGGATCGGGCGCTTAAGTCCTGGGAAGCGTCGCTCAGCGTTGCGTGCGTGGCTCGAGACCTTGAAAGTGACCTACGATCAGAAGCTACTTGAGGTCACGTCGGAAATAGCCTGCGAATGGGGACGTATCACCGCTGAAGCGGAACAGCGTGGTGAGTCCGTGCCGGCGAACGATGGCTTGATTGCTGCCACCGCGCGAGTTCACCGCTTGACACTGGTGACTCGCAATACGGCCGACATGCGACGTACCAAGGTGCAACTATTGGATCCTTGGGTTGGTTGAAATCGGTGCTGGGCTTAACGCGCACGCTCTAGCACGGCGCTGCCCGTCGTCGAAAGCTCAAGTGTTTCGACTGCGTGCCCAGTCACCGCGTCGACGTACGAAAGGCCCACCAAGTCCAAATGTTGCGGGGCGCGCGAGAAATTCTCGATGAACACATACTCGTGTTCTGCCCCAACTCGTTTTTGAGCGGAGACACCATTCGGGAGCACGATTGGCAGCGCCGACTCTATTTCCAGACTTTGCCTGAGTGAGGCATAAAACGGCGCCAAACACGCGCGAGGCAGGCGTGCGCCAAGGAAGTACGCTTGCCCTTGGCCGAATGAATGACGCGTGATGGCAGGCCTGCCGGCGTAGAAGTC